>Ga0181524_10005391_pt1 | contig 11463 bp, 3 predicted proteins | sample PEATcosm2014_Bin_34_FD_119761 | JGI IMG/M metagenome (GOLD analysis project Ga0181524, IMG submission 119761) | Peatland microbial communities from MTU Mesocosm Facility, Houghton, MI, USA - PEATcosm2014_Bin05_60_metaG | ecosystem: Environmental > Terrestrial > Soil > Wetlands > Peat | place...
CCCGCGCTTTTCAGAAGACGACCCTGCTGACCAACGGCATGGTCTTGGTCGCGGCGGGGCTCGGCAGCAGCGGCGTGCTGTCCAGCGCCGAGGTGTATAATCCAGCCGGCGGTGCCTGGACCACCACCGGCCCACTCCACACCGCGCGTGAGTTGCACACGGCAACGCTGCTGACCAACGGCCAGGTCCTCGTCACCGGGGGCATGACTGGCAGCGTTTACCTGGCCAGCGCCGAGGTGTATAATCCGTCCAGCGGGACCTGGACCACGACCGGCCCGCTCAACGTCACCCGTCTGGAGCATACGGCGACATTGTTGCCCAACGGCAAAGTGCTCGCCGCGGCGGGCTATAGCAGCGGTGGCTTTCTGTCCAGCGCCGAACTCTACGACCCGGCCAGCGGAACCTGGACCTACACCGGCTCCCTCAATGCCAGGCGCGAGGACCACACAGCCACCTTGCTGCCCAACGGCGAGGTGCTTGTCGCGGGAGGCTATTACAGCACATATCTGACCAGCGCCGAGCTCTACGACCCGTCCAGCGGAACCTGGACCACGACCGGCCCGCTCAACGCCGCCCGTCGCTGGCACACGGCGACGTTGCTTCCCAATGGGCAAGTCCTGGTCGCGGGGGGGAATAGCGGCGCCGGCTCGGCCATTGCCAGCGCCGAGTTGTATAATCCGTCCAGCGGGACCTGGACGACGACTGGCTCGATGAGCACGTCTCGCGAAGAGCACACGGCGACCCTGCTGCCCAATGGAAAGGTTCTGGTCACGGGCGGCTATAACGGCAGTTATCTGGCCAGTGCGGAGCTCTACGACCCCGCCACTGGCTTGTGGACGACGACCGGCTCCCTCAATGCCGCGCGCTATTTGCACACCGCAACATTGCTGCCCACCGGCCAGGTCCTCGTCGCGGGGGGAAGCCCTAACGCCAGCAGCGCTTTATCCAGCGCCGAACTGTATGATGTCGGGCTGGGGTTCACCAATGCCTGGCAGCCGCAGATTGCCACATTCACCTCACCGCTCGCCGCCAACGGTTGCCTGACACTCACCGGCTCACGGTTCCGAGGAGTGTCCGAAGGCTCCGCCGGCAACGGCGCCCAGGATTCGCCGACAGATTATCCGGTCGTGCAATTGCGTCGCCTGGACAACGAGCAGACCGTGTTCCTGCTCTCGACGAATTGGCAAACCAATTCGTTCACCTCCGCACCGGTCAGTGGGTTGCCCGCCGGCTGGACCATGGCGACGATGTTTGTCAATGGCATCCCCAGTCCGGCCAGTCTGCTGCTGATCGGCGCGGCGGCCGCGTCGCCAAGCCCGATCGTCCTGACCCACATTGTCAAGCTGCCAGGCGGTGCCTGCCAGTTCAGCTTTACCAACACGCCGGGCTTGGGCTTCACGGTCTTGGCGGCAACGAATTTGGCGTTGCCCCTGAGCAACTGGATGGTGCTGGGGAGCGCGACGGAGGTTTCGCCCGGCCAGTTCCAATTCACCGCTTTGCAGGCCACCAACACCCCGCGCTGCTTCTACCGCGTGCGCTCGCCGTAGAACCAGAGTCAACTCGCCATGTCCGCCAGGTTGGCTTGCCTGTGGCGAGGGAAGAAAATCACGAAAACGGCCCACGTTGGTCGTGGGCAAGAAACCAAATGGGAAATGTCAGCCCAAAAGAAAGAAAGAACGAACTTATGCGTATGCTCACAGGTCTCATCGTCGCCTCTTTGGCCTTGGTCCTGCTGCCGGCCAGGCCGGTGCAGGCGCAACCATCGCCCTATTTCCAGGCGGTAACCAACTTGAATCCGGCCGGCTACTGGCCGATGCACGAAGTCGAGGCCCCGGCGCCGGGGGACATCGAAACCAACTATGGCACTCTGGGCCTCTTGGGCACCGGCTATTACCCGGACTGGGTGGGGAACCCCACGCCGGTCATGATCAACCGGGGAGCGCCTGGCGCTCTGGCTGGCGACAGCGACCCGGCGGTATATTTTACCTACCCCAGTAGCAACAGCGGCAGCACCACAAACTCCCTGTATGTTCCCCACACGTCGCCGTTGTCAACCTTGAATCCGCCGTTCTCGGTTGAATGTTGGTTCTATCCGACTAACGCCTCGGATGCGGGAGACGTTTGGAGCCAGGCCGGCTATGAAGGTCTGAATGCCGGCGCCAGTGGCGGTGGCCTCGGCAATGTTTGCGGCATCCGATTGTATTGGAATGAGAATAGTTTCGTAGTATATACGTACAAGAACAGTTCGACCTTGAACAACCCGTGCAGCAAGGGGTCCATTGCGGTCGGTCAGTGGTATCACGTGGTTGTAACTGCTGACGCCGCCACCAACATAAGTCTGTACGTTAACGGCAGCCAGGCCGGCGCCACCAAGGCAGCAGCCTCGTTGTATGCCCCTGATTACTGGACGCCGTTCCAAGTCGGCAATGGCAGGGGGACCACCCGCGCAGTTCAGGGGATCGTGGACGAGGTGGCGGTTTACACGAATGTATTGACGGATATTAGCGCACACTATGCCGCCGGCACCAATGCCAGTCCAAGCACACCTTACTTTCAGCTTGTTACGAACGATGCTCCGGTGATCTATTTACGGATGGATGGGCCGGCTTACTCCGCGCCAAGTGTCAGCGCCTGGCCGGTGCTGACGAACTATGGAAGCGCGGGTGCCAACGGCGTCTATACCCCGGGTACGATGCCTGGCATCGTGACGGGTCCGCTTAATCCGAACGGCGTGCCTTTCTATGGATTAGCCGGCGCCAAAGTCGCTCAATTCAGCGGCGTGAGCAGCTTTGCCGATGCCGGCTATGCGGCGCAGTATGACCCCGCGGGCCCAACGCCGTTCACGGTGACCGCGATGTTCCGGGGCAATCCCGCCGACAATCGTTTCCAAAACATTGTCGGTCACTCGGACAATTCCTGGCGCCTTGCCATGAATACCAATGGCACGCTGCAAGGCACACTCGGAACGAATTCGGCCAGTGTGGTAAACTCGGCCGGGGTCTATAACGACGGCTGCTGGCATCACGTGGTCGAAGTTTATACGCCAGGCTCAACCGGGACCGGAACCAATGCCCTCTTTGTTGACGGGCTGCTCGACACTGCGGTCAGCACCGTGAGCACCGATGGCATCGGCCCCGGTTCGACAATGGACGTGATGATTGCCGCCGACCCGCAATATACCAATTCCCCCGCTGGCGTGGGGCGGCAATTTGCCGGGCAAGTGTGCGAAGTAGCGTTCTTTACCAATGCGTTGACGCTCAACCAAATTCAGACGCTCTACAACGCCGGCGAAGTGGCTCCTTTCATCACAGTGCAACCCGCCCCCGGCCGAGGCGCCGACGGCGGGGCTGGCACCAGCGTCTATTTCGGCGTGGCGGCCTGTGGCGCTTCACCGCTGGCTTACCAATGGTATTTCAACACCAACGCAAGTTACAGCGGCGCGACCCGGTTGGTTGACAACATAGTCAAATACACCAATTCAACCACCTCCCGGTTGACGGTCACCAACCTGGCGGCTGCCGACAGCGGCTATTACTACGTGGTAATTACCAACAACTACGGTTCCGTGACCAGCGCGCTGGCGAGCTTGACGGTTTATTCCGCTCCGGCGATTGCCAACTCAAACCTGCCGCCGTTCCTGGTGTTGCCGGCCGGCAAGTCCTACACTTATTCCGTCGAGGTGACCGGCTCGGTGCCGTTGAGCTATCAGTGGTATAGCGGGGCGGCCCCGGTCGCGGCAGCGACCAACGCCAGTTATACGGTGACGGCTGGGAGTCCGGGCGCCATGACGACCTACCGCGTGGTGATCACGAACCTTCAAGGCTCGATCAGCGCCACTTCGCTCCTGACGGTCGTTGCCGTTCCCACCGATCCGTATGCGACGAACATTCTGGGCCTGAATCCGGTGGGCTACTGGCCGTTGCAGGAGACCAACGCGCCGGCCCCGGTGACGATGGAAACCAACTACGGGACGCTGGGGAGTTTGGGCAACGCCTATTACGCCATGAATGCCGGTCCCTCCCCGCGGGTGACCTTCAATCAGGGCGGGGCCTTGACGGGGTCCGGGGATTCGGATGCGGCGGTTGCCTTCAGCGGTCCCAGTGGAACGAACTACTTGTTTGTGCCGCGTGTTACCCCGGCGTTGACCGTGCAGCCGCCGCTCACCTACGAGGCCTGGATCAACTCCTCCAGCACGTCGTTCAGTGACATCATGGGCGAGGGCGGGTCGGGCTTGAACAGCCCTGGCAACAGCGGCAACTTCGGCGGCATCCGCATGTCCTATGGCGGAAGCAGCAGCGGCGCCAATTTACAGGCTTATGCCTACACGGGTGCTGGCGTGACCTATACCTCCTTCGGAACGCCGGCCAATACGCTGCCGGTTGGGCTGTGGCATCATTGCGTGCTCACCTACGATGGCGCTACCGCCGTCCTGTATGTGGACGGGCAACCGCAGGCCACCTATACTGCCTTGGCGATGGTGCCGGACACCTGGTCGCCGCTGACCATTGGCGATGGCCGGTGGCAGGGCGGCGGCACAGGGCCGACGCGCCCCTTTACTGGAACCTTAGACGAAGTGGCGGTCTATACCAATGCGCTGACGGCGACCCAAGTTGCCAATCACTATGCTGCCGCCGTCACTTCCGGCGGCCATTACAAGCAGACGGTGCTGAATGACGGCCCGTTGCTCTATTATCGGATGGATGCCCCGGGTTACGTCACCCCGAACCCGGCTCTCTATCCGACGGTGGTTAATTTCGGCTCCGCCCCGGTCAACGGGGCCTACCTTGGCGGCATCGTGCCGGGCGGCGTGCCGGGGCCTGCCCCGTTGGGCCTGAGCAGGAGCCTGGCGGCCCCCATCAACGGGGTGATCTCGTGCATTGATGCGGGCAGCGACCCGGCGTTCAATCCGACCGGGATGCAGCCGTTCAGCGGCCTGCTCTGGTTCCAGGGCTATCCTTGCGATGGCCGGGTGCAGACCCTCATGAGCCAGGGAACCAACTGGGCGCTGAACCTGGATGGCACCAACGGCTACATTGTCTGCACCCTCTCCGGTGTGGGCAGCATCACTGCCTACACCCCCCCCATCAACGATGGCAACTGGCACATGGTGGCCGGGGCCTTCGACGGGACGACCGGTTCCCTGTATGTGGACGGGGGACTGTACGTCTCAGGCCCCGTGAATGGCCTGGCCGGCGAGCCGGGCGCTGACCTGCTTTTGGGCGGCGATGCGGAGTTTACAGCCGTCGGAATCAACCAGCAATATTTTGCCGGCGCCATCGCCCAAGCCGCCTTGTTTACCAATGCGCTGACGGCGGCGCAGGTCAGCCAGATTTACAGTCTGCTGCTGGTCCCCCCTCCCACTCCGACGATCAGCCTGGCGGGTTCGGGCAACCATCTGGTCATCACCTACACTGGCACGCTGCTCTCCTCGACGAATGTGACTGGGCCATACTCACCGGTCACGGGGGCGAGCCCGCCTTATACGATCTCGCCCTCCAATGCGCGGATGTTCTATCGAACAGGCCAGTAACGTCCAGCCTTGGGACATCGACGCCAAGGAGACGATGGAACACGCCGCCGTGCTGTTCCCCCGCCCGCGCCGGAGCGGCGAACCGCTGTCGGTCGCCGACCATCAAAGTCCAAATACACTGCCGCTCCCGCGAAATTGGCCGCGAAGAAAGCCGCAATGACGGTGAACCTGATCGCTTGGCCACCAACAGGCATCAAATGGAGTCGCATACAGCCAATACGATTTGGCAAAGCGCTATCTTGACGGAAATGGTGTAACGAGGGATGAGTCGCTTGGCCGTTATTGGCTCACTCGGTCAGCCGCCCGGGACTACGAGCCTGCCTGCAAACTGTTGGAAACGCTAAGCGGCGTAAATCCGAAGTGACTGCCCTACCACTTTATAGGCGATAAACTCCGCCTCAACCAGAAGGCCGCGAGGATGCGCGTGCCCCCGGTGTTCCGGTTGACCAACTAGCCAAACGCCGCCACGTCATCGTCCGCCTTCTAGTCATCATTGCCGTCGTCCACGTCGCCCTCTTCGATGCGCAAGTGTGGCGTGCCAGATGCGCTTTGTGGAAAGCCACACTTAGCCTTTGGCGCGCCCGATTCGCCTTATGGAAAGTCAGGCATGGCTTATGATCTTACCTGCCGGCGGGAACACCGGCTGAAATAGGTCAGCGCGCTCCGCGACCTTAATCAGGCGAGCAGGCCAGCCGGGGGGCCAGCGTCCCCGGCAATTTCCCATTACTCCATCACTCCATCACTCCATGCATCTAAAGACCTTCCAAAAACAAGACCTGGCTCGGGCTGCCCTCAAAGACGGCTTGATCCTGAGTTGGGACACGGGCCTGGGCAAAACCTGGGCCTTGTATCTGTGGCCGCTGCTCAAGGTCGGCTCCGAGCCAGTGGCCCCTGATCCGAATGGCCGACTGACCGGTCCCAACGAACGCATCCGCCCCAAGGCCCCGGTCCTCATTATCGCTCCGGGCGACCTCCACCAGCAGATCGCCGATGAAGGGCTGACCCATTTCGGCATCCTGCCCCGCAAGCTCGATGCGCAGCAGTCGTTCCTGCGCCTGACTCAAAGGCCCGGCTCGCTGCTGACCAACCTCACCCCCGATGGACGTCCCATTCTCCCGCCGGGCTTCTACATCACCAGTTACACCCAACTGACCACCAACGGCGTCAACAAGCTGCCCGACCCTTATGATTGGGAGCCGCGTGCCCTGCTGAAATGGCTGGCCTTGGGCATTGGCCCACACCAGCCGCCCGTGGATCTGACCCCGGTGCCCGAGCGGCCATCCTTTGCCAACGTCTGCCACTTCTTCGCCTGGCGCGGCTTACTGTGGCGCGACCCATTCGACCTGTTCAACCTCACCCCGCGTAACACGCTGGCCGACTTGGAGCGGGCGCTCCAGCGCGAGGAATCGGCCCTGGCCTGTTGGGAAGACGAGCGCCAGGCCGAGGCGCAACGCAAACGCCTGTATGCCGCCTATGAGATTCTCAAAAACCTGTGCGGCGACCGGCCTGATCCGCGGTTCAGCGACCTCAACCACCGCCAGCAGGATTTCGTCATCCGGGAATTCTGTGCTGCCAAGATCGCCGAATACTCCGCCAGCAACGGCGCGTACAGGAATTATCCCATCGGCCCGCCGCCTCCCGGCTATGATCCGGCCAAACCCGAAACCGACACCCGCCCCCAGCGCCGTATCAAGTGCGTGTTCTCCCCCTCGTTAGCCGACCTCTGTTACAACGCCTTCGATTGCGTGGTGATTGATGAGGGGGTGAAGATGAAAGGCGAGGAGACCCTGGTTGGCAGGGGCGTCCGCTCGATGACCCCGCGCTACCGCCTGATTCTGACCGCCACCCCCATCAAGAACCGATTGCCCGACATCTTCCGGCTGGCGTGGTGGGCCACCGGCGGCAAGTCCGAGGCCCATGCCCGCTGGCCGTACCGCGATGACGCTTCCGAACGCGCCAAGTTCGCTGAGACGTTTGTGGTCAGCGAGCGCAACCTGACCAAAGAGGCCGAAGCCGCCCAGCAAGGCAAAAAGTCCGGCCGGTTCAGAAAGCTGACGGCCGAGGTTTGCAACGTCCATCGCCTCTGGAAGCTGTTCGGCCCCATTGTGCTGCGCCGCCGCAAACAGGAGGCCGGGGTGGACATCGTGCCCAAGATTCGCAAAGTGATCCGCTGCGAGATGGGCACCCTCCAGAAGAAGGTCTATCAATACCATCTGGAAGCCGAGTATCGGGACATCAACGGCGAGCCGGCTGTCGGCGCTCAACTGCAGGCGCTCCGCATTGCCGCCGCCGATCCCTCCAGCCGGCACCTGACCGCGCAGCCCGGTCAGCCGGTCGAACTGTGCGACTGCGCCCGGGTCGGCGCTACGCCCGTCCAGCACTGCCGGAAATGCAACGGGGCCGCGACCATCCCGCTGCCACACCGCTCCGGCACCGCCTATATTCCCAAAACGGCCACCGTGCTGACGCTGATTGCGGAAATCCTGGAGCGCCGGGAACAGGCGGTGGTGTTCAGCGCCTTCCACGACCCGCTGGACCACCTTTCCCGCTGGCTCTCGGAAGCGGACGTGCGTCACGTCACCTTGGATGGTCGGGTCAGCCAAAAGCGGCGGGGCGAGAAATCGGCCCTCTTTAAGCAAGGTCGTTGCCATCAACATTCCATTCCCGTGATGCTGGCCGGGGTGGAGTGCATGGCCGAGGGGCACTCCTATCATCTGGCCAACAACGTCATCCTGCTGGCCTATTCGTGGGCTTACGACAAATTCAAGCAGGCGCTTGACCGGGTTCATCGGATGAACTCGCTCAAACCGGTGAATGTTTATGTGGTGCTGTGCCAGGGCAGCATTGATCGGAAGCTCGAATCACTTGGTGCAGGAGAAGAGCGACGCAGCCGAGTTGGTCCTCGACGGGCGCCTGATCGGCGAGCGCACCGAGGAAGTCAACCTGGCGGAACTGCTCCAGGTGGCTCGGAGGGAATTCAACGAGAAGGACCACACGCTGGACGAGGCCCTGCTTCAGGCGGAGTGGCCGAAGCTGCGGGCCAAACTGACCACCGCCATGCAGGGCTGGGAAACCGGGTTCATTGAAGCTCCTGCCGAAGTGGAGCCTGTCACGTCAGCCGTCATCATCAACGCGGCGACGGGATTTACTCCCTCGGAACCGCCGGTCGTGTTGCCCACGGTGCTGCCGCACAACCTTTTGGCTCAATCAGCCAAGATCATTCCCTTCCCCCTACCAACGCCCAACTGGCAATCTCGCCTGAGACAGGCTGCACGCCCCTGCATGCTCAAAATCCTCAGTGGCACGACCCATGCGTTGTTCCAGAAGCAGCTGAGCAACGACGAGTTGCGCACGCTTCTGGACGAGCTCACCAATCGGGGGGTTGTGAAAGTGTCGGACGGCAAGCTGAACTACGAAAGAGGCTTGATGTTCTAACCTACCGCCGTGGGAACCTGAGTCCGCGCGGGGGCAAGCGTCGTGGCTGATCGTTGCCGCTCTGGAGTTGAATGACAGGCTCTTCGGAACCAATTGGTCGGGTAGTCAAGCGTCAGTTAAGCACGGTATTCGGAATTCCGAATCCCAGCCTGGAAATTCGAATGTAACGGCGCATTTCCGAATCGTTCTTGTTAATTCTGTCCCTCGCGTTTGAAGTGGGCGGCATGATTGGTCTCGGGACACAAAACACCAAAACGGACGGTCCGCAAATCAATGGCAGCGTGGCGGAATCCGCGGCCAATGTTCTGGCCGGATCGCAGCAGGCAAAATCCGATGGAAATCAAAGTCCCCATCGGCTAGCGGACAAAGATGCGGCGCACCGCCGCGCGGCCGCCTACGTGCGGATGTCCACCGAGCACCAGCAGTATTCCACCTGCAACCAGATGGAGGTAATCCAAGAATACGCCCGACGGCGGGGATGGGAGATCATCAGGGTCTATTCCGACGACGGCAAGAGCGGGCTTAGCATTCAAGGACGGGATGCGCTCGCGCAAATGATCAGGGACGTGCAAAGCGGGAGCGCCGGCTTTTCCTGTGTTCTCGTCTATGACGTGAGCCGGTGGGGCAGGTTCCAGGATGCCGACGAAAGTGCCTATTATGAATATCTCTGCCGTCAGGCAGGGGTGCAGGTCCATTACTGCGCGGAGCAGTTTGAGAATGACGGCAGCCCGACCTCGACCATTGTTAAGAGTGTGAAGCGGGCCATGGCGGGTGAATTCAGCCGGGAACTCTCCAACAAGGTTTTCCTGGGTGCCTGCCACTTGGTGAAGCTGGGCTTCCGGCAGGGCGGCATTTCCGGGATTGGATTGCGCCGGATGCTGGTGGATCAAAACGGTCGGCACAAGGGCGTCCTGCAGGCGGGCGAACACAAGAGCATTCAAACCGATCGCGTGGTCATTGTTCCCGGCCCCGAGGAGGAGATCAAACTGGTGCATTGGATTTACCAGATGTTCATTGACGAAGGAAAAACCGAGCGGGAAATCGCTCGGGTGTTGAATGAGCGGGCCATCCCGACACACAATGGCCGGACCTGGACATGGGGCATGGTGCAAGGCGTCCTCACCAACGAGAAATACATCGGCAACAATGTTTATCATCGGTGCTCGGTCAAGCTGAAGGGCAAAAGTCACCGGAATCCGCCCGAAAAATGGATTCGTGCGGAGGGGGTATTCCAGGGCATCGTGGAGCGGCAGCGGTTTCTTCAGGCCCGCCAGGTCTTCCAGGCGCGCCAGCGTAGATTCCAGACGGACGAGATGCTAGCGAGGCTGCGGACCCTCTACCAGCAACACGGCTATCTGACCTCCACCTTGATCAACCAAGCGACGGGCCTTCCCCGCGCGAGCTACATCAGCCATCATTTCGGCAATCTGGTACGCGTCTATAGCCTGCTCGGCTTCAAACCGCGCATCCGCTACAGCCATGCCAACCTGACCCGCCGGCTATTTGCCGCCACGGCGGACCTGGCGGGTTTGCTGACGCGGCAGATTAGCGAGGCCGGGGCCACGGCCCGGTGGGAGAAGCGCGGCCGGATGCTGCACCTCAACGACGAGCTGCGGGTCTTCATTTGTTTCATTCGCAGCTGCTTCACCTGTATCGGTTCCCTGCGCTGGATGGTGAGGCTGCGCCCGGAATTGAAACCCGACCTCACGATTGTGGTGCGGATGGATGCCAAGAACGAGGCCATTCAGGATTATTATCTGCTGCCCAGTCTGGACACCGGCTGGCGGACCATCCAGTTGAGGGAGAACAATGGGATCTATCTCGACGCCTATCGCTTCCCCTCGCTCGAGTTCTTTGTCGGCCTGGCGGCTCGGGCCCCAATCCCCAAAACCTATGAACGACGACATTCAAGTGATTCCCATTGACCAGATTCGCATTCTCAACCCCCGATACCGGGACCGGAAGAAGTTTGAGGTGATTCTGGAAAGCATCAAGAACCTCGGTTTGAAGAAACCGATCCAGGTCAGCCGGCGAGGCAACGGCGAAAATGGGGAGGCGGGCTATGATCTGGTGTGCGGCCAGGGCCGGATCGAGGCGTTCCTCGCGCTCGGTTACAAGGAGATTCCCGCCATCGTGGTCCAGGTTTCGGCCGAAGACCGGTTACTGCGCAGCCTGGTGGAGAACATTGCCCGCAGGCATCCGTCGCCGATGGAGTTAATCCGCGAAGTCGAACGGCTGCGAGGATTAGGCTACACCATCGAAGAGACCGCCGCGAAGCTGGATGTCAGCGCCAAAACCGTAACGGGTTTGACGGCCTTGAAGCGGGCAGGCAAACAACGGCTCCTCGAAGCGGCGATCAGCGGCATCGTGCCGCTGTGGGTGGCCATTGACATCGCCAAAGCCGACACGCCGGAAACGCAGCGAGAACTGCTGAAGGCTTTTGAATCGAAGCAACTCAACCGCATCTCCATCCGCGTGGTCAAACGGCTCATCGATCA
>Ga0181524_10005394_pt1 | contig 11462 bp, 8 predicted proteins | sample PEATcosm2014_Bin_34_FD_119761 | JGI IMG/M metagenome (GOLD analysis project Ga0181524, IMG submission 119761) | Peatland microbial communities from MTU Mesocosm Facility, Houghton, MI, USA - PEATcosm2014_Bin05_60_metaG | ecosystem: Environmental > Terrestrial > Soil > Wetlands > Peat | place...
CGGCCGCCCGCGACGACGTATACGGCGTCCTCGGCATCGACGCTCTCGACCAGCTCAAGAGCTACACCTTCGACTACCGTTCCATGCGTTTCAGCGCGCGGAGAGAGTGAGACAGGGAAGGGGCAGAACGGAATCGAGAGTAAGAAGCAGGGATCGGGAACTGAAAAGCGAAAAATCGGGAACTATTTCTTTTCTTTTTCCAGTTTCGTCTGCGCGCGCCGCCCGAGAAACATCGCCACGACGCCGAACACCAGCAGCACCAGGCCCCACCAGAGGTTCGCATCGATCCCCATGCACTTTGCATAGACAGCCGTGTTGGCGTGGGTAGCCACGCCGAATGCTGTCAGGACCGTTCCCATCAGCGTGAACAGCATTCCCATCGAAATGCGCGCATCGTAAAACATGGCTCTTCCTCTCCGCTCAGATCAAGATCAAGTTCACCGCAATGGCCGCCAGCAAAATGGCCCCGGCGAGCGCCTCCGGCCGTTTCCACCACGCAGCGTTGGCCGGCGGCTGTTCGGCGAGCGAGTGCACCAGCCCCATGAGCTCCGGCTCCGGCCGCGCGCTTGTGAAGGCGCTCACCGCTGCCGTGACAATCAGGCTCACGCAGAAGGCAAATGCCGCCGTGCCCAGGTCCAACGCCATCTGGCTCGAAGGATGGTGCAGCACGGCAATCCATCCGCCGTGAATGCCCGGCTGCGCGCCCCTGGGCAGCGCAAGCCCGTGATGCAGCAGGGCCGCGACAGCGCCCGCGATCAGCCCCGCAAAGGCGCCGTGCCCCGTGGCGCGCTTCCACAAGGCGCCCAGCAGCAGCGCTGCAAACAGCGGCGCATTGACCACCGCGAAAACCAGCATCATCGCGTCCATCGTGCTGTTAAAGCGCATCGCCGCGCACGCTGCGCCGATGGCCAGCATCATGCCCCCCGCCGCGGCCCACCGGCCCACGGCAAGCATTCGCTGGTCGCTCGCGTCTTTGGCAAGGAACGCCTGGTAGATGTCGCACGCGAACACCGTGCTGAACGCCGTCAGGCTGGCCGCCACGCCGCCCATCAGGCAGGCCAGCAATGCCGCCAGCCCCAGCCCCAACATTCCAATGGGCAGGAACTGTACGAGCACGTTCGGCGTGGCCATCGCGTAATCCAGCACGGCGCGGCCGTCCGCGCCCTTCACCGGCTTACCCGTAGACGCATCGGCTTTTGCCGGAACCAACCCCTGTCCCGCTTCCACGGCCGGCGGCACGACGGCGATGTCGTGATAGATTGTGCCGTTTTCGTTATGGATCAGAACCGTGGTTCGCGGCGTGGGCAGCGCGATGGCAATCAGCCCCGGCAGGATCAGCAAAAACGGTACAAACACCCGCACCGCCGCGGCGATGAGCGGAGCTCTCCGCGCCGATTGCACATCCTTGGCCGCCATCGCCATCTGCAATAGCCTGAAGTCCGCGCACCACGCGCCGCCGCCCAGCACAAGACCGGCGCCCAGCGCCAATCCGATGGCGCCAATGCCCATGGGGCTGGAGCCGGCATGGGCCGCGCCGCTCCACTCGTGCAAAAAGTTTGCGGGAATCGCGGCCTTCAATCCGCCCCAACCGCCGTCCTTCTTCAATCCAAGCAGCACCACGGGCAACAGTCCGGCGACCATCACGCAAAACTGCAGTGCCTGGTTGTACATGGCCGCGGCAAGCCCGCCCAGCAGAACGTACGTCAGCACCACCGCCGCCGGCAGCGCGATGGCGAGCAATGGAATTCCGCTTGGCGGCAGGTGCGCCGCGTTTGCAACCCGATCGAAAATGTGCAGCGCCGCGAAAACGCGCGCCATGGCGTAGAGCGCAATCCCTGCGCTGAACGCGGCCATGGCGGCAAACAGGCAGGCGTTCAGCGCCCTTGTTTTCTGGTCGAAGCGCAGCCCGAGATACTCGGGGATCGACCGCGGCGCAGCTCCCGCAGTTCCGGTCCCCGAGCTTCCTCCGTAATAAACAGGCACGAGAACCAGGGCGGCCAGCAGCATTGCCGGAATCGAGCCAAGGGCGAAGAAGCCCACGCTGGCCAGCCCGTACTGCGCCCCTGCGGCGCCCATGCCCAGCACCTCCTGCGAGCCCAGGCTGGCGCCTAACATCGCCACGCCGCACAGCCATGCGGGCAGCTTTCGCCCGGCCTGCATGTACTCCCGGCTTCCCGTCATCGCCTGCTTGAGCGAGAAACCGGCGGTTAGCATAAAAAAGCCGTTGATAAGCAAAATCAGCCAGTCGGCGGGAGCAAGATTGGGCACGAACGGTTCCTTCCCTTTTGATGTTACAAAACCCGAGTGACCTTCGAGGGCAGGCCGATAGCGATGTGGAGATGGCGTTGGCGCGAAATGCCCGCGCGCTTCCGTCCTGCGAAAGAAAAGCGGCGGCAAGAGGAGATCCCCCTGCCGCCGCCAGTTTTTCTGTCAAAAGTAGTTGTTCTCTGTATTAAGCACTCGTGTTTCTGCAGCGCTTACATCCAATCGCTGACGCTTCTGCGCTTGCGCCGCGTCTCGCGTTCAGCGCCGCGCCGTTATTGCTCTTCTCCCGTCCCCGGAGCCGGAGCAGGTGCCGGAGCGGCTCCCGGCGCTGGCGCAGGGGCTTCCTGCGGACCTGCCGGTGGCTGAGGCGCCTGCGGCCGGTGGAACTGCCCACCCTGACCGCGAAACTGTCCTGGTCCGCCCATGCCTGGTCCGCCCATGCCCGGCCCGCGTCCGTCGTGTCCCCACTGACCACCACCCCAATCGCGCATCCGCCCGTGTTCCATTCGGTTCTGACGCATGGTTTGCAGTTGTTTCCACTGGTCCGGCTTCAATTGCATCCGAATGTCCAGCAGAAAAAGCGCATTCGCCTTTTCCAGTTCTGCGCGTGCGCTTACGACCTTGTCGGTCTGCGCCTCAATCGCCGCGCGGTCCGGAGTATCGGCCTTCATCAGCGGAACCATCTCCAGCTCCGCCTTTTGCAAATTGGCCTGCAGGTCGATCAGCTTCATGCGATGGTCCTGCAGAATCCCATCCATCGCCTTGCGCTGATCATCAGTCAGGTTCAGTTGCTTCGCGATGTTCGGGTTGTTCCAGAACCGCCCGTGCGCGAACCCGAACGAGCGTTCGATGGGAGGCCGATTCTGCACGAATCCAGGTTCCATGCCTGGTCCACCGGGCCCTTGCGCGCACGCCCAACCTCCAGCCATCAACACTCCCGCTAAAGCCAAAACCAGTCGTAAAGTTTTCAGTATCCTCATTGGTTTCTCCCCTTGTGTCGCAAGGGATCCTTTCTCGCCTTCTCTGTGTCCTCTTTTTTCTTTGGGTTTCTTAATTGGTTCCGTTCTCTTCCACCAGTTGCGCCAGAGGCTCCATGGCCGCCGGCACCTCCCGCGAAACATCTCTGTCTACCGTCGCCAGCAAGTCCGAATCCTCTTTGTTTGCCTTCGTATTCGCCGGCGTGGGCCGCGCGGCCGCCTCAATTGGGGCACTCGCAGGCACAGACTGCCTGGCTGCCGTGCGCTCCTGCGCGGTCTTTTGCGCCGCTGCTTTAATCGCCGCAATCCGCGCCAGTTCCAGCCGCTGATGGCGCTCGTGTACGACTCCTGCCGCCGCGCCCGCCGCTAGCACGCATCCCAGCGCCAAGCCCGTCGCCAGCCGCCAGCCAGGCCGCGCCGCGTTCACCACGGTTCGCGGCCGGTTGTACGCAGCTTCACTCCAGGCATGCACGCTGGCCTTGAAGTTGTTCAGCGCCTCGGCCACGGCCGGATCTTCGATCTCCCCCGCAAATTTATCCCTCAAATTCATAGTGTTCCTCTCAACTCCGCGCGCACTCTCCCCAACGCCCGCGAAAGGTGCGCCTTCACCGTACCCTCGCTCAATCCTGTAGCTTGCGCGATCTCGCTCAACTCCCGCTCCTCAACGTAACGCAGCAAAAACACCGTGCGCTGCCGTTCGCTCAGGCGCTTAACCGCCTTCCAAACCTGCGCCACCTGTTCCCGCGCCAGCATCTGCTGCTCGGCATTCCGCTCTCCGTTCGGCAGCCATTCGCCGGCCTCGTCCAGCTCCACGGCGTGAGCCTGCGTATGCCGCCAGAACTGCATCCGCCGGTTGCGCCAGTAGTCCTTTTGCAGGTTGATGGCAATCCGCATCAACCAGGTCATCGCGCTCGAATCGCCGCGGAAATGCTTCCAATTCCGGTGCGCCTTCAGGAAGCACTCCTGGGTCAGCGTCTCCGCCAGATCCACGTCCTGCAGAGAAGCCAGCAGGAACCGGAAGATCTGCGGCCGATGGCTTTCGACGATGCTCGCAAACTCGCGCGCGGCCATCTCCTCTGCCGCTTCCGCGGTGATCGGCTTTACGGCTGTTCCTGCTGCCATCACTTTGGTAGACGCTCTGTTGCGGCGCAAGTTTACAACCCCCCATCCATTTTCGTGCCGAATCCGACGCCAGTATAGGTGCAGACAGGCTGCAACGAGCCCGAAAATTCAGTGTTCTGTTGCGAAATCGCCGTGCGCCGGTTCTTTCCATTGCGCAGTGCTCTTTGGCCGTGCCGGTTGCCGCAGACCCATTTGAACGACGGTATAATCTGTTGCTGCGGCGGGTGTTTCCCGCTTTCAATTGAATGGAGAATCGAATGATTTCGCGACGGAACTTTGTTGGCGGGCTGGCCGCGGGCGTGGCGGGTTCGACGTTTGCCTCCACGGCCAAAAGCTACGCCCGGATTCTGGGCGCCAACGATCGCCTGAACTTTGCCATGATCGGCCTCAACGGCCGCGGCCACGCGCATCTCTCTTCGTTGCGGGCCAACAGCAAGACGGCTCGCGTCGCGTATGTCTGCGACGTCGATTCCGCGATCCTGGCCAAATTCGCCGCGGAAGCTGGGCAAACGCTCGGCTACGCGCCCAGAGCCGAAGGCGATTTTCGCCACGCTCTCGAGTCCGCTGAGGTCGACGCCATCACCATCGCCGCGCCCGACCACTGGCACACGCCCATGGCCGTGCTCGGGCTCAAGGCCGGCAAGCACGTCTACGTCGAAAAGCCCTCCAGCCACAACCCGCGCGAAGGCGAGCTGCTGGTCGCCGCGCAAAAAAAATATGGCAAGCTGGTCCAGGTCGGCGATCAGCAGCGCTCCTCCGCCTTCACCATCAAGCTTATCCAGCAGATTCATGACGGGCTCATCGGCGATGCTTATCTTGCCAAAGCCTGGTACGTCAACACGCGCGGCTCGATGGGCTTCGGCAAGGTCGTGCCTGTGCCCGTCTCGCTCAACTGGAACCTGTGGCAGGGCCCCGCGCCGCGCAGTGAATACAAGGACAATATTCATCCCTACAACTGGCATTGGCTGCGCCGCTATGGCACCGGCGAAACCCTGAACAACGGCACCCACGAGGTGGACATCTGCCGCTGGGCCCTCAAAGCGGAATACCCCCAGACCGTCACCGCGACCGGCGGCCGCTACCAATTCCAGGACGACTGGGAGTTCTACGACACCATCGTCACCGATTTCGGGTACCCCGGAAAAACCATCTCCTGGGAGGGCCGGAGCCGCCAGGGAATGCGTCTCTACGGCCGCGAACGCGGGTCGGTCATCTACGGCGCTAAGGGCTCGGTGGTTCTCGACCGCGACGGCTACGACGTGTTCGACTGGAAGGGCAAGCAGACAGACGCCTATCGCATCGGCCATGACACCTCAACCAGCGACCTGATCGGCGCCGATTCCATGACCGACGCCCACTTCGCCAACTTCATCGCCGCCATTCGCGGCCAGGAAGAGCTCCACTCGCCCATCGCGGTCGCCAACGTCACCGCCACTATGCTCTTGCTTTCCAACATCGCCTGGTTCGCCGGCCGCCTGCTGCGGCTCGACACTGAAACCGCGCACATCCTCAACGATCCCGAGGCCATGAAATTCTGGGCTCGCACCTACGAACCGGGTTGGGAAGTCACGGTCTAAGGAGACATCGCAATGCCCATCGCATCTTCGCCCGCTGCGCAAGCGGGAACCATCACTCTCGGCGGCGATCTGACCGTCAACCGCATGGGTTTCGGCGCCATGCGCATCACCGGAAAAGGCATCTGGGGCCCTCCCGCCAACGTTGCCGCAGCGCTTGCCACCCTCCGCCGCGCCGTCGAACTGGGCGTCAACTTTATCGACACCGCCGACTCTTACGGCCCCGACGTCTCTGAAGAGCTGATCGCGCAGGCGCTCTGGCCCTACCCGGCCGGTCTCGTCATCACCACCAAAGCCGGATGGACGCGCCACGGCCCCGGCGTCTGGCAGCACAACGCCAGCCCGGCGCACATCGAGCAGGCCATCGAAGGCAGCCTCAAGCGCCTGCGCCTGGAGCGCATTGACGTCTACCAGCTTCATATTCCCGATCCCGCGGTTTCGTTCGACGCTTCAATTGAGGCTCTGGCGCGGCTCAAGGAGCAGGGCAAGATCCGTCACGTGGGTCTATCCAACGTCACGCTCGAACACATTCAGCGCGCGCGGAAGATTGTTCCCATCGTGTGCGTGCAGAACCGCTACAGCTTTTCCGACCGCGAGTGGGATTTTGTGCTCGACTACTGCGAGGCCAACGGCATCGCCTTTCTGCCCTGGGGGCCGATGGCGCAAGGCCACAAGGCCAACGAGGTTGTAGAAAAGATCGCCGCCGCGCGCCAGGTTTCCACGGGGGTCGTCTCATTGGCCTGGCTGCTGCGGCGCTCGCCGGTCACGCTGCCTATCCCGGGAACGAGCAACGTGAAGCACCTCGAAGAGAACGTGAGCGCGGCGGCGTTTCGGCTCACCGACGCTGAATTCGCGGAGCTTACCGTGGTGGTTACGAAGCCCTACTGGCTGCGGGGGTGAGCGAGCCGCCTTACGGCTCCTTGCGGTGCCGCCGGTTGTGCTCCGCGCCGCGCATCAGCAGCACTAGGGGGATGTTGGCCAGGAAGAAAATCCCCATGAGGTGAAAGGCGTCCTCATAGCTGAGCAGCGCAGCCTGCTGACCGAGCAGCCTATAGACGAGGCCGCCGGCCTTGTGCGCTGCCGTCACATGATCGAATCCCTGATGCGCCAGGAAAGGCGTGAGGCGCGCAAAGGTCTGCTGTCCGATGGCGCTCGATGCCGTGATCTTATCGCCGAGGACTTGCTGGTGAAACTGGCTGCGGCGCGCCACCAGCGTGGTCACGAACGAGATGCCAATGCTGGAGCCGATATTGCGCATGGTGTTGTAGAGGCTCGTGCCATAGCTCGTCTCCGCTTTGGGAATCGGACTCATGGTTAGCGTGGTGAGAGGCACGAAGAGGAAGCCCAGACCAAAGCCCTGCACGATCTGAATCCAGAAGATGTCCCAGGTTCCGGAGTCGAGCGTCATCCGCGCGTATCCGAAGAAGCAAACGCCCGCGAGGGCAAAGGCAAAGATCAGCATCCAGCGCGCGTCCCATCCCTTGCCCAGCAGATAACCGACCACAGGCATGCACAGCGCGGTGCCGATGCCGCGCGGGCTGTTCCAGATTCCCGCCGTTGTCGCCGTCCAGCCCAGCAAGGTCTGCATAAACAGCGGCAGCAGGACCAGGCTGCCGTAGAGAACGAACCCCATCAAGGTGGCCAAAGCGACGCCCGAGGCAAAGGTGCGGGAGCGCAGCAGAGCGAAGTGCACAATCGGGTCCTTTGCCCGCAGCTCGCGAAGCACAAAGGCCGTGAGGCAAACCACGGCGATTACGCACAGCGCGCGAATCAGGTTGGATCCGAACCAGTCCTTCTCCTGCCCCTTGTCGAGCATGATTTGCAGTGCGCCCATGCCCACGGCCAACATGCCGATGCCCCAGGCATCCATGCCCAGGGAGCGGCGCCTCAGGTAGTGCGGATCGACGACGTACTGCGAGATGAGGAGCAGGCTGAGGACGCCCACCGGCAAATTGATGAAGAAGACCCAGCGCCAGGTCCAGGTGTCGGTGATCCAGCCGCCCAGCGTAGGACCCATGATAGGCGCGGCAATAATCCCCAGGCTCCAGAAGGCCATTGCCTTGCCTTGCTCCCTGCCCGGGAACTCCTCGAGGAGCACGGCCTGAGAAAGCGGCTGCAGCCCGCCGCCGGTAAAGCCCTGCAAAACACGAAAAACAATCAACATGGGCAGATTGGGAGCCAGCCCGCACATCAGGCTCGAAATCGTGAACCCGGTCACGGCAAGCAGCAGCAGCCGCTTGCGGCCCAGCACGCCGGCCAGCCATCCCGTAATCGGCAGAACGATGGCGTTGGCCACCAGGTAGGAGGTCAGCACCCACGTCGCCTCATCCACGCTCGAGGAAAGCGAGCCGGCGATGTGCGGCAGGCTGACGTTGACCACCGATGTGTCGAGTAGTTGCATCACCGCGCTCGACATCACGGCGATGGCCGTCATCCAGCGGTGCGGAGAAATTGCCTGGCCTTCGAGGGATGAACGGACAACAACCGTTCGCGCGGCATCCTCTTGAGGGTCTGCGATCGCCGCGGCGCCTGCCATGCCGAGAGTTGGGAAATCAGCCACGATTACCCGATCTCTGCCGGGTGGCGGACAGTTGGCTGCGAGTTATGATCCCTGAGGCAAATCCGCCGGCAGACACCACGGCGCCAATGCTCCCTGCGCACAGCCAAACCTCCGCGCCCTCGCGCCGTCCGGCCGTCGAGAGGGGCTCCCAATCAGTCGATGGAAACACTAGTCGAAGATTAATCCCGGTCTTGCACAGCGTCAATCGTCGCAGGGCGTCGCGTGAGACCTCGGCAACAGGAACCTGAACCTCATCCCGTGCTGAAGAGCGCTCGATGGATTGCGGCGCAAGCCGGGTTAGGGCCCTACGAAAACCCCGTGTTTGCATGCGCTTGTCAAATAGCGCCCAGGGACCATCGATCTCCCATTTTTCACAGGTGGATTCTATTCTCTGGATGTCCGCTCTTGTTTTTTGCACCTGCTCTGTGATCTACTTCACTGTGGGTTGACCTTTCCGGGCGCCATCTAGTCCATATCATGTGTATTCTCAGGCAATTGGACTGAGGTCCCCAGCTTGTCGGCGTTTCTTTTCTGCGTGGCAACTGACGTGCTTATAAAGCAATAGGCGTAGCGAAAATCCCACCATGGAGACAAGCCTCCTTAACCGCGTGCAGGCAACGCTGTTGGCCTTGGCTACAGCGGCGCTGTTCGTGCTGGCCGTGTTCAACCTTCTCCAGGAGCGGGCGTTCCAGCAGCCCGACGACGGAGTGTGGTGGCGCGAGGCCGCCGGAGGCCTCCGAGCCGAAAAGGTTCTGCCGGATAAGCCCGGTCAGCGTGCAGGCATCCAGGTGGGAGACCTGCTGACGGGCGTGAGCGACAGTCCCACCACGGGCGTCACGGCCGTCACACGCGTTGCCGATCTGGAGCGCGCGCTCTACACCGCCGGTTCTTACGGCCAGGTCTACTACACCATCACGCGCGACGGCATTCCCCTCGATGCGCCGGTCAAAATGATCCCCGAGCCGCTGGATCGCAGCCTGGAGCTGGGCCTGCGCATCATCGGGCTGATTTATCTCTTCATTGGCTTCTACGTTCTCTTCCGCCGCTGGGGCGCACCCCGGTCCACGCATTTCTTCCTCTTCTGCCTGGTGTCTTTCGCCCTCTACGCGCTCAAATACACTACCAAGCTCGACACGCTGGATTGGGCCGTCTTCTGGACGAATGTAGTGGCTGAGGCGCTGCAGCCTGCGCTCTTCCTGCACTTTGCGCTCAGCTTCCCCGAGGAGCGGTTCAAGCGCCTCCGTCGTCGCTGGCTTCTGCCGATCGTCTACGCTCCCGGCGCCGGGCTGCTCGCCTTGTGGCTCTGGTCGATCGGAACGCGCGAGGCCACCAAGCTCCTTCTCGACCGGCTCAACCAGATCGCCACCGCTTACGACGCCATTTTCTACGTGCTTGCCGCGCTGCTCTTCCTGCGCAGTTACAGCCGCGCCACCACGCCGCTGCTGCGCCAGCAGTTGAAGTGGGTTACGCGTGGCACCCTGCTCGCGGTGCTTCCATTCACTTGCTTCTATGCCATTCCCTATCTTCTGCACCTGAATCCGCCGCAACTACTGACCAATCTGGCCGGTCTCTCGCTGGTGTTCTTGCCGCTCACCTTCGCCTGGGCCATCGTCCGCTACCGCCTGATGGACACCGACCTGATCTTCAAGCGCGGCGTCGCCTACACGCTGGCCACGGCGCTCATCGTAGGCGGCTACTTCGGCATCATCGCCCTCATCGCCCTCGTGGTTCATCAGCGCCTGCCTGAGACGATGCGCGAATGGGCGCTGGTCGTCGCCATTCTGATTACAGCCGCCGTCTTCGATCCTCTCAAGCGCCGCATTCAGGGCTGGGTCGACCGCGCCTTCGACCGCCATCGCTACGACTACCGCAGTGCCCTTGTCGAGTTCGGCCGCGGCCTCAGCTCCGAAACCGATCTCCAGGCCCTGCTGAATTCCATCGTCGAGCAGTTGCCGCGCACTCTTCTGGTCGCCCGCGTTGCCATCTTCCTCACCGAGGAGTCTGGCCGCCTGCGCCTGGCTGCTTCTCACGGCCTGCCCGAAGAGATCAACGTCGCTCAGGACGATCTGGCCCTCGGCTTCCTCAACTTCGACCGCGCCAAGGACCACTCGCACATCTTTTTTGAGAATGCTCAAGCCGTCCTTCATCTGCCGCCGGATCAACAGCGCGCCGCGGCCTTGCTCGACCTGAACTACTACCTGCCGTGCCGCGTGGCCCCTGTGCATCTCGAGAACGGAGAGGCCGCCAGCCGCACCATCGCCGTCATCGGCCTCGGCCGCACGCTGGGCGGCGACTTCCTGTCGAGCGAAGACGTCGAGCTGCTCGAATCGCTGGCCAGCTACATCGGCATCGCCCTGCAGAACGCCAGCCTGTACGCGCGCCTGGAGGAGAAGATCGCCGAGTTCGAGCGCCTCAAGGAGTTCAACGAGAACATCGTCGAGTCCATCAACGTGGGCATCTTCGCCACCGATCTCGGCGACCGCATCGAAAGCTGGAATGCGCAGATGGAGGCCATGTACGCCCTCAGCCGCGCTGAGGCCATCGGCCAGGAACTGGGCTCTGTTTTCCCGGCGGAATTTATTGAGGCATTGGAAGGTTTCGGCAGCGAGCAGGGCGTGCACCACCTCTATAAGTTCCCCCTCACCACGCGCGCCGGCGAGCAGCGCACCACCAACATCGCCATTGCGCCGCTGCTCTCGCGCGACTTCGTTCCCGTGGGCCGCATCGTCCTGGTGGACGACATCACCGAGCGCGTCACCCTCGAAACCCAGCTAGCCCAGGCCGATAAACTCAGCTCCATCGGCCTGCTCGCCGCCGGAGTCGCGCACGAGATCAATACGCCGCTGGCCGTCATTTCCTCCTACGCCCAGATGCTCGCCAAGCAACTGCGCGGCGATGCGCGCCTCGGCCCCGTGCTCGACAAGATCACGCAGCAGAGCTTCCGTGCCGCCGAAATCGCCAACG
>Ga0181524_10005395_pt1 | contig 11455 bp, 5 predicted proteins | sample PEATcosm2014_Bin_34_FD_119761 | JGI IMG/M metagenome (GOLD analysis project Ga0181524, IMG submission 119761) | Peatland microbial communities from MTU Mesocosm Facility, Houghton, MI, USA - PEATcosm2014_Bin05_60_metaG | ecosystem: Environmental > Terrestrial > Soil > Wetlands > Peat | place...
ATGGCTCTGCTTCCGCCACTCGGCGAACACCCCGCCGGCCACACTGTTGTATGGAAACTTATCGTCCGGGCTGTGTTCATAGAGCCTAACCAGTCGTGCCGGGTCCTTGAAGGGCAGGGGCCGGAGCAGCACCGATCGCACCACGGTGAAAAGCGCGGTTGTGGCGCCAATTCCTAGCGCCAGCGTGATCATAGCGACAACGGTGAAGCCTGAATCCTTATAAAGCGTCCGCAGGCCGAAGCGGAGGTCCTGCCAGAGCGTCTCGACGGCATTCCATCTCCACATTTCCCTACTCCTCTCTTGCGCCAAGGTTACGTTCCCAAAGCGCCGCAACGCGGCATAGTGAGCTTCGTCAGGCGGCATGCCGGATTCCAGGTTCTCTTGCTCTTCCATTTCGAGATGAGCGCGAATCTCTTCTTCGAGATCGTCCGCAGGCTTCCGCCGTCGAAACAGAGCACCGAGTTTGGCAAGTTCACGCCGCAAGGTCATACGAAGCCCTCGGCTTTCAGCAACCGTAGCGCGGACCTGTTCTTTAGGTCCGCGGCTTGCCCCCATGCAATCGGGAAAAGCTCGAAGAGATCGGGAAAAGCCGCGGACCTAAAGAACAGGTCCGCGCAACGTCGCTTGCCACCGTCTCACTCGTTCCTCAGCGCTGCCATGGGATCGACTTGGGTTGCGCGGCGGGCAGGCAGGAATGATGCGACGAGAGCCAATATGAAAACACCAGTGGCGGCGATGGCGAACACCGCCGGATCGAATGGGCTGACTTCAAAAAGAAGCGGCTGCACCAAGCGTGTCGCGGCGGCCCCGCCCACCAACCCCAGTGCGCAACCCACCATTGCGAGTCGAGCGCCGGAGCCGAGGATGAGGCGAAACACCCACGTTCTTTGCGCGCCCAGTGCCATCCGGATCGCGATTTCGTGCGCGCGCTGAGCGGCGGAATACGCAATCACCCCGTAGATCCCGAGCGCGGCCAACAGCACTGCGCCCAAGGCAAAAGCGGAGAGCACAATGGTGTTGAAGCGGCGAGGACCCTCGGATTCGCTGATAGCCTGCTCCATGGTCTGCATGTTGCTGACCGCCAATTGCGCATCGAGCGACCACACCGCCCGGCGGATGGAATTCTCCATCAACTCGGGGTCACCCGACGTGCGCACGGCAATGCGCATGTTCTGACCGTGCACTCGCCGCGCCAAGTCGGCGTCCCCCCACGAGCGCGGAAACTGCACCAGCGGCTGATAGACCTGATTTCGATCCTGGCTCTCGAGCGGGCCTTGTTTGGTATCGGCGACTTCGCCCACCACGGTCATCCAGGGCAGCGTCGAACTCGGGTCCACTCCCCATTTGATCCGCTGCCCGATGGGGTCCTGGCCCGGCCAGTAGCGTTCGGCCAGGGTGCGGCTCACCACCACCGCCAGTGGCGAGTCGGCGCCATCCGCGTCACCCAGGGAGCGCCCCCGAAGCAGCGGGATCTCCAGAGTCCGCAGATAATCTCCCACCACGTAGACCTGTGCTTCCGAGCTGTACGCCGCGCCCGGGGGTGGTTGGTAGCCGTCGGCAACAAAGAAGCGGTCCGAATTCGGTTCGGCCAGAGGCAAATTGCTGCCCAACGCCGCCGACCTCACGCCGGGCAACTGCTCAAGGCGGCGCAAGAGCTCGATATGGAAGTTATCCACCTGTTGCTGCTTCGAATAGCGCATGTCGGGCAGCTCGTAGGAGGCAATCATGACGCGTTCGGGAACGAAGCCGGGGTCCACGGAACGCACGCGAACATAGCTCCGCAGAAGCAGGCCGGCGACCGTCAACAGTACAAGAGCTGCCGCTACCTCGGTTACCACCAGAAGCGAACGCAGCCGCGTCTCGCCAATTCCTGAGCCCAAGGTCCGGCCGCCGCCCTTGAGCCCTTCGTTCGTATTGCTGCGCATGGCGAAAAGCGCCGGCGCCAAGCCGCAAATTATTCCCGTGACAAGTGTGGCGGTCAACGCAAACACCATCACCGACCCATCGAGTCGGATGTCGTCGAGGCGCGGCAAGGTTTCGGGCAGGAGGCTAACCCACGATCGCAGCCCTGCCCGCGCCAAGAACACGCCCACCGCGCCGCCCGCGAGACTGATGAGGAGGCTCTCCATCAGCGACTGGCGAACCAGTGCCAGGTTTGAAGCTCCCAGCGCTTTGCGCACGGCGATTTCGCGCTGCTTGCGAATCCCGCGCACCAGCAACAGCCCGGCTAGGTTGGCGCAGGCGATTAGAAGCACTGCCATTACCGCGCCAAAAAGAAGACGAACCAATGGTCGCGCCCTGTAAACGGCATCCTCCTTTAGAGGCAGCAAGGACGCGGTCACCTGAATGTCCATGCTGGCGGGGTAGGCGGCTTGAATCCCGCGGACGACGCGGTTGACGTCCTGTTCCGCCTGCGCCTGGCTTACCTCCGGCTTTAACCTCGCGACTGCTCCGTACTGGAAGTTGTCGCCGGCGTCTTCCCGCTCCTCCGGCGTGAAGCTCATAGGCACCCACATCTCAGCTCTGCTGAGCCGACCCGGCTCGAGCGGGAACTCGAAGCCGCGCGGCATTACGCCGATGATGACGTAGGGCTGGCGGTCAAGATCAACACGCTTCCCAAGAATCTGAGAATCGCCGTGGAAACGAGTCCGCCAGAGAGCGTAGCTGATTACCAACACTCGCTCGCTATGGTCATCTTCCGACTGGCTGAAGGTCCGGCCGAGCATCGGGCTCACGCCCAGAGCCTGAAAAACCGGCGCCGTCAATCGCGCGGTGCGAATTCGCTCGGGCTCGCCTATGCCGGAGAGCTCCATAGAACCTCGCTCAAAGCCCCCCACCTGCTCGAATGCCCGTGACTCGCGCGCGAAGGTCAGCACGTCCGGCGCGGGAAGATCGCTGGCATTCCCAAGCTTGTTGACGTTTTCCTTGATCAGTACCAACCGTCCGGCCTCCCGGAACGGCAACGGCCGCAGCAGGACTGCGTCCACCACGGAGAAAATGGAAGTCATGGCGCCGATGCCGAGCCCCAGCGCCAGCACCGCGAAGATCGTGAAGACGGGCTGCTTGCGAAGCGTTCGGACGCCGAGGCGGATGTCCTGCCCGAGCGATTCGATGGAATTCCATCCCCACATTTCCCTGCTCCTCTCTTGCGCTAGTGTTACGTTCCCGAAGCGCCGAAGCGCGGCGTAGTGAGCCTCGTCCGGCGCCATGCCGCGATCCAGGTTTTCCTGCTCCTCCATTTCGAGATGAGCGCGAATTTCTTCCGCGAGATCGTCCCCCGGCTTCCGCCGGTGAAAGAGTGCACCGAGTTTGGCTAACTCGCGTCGCAAGGTCATACTTGGCTCTCGGCTATCAGCGGTCAGCGATTAGCTTTCAGCTACGGGCCGCCGTGTTCTTCCAGGCAAAAGTGGGACGCCACCGGAGAACGTAGCGCAGGGCTCGCTAAGTCGTTGCCTCACTCATGCCGCAGCGCCACCATGGGATCGACGCGCATAGCGCGTCTCGCCGGGAGATAAGAAGCCAGCGAGGCGACAGCTGTCATCAAACTAACCGCGAACAGGATAGTCATCGGGTCATCCGGCGCGAGTCCGTAGAGCTGGCTACGTAGCAGGCGCGCTACGCCAATAGCGGCAGCGATGCCTAGCACAAGACCTGCCAAAACCATCAGCGACGCTTGGCGCAGAATCATTCCGGCGATCTGCACGCGTCCCGCACCAAGCGCTATGCGAATGCCAATCTCGTTTGTCTTGCGACTCACCCTATAGGCCAGCAGGCCGTAAAGGCCGACACAAGCCAACAACACCGCCAGTACCCCGAACAAGCTAGCTAGAGACGCGATCAGCCGCTCCTGCAGCAAGGAATCGTCCATCTGATCGTTGAGCGTCCTCATGCCACTAAGCGTTAGTCGGCCATCCACTTGGGCAATGACGCGAAGCACTGTGGGAGCGGCTGCCGCAGCATCGCTCGCGGTTCGAATTTCGAAGGTTACTCCACCGGGTACCTCGGTTTGTTCGAGTGGTACGCAGAACATCGGCGGAACCGGAGCGCGGAGATCTTGGTCTTTTGTATCGGCCACCACGCCGATAATGGAGTACCAGCTTTTGTCGCCCATCCACTCGGCTATGCTGATGCGTCGTCCTATCGGACTCGTGTCGCCGTAGATATCCTGCGCCATGCGCTTATTGATGATCGCCACCTTGGGTGCCCCCGCACTATCCTCCGTTGTGAAGTCCCGCCCTTCGAGGACGGGTGTTCCGAGGACCGTGAAATAGTGGGGACCCACGACACCCAGCTCAACTCGGATAGGCGTGCTGCCAGAAGCTGGTTCATAGCCCTCGATCGTAGGCGTGGCCATGAGCGGCCAACCGGAAAGCGGCGCAGCCATGGAAAAGCTCGTTCCCCGTATTCCCGGGATCGCGTCAATCTGATCGGTCAGCCTCTGGTATAACGCATTCGTCTGCGCCACCGTATACCCAAGCATCCGTGGGTTGACAGGGAACAGCAAAACATTCTCGGTGCGATAGCCGGGATAGAAGCTCTTTAGGTTCTCCAAGCTGCGCACTAGCAGACCCGCCCCCACTATCAACACCAGGGATGCTGCGACCTGTAATGCGATCAGTGCTTCGGTGCTGTGAGAACGCCCGGTGGTTCTGCCCGCACCGTGAAAGTACGGCACCAGGCCTGAAGGCATGTCCGACAGCAGGAGCTGCCAGGCCGGAATCAGGCCGAAGAGAATCGCCGTCACAACGGAAATCAGTAAAGTAAATCCCAGCACCCTGAGATCGGGCCGCACCGCCAACAAAATCGGCGATTCCGTATGCCTCATCAGCGTCATGAGCGATCCGCAGGCCCAGAATGCCAGAACGATTCCCACGAGGCCCCCCGCCAATGCCAGCAAAACGCTTTCGGTGATAAGCTGTTGCGCCAGTCGCAGCCTTCGCGCTCCCAATACCAGCCTTGCGGCCATTTCGTGTCGTCGAGATTGGGCTTTCACCAGCAGCAGAGTCGCCACATTCGCGCTTGCGATTAGCAACAGCAGTCCGACGGCCGCCATCAGAATCCACAGGGGTTTTGAAAATCGCTCGCGAAGATCGGCGAGCCCCTGCCCCCCTGCTGCGAGCTGCACTTTTGCGTGGCGAAGTATCTCGCGGGACTTGGGTGAGTCGAGCGGCGTTCCCGCCAAATCCTCCGCCATGTCGTTCATCGCCTTCCGAAATGCTGGCTCCATGCGGGCCTGCGCAATTGTGCGCGTGGACCCCGGTCGCAGTCGTCCCATGATGAGAAAAGCGCGGCGAAGCTTGCACGTTAACACATCATAGCGAGTGCCTGTCATGGCATATCCAGGGCGAAGCGGCGCAATCATCTTCAACGAGACAAACACGTCGATGGGGTAGCCGGGCTGCAGACCAAAAAACTCCGGCGGTGTGACGCCGATGACGGTGAATGGATAGCTATTGAGCAGTATTTTTGTCCCCACCACCTTAGGATCGCCTGCCAGGCGCTCGCGCCAATATTTGTAACTGACGACGGCCACGGCATTCCCGCCGGCCACTTGGTCGTCCATCGAATCGATAGTCCGCCCGAGGATGGCTGACACCCCAAGAGTCGAAAAGTAGTTTCCAGAGACCACCAGTCCATTGGCGATCTGGCCATGCCCGTTAACATCAACATCCAAATCCGTCACGTTGGCGAAGGCGATAATCGAAGAAAAATCCTGCGTCTCGTGCTGAAAGAGTTGAAACGCCGGGTAAGAAAAAGAATCAAATTTGCCGAACACGTTGATTTCGTTGAACTGCATGAGCTCTTGCGGATTCCTTACGGGCAGCATTCTCAGTAGAGCCGCATTGATCAGGCTAAACACGGCAGTATTCGCCCCAATGCCAAGCGCCAACGTAAGCACCGCGACCACCGTGAAGCCAGTGCTGCGGCCCAACTGACGCAGGCCGAAGCGAACGTCCTGCCAGACCGACTCAACAAAAGTCCATCCCCACATTTCCCTGCAAGTGTCTTGTACCGAGGTCACGTTTCCGAAGCGCCGCAGCGCGGCATAGTGAGCTTCGTCGGGCGGCATGCCGGAATTAAGATTCTCCTGCTCTTCCATTTCGAGATGAGAGCGGATCTCCTCGGCGAGATCGGCTTCCAGCTTCTGCCGGCGAAACGGGGTGCCGATTCTGGCGAGCAGTTGGCGCAAGCTCATTCTAAGTCCTTAGTCTTCGGTTTTCAGTCATCAGCCCTTACCCCAATTCCACGCTTTCACCATCCAAACTTTGTTCTTCGGGCAATCGACAATCGTCCATCGAAAATCGAAAATGGCTCATTGTCCTTCCTCGGACTCGGCTGGCCGTAGAACGCCGGTAATGGCCCGCACGAAGCGCTCCCAGCGCGAGGTCTCGGCCACCAGTTGCCGACGCCCCGCCGCGGTCAGGCGGTAATACTTGGCCCGCTGTTTGTTCTTGGACACGCCCCAATCGGCCGAAATCCACCCTTCCTGTTGCAGGCGCTGGAGTGCGGGGTAGAGCGACCCGTGCTCCACCTTGAGCGCGTCTTCCGACATGCGCTCAATGGACTTGGCAATCCCGTGCCCGTGGGTTGGACCCCAGCGCAAGGTGCGCAAAATCAGCATGTCGAGCGAGCCATAAACAAGTTCGATTCGGTCTCCCGAGAGTTGTTTCGTCATAGTGGCAGGTAATCTACCACATGGGGTGGTAGATTGTCTACTGAATTATTCAAGGGGCGGCCTGCCGAATTTCAATTTCGGCGGCACGAATCGGTGCGGGCAAACATCAAGGCGAGATGCTTCCGACATAGCGTGGGCGTCTCGCCCGCTGGGGCGCGGGCATCCTGCCCGCGCTTTTGTGGCGGGAGCGGGACGCTCCCACGCCAGCGGGCGGGACGCCCGCGCTACGCCTTGTGCCATGGCCATCCTGGCTATGCCTCCCACGGGCTGATGCCTGTGCCAAGTCTAGGAAAGTTCGATACAGCTACGGATTGATCTTGATGTTCGAACCCGGGAGCTTATAGTTTGAGTACAGGTGCTCGTCACGAAAGACTAAGCCGTCCCATACGGTAGTTACGATGACCTGAAGGGGAACCCACAGTGGAGTAGAAGCCGCATCAGAGATACGGACTTCACCGAATTGAATTTCGGTTGTCTGCATTTCGAGTTTAACGTCGAGTCGAGGCTTCAAGAGATCCGCCCGCATTTTCAGTATCTTGTTGGTCTCCGTGTCGATCCACACCACCCCCTGATGCAACACAATAACGGGCGGCCCCCCCAAGCGGGCATTTACCAAACCCGTGCCTGTGGCCCAACCCGGTCTTTGTGCGAAACCAATCACATCCGCTGAATGCGCGCCGGATCGCTGCTGGCCGAGATACCGGAATTTCAACCCAACCTGGTTCCCGGGGTGGAACTGAGCCCACATCGACGCAAACCCCTTGGTAAGAAGATCTCCCGCCTCCGAATCTTGAGCTGGCTTCCCATCAATGCCAGTACGGTACTCTTCAATGCGCACCGACTCGGCGTCGTAACGGGGGAGAATCAAATAACTGAACTCATGGTGAATGGTTCTTTCCAGGTGACCGTTAGAGCCGTACTGCTTTTGCGTAACTTCCTCATTCGCAATGACCTCGACAAACTTCTGGAAGGACATTTCGACGGTTTTGCCCACCTCGCTCAGTAGGCGAGGTAGTTCTTGCTGGTCGGCCGCAGGCACTAGTCCGCGCAGCTCAGGTAGGGCCTCCACCAACTCTTCCGAAGGCAGGTCGATGAGGGTGTAGGCGTTTTGATAATAAGCCTGCCCGCTGGTGTCCACTATTTCTTGCGGCATGCATCCACCAGCGCAGGTGCCTGCCTGGCAATATGCCGCCCCGGCGGCAAAGGCGATCAAGACGCTGGCCGACACCCGGGCGCGATTCATGATATAGGTGGACGTCCGGTCCCTGATTTTCGCATTCATTGTCATCAGCCGCATCTGCGCATGTTCGAATTCCCACCGGTCGTGGGTACTGTTCGGTCCAGCCACGGCGGAGGCACTGTCAACCACCGAGTGCTTTTACGTCCTTGACCAATCTTGAAAAGGGACCCTTCAGCAGAGCTACATGGTTTGTTGAGGGCTCTTTGACTTCGGTTCGATAAAGCAATCTTATGGATGATCGATCGTAAACGAGCAACACGACCTGGGTCGCCGGCTCGTAAGAGGCGGACGCCGCTTCCCAACGGGCTACACCCGTCCCTGTTGTAAGACGCTCACTCGAAGCGAAATATACTCTGATGACAGCGTCAGCCGCTGCGCATTGGTCCGTAAGTTGCCACCTCAGGCGCTTCAGCAATCGACCTGGCTGGTTTTCCTTTGCCACAAATGTCTTAACGTCGGAGGCCACGCCCGCTTCTAAATAACTCGTGTCCACACAGAAGGTTCTTACCTGACGAAGGGCTTCGTGGTCAAACAGAGCCAAGCTCCGCAGTTCGGCGGGCGCCGCGGCAGTCGTCGTCGGGATATTTTCTGCCGGCGCTGGGGGGGCCAAGCCCCCGGGTTCGGCGTCTGTCGTAGCAGAAGTCGTCGGGATATTTCCTGTCGGTGCTGGCGAGGCCAAGCCCCCGGGTTCGGCGTGTGTCGTGGCAGAAGTCGTCGGGATATTTCCTGTCGGCGCTGGCGAGGCCAAGCCCCCTGGTTCGGCGTGTGTCGTGGCGGCAGCCAGTGCATTATTTCTTGACGACGCCCAGTAACCGCTCTTGGCTCGAACCATGAGGTTCTTACCCTTGACCTGCACTTTAATGGTGCGGTATTTGCCGTCTGATGTTTGATTCGTTGAATTATAGGCCAACACGTAATACTGGCGCCCATCAGCAAAAGCGCGGCGCATACCCTTGAGTGAGTCGTTGCTATTGCCAAAGAAAAGGCCGCCCGTAGCTTCTGCTAATTCCCTCAGCCCGTCGTCCTTTTCCACCGCGGACGCAGTTTTTTGAATTTGAATCTCCGGCATGACCCTAGACGCCGTCTTCGACGACATGGATGGGCCTGTGACGTCGTACCCTCCTTGGGGCACCACATAAACACCGCGTGAGTCGAGGGTATAAAAAACCACGTTAAGACTGTCGGCTAGCCGCAACACCGCGTCCATTTCGGAATGGACACGCGCGACGGGATCCTGCAGCGCGATTTTCGGGTCACCCAGGTAAATGGCGATCAACTCGAAAAGGTCGCGGCCGGGTTGAATCGTGAAGCCATCGGAAACCAGTACGATCGTCCGCTTGCCCGATACCGTTCCCAATTGCTCCACCAAGCCTTGAAGCTGCTCGAGAAAGTTTTGCAATTGGTGGGCATGTTCCTCACCGGCTGAGGCTGCAAACGATTCGATTTCCTGCACAGCCGGTCCCGTGGAGCACTTGCCCTCACCGCACGGACATTTCTGGCAGTAATCCTCCAACATCCGCCTAAGCTGGATTTCCTGCTGTGCGCGGCTGGATTGCTCACTCGCGAGAATGTACTTGGTAAATTGCTTGTTTTCGAGCGCGCGTAATACATCGGAGGGGTCTGTCGTCAAGCGCTGAACCACTCTCGTGTTTTGCGATGAAGCGACAAGCGCATAGAGTGCTGAACCGGGCCGCTCGTCGGCAAATAGCTTCTTCAAGGTGCCACGAATTTGCACGAACTGGCCAAACTCGGAGTTCAAGGTGTCGATGACCACCAGGTAAGCCGCGTCGGGTCTCCCGATCTCTTGCGGTGACGGAGTGATGGCTTGGGTGCCGGGCGCGGGAACGGCAGGCTGGGCCTCGAAGAGCTTGGCGGCGCCATCGGCTTCCGAAGTCAAGGAGACCACCTTCTGTTCCACTCCATCTTCAAGCACCTCGAAATCGCTCGAACGAAGTCCGAGCACACTGTGTCCCTTGGAATCCGTGACGACCATGGGCACTAGAACCTGTCTTACTTCGATATGGATACCAGGAATTTGTGGACTGGGCTGCGATTGTTCCGCTGAAGCGTAGTCTGTGGTCCCGCTCACCGGGACCAAGGGGGCTGCCTTGCCGGCTAATGCAACAGAATGAAGAGGAATCAATAAGAACATCGAGAGTGCGACTTTCACAGAGCACCTCGAACTACGGAACTTCCTGACGCCGCCGGTATTTCGGCTGCTTCACGCGAGCATTGTAACTAAGTTGCGCACTATAGCCAATTGGTTTTCCCGAGTTGACGGCTTATGTGGGTGCTGAAGAGAATCGGCGCTTTAGCGCCTTCGGTTCTGGACGCAGGGGTTAACTGAATCCGCTTTGGCTTCCAGTCTTTTCTGCGCCGGCCTACCGCTTGGCCGAATCTCTTTACTCCCCAAACCCACAGCCCGCGGGGGGAACCCTACTGGGCATCCCCCATTACATCGTGGTAAGGCTGTTGCGACTCATGCAACTTGATTCGGGTATTCAGGCCATCCACAAGCTGCCCGCGATTCTGCTGCGCGGCGAGGTCCAGGGCCTTTTGTGCGGTCGAAACGGCCTCGGGGAATCTTCCTGCTTCGGCGTAGGCTGCCGCCAGGGTATCGAGGTAGGCGGGATTGCGTCCGCCGGAAAGCTGCACGGCGCGCTCGGCAAATTTCACCGCCTCCGCGCCATTGCGGTCGGAGGGGTTGGGACTCGCCGCCAGGGCGTGCGCGGCGTCGTTCATGGCCGGTACGTAATCCGGGTCCACGCGCAGAACTTCGCGCCAATGGGTGAGCGCCTCCTGCGCGCGTCCCTGGGAATAGTACAGCGTCGCTCCCAGATAATAGTTGGCCTCCACCAGGCCGGGTTTGATCGCGAGCGCCTTCTGCAAATGGGGCAGGGCCTGATCGTACTGCCCCTCAACCACCAGAAGGCGGCCGAGGTCGGCCTGGGCCTCGGCGAAGGAGGGATTGATTTCCACGGCCTTCTCAAAGTGAGGGCGAGCTTGGTCAGGCCGGCCGGTCATCGCCAGCGCGCGTCCGAGGTTGCGGTGGGCGTCGGCATAGTTGGGGTTGATTTCCAGCGCCTTCTCGAACTCGGCCTCGGCCTCATCGATGCGGCCTTTGCTGCCCAGGGCCAGGCCCAGGTGGTCGTGGAGCTCGGCGGACTCGGGATAATACTCCAAGCCTTTCTCGAAGCTCTGGATCGCCTCATCGGGCCGGCCGGCCGCCAGCAGGGCGCGGCCAAGATTGTTGTGAACGGCGTGGAATTGCGGGTTCAGTTCCAGCGCTTTTTCATACTCGGGGATCGCTTCCACATATCGGCCGCTGAGCGCCAGAGAGGCGCCCAGGTTGTTATGGATCCGGGTATCATCAGGATTGGCCGCGACCAGTTCCTTCCACGCGGCGATGGCTTCGCCATATTGGCCCTTGTTGGCCAATTCCATCGCCTGGTCGAATTTCTTGTACATGTCGACCGCGGGCGTGTTGATCGCTTCGATGCCATCTTGCGGAATGTTCACAAACTCCGGGAGGTTTACGG
>Ga0181524_10005397_pt1 | contig 11451 bp, 10 predicted proteins | sample PEATcosm2014_Bin_34_FD_119761 | JGI IMG/M metagenome (GOLD analysis project Ga0181524, IMG submission 119761) | Peatland microbial communities from MTU Mesocosm Facility, Houghton, MI, USA - PEATcosm2014_Bin05_60_metaG | ecosystem: Environmental > Terrestrial > Soil > Wetlands > Peat | place...
CTGGCAGCAGAAAGAGGTGCGCGAGCTCTCGCGCGGGATGCAGCGCCGCCTCGAGTTCATCGCCGCCGTGATCAGCGATCCCGAGCTGATCGTGATGGACGAGCCGTTCGCCGGGCTCGACCCGCTCAACCTCGACCTGGTGAAAGATACGATCCTGCGCATGCGCGCCGCCGGGAAGACGATCATCCTCTCGACGCACATCATGGAACAGGCCGAGACGCTCTGCGACCGCATCCTGCTGATCCACCGCGGCGAGAAGGTGCTCGACGGATCCCTCGACGAGATCCGCGCGCCGTACGAGTCCGACGCGGTCGTCGTCGAACTCGACGGCGAGAGCGGCTTCATCGAGTCGCTGCCGATGGTGCGCGGCGTGACGCGCTCGGAGCGGAAGATCACCATCGAGCTGCGCGAGAAGGGGCGCGACCAGGAGTTGCTGGCGGCGCTCGTCGGCAAGGTCCGCGTGCGCGCGTTCGAGATCAAGGTGCCTTCGCTCCACGAGATCTTCGTCCGTGTGGTGGGTGAACGCCATGAATAAAATGCTCGTCATTGCGCGGCGCGAGTACAAGGAAGTGCTCCGGACCCGGATGTTCTGGATCAGCAGCCTCCTGCCCATCCTCATCATGGCCGCGGCCATGTTCTGGAGCGGAAGGCAATTCAATGCGAAGGACGCCAGGGAACTCGCCAAGCTCCACAGCGTCAGCCGCGCCATGGGCGCGTTCATTTACTTCTTCGTGATGTTCATGTCCATGATGACGCCCTCGCAGATGCTGCTGACGAGCCTGATCGAGGAGAAGAACTCGCGCGTGGTCGAAGTGCTCCTCTCGGCGGTGAGCCCGCTCGATTTGATGGCGGGAAAAATCCTGGGGCTCGTCGGCGTGGGCCTGACGACCGCCGCGATCTATGTGACCGCGCTGTCCGTGGTCGCCGGCAGCACCGGCCTGTTGCAGGCGCCGAGCGCCCTGCTGCTGGCGCTCTTCTTCGTGTACTACATCCTCGGCTTCGCGATCTACGCCTCCCTCTTCGCCAGCGTCGGCGCGGCGTGCAACTCGCTGAAGGAGGCGCAGACGGTCATGTTCCCGCTTTCGCTGGTCCTGATCGGGCCCTTCATGTTCTGGATGAACATCGCGCAGCATCCCAACGGCCTCTTCGCGGTGGCGCTCTCGCTGTTCCCGCCGACGGCGCCGACGGTCATGATCCTGCGGATCGCGGTCCTGCCGTCGCCGCCCTGGTGGGACATCGCCGGATCGCTCCTGCTGCTGGCCGGCTCGGTCCCGCTCATCGTCTGGGCGGCGGCGAAGATTTTCCGGACCGGCGTGCTGCTCTACGGCAAGCCGCCGAAACTCGGCGAGATCCTTCGCTGGGTGCGCAATTCGTAAAGCGTTCAGGGCGACACGCCGCGCGAAGGGAACGCGGCTTTCGCCCGCTTCTTCTAAAGGGGAGCAAGGACGGCCATGAAGATCATCGCCGGCGTCGCATCCGCAGCGCTCGTCGCCTGGCTGGCCGGGTGCATCAGCCTCAAGATCGGAACGGAGACGCCGCCCTCGTGCCTCAAGATCGAAGGCCTCGCGGACGGTTATGTTACGCTGTCGGCGCTTCATGACTACAACGGCACGATCCTGGAATTCGGCCTGCTCAACGAGTCGCTGAGGAAGGGCGAAATCCTGTCTCTCGATGTGTGGCCGCTGGCCGGGGTTGGAGTGGGCGTCGTCGGCGCGCGCGTGCGCGTGCTTCCGCTGGAAGCCGGGCTGGGCGTCCTCTGGTATAACCCCAAGCCGCAGGCGGCTTCTCAGGAAAGCCCCAGGAAAGTCAAGGGTTCCGGCCATATCGCCAAAGAGGAGCGGCCGGTGAGCGACTTCAACCGCGTCTCTTTGCGCGGCGGGGCCGAGTTGAACGTAACCCAGGGAGACCGGGAGTCGCTCTCGATCGAGGCCGATGACAATATCCTTCCCCTGATCGAGACCGAAGTGACTCAGGGGACGCTCTCCATCGGCCCGAAAGAGCGCCAGGAACTCCGGCCCAGCCGGCCCTGCAAGATCAACCTGGCGGTGAAGAAACTGGAGGGCATAACGCTGTCCGGCGCGGTCACCCTGAAAGCGTCCGGCCTCACCGCCGAGAAACTGGACGTCACAACCAGCGGATGGGGAAAGATCGCCATGGATGCCCTGGTCGCCGATGCGTTGACCGTGTGCATGAGCGGTTCGGGCGACTGCACCCTCTCGGGGCTGGCCGACGCGCAGACGATCCAGGTCAGCGGGTCCGGCGAGTATCATGCCGGCAAGCTCGAAGGCAAGTCGGTCAAGTTGACGATCAGCGGCTCCGGCAGCGCCGTCGTCTGGGCGACGGAGACGCTGGACGTCAACATCATGGGCAGCGGGCGCGTGGAGTACTACGGCCAGCCGCGCGTCACCCAGGACGTCAGCGGCAGCGGCCGCGTCATCAGCCTCGGCCAGCCCAAGTGATCCGCGCGGAATAGTTCCGGCGGTCCCGTGCCCTTCGAGCAGCGCCGCCGCGCGCATCCTCCAGCGCCTCGACGAGACCATCCAGCCTGCGGATATCAGTATTTTTCTGTTTTCCTCCTTGACAGTAACATAATTATTCTGGTATAATGATCTGGCATCGTGTTTCAGAAGTAACGCGCATAGGTCCGGACCGCGTCACCCTGAGCGTAGCGAAGGGTCTCATACCATGAACCGCTGCCTGCATGCTGCGTATGAGATTCTTCGCTTCGCTCAGAATGACGGCCTAGTACGGAGCTTACTTTTGAAAAGCTATGAGGACGCACACTTCATGTCACAGGAGGTAAAGGAAAAATGAGACCGAGACCGGAGAAGGAACGGGTGATGGCCGAATCGCTCTTCATCGCCGAGGGAAAATCCAGCCGGGAGATCGCCGGCCTCCTCGGCGCGGGCAAGGAAACGGTCCAGCGCTGGGCGCGCGACGGGAAATGGATGGAGCGGCGCCGCCAGCGCCGGCGCGAATCGCCGCTGGCCGCGCTCGAACGCCTCAAGCGCGAGCGCGACCGTCTCATCGGCACGCTCGGCGGAGATAAGACGCCTGCGGGTGAAAATAAGCCCCCCGCGCCGGAGGTGGCTGCCGAAACGATCGGCATGATCCAGAAACTCACCCAGACCATTGAGAAGATGGAGCCGCCTCGCGAGGACGGGAGCATTGACGCGATGCTCGACGTGGTGGAGCGCCTGGCGACGTTCACCGTCGCTAACTTCACCGCCGAGGAGACCATGACCCTCCACAACATCCTCGAAAAGTTCCTCGCCGAAGAGCGCCGAAAGCACCTCTGACCCAACGGGTTTGACAGGATTACAGCGGGGGCCGGGATTTGATACTGATTTTTCCAGTTTTGACGTTTAGGAGGAAGTGCGTCTGGCGTCCTGATCAGCCCACAAAGCGACTTGCGATGGAATTCTCGCTGCCTGAGGACCGGCGCACACCTTTCATCCCTCCGAAGCGGGCCCGCCGCGCTCCACGGACATCTGCCGGCTGGCTTACCCCGGAAGAACAGCCTCTCGGTCCTAACGAACGAGCGACTGTGAAAACGCGGGCTGGTCAAGATTTGCTTTTGTATGCCATGTCAAAAAAATCCAAATTATCCTTGACATCTTGGGCTATCGGTTGATAAAATCACCTCCGTGATGTGATTGTCTTCAAAAAAGCGCTTATAGAGAGCAAGAATGGCAAGGAATAATCTGAAGAGCACGTTGGAGAAGGAAGGTATTCGACAGTCGGAGCTGGCGCGGAAGAGCGGTGTTGGTTCTGGCACAGTTAACCGGGCGTGTAATCAAAGGCGCACCCCCACCGCCACCATTCGCAATAAACTCGTCAAGTCTCTTAATGAGTTGGCTGGCAAAGAATACGGGCATGATGATATATTCCCTTCACGCGCTTGAGGCACCGGCTCAATGGACGGCAGCCGCGACAGCTCAATGGCGGGTGTGAAAGGTCCATCTCCTTCGTGGGTCAGGAACGGGAGGCGAAAACGGTTTCTTTCGCCGACCTATTGCTTGGCATCGCCGCTTTCGATATGATCTCGGACGAGGTCAAGAAACGCCTCGTATTACGGGTTTCGTGACATGGCTCTAGCTTTGGAACGCTACAGGAGGTGACTGGCATGAACGGGTTGGAGCAGGTCCAGCGCATTCTGGCCCAGTACAGCAAAAAAGGTGGACGTCAGCCGCGCATTTCAAAGTGCGCGAAGTGCGGCATCTGGCTTCAGGAATCCGTCACAGGTAGCCGAGACACTTCCAATGGGCCCATGTGCAGTGATTGCTACTTCGAGGAGTGGGGCGCGATTGTGGAGCGCTACCCCATCTCAACCCCACGCCGCAGATAGTGTGTCTGCGCGACATTTCGGCCAGTCTTGTCGGATTGAATAATGCAGACACTTTTTCTCGGAAGGGAACAGATCGCAGCATATCTCCGCGATCTGGAGAGGCGGCTTCTTGATCTAGGTAGTCAGAAACCCAACGTATGGGTTCCTCTGGGCTTTTCCGGCACGGTTCTTCTCCGCGAGATATTTAAAGTCGCCGAGAAGCTCAACAAATCTTCGACTATCGTAATCGTAGCCAACTGCCGTCGCGACTCGAAAACGCGCAGAATCAAAATCACGTGGGGCAATAAACATTCGCGGGTGGTTCCTGTTGAGCAATTCAAAGGGAAGAACGTAATCGTTGTGGACAGCGCCGTGCATTCTGGCAGGACAATGGCGGCCACCATCCGCTCGATAAAAGACGCTGATGCTGCCGGCGTCTGTTCGTATTCGCTCGTGTTGAAGGAAAGTTCCGCGCTTATCCCCAGCTACTGGGCAGTGTCCATTGGCGATGAAGATCGTGCCTACCTTCTGCTTGACTCGATTCCGAACAATCGGCTGGTGCGTCCTGTAGCCAGCGCCGATGATGATGGGGTTGACGAAGGTTTCGGCAACGCGCTTACCGAGGGCATCAAAGGACGGCTGCCCTACTTCACCGTTCGCAAGCTGTCACACGATGACATCAGCAAGCCGAAGTTCAAGGTCCGTCTTGCCTCGCTCAATCGCTCAACTTGGCCCGATCTGTACTACGAGATGCGAAACTCGGACCGTGTGGACACCTACGTCTTGGAGATAGGTGCTGACATCGTCGGCTACATCACAATGGAACTGCCGGAAGAAAAAGAACTCAGTATTGAGCAGGTGGCCGTCAGTCACCGGCACAAAGGTAAGGGATACGGTGCCGCGCTTCTTCGATGGGCCGAGACGCGCGGTCGGCTTAAGGACTGCACTCATATTCGACTCTGGGCCTTTACTGAACGCGAAGGTTGGTATTGTGGGCATGGATTCAGACGCACGGGTGATGGCCCTATGGACCTCGGCGACGAGAAATACGTTCGCATGCGCAAGTGCTTGCTGCCACATACCGGATGCTGCGCCAATACGACTCCGGTGGCCGGCACGGCATCGGCAAAGCATTGAATAGCAACCCATTCCCTGCGCGTGTCAGTGGCTCCTTCCCAAGCTCCGTTCGATGGACGCGTCGTCTATCGGAGATCGATTCCTCATTGGAGACTAGGGACAGGCCCCATTTCATGGCTGTAAAAACAGTCCGTCGGGGGTTAGCTGCGGTTATGGCGCGAGCGGCGCTACTCTTCCTTCGTCGCCGCCTTCGTCCGTGCGGCGATGATCTCTTCGGCGATCGAATAGGGGACGGCTTCGTATCGCTCGAAGTGCATGGTGAATGAGCCTCGGCCCTGCGTGAGCGTGCAGATCGTGGCCGCGTGAAGCACCACATCGTAGCGTGCGATTGCTCTGTTGGCACGCCCGATAATGGGAATCAGGGGTTCCCATGCTACGTCTTTGATCGGAAGTTGTTGCGGTACAAAGGGTTCCATAGTGTAAAACCTGCTATCCACAAGATGCGTAGAGTAAAGCCAAAGCGCAATATCCTTTACACTAACGCATCCGCCCCGGCGCGTGACTTGGCCACGCACCGGAACGAGTCAGGAAGTGATCGCAGCGGAGACCTCAGCGGGTTCGGGAAAGTCATGCGGCGAGCGACGCTACTCTTCCTTCGCCGTCGCCTTCTTCCGCGCGGCGATGATCTCTTCGGCGATCGAGTAGGGGACGGCTTCGTAACGCTCGAAGTGCATGGTGAACGTGCCTCGGCCCTGCGTGAGGGTGCGGATCGTGGTGGCGTAGCCGAACATGTGGGCCAGCGGGACGTAGGCGGTGATCTCGTGCGTGGTCGGGCGCGCCTCCATGCCCTGGATCCGGCCGCGGCGCGCGCAGAGGTCGCCGTTGACGGAGCCGGAATATTCCGACGGCACGATGACGTTGACGGACATCACCGGCTCGAGCAACTGCGGCGTGTCCTGCATCACCGCCTGGCGGAACGCGTGCGCCGCGCAGAGGCGGAAGGCCATGTCGCTGGAGTCCACGTCGTGCGAGGTGCCGTCCAGCAGCGTCACGCGCACGTCCACCACCGGAAAGCCGGCGTACGGGCCCTTGGCCATCGCGTCCACGATGCCGCGCTCGATGGAGGGGATGTAGTTGATCGGAATGGAGCCGCCGAAAATTTTGTCCACGAACTCGAAGCCTTCGCCCGGGCCGAGCGGCTCGAGCTGGATGACGACGTGCGCGTACTGCCCGTGGCCGCCGGTCTGCTTGACGTGCTTGTACGAGAGCTCCACGTCGTTAGTGATCGTCTCGCGGTAGGCCACCTGCGGCACGCCGACTTTGGCCTGGACGCCGAACTCCCGGCGCATGCGGTCCACGATGATCTCCAGGTGCAGTTCGCCCATGCCGCTGATCACCGTCTCGCTGGTCTCGGCGTTGTGCGCGACGATGAACGTGGGGTCTTCCTCGGACATGGCGTGGAGCGCCTTGGCCAGCCGCTCCTGGTCGGCGCGCGACTCGGGGGTGATGCTGACGGAGATGACCGGCGCGGGGAACTCGATGGCCTCGAGGACGATCGGGTGCTCCTCGTCGCAGATCGTGTCGCCGGTGGTGGTGTCGCCGAGGCCGACGGCGGCGCCGATGTCGCCGCAGTAGATCGCGTCGCGCATTTCCTGGTGGTTCGCGTGCATCTGCATCAGCCGGCCGATGCGCTGGCGCTTGCCCTTCACGGAATTGTAGACGTAGCTCCCGGCCTTCATCGTGCCGGAATAGACGCGCAGGTAGATGAGCTTGCCCATGTGCCGGTCCGAGACGACCTTGAACGCCAGCGCGGCCATGCGGCCGTCGTCCTTGGGATAGCGCTCGATCTCGGTCCCTTCGAGGCATTTGCCGATGACCGGCGGCAGGTCCACCGGCGAGGGAAGATAATGGATGACGCCGTCGAGCAGCCGCTGGACGCCCTTGTTCTTGAAGGCCGCGCCGCAGAAGACCGGCACGACGCGGCGCGCCAGCGTCGCCTTGCGAATCACCGCGCGCAGGTCCTCGAGGGGAATCTCCTCGCCCTTGCAATAGCGGTCGAGGATCGCCTCGTCGAGTTCGCTGACTTTCTCGATCAGGTGGCGGCGCCACTTCGCGGCGATCTCCACCATGTCCGCGGGGATCGGGCCTTCGTGGTACGTCTCGCCCTTGTCGGCGTCATTGTAGTAGATCGCTTTCTGCGCGTAGAGGTCCACGAGGCCGGTGAAGTTCTCCTCTTTGCCGATCGGGATGACGATCGGCACGGGGTTGGCGCCGAGCGAGTGCTCCATCTCCTGGACCACGGCGAAGAAGTCCGCGCCGGGGCGGTCGAGCTTGTTGACGAAGGCGATGCAGGGCACGTTGTATTTTTCGGCCTGGCGCCAGACGGTCTCGGACTGCGGCTCGACGCCGCCGACGCCGCAGAAGAGCGCCACCGCGCCGTCGAGGACTCGGAGCGAGCGCTCGACCTCGGCGGTGAAGTCCACGTGGCCCGGAGTGTCAATCAGGTTGATGCGGTGGTCCTTCCAGTTGCAGGTGGTGGCGGCGGCGGTGATGGTGATGCCGCGCTCGCGCTCCTGCTCCATCCAGTCCATCGTCGTGTTGCCGTCGTCCACGTCGCCGATGCGATGGGTCCGGCCGGTGTAGAAAAGGATCCGTTCCGTGCAGGTGGTCTTCCCGGCATCAATGTGCGCCATGATGCCGATGTTGCGCACTCTCTCAAGCGGCACTTCTCTGGACATCGCAAGACTCCGGCGATAAGGACACTCTGGCCCGTCGTGAGCCTCTAGGCCGAACGACGGCGAAACACGGAACGATATGGACGTAACTGCATTGCGGACAGGGAGTTACAACGTTCAGCGATGGGATTGTCTGACGGTGCGAAAACCGGGTCGAGCAACCACACGCCACCCTATGCGCTTCCATAATACCACGACGCGGCGAGAAAATGCAAACGACTCTGCGCTTCAAGCCGCTTTGCGAAAAAACCACGCGCCTATTCAACGACTTCGACTTCACGGACCTCCGCACCGGCAAGCAGGTCGTCAGCGGCTGTCAGATACTCCCGGATCGCGGCCTGGATGTTCTCGATCGCTTCCTTCTCGGTTGCGCCTTGCGAGCAACACCCGGGCAGACCGGGAACCCGGACGCTGTAACCTTCTCTTGAGCGGCGCAGAGCTGCTTTGTATTTCATGTGAACATTCCTTCGTCCACCATTTTACGTTCGGCGGCCCCGCGCTTCACGCGCGACCCGCCCAGTACTCCGCCAGCTTGTCGTTCCGCGCGATCGGCCAGTCGGCCGAGCGGCACCAGCGGCCGAGATATTCCTCGACCGATTTCGCCGCGGCCCAGCTCGCGAACTCCTCGGCCGCGATCGCCGCCTCCGCGAAGCAGGCGAACTCCATGTAACCTTCGCCGCGCGCCAGGTCGAGCGGCTTCAGCTCCTTCGTGCCCCAGCAGCGGACGTTGCAGTTCGTCTCGGCCTCCGGCCCGAACCGGAAGACCTTCGTGACGTGCGGGAAAGCCGTAACGAAGCCGACTCCTTCGGCCGTCTCGACCCTGCCGAGGCCCTTGAGGAAATCCGCCTTCGCCAGCCCGCACTGCGCCCAGACCGTCCGCGCCGGCTCCTTGCGGCCGATGATGTCGCAGAAATAAACCTTGAACGCGCTCTTCCCGTCCGCCCCCCGATACAACTCGCGGCTGCTCAGGACGGCGTGGTACGTATTGCACGGCTTGATCGGCTGCATGGGAACCCTCCTTGTTCGCTCGTAATCGTAATCTTACTCGTAATCGTAATCGCTGTTTTCTTCCGTTGACGGAGGAACGCCGATCACGAGTAAGATTACGAGTACGATTACGAAGCCATTATTCCTTCGCCTATGCGCGTTGGTCCTATGTGGCGACGATCCGTTTCTGGATGAACTCCAGGTCCCATATTTCCTTGAACCCCAGTTCTTCCGCCCACTGCGCCGCGCGCTCCCGGCCTGCTTTCTTTGCGCAGAATATCAGAATATCTTCAAGCCACAAAGGACATTCGCCCGACCTGGCGCGGCGCTGCACAGACCTTGAAACTCGCCCTTCATCCCAATCAGGATGCTGACTGTGGACCAGGAGGCAAAGCATGCGCCGGCAATTGAACACCATCTGAAAACGTTCGACCGTCGCCTTCCGCCGCATGATCGCAACGATAGCGTCATCCGAAATCGGAATATGGCTGAAATCCAATCGCCGCTTCATATGTGCCTTCGGAACTTGAACTGGTTGGCATCCTCAGCCGTTGGCTGTTTTGTTTCAAGTCAATGCGCCAATGGGCGTTATGATATATTTATCCCAAGTCGCTGTCACACTGCATCTTGCGCGAAATTGGATTCGTTTTTTCAAATCGCTTCTTGTGCGCCATCCTCTTCCCCGCAGGCATCTTACGATTTATCATAAGCAGTATTATACCATAATATTTCTTATCTGTCAAGCGACATCCTGTTTCCTCACCACCTGAGCGGTTTCTGCCACGCCTCTTTGAGCTCGGCGATGTTCTCCTCGATGATCGTGTCGCCGGTGACGCCGCGGACTCGGAAAATGTTCCCGTCCGTCACGCGGCCGAGCGGCGCGATGGGGACGCCGCTGAGCGCGGCCTCGAACGCGGCGATTTTCTCCGGCGCGACTTCGCACAGGAAGCGGGAGTTGGATTCGCTGAAGAGGATGACGTTGTCGCGGGCGATCTCCGGCGGGCGCGGGACGGTCAGGGTGTAGAGGTCCATGCCCAGTCCGCCGGCGAAGGCCATCTCGGCGGCGGCGACGACGATGCCGCCCTCGGAGCAGTCGTGGCAGGCGCGGACGAGGCCCGACGCGATGGCGCGCGAGAGCGCCTCGAACGCGGCGCGACCCTGCTCGGGGCGGACGATCGGGGCGTGGTTGCCGACGTAGTTCTCCAGCGCGTAGTAGTGCGAGCCGCCCATCTCGTCGTACGTCATGCCGACGACGTAGAGGATGTCGCCGCAGTTCTTCGCGTCCATGCTGACGCACTTGCGCACGTCGCGGAGGATGCCGACGGCGCTGATGAGCAGCGTGGGCGGGATGGAGATGCTCTCGTCCCCGACGCGAAACTCGTTGTTGAGGCTGTCCTTGCCGCTGATGAACGGCGTGCCGTACGCCTTGGCGAGATCGTAGCAGGCCTCCGCCGCGCGGACGAGCGAGCCGAGCTGATGCGGCTTGTCGGTGTTGCCCCAGCAGAAGTTGTCGAGCAGTGCGATGCGGTCGAGCGACCCGCCGACGGAGATAATCTGCCGGACCGCCTCGTCAATCGCCGAGGCGGCCATGGCGTACGGATCAATGTCGCCGTACTTCGGGTTGATGCCGTTCGAGACGGCGACGCCGCGCCGCGAGCCGAGCACCGGCGCGATGACGGCCGCGTCGCCGGGGCCGTCATTGGCGACGCCGACGAGCGGCTTGAGCACGCTGGCGCCCTGCACCTCGTGATCGTACTGGCGGATGATCCATTCCTTCGAGCAGAGGTTCCACGAGCCGAGAATGCACTCCAGCGCGGAGCCGTAGTCCTTCCGCTCCGGCAGCGTCGGCTCGATGAACTGCTGCCGCTGCCAGGTCGCGCGCCGGGTCAGGCGCGGCACGCCGTGGTGCAGGAACTCCATCTCCAGGTCGCCGACCGGGTGGCCGCGGTAGAAGAGCTTCAGGCGCCGGTCGTCCGTGAAGCGGCCGATGATCGTCGCCTCGACGTCCTCGTCGCGGAAGACCTTGAGGATGGCGGCTCGTTTCCGCGGCGGCACGGCCAGGACCATGCGCTCCTGCGCCTCGCTGATCCAGATCTCCGAGTAGCTCAGCCCCTGGTACTTGAGCGGCACGCGGTCGAGGTGCACCTCCGCGCCGAGCTCTTCGCCCATCTCGCCGACGGCGCTGGAGAGGCCGCCGGCGCCGCAGTCGGTGATGCAGGTGTACAAGCCGCGGTCGCGCGCCTGGAGGACGGTGTCGGTTACGCGCTTCTCCTCGATCGCGTTGCCGATCTGCACCGCGCCGGAGGAGACCGTCTCGGATTCCTC
>Ga0181524_10005400_pt1 | contig 11445 bp, 9 predicted proteins | sample PEATcosm2014_Bin_34_FD_119761 | JGI IMG/M metagenome (GOLD analysis project Ga0181524, IMG submission 119761) | Peatland microbial communities from MTU Mesocosm Facility, Houghton, MI, USA - PEATcosm2014_Bin05_60_metaG | ecosystem: Environmental > Terrestrial > Soil > Wetlands > Peat | place...
CCGAGCCGGGCCTCGAGCCGGTCGAGGCGCTCCTCGCCGCCACCGGCGGAGCCGCCCCGGCAGAGCCTCAGCAGGCACGCCTCGACCTGGAGCCGCGCGTCGACCGGCTGGCGCAGCTCGAGCTCGGCGGCGCCCATCTCCTCCAGCACCCGCAGCCAGAAGCCGTCCGGCTCCTGCGCGGCCAGGCGGCGGCAGAGCTCGTCCTCGTCGGCTTCGAGCCGCACCCCCTCGGCGAATCCGACCGCGACCAGCTCCGCGGCCCGTGCCAGGCGCGAGCACTCGCGGAGGAGCTGGCGCGGATCGGCACCGGCGTCGAATGCGGCGCCGGCGGCGCGCAGGGCGCCGGCGGCATCGCGCACCGCCAGTCCCTCGAGCAGAGCCCGGATGACGTCCGGATGGGCCAGGCCGAGAGCCCGGCGACAGGTCTCCAGGGTCACCGGGCGGTCCCCGGTGGCGAAGCACTGGTCGAGGAGCGAGAGCCCGTCGCGCACGCTGCCCTGGGCGGCGCGGGCGATCAGACGGGCGGCGGCGGGATCGAGCTCGACCCCCTCCTGCGCCGCTATCGAGCGCAGGTGGTCATCGATCCGAGCGCTCGACACCCGCCCGAAGTCGAAGCGCTGCACCCGGGAGCGGACCGTGTCCGGGACCTTGTGGGGCTCGGTGGTGCAGAGGATGAAGAGGACGTGGGCGGGCGGCTCCTCCAGGGTCTTGAGGAACGCGTTCCACGCCTCCGTGGTCAGCATGTGGGCCTCGTCGATGATGTAGACCTTGGACCGCAACTTGGCGGGGAGATAGCGGACCCGCTCGCGCAGATCGCGCATCTCGTCGATGCCGCGGTTGCTCGCCGCATCGATCTCGAGGACGTCCACCGCCGACCCGTCCAGGATCTCGACGCAGGCCTGGCAGCGATTGCAGGGCTCGCCCTCGACCGGCTCCAGGCAGTTCACGGCCCGAGCCAGGATCCGGGCGGTCGAGGTCTTGCCGGTCCCGCGGATGCCGGCGAAGAGGTAGGCGTGGGCGAGCTTCCCGCCACGCAGCTCGTTGCTCAGGGTGCGGACGATGTCGTCCTGGCCGATGAGGTCGGCAAGGACCGCCGACCGGTACTTGCGGTAGAGAGCGGTCACGTCCGCCGACGATAGCCGACCCGCCCACCCGGGCGGGCGCGCCCCCCGGGCCCCGGAGCTCGAGCCGGAGGGTTCCTCCCCTCTGACTAGACTCGTCCCATGCTCGCGGCGACGGCCACCCAGACCCAGACCACTGTGCTCAGCATCGTTGTCTCCCTGGCGGTGCTGGCCTACCTCATGTACCGGCAGCTCCAGGTGCGGCCAGTGCGGACCACCTTCGCCCTCCCGGTGGTGCTGATCATCGTGGGAGTCGCCTCCCTCTCCGGCGGGGGCCCCAACGGGCTGGGTTCCGCCGGGCGGGTGGCGATCCTGGTCGCCCTGCTGCGGGCGACGCGGCGGGGCTGGGCGCGGTGCGCGCCCTGACCGTGCGCCTCTGGCGGAACGGCGACCTCGTGCTCCGTCAGGGGACCTGGGTCACCATGGCGCTCTGGATCGTCGGCGTCGCGATCCACGCGCTGGTCGGGGCGCTGGCCGACATCAGCGACAGCACCCTCCTGCTCTACATGGGGATCACCCTCGGTGCGCAGCAGCTCATCGTGCAGGCACGGGCACGTCAGCCCGAGCGCCTTCCCCAACGGGGCGCGGCGGGAGCCACCTGGCAGTCCTGACCGCACCGGCACGCCCTGACCACGCGGCCATGCCTGGCGGGGCGGGGGGGACGGGGAGGGGCGAGGCTCCGCCCTCGGAGACCAGGGCGAACGTGCGCGGTCGGAGCCGCCCGCGAGGGCGGCCTCGCGCCGTCCCTGGAGTGGGGGTAGTCGCCCAGCCCACGGCGCGGAAAGTGCACCCTTTTATGCTACCCTCCGCCCATGCCAAGCACCCCCGCCCCTCCCAGGCCGGAAGCCTGGGCCATGTACGCCCGGATCAGCGATGACCGAAAGGACGGGGCGGGCGTCGACCGCCAGCTCGAACGCGCTCAGGATCGGGCCGGCCGCCTGGGGCTGTCCGTCGCCCCAGAGCGCGTCTACATCGACAACGACGTCTCGGCCTCCCGCTACTCCCGCCAGCCGCGACCGGCGTACGCCTCGCTCCTCGCGGCGGCCCAGGCGGGGCAGCTCGCCGGGGTCATCGTCTTCAAGCTAGACCGGCTCTACCGCCGGCCCGCGGAGCTCGAGGCCCTGATCCCGACCGGCATCCGGATCGAGTGCACCGACGACACCCCGCTGGACCTGAGCACCCCGACCGGCACCCTGGTCGCCCGGATGCTGGCCGCGGTCGGTGACAACGAGGTCTCGGCGATGAGCGTCCGGATCCGGGCCCAGCAGGAGCAGCGGCGCAATGCCGGCGAGCCCCACGGCGGGATCGCCCCGTACGGCTGGCGGACGCGGCGGGAGGCGGACCCGGCAGAGATGGCAGTGGTGCGCCGGGTGATGGAGTGGGTGGTGGACGGCCAGAGTTGCCGGTCGATCGCGCTCCGACTGAACGCCGATGGCGTGCGGCCCCGGGGCTGCCAGAAGCGCGAGACCAGCGGGCTATGGGCGGCTTCGACGCTGGACAAGCTGGTGCGTAGCGGCCGGCACGCGGGCTTCGAAATGCACGGAGGGGTGGTCTCCGACGTCGAGCCGACCTGGCGCCGTCCGAACGCCGAGTACCTAGTCCCCGAGCACCTGTGGCGGGCCACGGTCAAGACGCTGGACGCCCGCCGCAACGGTCATGGCGTGGAGCCGCGCCGGCGCCTGTGGCTGACCGGAGTGGTCAAGTGCGGCCGCTGCGGGCAGACCATGTACTCGGCCACCAAGCGGCAAGGGTCGCGCCAGTGGCGCTGCATGAAGCGCCCGGAGTCGATCAGTTGCGGCGGGACGCTGATCGACGCCGCGCGTCTCGAGGCCGTGCTGACCGAAGCCCTGTTCCTGTACGTGGACACCGCCGACCTAGCGGCCATCGCGCGCCAGCGCGACGACCAGGCCGGCATGAGGGCAGCCGCCGAACTCGTGCGGATCGAGCGCCTGCGCGACATCATCCTCAGCGACGCGGCAGACGGGCTGATCCCCGAGGCCGAGCGGCGCAGCCGTCTGCTTGGGCTCAAGGCCCGCGAGGAGCCGGCGCGTCGCGCCCTGATGGCCGAGAACCGCGGATCGCTGTCGCCGTACCTCGGCGCCGCCGGGGTGCTGCGGAAAGCCTGGCCGGGTCTCTCGGCGGACCAGCGGCGCATGGTGATCCGCGCCGCCTTCGGGACCGTCGCCATCGAGCCCACGACCATGCGAGGACGCGGCCGGTTCGACCCGACCCGGATCAAGCTGGCGCCCACGTTCCCGGTCGTTGCGACCCCGACCACCTAGAGGCGCACGCGGCCCACTCCGCCGAGGGAGATGTCGGGAAGCCCCTTGGTCTCGGCCAAGTGGATGAGCCGGACAAGGCCGGCGGCGGACCAGCGAAGCTCCCGGCCGCAGACGTCGCAGGTCGTGTGGCCGGACGTCAGTAGGTCCCCCGGCCTCCCCGCGAGCACCTGAACGGCGGACCGGTCGGCGGCCGGAGAGGCTGGCCGCCATTCTCGGACGCCTGCGGCGCGCTGCCGCGTCCTGACGATGCGGGCGCCGCACGGGCACCGGAGGGTTAACCACCTGGACAAACCGCCCATATGTTCGGTATCGTACCGGTGATCCCCTCCACGCGGGAGCGCCGCGGCGCGAGGGTCTCGGCAGCGCTCACAACCGGCCGCTAACACCGCCCGGCGGAAGGGAGCGCGCCGTGGAAGAGCGTACGATCCGGGAGCTTCTCGACTCCCGCCATGAGCGGTACGTCGACCTCGCGGTGGCCACCGAGTGGAGCCACACCCACCTCGAGCGGGTCGCCCGTGGTCGGCTGCCACTGTCCAGGAAGTTACGCCGGACCCTCGCGGTGCACTTCGGCGTGCCCGAGGAGTCGATCGTGGCCGGGCGTCCGCCGAAGGCGTTTGCCTCGTGAGCCCCGCCGCCGAGCTCCAGGCTGTCGCCAGAGCCGTGCTTAACGAGGCGATCGCCGACCGTCGCCTCCCTGCGGAACCGAGCCCGGACACGACCGCCCGCGTGGCCGCCGTCGTCGCCGTTCACAAGTGCGCCGCCAGCGACCCGACATCGCTAACGGCGCCGGACGGGGGGCGATCCCGTGCCCGCCGACCGACGTCAGCATAGCCGAGGCGCCCCGGCGCCGTGCTGGTGCTGCGGGTCCTGGGCGCTCCCCGGCGAGCAGCGGTGCGGCGGGTGCCGAGGGCACACCTTCGCCTGTCACAGCTGCCGGTCGCCACTGCAACGGTTCGACTTCGTCCTCGGGGAGCTAGTCGACGTCGCCGGCCGCTGGAATCGCCGGGACTACGGCGGGCGAGCGGCATGACACCGGTCCCGATCAACGAGCGCATGGACGAGCTCGAGGACCGCTACTCCCAATCCGAGGAGGAAGGCGTCGTGCACCCGGAGTTCGTGGGCTGGGCGGTCGATGGTGGCCTCTCGCAGCCGTCGCCGAATAGTCGGGCCCAGGCCGCCGTGCCTGAGCGGGGAGGGTGGGCGTGGGCCGACGTGGCGGCAGTGCTCGCCAACGACCCGGGCGCTCGTGTCGCTGCCACCGTCCTCGTGCGCTCCGATGGCGTCGGCCTCCTCTACCGCGGCCGGATCAACAGCCTTGCCGGCGAGGCCGAGTCGCTCAAGACCTGGTTGGCGCTCGCCGCCTGCGCGCAGGAGCTGCGCGCCGGCTGCCACGTCCTCTACATCGACTTCGAGGACGATGCCGAGAGCGTCATCCGATCGCGCCTTCACCACGACCTGGCTGTGGCGTCCGACCGGCTGGTGGAGCTCCTGCACTATGTCAGGCCCGACGAACCCATCACCGCGAACGGCGCCAGGGCGCGCCTGCTGGCCGACGCGGCGGCATGGAGTCCCACGGTGGCCGTCGTCGACGGCATCACCGAAGCGCTCTCCCTGCACGGGCTGAGCAGCAACGCAGACGTCGAGATCGCTTCCCTGACCTCCCTGCTCACACGACCCCTGGCGGATCTCGGCGCCGCTGTCGCTGTCCTCGACCATGTCGCCAAGAACCCCGAGCAGCGTGGCCGCTATGCCATTGGGTCGCAACACAAGCTGAGCGCCGTGAGCGGCGCCGCCTACGGGATCCAGTGCATCAACCCGGCCCGGCGCGGCGCGCAGGATGGGCTCAGCCGGCTCGTGGTCACGAAGGACCGGCCGGGTGGTGTCCGTCCGCACGCCACCGCCGTCGGGATCGTGGCGGAATTCCACCTCGGGTCGAACGAGGACGGCCTTGTCAGTTGGCGCCTCGATCCCCCAGGCGCCAGCCGGTCGGCGGAACCGTTCCGGCCAACTCACCTAATGGAGGGGGTCAGCCAGTATCTCGAGGAGTCGACGGAGGACCAAAGTCAGCGGGCGATCACGCGGGCTGTCCGCGGGAAGGGTGAGGCCGTCATCATCGCCATCCGCTGCCTCATCTCTGAGGGCTTCGTTTCGACGCGTATCGGCGAGAATCGGGCCCTACTCCACCGCTCTGAGCGGCCATTTCGAGAGGCCCCATGAGCAGTGTTTCCCGGTGCTTTCCGGTGCTTCCCGGAGGCACCGCTTCCCGGCGCTTCCGTGCTTCCCGTGCCTTAACTACGAAGGCACCACCGGTGCACCGGTGCTTCCCGGCCAGCGCGCCACCGGTGCTTCCCGCCCTCCGGGAAGCACCCAGCCGACCAGGCAGGAGACCCACGGCGTGCGGAGGACCCGATGACCGACGAGCCTGACACCCCGAACGCCGTGGTCCTCATCGTCAACCTGCGCGGGGTCGCAGCCTGGGTGAGCCGGCCAGCCGATCTCGCCGAGCGTCGTCGCCGCGGTGCGGTCGACGCGCAGCTTCGCAGGGAAGCGCGCCTCGCGGCGTCGTGGACGTCGCGCCCGCCGTCAACGTCAACCACCTGGAGGAACTAGCCATGGCACACGAGACAACCGCCCGCGACCGCGCGGCCGCCGCGCACCGTGCACTCGCCCAACGCGTCGAGGTGACTGACCGCGACGTACGGCTCACCGACACCGCGAGGAACTCCGTCAAGGCGCACGCCTACCTCAAGGCTCGGGCGCAAGTCGCCGACCCGCGACGCGAGCACGAGGAGGTGGTCGCGGCTCAGCGCTGGGAGCTGGAGCGGAAGACGTTCGGCTACCCGGCTGATCCGGACGGGTTCCGGGACGCCCTCAACGGCGCATCGGCGCGGATCACCACCCGTACGCAGGCCGCGGCCGCGCTTCGGCGGGCAGAGCGGATCGGCGACGACGTCGCCGCGCACGCGGTCTTCGTGATCGCCGCAGAGAAGGGCTTTAGCGAGATTGTGGACGCCTACGCGGCTCGGCATCCCGAGACTGGAACCGCGCTCCAACGCCTCCGCGACCACGACGCCGCGGCCGACACGGCGGCCGAGAAGCTCTTCTCTCCCCTTCGCCCGCCTCAACTCCCGCGCGGGTTGCCGAACAACGAAGATCGGCTTGCGCGGCTCGCTGCCGAGGCTGGTGAGCCAAGCCCGGCGAATCCCTTTGGCTTGCCGGCAGCGGGTCGCTAGGGGCGACGACCAACAGTTGCGAGCCGCTTACCAGAATCGCCGCCCGCGCCGGCGGCAGGTTCGGCGGCGCCTTTGGCGGGCGTCGGCTTCGCCGGGATCGGCGTTGGGGCCCGCCAGCGATCTGGCGACCGCACCTCTCGCCGGCCGGCTCATCCGTCTCCCTTAGTGGCTGCGCCCCCGTAGCCTTCGTCATCGCCTTCGGCTACGGCCAGCGACACGTCGAGTGAACGAGCGCTCCGTCCACCGCCTTCGCGAAGGCGCTCATAGACTTTCCAGGTGTAGTAGTCGGAGACGACGGCCTTGAAGTCGGGGTTGTCGAGGATCTGCTTCACGATCGCCTCGTTGGCATCCATCCGTTTGACGACGGTGCCCAGGAAAGCCTGATCGAAGACGAGGCGGAAATTGTCAAGAGTGTTGTTCTGCGCCTGTGCCTGCAGCCGTGAATCCGCCGACCACTCCTCCTCGAACTGGTCGAAGAGGAGTTGATCGCGGTCGGTGAGGGTGAGCCCAAAGCGGTCGTTGAGGGTCTCCACAATCTCGGAGAGCGGCGCCAAGGTGAGCTCCTGCTGGCGCCCCATTGCGTCGCCAAAGATGCTCTTGACCTCGCCGGTCTCCGCATCGACCTCGAGAGCTCCCCGGAAGGTCATCTCATGGCGGAGGTGGGTCAACTGGACCTCGGTCCCCAAGTCGAGGCGCTCCGCCGAGGCCGTGTCCCTCAGGTAGGCGGAGAGCGCCCGGCAGTAGACGTAGTCGCGCTCCAGGTTCGGGTTGCCGATACTCACGATCTGGGAGAGGAACGAGTAGAGGCGCACGAACTTGTTGAGGGCGTCCCGGAACGCCGCCTGGTTGTCCTCGGACATCGCGACGAAGCGCGCCTGGGCCAGTGCCAGGAGGGCGTAGACTTGGGCGTGCGCCGTGGGGGTGGCCCCGATCGCCAGGAGATGGGGGACCACCGCTCCCACCTCGTCGGGTCGGATCATGTCGAAGTCGTCGAGGCGCTGGCGGGCGTCGGCCATTAGGTTGGGATCGGTTGGGGGCGCAACCGTCTCGCCGTAGTAGGGCTCGAAGGCCTTGACGATGTCGTCGGTGTTGTTGCGGAAGTCGAGGACGAAGGTGTCCTCCTTGAGCGGATGGGTCCGGTTCACCCGGGAGAGCGTCTGCACCGCGGCGAGCCCCACCAACGGCTTGTCCACGTACATGGTGTGGAGCAGCGGCAGGTCGAAGCCGGTCTGGTACTTCTCGGCGACGATCATCACCTGGTAGTCACCCGAGTCATGGGGCGGATCCCCCTTGAAGCGGGTGCCCGTCTGACCCGCCGGAAACCCGTTCATACCCGCTTCGGTGTACGCATCCTCACCGGCGGCCAGCACTCGGCCGGAGAAGGCAACTAGCGTCCGAATGCCCGCGTACCCCTTCTCGTGGATGTACTTGTCGATGGCCTGCTTGTATCGGACGGCGTGGAGCCGCGAGGCCGTCACCACCATCGCCTTGGCCTGTCCTCCTATCTTGTGGGCGGTGAACTGGCGAAAGTGCTCGACGATGATCTCGGCCTTCTGGGCGAGGTGATAGGGATGGAGGCTGACGAAGCGGGCGATCGCCCGGCCCGCCTTCACCTGCTCGTACGAGGGGTCCTCGGTAATAGTCTTGGTGACTTTCCAGAGCGTCTTGTAGGTGGTGTAGTTCTGGAGGACATCGAGGATGAAGCCCTCATCGATGGCCTGGCGCATCGAATACAGGTGGAAGGGAACGAACCTGCCGTCTGCCGCGTCCCAGGTTCCGAAGTTCTCCAGCGTGCGCGCCTTGGGGGTGGCGGTGAAGGCGAAGAACGAGATGTTGGGCTGCCGGCCCCTCGCCGCCAGCGCCTTGGCCAGAGCTTCGTCGACCTCGTCAACGGCGCTCGCCACCAGGCCCGAGTCCTCCGCCTCTGCCAGGGTCAGCTCCTGCTCGGCGGTGCCGCCAAGGACGACTTTGAGCTCCTTGGCCGTCTCGCCCCCCTGGGAGGAGTGGGCCTCGTCGACGACGATGGCGTACCGCCGCGCTGGCATTCCCACCAGCTTGCCCATAACGAAGGGGAACTTCTGAAGGGTTGTGATGACGATCCTGGCCTGCTCGCCGGAAAGAGCATCGGCAAGCTGCCGGGAGTCCTTGTCGATCTTCTCCACCACCCCGTGCACGTGTTCGAACTGGTAGATGGTGTCTTGGAGCTGGCGGTCGAGCACCACCCGGTCGGTAATGACGATGACTTTGTCGAAGATCTTCTCATCGGCCGCGCTGTGAAGTGCGGAGAGACGATGGGCGATCCAGGCGATGGTGTTGGACTTGCCCGAGCCCGCGGAGTGCTCAATGAGATACTGGTGTCCGGCACCGTGCTCGCGGGCGTGGGTCTCCATGCGGCACACCGCGTCCCATTGGTGATAGCGGGGGAAGACGACCTTCTCGGCAGCACGGCGCTGCGCCGGTGACCCCTTCTCGGGCCGATCTACCTGGATGAACCGGCCCAGGATATCCAGCCAGGCGTCACGCTGCCAGATCCTCTCCCAGAGGTAGGAGGTGCGGTAGCCCTGCGAATTGGGTGGGTTGCCCGCCCTCATCCCATTTCCCAAGTTGAAGGGGATGAACCGGGTGGCGGTGCCCTCCAGCCGGGTGGTCATCGCCACCCGATCAGGGTCGACCGCAAAGTGGACGAGCGCTCGGCGCGCGAGGGTAACGTTCTTGGGGTCGCGATCGGTCCTATACTGGGTGATGGCCTGCTCGACTCCCTGGCCGGTGAGAGGGTTCTTCAGCTCGGCGGTGGCCACAGGGATGCCGTTGACGAAGAGCCCCAGATCCAGGCTCTTACCGGTGCCCGCTTCGTAGGGGACCTGGCGGGTGACGGTAAGCCGGTTGGCCTGATACCGGGCGAGGAGCTCCGGGGTCAGGCCATGGGCCGGTTTGAAGTAGCAGAGGCGCATCTCGACGTTCTGGTCGCTCACCCCATGACGGAGCACGTCCAGGGTGCCCTCGGAATCCAGGCGAACGGCGAGACGGGCGGCGAACTTCGTCTTCGCCATCGCGGGATTACCACCGTGGGCCTTGACCAGCAGCGCCCATGCCTGGGGTTGGGTCTCCTCGATGAAGGAGAAGAGCTCGACGGTGTCCAGGCCCAGGGTGGCATCAAAGTCCCCTTTCCACTCGGGGTGCAAGCCGTGCTTGCAGACCAAATACCCGCGATCGGTGACGAGGCTCGCTGTGATGGCGTCCTCGAAGAGCTTCTCGGTGATCTGCGTCATGCCGCGGCCTCCGGAATCTCAAGCTCGCCGGTCACGGCAGCAGTGATCAACGCCTGGCGGTGCTCCGACAGCAGACTGAGCTGGCGCTGTAATGCCGCCTTCGTGCGATCACGGATGCGTTTCGCATGGTCAAGGGTTCGCACCAGTCTCTCCTGGTCGCGCCGGGCTGGAACCCGAATGCTCAACTCGGCCAGTTCATCAAGCCCGAGTAGTTGTTTCGTTCCTCCGTACTGTCCTCCGAGCAGTTGATCCTGCGCTCTACTGCAAAAGATGGAGTAGGCGAGCCAACGTGAATCCACACCACGGGGGCGCAGCAGCGCAACGTGTTGGCTCACGTAGCCGCCAGCGTGATCTGAGCCCACAATGCCCACCCATCCAGTGTTAGCGCCGGTAATGCCTACGAGTACATCGCCGACCCGCGTCCGGGACCGTTCCGATTCAACGCTTGAGGGCGGATCGACTCCGGCCAGAACATCGTTGCGCAGTTCAAGGTCATCGCGTTGAAGGTTGGCTGAGCGAATGAATGGCGCGCCCACAGATGAAACCAGCTGACCCCAGCCGCGCGGCCCACTTGTGCGTCGCGAGACAACGCGTCGAACAGCCACAGTCGCGCCGGTGTCTGTAACGCGGAACACAGTCGCCCGGAAATGCTCGTCCAGCAACTCCACCATCCGCCGCTTTGCCGTAATCAGAGCATCGAGCCGGGGGGTCTCTCGATCAAGATAGTCGGCGATCGCTCGTTGGGTGACGAGAGGTGGTAAGGGCAAACGAAGTTCGTTGAAGTCCTCAACGGCGATGGTGCGGCCCTGTCGGATCCCTTGAGCGATGTTCTCAAGGCGAGATATGAGCAGTTCTGACTTCAGCAAGTGTCGAAAGTAGCCCGGCCAGATCTCGGGTCGGATAGGCCGAAGGACGGTGTACGCGGGGCTGACCAGGCCCTCTAGGGGCGAGTAGCCAAGGCCACTCTGGAACGAGCGCAGCCCAATGACAAAGTCTCCAGGTTGAACTCTCTTGTAGTCGCTGACGTCGTCCCCCGGATTCCACACGGAAATATCCAAGTCCGCACGGAACTCAACCCCTCGGTCCCGGGTGACTGACGCCAGGGGCAGATTATGGCCACGATCGTTGACCTCACGGAATAGGAACCGAGCCCGTTGCGACGGCCATCGGTTGGTGAGTGTCTCTAACAGACTCACTGCGCAACCTCAGCTAGGAGTCGCTGGATCTCGGCCTCCAGGTCCCTGATCTCCGCGTCGATCTCCTCGAGCGGCCGTGGCGGCAGGTACTTATAGAAGTGCCGGGTAAGCGGGATCTCGTACCCGATCTTCGTCTCGTCGTAGTCGACCCAGGCGTCGGGAACATAAGGAAGGACCTCGGCGGTCATGTATTCGTCGATCGCCTCGCGGTACTCGGGGCGCGCTAGTGCACTGCCCCGGAAATAGCTTCGCGGTTGTAAGAGCGTAGAACCGCGGTTGCGGACTTCACCCAGACGAAGGGGTGCTTGCGGTCGTTCCAGGCGTCGAGGAAGCGCTGGATGGCG
>Ga0181524_10005404_pt1 | contig 11441 bp, 7 predicted proteins | sample PEATcosm2014_Bin_34_FD_119761 | JGI IMG/M metagenome (GOLD analysis project Ga0181524, IMG submission 119761) | Peatland microbial communities from MTU Mesocosm Facility, Houghton, MI, USA - PEATcosm2014_Bin05_60_metaG | ecosystem: Environmental > Terrestrial > Soil > Wetlands > Peat | place...
CCACGCCCTCTTTTCGGGGAACGGGGGCGCCAACGATGCGGGTTGTCGCATGCGTGCTCATGGGTGCCGACAGTGCCGTACGGGTTGAGGGATAGCATACAACGGCGCAGCGAAGTTTTGAAAGCGCGTGCCCTACGCTGCCAAATGCGCCAGGGTGCGCGACAGCACGTGCACGCCGCCTCCGATCCACTCGGGAGAGGCGTATTCATCGGGTCGGTGGCTCACACCGCCGCGGCAGGGAATGAAAAGCATCGCCGTTGGCGCAATACACGAAACGAACGACGAGTCGTGGTAGGCGCGCGCCACCATTCTCTTGTATTTCTTGCCGGCCGCGACGGCCGACTCTTCGAGGGCCGCCAAAATTGCCGGATCGCACGTGGTCGGTGGATCGGCGTTGATCATCTCCGTGGTAATCTTTACGCCGCGGCGTGCGCTCACTTCGTTGGCTGCATCGGCCAATGCGGCCAGAACGCGGTCGCGGCGCGCGACCTCGATATCGCGCACGTCGGTAGTGAGCTTTACGAGCGAGGGAATGCTGTTGACAGCACCGGGAAACACCTCGCATACGCCCACGGTGCCCACGGTATCGATGGCGCCCGTCGATTTCGCCGCCGCTTCCAGAGCCAGAATCAATTCCGCTGCCGTAGCGAGCGCATCCTTGCGGCCGGGCATCAATTTGCCGCCCGCGTGGCCACCTTCGCCTTCAATCACAATGCGTTGGCTGGCCGGTGCGGCAATATGCGTCACCAGGCCCACGTCGAGTCCCTCCTGCTCGAGGTAGGGTCCCTGCTCGATGTGCATCTCCACAAATTGATGGAATCGTCCAAACGGGACCTGGACGGAGTTCAGCGGGCCTGTAAATCCGGCTCGTGCGCGCCACTCTTCCAGCCCGCGGCCTTCCTTGTCGCGCAGGGCGAGCGCCTGTTTGGGAGTGAGCGCGTTGGCCATCATGCGGCTGCCCAGGCAGCCGATGCCAAAGCGCGTGGGTTCCTCGGCGGTAAAGATCACCAGTTCGATGGAGCGGCGCGGTTTGAAGCCGAGTTTCTTGAGAACGCGAATGGCTTCGAGGCCGCCCAGCACACCGACGCAGCCGTCATAGAGGCCCGCATTGGGAATGGCGTCGATGTGCGATCCGGTGCCGATGGGCGCGAGCGTGGGATCGCTGCCCTCCCAGCGCGCAAAGGTGTTGCCGATTGCGTCCTGCGTGATGCTGAGGCCCGCGTTCGCGCACAGGCCCTTCACGTAAGCGCGGGCGCGCATGTCCGCCTCGCCAAAAACCACGCGCGTGACCACTGGCGGGTCAGCTTCTGAAATCTGCGCCACGGCCATCAGCTCTGCCATGAGGCCGTCAATGGAGAGATTGGGCCGCTCCGTCGTCATGCGTCTTGTTCTCCCAGGGGATGCCGCCGCCAATCCTTGTAGATCAGGTATTTCGCCGGCTTCTTGCCGAGCGCGCCAAACCACTGCGGGCAATAGGCGCGCATCCAGATAAAGTCGCCGGCCTGCACCGGATACCACGAGTCGCCGAGACGGTAGATGCCGCCGCCCTCGAGCATCAGCAGGCCGTGTTCCATCACGTGAATCTCCACCATGCTGAGCGCCGCGCCGGGATCGTACGTCATGGTGTTCACGGCAAAGTTGTACGGCGGGCCGTCGGGCATGAGCGCGCGCACGCGCAGCGCACGGTCGCCCATCAGCGCGATGGGAGCCACGTCGTCTTCTTCTCCGACCACAATCTCCGGAACGGCTGCTCCATGCAATGGCTCGTAAGGCTTTTCAATCACCGCGACGCGCGCAATGCCCGGCGCGCGCACCGTGTGCGTAGCGCCTTGCGGCAGGTAGGCATAGCCGCCCGGTTTGAGGACGTGACGCTTGCCACCGGCCTTGAGCTCGATCTTGCCATCGAGAACGTAGAGGAAGCGCTGCGCCGGCGCCGGTCCGAGCGATCCGCCGGCCACAAACTCCGCTGTCATCTGCGTAAAGCGCGCGCCGAGCTGCGGCGCGGCGTGAATGATGAATTCCACGCCCTCCGCGCCGGGCAGTGGCGAGCGGACAAAAGTGTCTGGCGTCTGCAGCAGGTGGTCAGCCTTCAGGCTGCTGCGCGTTGATCCCAAATGATGCACGTGCGACCTCTTCAAAGGGAAATCGAAAGAGTTGAATCCAGCAGAATCCCCAACAAATCCGTTGCCCGATTCTATCCGACCTCGCCGGCCAGCCGCTGCAGAAATTTGCGGCACACCGCAAGAGCGGCCGCAACGTCCTCTACGAGCACGGTTTCATCGGGATGGTGGCTGATGCCGCCGGGACTGCGCAGGAAGAGCATCGCCGTGGGCACACGCGCGGCCATCACCATGGCGTCGTGGCCAGCTCCGCTCGGCATGCGCTTCGCGGGCAATCCCGCCGCCTCCATGGCCTCGGCAAGAAACGCGGTCAGCCGCTCATCCATGGGCACGGCGGGTTGGTCCATTTGATGCGCGCTTTGCAAGTCCAGCCCGCGTCGCGCCGCGATGGCTTCGGCCTGCGCGAGCAAAGTCTTCACCGCCGTCTTGCGCTCAAAATCATTGGCATGGCGAACGTCAAGGCTCACACGCACCGCGCCTGCGATCACGTTGCCTGCATTCGGCTCCACGTCCAGGTGGCCCACCGTGGCCACCAGCCCTTCCGTGCGTTGCGCGAGAGACTCCACGGCAGCAATCCACTCCGCCGCACCGGCCAGCGCATCGCGGCGCAGGTGCATGGGCGTAGTGCCGGCATGGTTGGCGTGGCCTGTCCACGTGAGAGTGTGGCGTGTTTGGCCCAGGATGGCTGTCACAGCGGCAACGCGCAGATCCTCGGCCTCGAGAACCGGACCCTGTTCGATATGGATCTCGAAAAAGCCGAGGGCATTGGCATCCATTGCCGTATTGCCGATCTCTCCGGGATCGAGCCCGAAGGCGCGGATCGCGTCCTCCAACGTGATGCCTTCCGCGTCCTTCAGTTTGAGCAGAGCAGGATCGAATCGCCCGGCTACGGCGCGGCTGCCAATGAAAGGAACTCCAAAACGCACGCCCTCCTCTTCGCTGAAGGCGATGATTTCGATGGGCAGCGGCAGTTTGAGTTCCTGTGCGATCTCCGCGCACTCGAGCGCCAGCGTGACGCCGAGGATGCCGTCGAAGGCGCCGGCGTTGGGCACGGTGTCGATATGCGAACCGAGAATCAAGCGCTTGGCACGCGACCCTGGAGGTTGCCACAGGCCGCGCAAGTTGCCAACTGCGTCTACGCTCACCGTCATGCCCAGGGCTTCCATGCGCTCGCGCAGTAACGCATGCACATCGCGCATGGGCGGCGTCAGAAATCTGCGCGTGGTGCGATCCGGCTCCTCGCTTAGGACGGCGATGCGGCGGCACTCGGCAATGGCGCGCCGGGCGCGCTCTGGCAGTGTGCGGACGGTCATAAGCGCACCTGCTCTGTGCCGCGTGCTTCGCCTAAATACGCTCCGGAGCGAAAGACGGTCGCGCCGCGCAACCAGGTTTCGAGCACGCGTCCCCGCAGCTCGGCGCCGAGGTACGGCGAAATCTTGTGCCGAAAGCGCAGGTCGGAAGGCGCGACCCTCCATTTGGCCTCGGGATCGAAGACCGCAAAGTCTGCGTCGGCGCCGACCGCAATCGCGCCCTTGCGCCCGCTCATCCCCGCCAGCCTGGCAGGGGCGGCCGCCATCCACTCTCCGATCCGCTCCAGCGCGATGCCGCGTTGTTTCATCCCGGTCCACAGCACCGGCAGGGCCAGCCCGAGGCTCGCGATGCCGCCCCAGGCCTGATCCCATCTGGCGATTTCGCCTTTGGGCTCGCGGCGCTTCATCTCCGGCGGGCAAGGGGAGTGGTCGGTAATCACCAGGTCTATCAGCCCTTCGTTGAGCGCATTCCACAAGGCTTCGCGATTCCTGGCGTCGCGAATCGGCGGCGCGCATTTGTACTGGGTGGCGCCGTCAGGAATCTCCGCTGCGTCGAACCAGAGATAGTGTGCGCAGGTTTCTACCGTAACGGGCACGCCACGCTCGCGAGCACGCTCAAGCAACGGCAGCGCCTGGGCGCTGGAGAGATGCACGATGTGGATGGGAGTCTGGAACTCTTCGGCAAGGCCGATGAGCAATTCAATAGCTTCAATCTCGGCTTCGTCGGGACGCGAACGCAGATAGGTGGAATACTTGCGCCAGTCCGCACTCATTCTGTCCAGCGCCTGCGTCGCCGCACCTACCGGGCCGGCCACTTCAGCGTGCGCCAGCAACGGCAGTCCGGTGCCGCGGAGCTTCGTGAGGGCCGCGCGCAGGTCGGTTTCATCCACCCATGCAAAGCCGTCGATTCCGGAATGAATGAGAAAGCACTTGAATCCGGGAACGCCCGCGCGCACCAGCGAGGGCAGTGAATCGGCATTTCCAGGCACCACGCCGCCCCACGTCGCCCAGTCCACCCACGCTTTGCCTTGTGCTGCATCGCGCTTGGCATCGAGCGCCTGCACATTTGTGGTTTCAGGAACGCAATTCAGCGGCATGTCGACTAGCGTGGTCACGCCGCCGGCCGCTGCGGCTTGCGTCGCCGTCGCAAATCCCTCCCACTCGGTGCGGCCGGGCTCATTGATGTGCACATGCGAGTCCACCAGGCCGGGGAGCAGCACATGGTCGCCGAAATCGAAGAGCTCTGCGCCGGTTGGTACGTCATTCCAGGCGTGCAGCGCAGTGATCCGCTCGTGGTCTACAATCACTGCGGCGGGTGCGATGCCATCCGGTGCGAAGACGCGCGTGGAACGAAGTGCTTTTGTCATTCTTTCATTACTTTCGCCGTTGAGGGATGCCGATAGCAAGCAAAAGGATTTCCGCCGATCGCGGGAACATGCGCTTAAGACGGCGACGCGTTGCTTCGCACCTTTGCGGGAGGGCGTTCGGTGAGTTTCTGGGACGTTGTGATCATTACGGCCTCGTCGGAGCGGCAGGCGGAGCTTTACCGCGAGGAGATTCAGCGGCGGAACTCATCGGGACTGTTGCCCCGGGAGACGAAGTTTCTTGTCGTACCCGATCCCGGCGGCCAAAGAGTGGGCAGCGGCGGGGCGACCATCAATGCGCTGGGCATCCTGGGCAAGGACCGCGCGTGGTGGAGCGAACACCGCGCGCTCCTCGTGCACTCCGGCGGCGATTCGCGACGGCTGCCGCAGTATTCTCCGGGCGGCAAGCTGTTTGGCATTCTGCCTTCGCGGATGCAACCGCGCGCCACCACCACGGTCTTTGATGAAACCATGGCGCTCTCGTCGGCGTGGGCAGAGAAAATGCGCAGCGGACTCCTGGTTGCCTCAGGCGACGTGGTGCTGCGCTTCGATGCCAACCAGGTGCAATGGGATCGTCCCGGAGTTACCGGCGTCGCCATGCGGCTCGAAATGGAACAGGCCTTGCATCACGGCGTATACGCGGTGGGCGCCGGCGATCAGGTGTACACCTTCCTGCAAAAACCGTCGCCCGCGGAGGTGAAAGCCGCAGGAGGCTTGCTGGACGATGGCCGCGTGGCCGTCGATATCGGATTGTTGCGCTTTGATGCCGGCCTTACGGCAGCGCTGACGGAACTGGCGGGATTCAAGAGCCTGCCTGCGGTGGACCTCTACGACCAGATGACGCGCATGCTCACAGGCCAGTGGAGGCCGGAGCCGGGTGCAGGACTCTTTTGGCGCGAGCTGGAGAGGATTTTGCGCGGCGCCGAGCAGCCCGTGGAGTTTCATTGCTCGGTGGTCGAGGGTGAGTTCATTCACGCGGGAACCACGCGTTCCTTCCGCGCACTGGCAGCGGGCTCGGGAGGAATTCTCGACAGCATCGTCGCGCGCGAGTGCAAGGTGGGGCACGAAGCCGTGGTTCTGGAATGCGATCTCGAAGGGCCGGTTTACGCCAGCCGCGGAGCGATTCTGCACGGGCTCACCGATCTCGCCGGAACCATTGAGGTTCCGGAAGATACGGTCGTCCACCAACTTCCGGTGGACGGCGAATGCGGCACGGGCTGGGTGATCCGCGCGTATGGCGTCGAAGACGATCCCAAGCAGGCCTTCGAAAACGCTACCTGGTTCAACCGGCCGATGGCGGAGACGCTGGAGAGGCTGGGACTGCGCAGCGAGGAGATTTGGAAGACGGGCGAGCCGCGCAACCTGTGGAGCGCTGCGCTTTTTCCCGTGACTACACCGGACGAAGCCTGGACGTGTGCGCGCTGGATGATGGGATACGCGAGCAGCTTCGGCGCCGAGCATTGGCGGCAGCGAACCCGCACGTCCCTCGCCGAGAGCGCGCGCTGCGCCGACGGAAAAGCGCTGGCCGACGCGCGCAATCACCGCTTGCAGGGTATTTGGCAGGAAACGGCGGTGGATCTGGCCAAGGCGGGATCGGATCTGCGCCCGCTGCTTGCGAATCTGCCCGGCCTGGGCCCCGCTGCGGCTGCCGGCCGTGCCTTGCGCGCGTATGCCGATGGATTGCGCGCGGGCTCGGCCGATCACTTCACGCTGGCCGCCAGCCATTTGATGCAGGCCGCGCGCTTGCTCAGCCGCGCCGGGCGCGAAGCGGAGGCCGCAGCCGCCGAGGCGGATGCTTTTACCTGCATTCAGGATGCGGTGCGCGCGGGCTCGACCGCCGGCGCCGAACGCACGCCGTCTCCGTGGCGATTCGAACGCGTACAGGTTTCCGCGCCGCCGCGCATCGATCTGGGCGGCGGCTGGTCTGACACTCCGCCCTTTTGTTTTGACTGGGGCGGCACGGTGCTCAACTGCGCCCTCGAAATCGACGGGAGCTATCCGATCGAAACCGAGATCCGGCGCATCGATGAGCCTGTGATTCGTTGCATCGCGGGCGGCCAGGCCACGCCGGCTGAATATCGACGCGCCGAGGAATTGCGCGAGCCTTGCGAACCCGGGTCGGTCTACTCCATTCCGCGCGCGGCCCTGCATCTGCACGGCATTCCAGTCGAAGGCGAGGCGTTGGAGGATACGCTGCGTCGGCTCGGCGGCGGTCTCGAAATCTGTTGCCGCGTGCAGTTGCCGATTGGCTCAGGCCTGGGAACCAGCAGCATTCTCGGGGCAACGGTGGTGCGCGCGCTCGCCGTGATCTCGGGACAGGAACTCGACAATCATGCACTCTCTGAGGCGGTCATCCAGCTGGAGCAGCACATGACCACCGGCGGCGGATGGCAGGACCAGGCCGGTGGCATCTTTCCCGGCGTCAAGCTGCTCATCACCGGGCCGGGCCTGCACCAGCGCATTCGCGTGCAGCCGGTCGAGTGGAGCGAGCAGCGGCGTGCCGAATTCTGCGCGCGCATGGTGCTCTATAACACCGGTCTGCAACGCATGGCAAAGGATCTTCTGCGCCAGGTGGTGGCGCGGTATCTGGCGCGCGAAACCGCCACCGTGCAGGTGCTGCACAGCATCAAGACGCTGGCTGTGGAGATGTCGTACGCCATGGCGGAGGGCGATTGGAAGCACCTGGGCGCATTGCTCGACCGGCATTGGCAGTTGAACCAGGTACTGGATCCCAATACGGCCAATGCGCCCATCAATGCGCTGCTCGACCGCGCGCGACCGTATATTCATGGAGCCAAGCTGGCCGGCGCAGGCGGCGGTGGATTTCTCATGCTGCTGGCGCGCGATCCCGAAGCTGCCGAAGAGTTACGCGCCGCGCTCGGTCAGGAAGCATCGCACCGCGGCGCGCCGGTTCCGTACCAGATTGCCGAAGATGGGCTGCGTGTCCGCACCTGGGACAAGGCCGCCATGAGTCGCGTCGCAGCGGATTCCGGCGATTCGGCAACCGTTCGAACCAAAAACTAATACATTTCTGGGAATGGCAAAAAGGCGATGTTGCGTTACTTCCGCAAGCGCGCCAGCAGATCCTGGGGATGGACAGGTTTGGCGAGGATGTCGAACTCGTAGCCGTCTTTGCGTGCCTTTTCCAGCAGATCGGCCGTAGCGGCCTGGCCGGAAAACAGCAGAATCTTGATCCCCGGCAGCAAGGCGCGAATGCGAATCGCCGCATCGATGCCATTCAGGTCGGCCATGATCACGTCGGAGATCAGCATGTCCGGCTGAAACGATTCGGCAAGCTCCAGGGCTTTCTCGCCGGAATACACGGCGCGCGCCTCAAATCCGCTTTGGTTCAGGATCATGGCCAAAGTATCAGCGATGACCCGTTCGTCGTCCGCTACCAGAACCCTCGGTTTTTGGGTGGTCGTGGGCATACTCTCCTCGGCGCCGGGGGGATGGGAAATCATGACGGTCCGTTCTCGCACGTCACGGTCTACCGCGCCAGCTTGCAACCGTCCCAGCTATACATTTTCCAACCAGCAGGAATGGTACGCTCAAGTAGTGTAATGCACTGCGCTCCCTGAGCATCGAGAGCCATGGAGGGGGCCAGGGAGCCATTGAGCGGCAGTTTTCCCGTCTGCCGGGGACGCATTCACCGCGAATCAATTTTTCATCCTTATACTGGCAGCAGCAGGCCGCGAACCGGCCATAAGGGTCTGATAACGCTATTAGGACGGCAGCGACGGGAGCGGATCCTTCCGAGCGCGCGAAGCGAGGAGTGGCAAATGTTGAAACATTTTAGCGACGAGCGACAAAGCGATCGGAAGGATCCGCCCCGTCCCTGCGGGTTGCGGAGAAAATCCGGCTATACTTCGTTGCCGGCCTCGACTGTGGGGCCTGCCACAGCCTTCGGCCGTCGCCTCGTCTAGCCCGATTTTCGCTCGCAACGCTGCCCGCCCTAATAGCGTTATCAGACCCATAGTTCCCCACCGGAGAACCGGAGATGCAGGAAACGGTCACCCCAAACCAGACTCTCGACGTCCCTGCGGGCACGGATGCGATCATTCGCGCGGAGAAGATCGAGAAGTACTACGCGCAGCCGAGCCAGAATCGCATTCAGGTGATTTCGGCGACCGATTTGAGCATCGTGCCCGGCGAGATTCTGGCCCTGCTGGGACCGTCGGGATCGGGCAAGTCAACTATGTTGAGGATGTTGACCGGGCTCTCCACGCCGACGGCGGGGCAGGTGTATTGGCACGGCAAGCCGATCGCCGAGTCTGAAATCAATGTCTCCATCGTTTTCCAGAGTTTCGCGCTTTTTCCCTGGCTCACCGTGCTCGAGAATGTTGAGGCGCCGCTGCAGGCACGCGGCGTTGCGCCGGCGGTGCGCCGCGAACGCAGCATGAAGATGCTCGATATGGTCGGTCTCGACGGTTTTGAAGCGGCCTATCCCAAGGAGCTCTCCGGCGGCATGCGGCAACGCGTGGGATTCGCCCGCGCCCTGGTGGTCGAGCCGGAAGTGCTCTTCATGGATGAGCCCTTCTCCGCGCTCGACGTGCTGACTGCCGAGAACCTGCGCAGTGAACTGCTGGAGTTATGGGCCAAAAAAACCATGCCCACCAAGGCGATCTTCCTGGTCACGCACAACATTGAAGAGGCCGTGCTGCTGGCCGACCGCATTATCGTGCTGGGACGGAATCCCGGCCACATCCGCACGGATTTTCCGGTGCAGATTCCGCAGCCGCGCGACCGAAAGTCGGAGGCCTTCACGCAACTGGTGGACTACATCTACAAGGTCCTCACCCGGCCGGACACAGAGCCGGCAGAAGCGCCCGGCCAGCAAGTTGCGCCTGCCGTGCGCGATCAGCGTCAGATGCGCTACCAGATGCTGCCCCACGCACGGCCCGGCGGCATCGCCGGCCTGCTCGAATTGCTTCTCGACAGGGGCGGGCGCGACGACATGTACCGCCTGGCCGACGATCTGGCCTTCGAGATCGACGATCTGCTGCCCATCGTCGACGCCGCTCAACTTTTGGGTTTCCTCAAAATCGAGGAGGGTGACGCCGTCATCACTCCCAGTGGCGAGGAGTTCGCCAACTCCGAAATTCTGCGCCAGAAAGAGCTCTTCCGCAACGCGGCGGTCGAGAATGTTCTGCTGCTGCGCCAGATTCGCCGCGCTCTCGACACGAAAAGCGACCATACCGTGCCCGAAGACTTTTTCCTCGACATGCTCGACGAGCAGTTCAGCGAGGAGGAAAGCCAGCTCCAGATGGAAACCGCAGTCACATGGGGCCGCTACGCCGAGCTGTTCGACTTCGATGCCGCGCGCCGCCGCTTTGTGCTGCCCGATGCGCTGGAAGAGGAGATTGCGCCGAGCGAGGATAAGAAGTGAACCTCCAGCGCCCCCTCGCACGCACTCTCGTCACCGCTCGCACCACTCCGTTCCTCGTGGATCTGGGCGTGGCCGCCTGCGCCCTGGCGGTCTTCTTCGCCGTCGTCAGCACCGGCGTCTATTGGTTCCAAAAGCCCGTGCCGGTGGTGCCGATATCGAGCTCCATCAGCGCACTGCCGCTCTATGCCTTCTACTCCATCGTGCGCATGACCATTGCGTACTTTCTCAGCCTGGCCTTCGCCATCACCTACGGATACGTCGCTGCTTACAACGCGCGCATCGAGCCGTGGATGGTCGCAGTTCTCGACATTCTGCAGTCGATTCCGGTGCTCAGTTTTCTGCCTCCTGTCGTGCTGGCCATGGTTTCACTCATTCCCGGCCATCAGCTGGGCATCGAGATGGCGGTGATCCTGCTCATTTTTACCGGCCAGGTGTGGAATCTCGCCTTCAGCTTCTATTCCTCGCTCAAAACCATTCCACGAGAGATGCTGGAAGCGTCGCGCATCTTTCGCTATTCCGGCTGGCAGCGGTTCTGGCAGCTCGAGATGCCCTTTTCCACCATCGGCCTGGTTTGGAACTCGATCGTCTCCGTGGCCGGCGGCTGGTTCGCGCTTATTTTCTGCGAGACCTTCACCATGGGCGATCGCAACTTTCAACTGCCCGGCCTGGGCAGCTACATCCAGACCGCAACCTACGCGGGCGACGTGCGCGCGCTGCTCGCCGGCATTGCAACCGTGATTTTGATCGTCGTCGCTACCGACCAGCTGGTGTGGCGTCCGCTCATTGCCTGGAGCGACAAGTTCAAGTTCGAGCAGGTGGAAGCCGCCGACCAGGTTACTTCGCCCATCCTTGAGCTCCTTCGCCGTTCCAAAATCTGCCAGACTCTCCCCGGCCGCATCTGGGATCGCGTGGAGGAGCCGGTCTACCGGCAACTGGCGCAAAGCAAGGAGTGCCGCGTGGTAAAGCCGCTGGATGCGGCGGGCTCCGGCAAAGTTTCTCCGGTGGTCTGGACGGTGGCTTTGGCGGGCGCGATGGCCGTTTGCTGGGCGGCTGCGCAGGCTGTGCTCATGCTCAGGGATGTCACCTTGGCCGACCTGCGCCTGCTGCTCGAGGGCGCGGCTGCCACTTTTCTGCGCGTGAACGTTTCGCTGGTCATCTCTGCCGCGTGGACGATTCCCGTCGGTGTGGCCATCGGCCTTAACCCACGGATCGCCCGCATCGTGCAACCCCTTGCGCAGATCCTGGCTTCGGTGCCGGC
>Ga0181524_10005405_pt1 | contig 11440 bp, 10 predicted proteins | sample PEATcosm2014_Bin_34_FD_119761 | JGI IMG/M metagenome (GOLD analysis project Ga0181524, IMG submission 119761) | Peatland microbial communities from MTU Mesocosm Facility, Houghton, MI, USA - PEATcosm2014_Bin05_60_metaG | ecosystem: Environmental > Terrestrial > Soil > Wetlands > Peat | place...
CCCGGAGACGACTGCATGCGGGAAAACTTCCACGGCCGCAGCCGCCAGGATGAACATTCCTGCCACGGTGAGAGCGCGCCAGCGTCGGCGATAGTCGACGAAAGCGAGCAGCAGGACAGCCGGCAGAGCGAGGGCGAGCAACAGCGCCGCTGTCCCCTCGAAATGCAGCACCTTAAGAAGCTCAGGCAGGTTTCTGAGGTCGATGATGCGCAGCACGTCACCGTAGGCGATGAAATAGATATCGCAGGCGATATAGGAAAACACCAACGGCAGCGCCGCAACGATGGCTGACAGTTTTCCCCGCCGGAGCGCGAAGCCGAAGGCCCAGTAAAGCGCAAGCAGCAGGGGCACCTCACTGCGGAGGTGGGCATGAAGCGGTAATCGGCCGCTCCAGCGGCCCAGAATTTCAGAGAGCCCCTCCATCAAGAGCAGAAAAACGGGATAACGAAGCCACAGGCGGAGGCGCATCTTGTCTGCGGCCTGGTGGATTCGTTGCCGCCATCGAGATCGACGGACTGAGCCATATCCGGGCGCGGCTAAAGCGCCATCCAGACTGCCCATGAACTGTCTCCTGACAATCCGTCCATATTAAAGGAGTGTTAACGAATCGAAAAGAGCAAGGCGGTAGGGGCCTAAAAAGAGTGAAAACTCGAATCCTGATGATGAAATTAGCATCATATAAGTTGACAGTAAGAGACTCAATCTGAGATTCTGATTTATCAGGATCTCCTCCAAAGGCAGGAACAACATGGCTAAAATCATCGGAATCGACCTCGGAACCACCAATTCGTGCGTGGCCGTCATGGAAGGCGGCGAGCCAAAAGTCATTCCAAATGAGGAGGGTGCACGCACTACCCCCTCGATCGTCGCATTCACCAAGAGCGGGGAGCGGCTGGTAGGCCAGGTGGCCAAGCGCCAGGCCATCACCAACCCCGAAAACACCATTTTCTCCATCAAGCGTTTCATGGGCCGTCGCTACAACGAAGTGTCCGACGAGATGAAGATGGTCCCCTTCAAGGTCGTCCAGCAGGGCGACCACGTGGGCGTCATCGCCCAGGGCAAGGAGTACACCCCGCCCGAAATCTCGGCCATGATCCTGCAAAAGCTCAAGAAGAGCGCTGAAGCCTATCTGGGTGAGAGCGTCACGGAAGCCGTGATCACGGTTCCGGCCTACTTCAACGATGCCCAGCGCCAGGCGACCAAGGACGCGGGCAAGATCGCCGGTCTCGACGTGAAACGCATCGTGAACGAGCCCACTGCGGCCGCGTTGGCCTACGGACTCGACAAAAAGAAGGACGAGACCATCGCTGTCTATGACTTTGGCGGCGGCACCTTCGACATTTCGATTCTCGAAGTGGGCGAGGGCGTGATCGAGGTCAAATCGACCAATGGCGACACCCACCTGGGCGGCGACAACCTCGACCAGCGCATCGTGGACTGGCTGATTGCCGAGTTCAAGCAGGAGCACGGCCTCGATCTGACCTCGAAGGGCAACGAAATGGCCCTGCAGCGCCTGAAGGACGCCGCGGAAAAGGCCAAGATCGAGCTTTCGACCACCGTCGAGACCGAGATCAATTTGCCGTTTATTACTGCCGACGCCTCGGGTCCCAAGCACCTGGTGCGCAAATTGACGCGCGCCAAGCTGGAGCAGTTGGTCGAAGACCTGATCGAGCGCTCGGTTGAGCCCTGCAAGAAAGCGATGGCCGACGCCAACGTCAAGCCGGGCGATATCGACGAAGTGGTCCTGGTGGGCGGACAAACGCGCATGCCCAAGATTCAGGAACTGGTAAAGAAGCTGTTCGGCAAGGAGCCGAATCACAGCGTGAATCCGGATGAGGTGGTTGCCATTGGTGCAGCTGTGCAGGCGGGCGTGCTGGCCGGCGATGTCAAGGATCTGTTGCTGCTCGATGTGACGCCGCTGACTCTGTCCATTGAAACGCTGGGCGGCGTGGCCACGACCATGATCCCGCGCAACACGACCATCCCGACCAAGAAGACGGAGACCTTCTCGACGGCGGCCGACAATCAGACCGAAGTTGAGGTCCACGTGCTGCAGGGCGAGCGGCCCATGGCGGCGCAGAACCGCACCCTGGGCAAGTTCAAGCTGGGCGGCATCATGCCGGCTCCGCGCGGCGTGCCGCAGATCGAGGTCACTTTTGACATCGACGCCAACGGCATCCTCAACGTGACGGCGAAGGACAACGCCACCGGCAAGGACACGCGCATCACCATCACTTCGAGCTCCGGCCTCAGCAAGGAAGAGGTCGAGAAGATGGCCAAGGAAGCCGACGCCCACGCTGCCGAGGACAAGGAGCAGCGCGAGCAGATCGAGGCCCGCAACGCTCTCGACTCGATGGTCTACAACATCGAAAAGATGCTGAAGGAGGGCGGCGAAAAGGTGGCGGCAGCGGACAAGACCGACGTCGAGTCGGCGCTGGCCGATGCCAAGAAGACCCTCGAGGGCTCGCCGTCGACCTCGGACCTCAAGTCCGCGCACGAGCGGCTGACGCAAGCCAGCCACAAGCTGGCCGAGGCGATGTACAAGGCGACTGCGGCTGCGCCGGGCGCGACTGCATCGAGCGGACCTTCGGATGGCAGCACTGCTGGGTCAACCGGCGGCGAAGCCAAGAAGGACGAAGGTGTCATCGACGCCGAGTACATGGACGTAGACGAGAAGAAGTAAGCAAGTCGGCGAGTTAGCGAGCCAGCAAGTCAGCGGGGTGGGCGATATTAGTCGCCCACCCCGAGCACTTTCAGTTTATGGAGGTAAGAATGGCAAAGAACACCGGAGAAGGATTCCGAGAAGGTTCGGTTGATGATCGCAGCCAGGTTCAAAATCCGCAAAACGGTAATTGGGTAGAGCGGGATTCGGTAACGGGCAGGTTCCTCCGGCAAAAGAAGGACGGCACACCGTTCAAAGGTGTCGCAAAAGAGCCGGACGAGCGGAAGTACGAATAGCGCCTGGTAGCAGCAAGTCTAACGAGGGCGGTGTAGATGGGATATGACGACCGGCTTTACGTGACCTCCTGTAAGAAGTGCGGAACTAGATGGCTCTTTAGTCCCAAGGCAGGAGGGAACGAGGCAGCAGTTCCAAAAGGGAAGTTCACTTGCGATTCCTGTTCCGCTATCAATTATTTTCGGAATCCAGAAATGTACCCCAATCTACCTCCAGACCTTTTCTTAGGCCATGAAATACACAACCAAGTTAGGGTTTTGCCGTACCCGCCCGAGCGGAGCACCTCTGAATGGGCTTATCCCTACTCAATCCGCTCCGTTTTGTATCAGATGTCGCGTGAATTTGGGCAATGCTTTTTGACTGTGCGCGGCCCTGATGTGGTCTTTGGCGAGAAGCTATTCAACGATTGCTGCTACGACTCGCCAGAACCAGGGGAATGGGATGAGGGGCGTACTTGCCACATCACCTCGGGATTCACGCGCAATGCTAAGACCTGCCCTCTTTTTGAGAAGATCAAGGAGTTCTGTCAAACACCGCAAGAGCAAAGATTCTTGTGGGCGTACCTACAGATTGCGAAGACGCAGAATTTCCCGATGCTTCTGCCGCAGCCGCGGATCGGCGTTAGCGGACGAAGAAGGCCAGATTTTGTCGCATTCGTTCCAAAACAGTTCCTCGTGTACCAGTGGTATGCGATCGAACTAGATGGAGCGCACGTAGATTTTGAGGCCGACAAGCTCAGAGATTCGGATCTCACGACAGAAGGGTACCAGGTAATTTCCCTTCGACCGGGCGACAAGGGCTATTTCCCTGAAGTGCGTGCGCTTGTCGAGCGTTTCTACGCTGAGATGCGGGTGGTAAAGGAATCTAGGTGGGAGCTTGCAACAGAAATCGCCGTAAGCCACTTTACTGGCGGCACTACGCTAACAGATGAGGATATCCCGTTTTAGGGAACGGTAGGATAACTGTGCACCCTTGCACCGACTAGTGCATTGCACTACAATAACGCTTGCAGGAAATGCGCCCCATCACGGTTGTTGAGATGGATTCATTCCTCGCCGCAGCGCGCAAACTGATGGACGAAGAGGAACGGGCAGAGCTTGTCGAGTATCTTTCGTACCATCCGACGGCGGGAGTCGTGATTCAAGGAACCGGCGGGGTTCGCAAGTTGCGATGGGCACTGGAAGGGCGCGGCAAGCGGGGTGGGGCGCGCGTCATTTACCTCTTTCACGATATGGAAATGCCGCTCTATCTCTTTGACGCCTACGCTAAGAACGAGAAGACGGATTTAAGCAAAGCGGAACGCAATCGGTTGTACTTCGTGACGAAACAAATTGTCGAAGCTCACAAGCGAGGAGGGCCAGGGAAATGAGCAAGGAAGTGGCTGACCGCATGATTCGCGGCCTCGAACAGGCCCTGGCCTTTGTGGAGGGCAGGGCGAAGAAAGGCACCTACGTCGTCCACATTCCGCCCGAGATCGACGTGAAGGCGATCCGCGGCCGGCTGGGAATGACGCAGCAGAAGTTTGCGGTCAGCTTTGGGTTCAGCGTCAACACGGTGCGCCACTGGGAACAGGGAAGGCGGGTTCCTGAGGGCCCCACGCGCGCCTACCTTATGGTCATCGCTCGCGAACCGAAGGCGGTGCAGAAGGCACTGCGTATCGCATGAATCATCCCAGAGTCCCGGCTTGAGGCTCTGGCACCGGCCGTGCATCAAATTAGGAGCGAATTCGCCAGCTGAATTGAGATAAGAAAATACCCATGGCCACCACGACCAACAAGGACTATTACGCCACGCTCGGCGTCAAGAAAACCGCCACGCAGGAGGAGATCCGCAAGGCCTTCAGGAAGGCTGCGCGCAAATACCACCCGGACGTGAACCCCGGCGACAAGAAGGCCGAGGAGAAGTTCAAGGAGATCTCCGAGGCCAACGACGTTCTGAGCGACGAGAAGAAGCGCAAGATTTACGACCAGGTCGGCTTCTACTCCGACCAGATCGATCCCGCGACGGCCGAGGCCTACGCGCGCCAGCAGCGCGAGGGCGGCCGGCCGCCCGTCGACTTTGAAGGCTTCGACTTCAACGGTTTTTCGGGCGGCGTTCCCAGCCAGGGCGAGGGCGGCGCGGGTTGGGGCAGCTTCAAAGACATCTTCTCCGGCATCTTCTCGGGCGCGCAGCACGCGCAGCCGCGCGGTCCGCAGCCCGGCACCGATCTCGAATACCAGGCCACGGTCGATTTCTGGACGGCGATACGCGGCGGCCAGGCGCGCATCCAGATCAATCGCCAGGAGGTGTGCCCCACCTGTCACGGCCAGGCGCACACCGGCGGCTCCATGACCTGCCCCGAATGCCACGGCACCGGCCAGGTGACGCAGATGGGCGGGCGCATGAAGTTCAACATCACCTGCCCGCGCTGCAACGGAACCGGAAAAATCTCCAACGACTGCCCCACCTGCCACGGCGAGGGCACGGTCACGCGCTCGGAGACGGTGGAGTTTCGCATCAAGCCGGGCACGCGCGACGGCCAGCGCATCCGCCTGCAGGGCAAGGGAAACGCCGGCATCAACGGCGGGCCCGCAGGCGACCTGTTTCTGATCGTGCGCACGGGCAACAACCCAGTCTTTACGCGCCAGGGCGACGACATTCACTTGACTGTGCCCGTTACCGTGGCCGAAGCCTCGCTGGGCGCCAAGGTCGAGGTGCCCACCATCGACGGCCGCGCGCAGCTGAAGATTCCGCCCGGCACGCAGAGCGGGCAAAAGCTGCGCATGCGGGAGCGCGGCGTGGAGAACGCGCAGCAGCCCGGCCAGCGCGGCGATGAGATTGTCACCGTGACCGTCGTGGTGCCGCACCTGAACGACGAACGCAGCCGCGAGATCATGCGCGAGCTGGGCAAACTCAACCCCGTCGACCCGCGCAAGGAGTTGTTCGACAAACTTTAAAAAGCAGGGAGCAAGGGAACAAGGAAGCGAGGGAACAAGTAGAGCTACGACGGCAGGATGGGTCCACACAAAGACCGGCTAAGCTGAACTGGGAAAGAGCTATGGCGACAAAACGCAAATCCAAAGGCGCGTATATGATCTCGGCAGTGGCCGAGATGTATGAGATTCACCCGCAGACCCTGCGCCTCTACGAGCGCGAAGGGCTGCTGAAGCCCTCGCGCACCGAGGGCAACACCCGCCTCTACACCGACGAGGACCTGGAACGCCTCGAATTCATCCTCAACCTCGCCCGTGACCTGGGCGTGAATATCGCCGGCATCGGCATCATCCTGCAGATGCGCGAGCGCATGGAAGAGATGAACCGCCAGATGCAGAACTTCGTCGAATACGTGCGCTCGGAGATGCTTTCCCGCTTTCAAGCTGCTGCGCCCGGATCGGCAGGCGCCATTGTGCCCATCCGCAAGCCCGTCGCCCCGCCGCGCCCCACGCCACCGCGCAAATCGTAGCGAAGGCCCCTTCGCGGACCCGCCAACTTGCCAACTCGCTGACTCGCTGACTTGCCGCGTATCCTTAGTACGAACATGCCCTACGTCCTCCTCGGCCTCGCCGTCTTCGGCCTCATCACCTCCGCGGTCTTTGCCGGCATTGTGCTGCGGGCCGTTCCCGGCTATCTCCGCGAACGCCGCGCCGCGCTCGCCCAACTCGCTGCCCGCCCCGGCTTCACGCCTCCGCTCACCCTCCTCAAGCCATTGCATGGAGCGGACCCCGGCCTCGAATCCTACCTTGAGACGTTTTTCACGCAGGATTACCCCGCATACGAAATCCTCTTCTGCGCCCGCGCCGCGAACGACGCCGGTCTTGAAACCGCGCGCCGCGTGGCCGCCCGCCATCCGCACATTCCCGTGCAATTCCTTTCGACCGGCGGCGAACCGGATTACATCAACGCCAAGGTCGCTTCCATGGAGCTGATGGAAGCCCACGCCGCGCACGAGATCCTCGTCATCAGCGACAGCGACGTGCGCGTTGCGCCAGATTACCTGCGCTCCGTGGCCCTCCCTTTTGCCGATCCCAACGTCGGTGGTATGTGCTGCCTCTATCGCGGCGTCGCTGCTGAAGGCGGCTTGTGGGCGCGGCTTGAAGCCGTCGGCATGTCGGTTGAAATGTCGGCCGGCGTGCTGGCCGCGCGCCAGATGGAGGGTATGCAATTCACGCTCGGCCCCACCATGGCCTTCCGGCGCGAGACCATCCGCCGCATGGGCGGCTTCAAGGTTACGGCCGACTACTGCGCCGACGATTTCATCCTTGGCAACGAGACCCACAAGCTGGGCCAGAGCGTGGTCCTCAGCCATCACGCCATCGATCACATGGTTCTGCACTCGAGCTTTATCGGCTCGCTCAAGCACCAGGTGCGCTGGATGAAGTCCACGCGCTTCTCGCGGCCCAAAGGCCACTTCGGCACCGCGCTCACCTTCAGCTTGCCCTTCGGCTTGCTGGCGCTCGCCGCCTGCGCCTGGCTCGGCCATCCGGTGTGGGGCCTCGCGCTTCTCGGCTTCGCCATCGCCACGCGTCTTGCGCTTTCTATTGCAGTCGGCCGCATCGTGGTGCGTGACCCCAGTTGGTTTGGCCTGCTGTTGCTCTACCCCATCCGCGATTTCATGGGCTTTTGCTTCTGGGCCGCGAGCTACACGGGTCGGCGCATTCTGTGGCGCGGCCGTATCTTCGAGCTCCTGCCCGGCGGCAAGATGCGGGTGGCGAAATGAGTGAGGAAGGGAGCAAGCCATCCCATCGAGCAAAAATCGCTCGATGGGGACCCCGGCAGGGAGCAAGCGCCGGATTGCGGCAGAGGAGAACTGCGACGATGACGAAAGCCCGCCTCGACGGTCTGTACATGCTGATCCTCGGTAGCGTCTTCTTCGTCGCCATCGGCGCCGTGATGGAATGGACCAATCCCCTGGGCATGACCGCCTTTGAGCAGATCTACGCGAGCTCGCGTTGCGTTGCGCACCATCACGATCCTTATAATTTCGACCAGCTGCTGGCCTTCTACCAGTCCGACACAGGCGGCATTCCCGCGGATTCGAGCGTGGTCTCGCGCACCTATCGCAAAATCGTCTTCATCGCGCCCAATCTGCCGACCACGCTCTTCCTCATCGCGCCCATCGCCTCGCTGCCCTGGAAGTGGGCCGTGGTCCTCTGGATGGTTCTCATCGCCGCCGGCTTCATCCTCGCCTGTTTCTGCGTCTGGAACGTCGGCGCCGATTCCGCGCCGCGCTTGTACGGCGCGCTCATCTTTCTCATGCTCGTCAACAGCGGCTTGCTTCTCTCAGCCGGCAACACTGCGGGTCTGGTGGTGAGCCTGGCCGTGATTGCCGTTTGCTGCTTTCTGCAGGATCGCTTCATTCTCGCGGGCATCGTCTGCCTCGCCGTTGCGCTCGCCATGAAGCCCCACGACGCCGGCCCCATCTGGCTCTACTTTCTGCTTGCCGGCGGCGTGCAGCGCAAGCGAGCGCTGCAATCCGCGGCGCTCACGGCGGCGATCCTGATTCCCGCCGTCTTGTGGGTTTGGCACTCCGCGCCGCATTGGGCGCCGGAGCTGCACGCGAACCTTGCCGAAGGCCTTGCGCCAGGCGGGCTCAACAATGCCGGCCCCACCACGCAGGGTGGCCGCGGCATCGGCCAGATCATCAGCCTGCAAGCCGTCCTCAGCCTTATCCGCGACGACGCGCGCTTCTACAATTCCGTCACTTACGTGATTTGCGGCATCCCTCTGCTTCTCTGGTGCGTGCGCACGCTGCGTATCGGCTTCTCGCCGCGCAACGCCTGGCTCGCGCTGGCTGCCATTGCGCCGCTCACCATGCTGCCCTTCTACCACCGCACGTACGACGCACGCCTGCTGCTGCTCGCGGTTCCCGCCTGTGCGTCACTATGGATGGGAGGCCACGCCCGCGGACGCTCCGCGCTCGGGCTCACACTTGCCGCCATCATTCTCACCGGCGATCTTTTCTGGATCGTGCTCTTCCAGGCCACGCACTACTCCGGCTGGTCTACCGAGTTCGGCACGATTCCCGCGCCCCTCGTCCTGCTCGCACTGGGAATCTTTTGTCTTTGGATTTATCTCCGCAGCGACAACACCACTTCGCTCTCCGGCCAGATGAAGGCTGAGAGCTGACAACTGAAAACTGTTTTCTGCCTTAAGGCAGCGGCCGATCCGTCCACAGCGTCTTGTCGGCGAGGGTCTGGACGGGAATCAGCCTTCCGCCCAGAGCGCGCTCTACGTTGTGATATTTGTCGCAGTATTGATCCCCGGTGCGGTTCTGATCCTCGTCATTGTTGCGACATGGGTCTTCGGCAAAGATCCACTTGCGCTCGCCCGTACCCCAAATCGCCTGGAGCTTTGCGTCGCTCAAATAAATATCCGCCGCATCGGGGTAGCACGAGCCCCATAGCAGCGTCGATCCCTCGCCCTGCTGGCCGCAACGCGGTAGCGCCAGCTTGGCCGGCCGGCCACCGAAGAACGTGTTGGTGTAAAAAATGATCGAAGATCCCGACGACTGGTCGCCGTAGATGATGAAGGTGTCGCTGGGCGAGCCCTTGGCCATGATCGTGTCCGCCATCTGCTTGGAGCTGAGCATGGGCTCAAAGCGCGCGAGCGCGATGTGCGCGGCGACGAAGAAGACCGTCATGGTGAGCGCCATGCTCACCGTGGCCGCAAGATGTTTTCCCTTCAGGCGCAGCAGCCATCCCGCCAGCGGCCCGATCAGCAGCGTAATCGCCGCCAGTGCCGCGGGCAGCCGCAGCGCCGCAAACGATTCGCCGGTCAAATCGAACAAGTGCGACATGGAAAGCGTGTAATCGCCCACGGCGCGATGCGCCAGCAGCGTGCCGATGTCGGAAACGTGCGGCAGGTTGCGCGAGGTCCACAGACCCCAGCCCAGCACCGCGGCAGAAATCACGCCGATCGCGGCGAACACCGCTTGCGCGCCCGTGAGCCATGCCGTGGAAAGCGCGGGTCCGCCATTGGCGCCGCGGCGCAACTCGATATCCGCCACCACGGCCATGATCAGCATGACGAGCGGCGGCCACACCGGAAACGTGTAGTACTCCTGGTTGGTCGAGATGGAGAAGAACAGCAGGGTCCACACCGTGAACAGGCTCAGCAGCCAGATGGTGCGGGTGCGGAACTTGACGCGAAGCACGTGGCTAGCCACGTCTTCGCGCATGGCGTTGTCCAGGTAGAAGTCCACCGTGTCCCCGGCATCGTGGCGCAGATGCTTGAGCCAGCTGCGCCGCGTCTTCCACGCCACGGCCACCGCGGCGGGCAGAAACAGACTCCACGGGAAGATCCACACCAGGTGCGCCAGCCAGTACCACACGCCGCGCATCTTGTTGTAGTCGTGCGGATAGCGCAGGTTGAAAAAGCGCAGCACGTGCTCGTTCATCAAGTAGAAGTAGAAGAACCCGTGCACGTTTCCGATGGTGGGGTGATTGCCCACCGGGTGTCCCTGGTCGTGATTGACGATGCCGCACGCGATGTGCCAGGGCGCCGCGATGGCCAGAAACACCAGCAATCCCGTCACCGGCTTGAGAGCCTTCCAGCGCCGCCACTGCCCGGTGAGCAGCAGATAGGGAATGGCCGCGCCCAGAAAGAACACCGGCGCAATCAGGCCCTTGGTCAGCAGGGCCAGGGCCACGCCCGCATAGGCCCAGTAGATGAGCGCTGGCCGGCCGTCTTCCAGGCTTGCAATCAGCGCGTAGAGCGCCAGCAGCAGGAAGAACGCCAGGATCGCCTCGGGAATGATGAAGCGCGTAAACAGAAAGCAGCCCACCGAGGTGAGCACGCCCAGCCCGGCATAGAAGCCTGCGCGATCGCCCCACGCCCGCCGCGCCCAGAGCCATGCCAGCCAGGTCAGGCCCAGCATGGCCAGGGCGTTGGGCAGGTGCGTGGCAAAGGTGTTCTGGCCGAAGATCCGGTACATCCCCGCCACCAGCCAATAGGGCAGCGGCGGCTTCTCAATGTAGCGGATGCCGTTGATTTTAGAGGTGATCAGGTCGCCGGTTTGGGCCATGTGCTGCGCCGCTTGCGCATGCGCCGCGTCCACGTCGTCCAGCAGCGGGGGCGAAAACAACGAGGCAAAATAAACCGTGATAAAAATGGCTGCGAAAAGCAGCCACACCGTGCGCACTGAAGGCGCCTGGCGCGGCCGATCGAAAGTATTCATCTCTGCATTCACCGCAATTCTGCTATCAAAACCAGAATATCAGCCGGATTTCTGAGGCGTTTCACAAAGCAGGTCGCAGGCCAGGCAAGGCCCGCCGCGAAAGTTCGTCCCTTGACCCGCACAATGAGGCATTAAGATTCTCGCAAGGGGAGCTCTCTTGTCGCTCTGGAAGGTCTTTCTCATCACGTTCAGCGTGCTCCTGCCGCTGATCAACCCTCTCGGGTCCGCGCTGGTGTTTCTCGGGCTGGTCGGCGATGCGCCGCCCAAGGTCCTTCGCTCGCTGGCACGCAGGATCGCCATCAATAACATCATCTTCCTTGCGATTTTCG
>Ga0181524_10005408_pt1 | contig 11436 bp, 8 predicted proteins | sample PEATcosm2014_Bin_34_FD_119761 | JGI IMG/M metagenome (GOLD analysis project Ga0181524, IMG submission 119761) | Peatland microbial communities from MTU Mesocosm Facility, Houghton, MI, USA - PEATcosm2014_Bin05_60_metaG | ecosystem: Environmental > Terrestrial > Soil > Wetlands > Peat | place...
ATTCCCACGGCGGCGATTCTCCTGCTACTTTTGTTGTGGGTCACCATGGAACCCCTGATCAGCCGCTGGACGCGCAAGTTCGGCCGAGCGCCGATCGTTCTGCCGGAGACCGCCGGCGCCGAAGCCGCCGCCGCGCCAGTTTACCACCGCATACTGGTGCCGCTGGACCACACCCACCTGGACCGGCTGGCGGTGAGCCATGCCGCGGCCATGGCCAAGCTCCACGGCGCCAAGCTGTTTTTGCTCCACGTGGAAGAAGGCGTAACCAGCCAGATTTATGGGCGGGAGGCCTCGACAGCGGAAGTGGAGGCGGGCGAGCAGTACCTCGAGCGCATCGCCCAAGCCCTCCGCGATCAAGGGATTACCGTCGAAACGGCGATCACCCACTCCTCCTCGCCCAAGAAAGAGATTGTGCGTTACGCGCACGAGATCCGGCCCGACCTGGTCATCATGGGTGCGCACGGCCACGGCGGTCTGAAGGACCTGATCTTCGGCACCACCATCAACCCGGTGCGCCACAACCTGCAGGTGCCCATGCTGATCGTCAGAGGTACGTAGGGGCTGGGCATGCCCGGCCCCTACGGGACGGCCCGATCCCGCCGCCCGGGGTAGGGGCCGGGCACGCCCGGCCCGGCCCCGCCCGGTTGAGACACGGCGCCCCAACACCGTGTCGGAGGAACACACCGGGGGCTTCAGATTATCAGTAAGTCACGCGAAATCAACATGTTCAGTTGGCATGAGAAGTGCCTCCTCCCACAGCGTGAAGCGCTACTTCTGGTTTGCCCTGCTGTTCGCCTTCGGGATTCGGTCGCTCCCCTCGGCCACCTTGCAGCAGTTGACCATGAACGACATGATCGCCCAATCCGCCGCCATCGTCCGGGGCACGGTGGTGGACTCCTGGGCGGCGCTCACCGGTTCGGTCATCTATACCCACTATAAGATCCAGGTAAGCGAGAGCTTGAAGGGACCGCGCCAGAGTTCCGTCGAAATAGTGGTTGCGGGCGGAGTGGTGAACAACCTCAGCCAGAGTTTTTCGGGGTCGCCCACGTTGAACAAAGGCGACGACCTGGTGCTCTTCCTGTGGACCAGCCGTGCGGGGCTGACCCAGATCATGGGGCTGACGCAAGGACTTTTCGCCATCGCGCCGGGCGCTTCCACCGATCCCATGGCGACGCGCGCCGCCACCCGGGAATTGATGCTCGATCCCAAGACCGCGCAACCGGTGAAAGACGCGGTGCTATCGATGCACCTGAGCGACTTGCGATCGCTGATCGCGAACACGCTCCCAGCCAGCCAGGGGGTGAGCCAATAATGCGGGAAACGGGGCGCATCGGGCGGTTGGCGGCAATCGCCGTAGCGGCGGTAGCGCTGATGGGCACACCCGCGCAAGCGTATTACCACTACGTCCACTACCTCCGAAACGCTCCCTATACTCCGGTTCAGGAAAAGTTCGACCTCACAACCCTGCCCAACAAAACCGTGACGTTCTTTGTGAGCGACTCGGGACCGGCGGTGTTAGCTCCCAGTGACAGTCTCGGCTCGATCTTGGGCGAGGTCAAGACCGCGCTGGCCGCTTGGAATTCGGTGAGTAGCTCGGATCTGCGAGTGGCCTTCGGCGGCACCGAAACCCCGGGCCAAAGCTCCAACACGTCCGGCGGCAACGTGCTCTTCATCGACCTGCCTCCGGGCTTGCTGGGGCAGGGCGCGCCCACGGTGATGGTGGGAACCACCACCATTATCGGGGGGCAGGTGCTGTTGTCGAACAACACCAACAAGGGGCCGGGACCCAGCTACCTGGAGGAGTTCTACACCACGGCCGTTCACGAAATCGGACACGCGCTCGGGTTGCAGCACACCTGGACGGCCAGCGCCATGTCGCAGGACGTCATTCGCAATACCACGCGCGCGCGGCCTCTTGACGCCGATGACATCGCGGCCATCTCGGTCCTCTACGGCACCGCCGGCTGGACCGCGAACTTCGGTTCCATCTCCGGCCGCGTGACCTTGAACGGCCAGGGCGTGACTTTGGCCTCGGTGGTCGCCATCAGCCCGACCGGACCGGCGGTCAGCGCGCTCACCAACCCGGATGGATCGTACGAGATCGACGGCCTGCCTCCCAACAATTACCTGCTGTATGTTCACCCGCTCCCTCCGGACGCCGTTCCCGCCGACGGATCGGGCCTCCGGCTGCCGGTGGATGCCAATGGCCAGCCCATCCAGGCCAGCGGCCCGTTTGGGACGATGTTCTATCCGGGCACGATCGACCCCGGCCAGGCCACTTCGATCCCGGTGGTTGGCGGCACGGTGGTCACGGGCGAGAATTTCTCGGTGCAGGCGCGCGCGGCGGTGCCGATGTACGACGTCATCACCTACAGTTATCTCGACCCGGTCAGCCGCTCTGCCAGTTACTACCCCGGCGCCAACGCGGTCCCCGTCACACCGGGCTACATCAACACCACGCAGGGGGCGTTCTTCGTCGTGGCGAGGAGTTATTCCGGGAACACGCCGATTCCGCAATCGGTCACCATCCTGGGTGGCTTTGCGGCAGCCAGCGGCCAATATGTCAGGCCATACATCCCTGCGGGCAGCTCGCAGCAGGTGCTGGCTCTGTACTTCGGCATGCCGCTGTTTGCGGGAGCCGGCCCACGCCACATGGTTTTCAATCTCGGCAGCGATATGTACGTGCTGCCGGATGCCATCACCCTGGTCGAGAAGGGCGCGCCAGTGGTCAGTTCCGTGGCGCCGAATACCGATGGCAGCGTCACCATAACGGGCAGCGGTTTCGGCGCGGACAGCCGCGTTTTCTTCGATGGCATACAAGCCGTCACACAGACGCCGTTCAGCGGCACGGACGCGCAGGGTTCCATCGTGGTGACGCCGCCCTCGGGCTCCAGCGGCCAGGTATCCAACATCACTGTGTTTAATAGCGACGGGCAAAACTCGACGTTCCTTCAGTCGCAGAACCCACCCACCTACGTTTATCCCCTGACCGGGGCGCCGCAGGCCGCCTTGGACAAGAGTGCGCTTCCGGCGGGCGTTTCCTCGATGGTGGATATCACCGCGCAGAATACCAACTTCGTGGACGGCCAAGTGACCGTCGGATTCGGAACCGGCGACATCACCGTGAACCACCTTTGGGTGCTGAGCCCGACTCATTTGCAGGCCAACGTGGTGGTGGCGCCCAACGCGGTGCTGGGCGCCTCCGAATTCAGCGTCGTCTCGGGATTCCAGGTGGTTGCGCAGCCGTTCGCGTTTCAGACGCAGGCGGCGAATCCGAGCCTGCCTTCCATCGGGCTCCCCATCGTCAACGCGGTGCCCACTCAGCAAACGCTCTACCCCGGCGCCTTCGCAGCCATCTACGGGTCGAACCTGGCGCTTTCGCCAACCGCCGCTCAAGTGACGTTGAACAACGTGCCCGTGCCGATCGTGTACGCCTCGGCGGCCCAGATCAATTTCGTGATTCCCGCCGGTTTTCCGACGGGCCCAGCCACCCTGAACCTGAATAACGGCTCTGCCAACGCCTTTCCCGTGATCCTGCAGATCGGCAATCCGCCGCCCGCCATCAGCGGCGTGACGAACGTGTCGGGCGTGCCGCTCGGCGCCAGCAGCTCCGTCGGCATGGGCGACATTCTGAACGTGCTGGTAACCGGCCTTGACCCGACCGTGCCCGCCAACCCCAGCCGCTTGCAGGTGACAGTCTCCGGTATCTCCATGCCGGTACTCGGAATCGCGCCGGCGTCAAACGGTCAGTTCCAGATTCAGATCATCCTCACGCAGTCGTTCGCGGGCGCCCAGGTGCCGCTGGCGGTTGTGGTGGATGGCTCCAGCAGCGCGCCCTTCTCTATCACCGTGCGATAGTTCCAAGCGGCGATGTGTGATAACGTTGTGGAACCCGGAGATTCCAATGAAAATGAGACTGCTTCTGACTGCACTGTTCTTCGCCGGATTCGCCGCACCCGCGGGAGACCCGGCGGGGTTTAGCCTCTGGAAGGCGGCGGATTTGAAAGCGTTTACCACATCGCTGGCCGCCAAGATAGGCCCGTCCAAGACCGCCAGCCAGCCATTGACCAGTGTCGGCAACTATGCCTTCTCGGTGTCCCATCGCGAAGGCTCCGGTGGGGTGGAATGCCATCTGACTCAGGCCGATATTTTCGTGATCCAGAGCGGCGAGGCGTCGATCACCGTTGGTGGCGCCCTGGTGGATGGAAAGAACCGCTCGGCGACTGAGATGACCGCCACCGCAATCAGCGGCGGAACCGAGGTCCAGGTCGGCGCGGGCGACATTGTCACGATCCCCGCCAAAATGCCCCACCAGATGAAGCTCGAACCTGGCAAAGAGATCACCTACTTCGTGGTGAAAGTCACGCAGTAAGCGACCACGCTGCCTACTTGAGCCAGACGGTCAGATCGGGCGCCACGGCGCTGCCCACGGCCAGTTCCGCCGCCACCGGGCCCGTGGGGATGAAGCCCGCCGGCACACGCGCGTTCACTTGCAGCAATCCCACCGTGCCGGGGGCGCTGCCGGCATACAGGATTTGGGCGGGGAAGCCGGCCACCGTCAGGGTCACCGGCAGCAACGGGCTCGGGTAGGGGACCGCCGCGGCCTGGCCCGATAGGTTGGGGCCGTTGGTAAGCCCTTCACCGGTGGCATAGAAAGTCAGAATCGATCCCAGCGCCGTGGGGTCGGTCGCGGAATTGGGAGAGCCGTCCTGGTTCGCCACCACCGGGAACAGCGCGGGGGCCGCGCTCACCACCGCCAAATCCAGCGAGCCGGCCGAGATGCCCTGGTAGAGCGCCTGCACATGGGTGGTGGTGTTGCCCGCCACCGTGTAAGGCACCTGCACGTTGATCTGGCCGAACTGCGCGTAGAACACCGGCGCGGGGACGCCATCGAACCGGACTTCGGCGCCGCTCAGCAGGTTGGCGAGCATGCCCGTCGAATCCAACGCGCCGGCCACTCCCGACTCGGGGCCGAGGCCCGCGCCGAAAATGACGACGATTTCTCCGGGAGCGACGGGGCCGGGGAGAAGGCTGGCGGCGCTGACGGCCGAAAGAGGCGTCAGGACCACCAGCCCGGCTGGCGGCGCGGCCTGCGGAACCAGGCAGCGGACGCGGTTGTTGCCGGTGTCGGCAAAGTAGAGGTCGCCCGCGCCATCCAGAAGCAGGCCGCCGGGCGCATTGAGTTGCGCGGACGCCGCCAGCCCTCCGTCTCCGGAGAAGCCCGCGGCATTCTGGCCGGCGATGGTGTGGATCACGCCGTCCGGCGTCACCTGGCGAATGCGGTTGTTGCCGGTGTCGGCGATGAAGATGTCGCCGTCGTCGTCCACCACCACGCCGGCCGGAGCGCTGATGCCGGCGGCGGTGGCGGGGCCTTCGTCGCCGGAGAAGCCAGCCGCGCCGGTGCCCGCCACCGTGGAAATCGTGCCCGAAGGGTCCACTTTGCGAATGCTGTGGTTCAAGGTGTCGGCGATGAAGAGGTTGCCGGCGGAATCGAGAGCGCAGGCGCTGGGCCGATTGAGATGCGCCAGGCGCGCCGATCCGCCATCGCCGGCATAGTCCGCGCCGGGGATGCCGCTGGCGTTGCCCGCGGCGTCTACCACCAAGGGTTGCGGCGCAGCCTGGAGCACCCGGTTGTTGAAGGTATCGACCACGAACAACGTGCCCCCGCGGCCGGTGCAGACTCCGCTGGGAAGATTAAGCTGGGTCTGCGCGGGCGGCAGGCCTTCCGCCCCGACGCCTGCCACCCCGGTGCCCACCAGGTTGTGTATGCGGCCATCGGCGGCCACCTGACGGATGCGATTGTTGTTGGTGTCCGCGATGAGAATATCGCCGGCGGCGTCCAGCGCGATTCCCATGGGCGAATTGAGCGTGGCGGCGGAAGCCACCACGTTGTCGGCGGCGGTGCCGGCGACGCCCGTTCCCGCCAGCGTCTGAATCACGCCGGTGGGCAGCACTTGGCGCACGCGCTGAGTGCCGGTGTCGGCAATATAGAGACTGCCCGCGCCGTTCAGGGCGATGGCGGAAGGCTGCGACAGCAGCGCGTCCGTGGCCAAGCCACCATCGCCGATGGCCTGCAGATAACCGTCGCCTGCCACCGTCTGCATCTGGCCGGACACCACGTTGCGGATGTGCGTGCCGTCGGCGATGTAGAGAACCCCGTTCAGGTCCACCGCCAGATCGTGGGGGGCGGACAGTCCCGGCAGGATGGTCCAGGCTCCGGCCCCCGTGTAGGAATGAACGTCAGCGTAGCTGATGTCGGCAACATAGAGCGTGCCGGCCATGTCCACGGCAATGGCCACGGGCGCCCCGAGCGCGGTACTCGGAGAACCGCCCAGAACGGTCGAGATGATGCCGCCGGCGAGGATTTTGCGCACCCGGTGGTTTTGCGAATCGGCGATGTACAGGGCACCGAGGCGGTCCACGGCGAGGCCCGCGGGAAAGTCGAGTTGCGCGTTGACAGCCGGGAAGCCGTCGCCGCTGAACCCAGCCACGCCGGTCCCAGCGACCGTGGAGATTATGCCGCCGGGGGTCACTTTGCGCACGCGATGGCCATCGAATTCCGAGAAATAGAGATTGCCGGCAGCGTCCACCACCACATTGCGGGGGGTAAGCAGTGGGGCGCTGGTGGCCGCTCCGCCGTCGCCGGACGAGCCTCTGGTGCCGTTGCCGGCCACCGTGGTGATGACTCCGTCGGGGCCGATGCGCCGCACGCGGTCGTTGTTGAGATCGGCCACGTAGACATATCCCGCCAGATCCGCGGCCAGCCCGTAGGGGAGGTTGAGCTGGGCGGCGGTGGCCGGGCCGCCATCGCCGCTGAAGCCGGCCACGCCGGTTCCCGCGAGGGTGGTGATCACGCCGCTGGTCGAGATCTTGCGCACCCGGTGGTTGCCGGTGTCGGAGAGGTAGAGGTTGCCCCACCGGTCGATGGCGATGCCCTGGATGGTGGAGATCTGGGCGGCGGTGGCCGGGCCGCCATCGCCCATATTGGCGCTTCCGGCCACGGTTTCGATGCAATAAGTCGCGGGCGCAGCGGCCGCGCCGCCAGCGGCGGGGGTCCACGCCAGCGCCAGCAACAGATACACATGACGTTTCATCGCGGGACTCATGGAATTGGTGGCGGCCCGGTTCAATAATTCTCAATTTGTGCCGAAGAGAAAGTTGTAGACCAAAGTGTAATGAAAGAACTCCAGGGCTAAATCGAAACAAAAGGAGCTTGAGATGCGATTGATACGCGCTGCCGTAGACCCATGATCCGCGCCACCCTCATGGCGTGCCTCCTGCTGGGGGACCTCACGTGGGCGCAGGGTGCTATACGACTGAAAACAAGGACTATCGATACCGCGCAATTGGTGAGCCAGGGACCCCCGGCGGGACGCCCTCTGCTCGGTGGACGACACTATCTTCTGCAATTCCCGTCCTATCCAGGGCCGGAGGTTCGGCAAGCACTGGCGCGGCATGGCATCCGCATGCTGCAATACGTCCCGGACAACACTCTGATGGTTTTGGCCGGCCAAGGCTCCAACATCGAAGGCCTGGGCGTGAGTTGGGCCGGCGAGCTGGAGGCCGAGGACAAGATCAGTCCGGTGCTGGCGACCCATGCGTCCAACGCCTTCCTGGTGATTTTCTACCCCGATGTGGACATGGAGATCGCGCGGGCCGCGACCCAGTTGGAAGGTTTCCAGGTTCTGGAGAACCCTTACCTCCTGCCCGGGCAACTGCTGGCGATTGGACCTTACAACGCCATTTGGGGGCTGGCCGCGTGGGACCAAGTGTCCTATATTATGGCGGCATCCACCGACCTGTTGGCGGGTAACCCCGTAATGGCGTGCCCGGGACCGCTCACCGAAGCCGGACCCATCGGAGAATACGTGGAAGAGGGGAACGGCTGGTCCAAAGACGCCAACGGGAACGTCGCGCTGCAGTACTTTTTTGAAACCCTCACCGACGAAATAGCCGCGGGCACGGTCGAGAGTGAAGTGGAGCGGGCGTTTCAGGTATGGGCGAGCTATGCCAACATCAGTTTTTCGCCGGCGCAGGCGCAGGGGGCGGTGCGCTCCATAGACATCCTGTTCGCCAGCGGCGCGCACGGAGATGCCTATCCGTTCACCGGGCCGGGCGGAGTTCTGGCCCACACCTTTTATCCGGCGCCGATCAACGGCGAACCGATCGCCGGAGACATGCACTTCAATGCGGACGAGAGCTGGCACGTGGGGACCACCGTGGATCTGTTCTCGGTGGCTTTGCATGAAACGGGGCATGCGCTGGGGCTGGGACACACGAGCGACCCGGAAGCGGTGATGTATCCGTATTACCAGATGCAGACGGGGCTGACCAGCGACGACATCGCGGGCATTCAAGCCCTGTACGGCCCGGCCGTTGCGCCGCCGGTGGTGCCAACGCCGGTGGTGCCAACGCCAGTGGTGCCAACGCCGGTGGTGCCGACGCCAGTGGTGCCAACGCCAGTGGTGCCAACGCCAGTGGCGCCACCGGTGCAGCCGCCAACCAGCGGGGATACCACGCCGCCATCGCTGAGTATTCTTTCACCGGGGTTGACGATGGTGGCCACATCCTCCGCTTCCATTGCGGTCAGCGGGACGGCCAGCGACAACGTCGGTGTGGTGTCGGTGCAATGGACCACCTCGAACGGATACTCGGGCACCGCTGCCGGCACTGCTCAGTGGTCCGCCAGTGTGCCGCTCCTGGTGGGCAACAATGTAGTCACCATCCGCGCCTTTGACGCCGCCGGCAATTCCTCATGGCGCGCGATCACGGTGGTTCGGCGGTAGGTAAGCCTGGCTGATTCTCGGCTTAGTACCCTATTGGTTTCCGAAGTTGCGCCGATAGAGGCAGTAACACTATGGATGCCCGAAGCAATCGCAGGCAGGTCTCTGGCGCGAGAATCCGGACTCTGGGCAAGCCGGTCGCGGTTTGCACCGAGGAATCCTGGCTGGATCTGCTGAAACCGCAGCGGGAACGCCTGGCCGAGCTCGATGCGGCGCAAGATGGCGAGCTTTCCAGTGACGACGAGACCGAAGGGCTGCTGTTAGCGCTGGGGCAGGCGGTCGAGCAGCGCGACCACACTATGGCCGGGCATTGCGAGCGGCTGGCCTTTATAGCCGTGGCCATGGGAGTCGTCATGGGGCTGGGACGCACCAGTCTGCTGGCGCTTTACCGCGGTGGCTATCTGCATGACGTGGGCAAGGTGGGGATTCCGGATTCGATTCTGTTCAGGCCCGGCCCTCTCACCGCGCAGGAATGGATGATTATGCGCAGCCACACGACGCGCGGCGAAGAAATTTGCCGCCACCTGAAATCGCTCCGCCCGGTGCTGCCCATCATCCGCAATCACCATGAGCGTTTCGACGGCTCCGGGTATCCCGACGGCCTGCGGGGCAAGCAGATTCCGCTGCTGGCTCGGGTGATGCAGATTGCCGACATCTACGATGCGCTGATCAGCCCGCGGTGCTACAAGCCGGCTTTCTCTCCGGCCAAAGCGCTGAAGATCATTCTGGAGGAGACCGGCCTGGGCTGGCGCGATCCCCAGATCGTGGATCTCTTCTTGCGGCTGCACAAAGACGTCATCTCGAAGAACACCGGCCACCCCGAAGAAACCGGCCGCAGCCTGGAAGCCCTGCGGGCGTCGTTGACCACCCTGCAAGAGTTCCCGGCGGATTCGGTGGCATGAGCGTGTGGGGGCGGGGGCCAGGGGCCGGGGGCCGGGGATCGGGCTGCGCGCGTTGTAAAATGTCAGTTGATGAGCGACGTAGACTCCACTGAACAGAAACCGGAAGATTTCGAGATCCCGCTGCCGCCCGCGTCCTTTGGTTTCCTGGTTCTTTCCTTGCGCACGCAGGCCGAAATTCAGCTCGGCTTGGTGCATTTCGGCGGGGGTGAACCGCCCGAGCCGGATCTCCGCCTGGCGCGCCATACCATCGACCTCATGGCCGTTCTGCTGGAGAAGACCAAGGGCAATCTCACCCTTGATGAGCAGCGCCTTCTGGAGAATTCCCTCACGGAACTGCGGTTCCGTTTCGTCCAGGTCTCCGACGAGGCCGCCCAGGCGGCCGCTCCGAAAGCCTGAATGCCGGCGCCCCCTCTTAAAATCACGGTATTGGGTTCGGGAACCAGCGTGGGCGTGCCCACCATCGGCTGCCACTGCGCCGTCTGCACCTCCACCGATCCCCGCGACAACCGGCTGCGGCCTTCCATCCTGATCGGCTACGAGGGCCGCAATGTTTTGATCGATACCACGCCCGACTTCCGCACCCAGGCCCTGCGCGCCAAAATCGAGCGTCTCGACGCCGTGCTCTTTACCCATGCGCACGCCGACCACCTCATGGGCCTGGATGACTTGCGACCTTTCAATTTCCGGCAGAGTGGCCCGATTCCGATTTACGCTTCCCCCGAAACCATGGCCGCCATCCGGCGCTCGTTTCCGTACATCTTCGACGGCGGGAAGAAGGAATCCAACGTCCCGCGGCTGGATGCGCGCATCCTCGATGGCACGCCCTTCGATCTGTTCGGCGTGGAGTTTCTGCCGATCCCCGTTCTGCATGGCAGCCAGGCGATTTACGGCTTTCGCTTCGGCGCCGCCGCGTATCTCACGGACCACAGCGACATTCCGGAATCTTCGCTCGAGATGCTGCGCTCGCTCGACGTCCTGTTTCTCGACGCGCTGCGCTACAAGCCGCACCCCACGCATTCCACCGTGGACCGGTCCGTCAAGACCGTGGAAAAACTGGCGCCTCACCGCGCTTTCTTCACGCATATCTGTCACGACCTGGGGCACGAGCGCGCCGAAAGCCTTCTGCCGCCGCACATCCGGCTGGCGTGCGACGGCCTCAAAATCCTGGTGGGAGGCGTGGCCTGATTCATGAAAATCTACCACAGCCTGGCTGAGGTGCCCGCGGATTTCGGCCCGTGCGCCCTCACCATCGGCAATTTCGACGGCGTCCATTTCGGCCACCGCCGCATTCTCCGGCGGCTCAAGTCGCTGGCCGATGCCCGCGGCTGGAAGCCTTCGGTGCTCACCTTCGATCCGCATCCCACCCGCGTGGTGGCGCCGGAGCGCACGCCCCGCCTGCTGACGTCGCCCGAGGGCCGCGCCGAGTTGATGCGGGAGGAAGGCATCGAGCAGGTCTTGATTCTGCCCTTCACCCGCGAGCTGGCGGCGCTGACCCCCGAGGAGTTCGCGCGCCAGGTGCTGCTGGCCCGGCTGGACGCGCGCGCGGTCCTGGTGGGCGATAATTTCCGCTTCGGCCACCTCCACGCGGGCAACGTACGGGTGCTCGCGGAATTAGGCCGGAGGCTGGGTTTCGAAACCGAGATCGTGCACTCGGTGACCTGCCGCGGCCGCGTGGTCAGCAGCAGCGGGATTCGCGAGCTGATCCGGACCGGACGCGTTTCCCTCGCCGCGCGATTCCTGCTGCGCCCCTA
>Ga0181524_10005412_pt1 | contig 11432 bp, 3 predicted proteins | sample PEATcosm2014_Bin_34_FD_119761 | JGI IMG/M metagenome (GOLD analysis project Ga0181524, IMG submission 119761) | Peatland microbial communities from MTU Mesocosm Facility, Houghton, MI, USA - PEATcosm2014_Bin05_60_metaG | ecosystem: Environmental > Terrestrial > Soil > Wetlands > Peat | place...
CCAAATGCGTGTCTTGGAGCCGCCCACGCTGGTATGCACGATGAGGCGCAGCGTTTGCCCCGTGACATCGGGCGCGCTTCCGTTGAATGCCTCCTCCATCGCCGTGCCCCACGTGGCAACCCATGGCGAACAGTGAACGGAGTCGGGCATCTTTGCACATTGAGCCGCGGAAAAAGTCGCAGACGATGAGGCTGCGAGAAGAAAAGCTAAAGCACGGCGGCGCCACACGCGATGCCTTGACGGCAGACCTGGACGAAACATCAACGCACCTCTCTGTTGAAGGCCAATCGCTTGCATCATGCCGGATAGTAACGAGGCCACTCGCTCGTCCGTGGCAGCGAATCGGGCGGGAAGCTCGACACGCGACGGAAGGTCTCGCTCGGTCTCGGGTCCCAGTTGCGCCACGAGGCGGGATTGGTGTCGGCCATGCGTGATCGCGCGCCTTCTCCGTTTCCGTTCGAAGCCGTCACGTAATATTGCACGATGACTGGCGGAGAACCAGCGCGATCGTCTTCGGGAGCAGCGTTGCAGCTGCGAATCTCTGGCCGCTTGTCGCGATAACTTCGCTCCAGCCCGTAATACAACAGCTGAAATTCGCTGTCGCCGTCCACCCTCCCGAACAGCCGGTACTCGGTAACGCCCAGCACCTCGCCCCAACTCACGGTTGCGGCGCCATCGGATAGATCGACATGCAAGCCGTCCGGCGGCACGGGCGCTAGATCGGTTACATAGATGGGATACTCCGGCCCGGGTTTGCTTTCGTGCCGCGCATTGATGGCGACGGCGCGGACGTGCACCTTCTGCCTGTTAGTGAGGCCGCTCAACTCGATCGTCGGTTGCGGCTGTACCGGCAATGCTGTCCACGTTGCTCCGGAGTCCTTGCTCAACTCCAAACGGTACTCCGAGGCCGATGCAACCTCGGCCAGGATGACGCGCGCTCCTCCGGCATGATTCTCGGTGCGCAGAACAACCGGCGCGATCGGCACCGGCAATTGATCGGTCAACTCCCAACGATGATGCCCCGCGGCGAGATCAATGACAATTGTGTGCTGCTCGCGCCTTGCGTTTTGTGCGGCGCCGTCGACATAGAAGATGTTCTTGCCGTCGAGACTCGGCGCGGAGATGCGCACCGAGCAGGGCTTCGACGCAAAGTATTCGCCCTGCGGCGGCTGACCGGCCACAATCTTTCCGCCCATGCCCAGATCCGTGTCCTCGGTGCTGAAAGTGAATCCCGCCACGCCAATGCGCGTGCCGTGGAACAGTGCGAACTCGACTGCGTCCTTGGACTTGCGGATCAACCCTGAAGTCCCATCGAAGACCGCATCGCCTTCGGCAAAATGTACGCCCTCAGGATGATGAAAGACGAGGTCGTCAAAGTCATCCACGTGCGCGCGGCAGCCGAAGGGCGTCGCTTCCGCGTCAATGTCTTTTCGGTGACTGACCAGCGCCATGGAATCGCCCACGCCTTCGAACCAGACTCCCGTGGTAGCTTCGGTTTGAATTTCGGTGCGTTGGGTTACCTTGTCGCCGGGCACAACGCCGCGCAGCAGCTTGATGGTGGGCAGCTCGCTGCCGCGGCGCACGAACCAAGAGAGACGGTGAATCAATGACTGGTTCATCAACCGGTCGTAGACAATGAAGTATTCGTGACCGGCCAGAAGCACACTGCGGCTCACGTATTCGGGCCACGAATACGCGGTTTCGCCATCGCGCGACAGAATCTCGGCAAACTGGCCCGTGCCCAGATCGTAAAGCGGCTGCGAGAGCACGTTCATGCCGATGGAGCGGAACTCGCCGTTCTTGAAAACGCCGAAGTTTGTGCAGAAGTCGGTATCCTGGTCGTCGCGGTCGCCCTGGTCTTCCGATCCGTTGAAGCTGTACGCCTGGCCGGCGGCGAAAAAGTACATCACGCCGCAACCGCCTTCGCCGGCAATTCCCCAGCGGTAGTTCGGACCCTGATCGATCTGTTGCAGATGAATCGAAAGCTCGTTGGGCGTGTCGACCGCGGAGCGAAGCACGATGCCGTATCCCGTGAACTTGCGCGTGCGCAATTGCGGCTTTGTGCCCAGGTTGTCGGGCGTCCGATACATCGCATCCCACGCGTTGGGTTGGTTCAGTTGCGTCTCCATGTCCTGGTTGGTGGGCCGCGCCGCCCACATGGCGTGTTCGGCAGCAAGCGGCGCGTAGCGTTCGAGGCATGTGCCCAGATACCACAGCGAACGCGGAGGGATGCGCCGTTCGGAGTGTGCGCCTTGCGGAGGATGAACGCGTTGCGGCCCTTTGCCCGGCGCCACTGCTCCCCACTCGTGCCCGTAGGCCAGCGTCTGCAGATCCTTGTACGCCTGCGCGGATTCGCCATCAAAGGGCGCGGAAAGTGCCTGCACCAGCCAATCGGACATCTCCGCGAGTTGCGGTGAAAGAAAGCGCTCGACGCCGTCGAAGTTGCGCAGCAGAAAGTCGGTGCGCAGCGAAGGCCGCAGGAAGGCCCAGACGTATGTGCCCAGGTTTTCGGTCCAGCGGCCGCCGGCAGCGTCCCATGTTTTTACCTGCGGGCGCGTGTTGTAGCGCGTGTTCAGTTCCACCGCCTTCTGCCACAGGTCGACCCAGGTGCGCGCCATGGGGTGATCGGGGAACAGGAACGCCATGGCAGCCGGGTTGCCTTTCACGTCGGCGAGAAAATTGGGATGGCCGCTCAGCATGGGAACGAGCGGCATGAAGTCGTCGCCGGCATGCACGTAGGCAATAAACAGATACATGGCGGTGAGCCGCTTGCGCTGCCGTTCGGTCATGGACGCAGCGAGACGATTGAAAGCATCGATCCACCACCCCTGAATCTGCCGGCTGGGGACGGGGCTGAAGTTCACGATGCCTCTGCCGGGGATGGGCCCCATGCCGCCGTTTTCGCGCGTGCCGGTCAGCGGGAGCGTTCCTACGTACTCGAGCGTCATCACGCGCCGCTCCAACTCATCGGCATCCTTCACCGATCCCGTTTCAAAGATCACCGGCGGCCTTCGGCCGCTCTCGGGATATTCGAGGATCCAATCTTTGATCGAGTTCAAATCGAGCGTGCCGTAGCGATTCTGCAGAAATATGGTGTGCGAGGTGTAGTTGCGTTCGCCATGGTAGGAGAAGCCGTCTTTTTCGACCGGCTGCGCTGCCTGCTCTAACTCGTGCATGGCCTGCTTGTCTTTTTCGTGATCGTAGAAGGCTATACACATCGACCGGCTGCCGCGCGTGATCGGCCACTTCCACGTGAAGCGATCATTCTGGTAGTAGAAACGCACCTGAAGGGTTTCGGACTCCACGTGGTTGGCGTACTCGTGATCCTGCCACTGAGCAACCTTATCGATGAAGACGCCGAGCGCGTCGCCTGATTTGTCGCTCCAGAAATTTGCCGAAGTGTCGCTGTGGAAGGCCGTCCACGTCTGATAGATGCCGAGATTGAAGGGAAGCTGGCCGTCGGGCAACTCGACAGGATTGAGAGGGAACGGTTCACCGATGCGCTCCCAGTCGTATGCGTCGTAGGGGCGAATGACGCTGGGCAAGGGAAAAGGATGATTGGGCGCCTGGCGATGAGTCACGGGAAATCCCGACCAGGTGGCAGTGAACGCGCCATGCACGCCGGGCTTCATGGCTTCCATGTTCTCTTGAAAACGAACGAAATCGAAGCCGGAGTTGCACTGCACGCGCGCCACGTAGCGCGAGCCGCCTGCCGAATCGTAAGTAATCTCATAAGCGAGAAAGAGCGGCCCGTGCTCGACCCGTCTCGCGGTGATGCGCACGATTTTGTCGCCGGTGAAACTCAGGACCGATGAACCGACCCAGGCGCCGCCGCGCGAGACCTGAAGAATCGGACCCGGCGCGTCGCCTTGGACCTCCTGGCTGGCAGGGATGCGTACCCGCACGGCTCCCGAATCGAGCACGATGGTATTGCCTTCGTGAATTTCCTTGACCTGCGGCGGAATGGTAACGGGAGCACCCGCAGCCGACAGCACAAATTCGTAACGGCCGCCGCTGGGCAAATCGGAGCAGAAACTCAATGTGGCTGACTTGACGCCGAAAGCGCCGCGTACCATCGCTGAAAACTGAATCGGCACACGCTCGCCGGTATCGGCGCGCGTCAAAACCAGCCGGTCCAGATCGACGGGCTGCTGAAACTCGATGGGGTAGGTGAGTAGGGTGCGCGGCCACCAATAGAACGGATGGTCCAGCAGATCGTTCAGCACGAAGCGAATGTGTTTGGAGCTGTCCCAGACCGCAGGCGCGATATGCGGCTGGTCTCCTTCAGCCGCCCACAGCCGCGCCGCGCCGGAAGCGTTCGAGAGAGCGAGGAGGCTATAACAGAATACTCTGCGATTCAATCGACCGGCTCCGTGGTCCGTGGGCGTGCATGTTCATGCGCTCTGCATGGTTCTTCGTCCATGCGTTGCTCTAGAAAATGTCCGCCGCTCCATCACGGCGGACATCCACGTGCGAATGCAAACCAGAGGACTAAAGAAAGCTTACTGCTTCTGGTGTGGGTAATCGACGCGCACGGCCAGAATCTCGAAGGGATGAACGTCCACTTGGATGCGATCGTTGTCGATAGCGAGCGCTTTTCCTTCGGGCTGCTCCATCAGATTGGTCTCAATCGCGCCCGTGGCTCCATGCGGAACTTTCAGCTCCACCGTTCCCTCTTTGCCCGCCCACTCGTACATGTGGAAAATGAGCCCGTCGCTATCCTCAGCTTTCTTCATGGCCGAAACCACCACGTTATCCGCGGAAATGGTCACGAAGGAGAATTCCGGCGCCATTGCGCCCGCGTGCGCGGCGACTTGGATTGCATAAGGCGCTTCGTTGAACTCGTATCCGTGGCGGACGGTCATGGCTTGCTTCCAGTCTCCGGCATGAGGATAGAGCGCATAACGAAAGTGCTGATGGCCGCGATCGGCATCAGGATCGGGCGAGGTGGGCGAGCGCAGCAGAGTCAGGCGCAGCGTGTTGCCCACGGCGTCATATCCAAACTTCGAGTCGTTGATCAGGCTCAGGCCGTGCAGCCCGTTGCCGAGATCGGCCCAGCGCAGCGCCGGCACCTCGAAGCGGGCTTTTTCCCAACTGTTATTGCGCGTGGTCGGACGTTCGATGCTTCCAAAGGGAATTTCGTAAGTTGCGAAGGGCGCTGAAGCCGACAAGGGAAACGCAGCCTTGAGCAACACGTGCGTTTCCTGCCAGTCAATGTCGTTCACGACCTCAGCTTCGTCGCTGCCCGCTTTGAGAACGATTTGCTGAACGAACTTGGAATTCTGCCAGTGACGCGTTACGCGAATCACGCCGCGCATCGGTCCCTTTTCGACAACTTCAACCGCGTCAGTTTGAGTTAGAAGCGCCGGCGGCTGATCGAGAGTACCGGGATCGATATTCCAGGCATCGTATCTTGTCGGCAAATCCTTGAAGGCCTGAAGTTGATTGCCGCAGGCTCCCGGCGCCAGAGCTTCAAAGCCCGCCCTCTTGTCGTAGAGGCTCGTGATGCAGCCCGTTTTAGGGTCGACAACAACGCGCAAATTCGCATTCTCAAGCGTGGTTCCATTCACTTTGAGATCGCTTAAGAAGGTGCGCTTGCCGGGGACCACGCGCAGCACCTCATAACCCATCGGCGGCAGATCGCGAACCTCGACGAGCAGATGGAAGGTGTGCGTCTGCGCATCCGCGGAAATAACCTGCGAGGGCAGAACCGCTCCGCGTGCATCGAGAACGGCGACGCTCGCAGCCGGTTCCGGCAGTTGCGCGTCTACTTCAACCTGGCCCGAGCGCTGCCACGCCAGCGGATTGAAGACCAGCACCGGAACTCCGCCGGCCGCGCTGGTCCCGTTGGTTGCATCAGTATTGATGCGCTCCGCAAGCGTATGCAGCGCCTTTGCGGAGATCTCGTTCGTCTCCCAGCGCACCTGATCGAAGTCTTTTTGCGCGTCGCGGTAGATGACGGCAATGCCCGAGCCCGCCGCGAGATCGTGGAAGCCGTTAAACGTGATCTTCTTCCAGGCGTCGGTCAGTTCATCGGTAGGATACGGATCGCCATCGAGCCATGCCAGCGATGCATAATCCTCCGCATGCAGAGCCGACTCGGGCCCCTCGCGCAGGTTGCGCTTCAGGTTGGCCTGCGTCGTATAGACGCCGCGATGGTACTCCAGATAGAGCTCGTCGTTCCAGGTGGGAATGGAAACTTCGCCGGCCGGAGGCGCGGGCGGATATTGATAACCCTCGGCGATGCTGCGGTAGTTCCAGGTTTTCGAGTCCAGAGCAATCTGCTTTTCGACCATGGAAAGGTAGGGATATGCCGTGCCGAATTCCATTTTCGGCGCCACCTTGTCCGGCTGCATCCAGCGCAGCCCGTCATCGAGATTGTCGCGCGTTGGGCCTCCGCCGTGATCGCCTACCCCATACAGATCCATCATGTCCGTCAACCCGGGTGCTAGTTTGCGGGCCTCGACGAGGTCGGCAGAGAGGTGTACCGGGTTCAGGTTTCCGTCCCCATATCCATTCGGGAAATAAGTCAGCACCTTGCTGCCGTCGGGAGATTCCCACCAGAAAAACTTGAAAGGCAGCTTGTTCGTGTCGTTCCACGACATCTTCTGGGTTACGAAATAATCAATGCCCGATTTTTTGTAAATCTGCGGAAGCTGCCAGTTGTATCCGAAGGAATCCGGATTCCAACCAACATGAACGTCCACTCCATAGTGCTGCTGGAACCATCGCTTCCCGATCAGGATGGACCGCGCCGTCGATTCTCCGTCGGGTAGATTCAGGTCCGGTTCCACCCACATGCCGCCGACAACTTCCCAGCGGCCCTGCTGAATGCGTTGCTTGATCTCATCGTTGATCGGGGGATACTTGTCCGCCAGCCACTCGTCGTACACTGCCGCCGACTGCGTGTAGGTGTAGCCGGGGTACTCGTGCATCAGTTGCAGCGCGGTCGAAAAGGTTCGCTTCACCACGTCGACCGTTTCTGACCGTGGCCAAAGCCAGGCTGCATCGATGTGCGAGTTGCCCGTAAGATGCAGGGTCGCCTGTTGCAGCACCGGCTTCAGTGCCTCCAGCGTTGACTGCGACGCCTTCAGCGAGGCATCGAATCTCTCCTGTTCGCCTGCATCGAGGGCCTTGATATCGACCGTCTCAATCGCCTTCACGAGCGTCGCCGTGTCGGCCTCGACATTCCTTGAAAAACTAGGCAACAGCAGCGCTGCCGAAAGAAATTCGTCGTGCAAATCTTGCGGATTGGGCCGGTGTTCGGCAAAATCGATTAGCACGCCCGACCCCTGGAAGCGCTTATTGCTGGCCGTCGCCAGCAGCTTCACTGCCACGAGAACCCGCTCCGGGGGCTTCGCTCCGTCCAGCAAAACCATCCGTTCCAGGCTCTCGCCCATCGCAACCCGCCGCCCGTTAAAGTACACAATCTCGGTCGGCGTCTCTCTGCTCGCCGCTGCCCGCGCCCGAAATTGAAACCAGATTCTCGTCCCGCTCAGGTCGTAACCGTGCAGGTCCTTCGGCACTTCAATCCAGGCCCGATACCAGGCCGCGTCCGTGCCGTCTTCGTCGCCGGGCCTTGCCGTCGCCCACCCTGAATCGTCCAGATCCGTGCTCTCTCCGTGCGGGATGTCGCCGGGGTGAACCCGCCATTGTCCATCGGGCAGGCGATTCAGCTGTCCTAACCGTTCAATGACCTGCTGCGCCGGCGCCGGCAGGGACTGGGTGGCGATTTGCTGGGCCGATTGGGCCCCTGCGATTCCTGAATACAGGAATCCAGCTAGCGCAATTCCGCAATAAAGTTTCTTCATCAAGAGGACATTCCTTCCGATATGAGTGCGCAATGCAAGATTCACGAGTCCGTTTGTACCCGCATGCCCACACGAGAGGTTTTCCGCGCACAGGAACGCGAGCGTTTATGGTTGAACTGCTCGTGGCGTCATTCGTAATAGAAGTACGAAGGTTGATGGTTGTCGAGGGTCGTTAACCATGGACCGTGTGCCGAGCCACAGTTTCCCCCCGCTTCTAAATCATTCCCCTGGTCACCATGAACCCGATCCCACCGTTTCTTCTATTCATCCCGACAAACATCAGAAGAACCTGTAGATTACGGCAAAACCAGAGTTTGTGTGCCCTGTTAAGGTGCTTTGAAGGTCGCTGCTCCCTGTTGGTCGCATCAACTTAGCAATTAAGCTCCGTGGTACAGCCGCTTTGGTTCTGCGTTCGGCGCATGGCTTCCAGATTCCCTGAAAACTACGTCAGTCTGTTCGGCGCGGGCGGGGGGTGACAAGTCAATTTACCGTAAGGAATACAGTAAAAGGATGTAAAAGTCTAAGAATCAAGCCTTTAACTTGATTTCATCCCCTGTTATCACAGGCAATTGCGGCTTGTTTCCCGCTTGCCGATCAAACATCCGCCCCATGACGTGCAATTTGCAGATAGTGAGCAACTTACGCCTGAGAAGGCCATGGATTGAAGACTTGAGGACGGCTCTATTCGCACTGCATAAGCCGACCCCGCAGGTGCCGCCGGGCTATCCTGACAAGACATTATTTTTCAATGAGTTAGCAGCAAGAATCTGGACGCTTGCCAGACCGTAGTGATACAAAGAAACGGGGAGTCTCCCATTTTTCCTCGCAGACCTTGCAGCCCCAGGGCTAAATGGAGCATTCTCAACCTCGCCATGAGTTCAGATCCCAAAGGCGCTTCTCATCCCATCACTCCCGACGCGTGCTGGAAGGTGTTGGAGGGCGCTGCTGCAAGCGATCAACTGAAGCGGGCCACCCGCCTGAAAGAGTTCCTCTATTACGTAGGGAAGAAGTCGATCAAAGAGGGCTGCAGCGACATCCATGAGCAGGAGATAGGCCAGGCCGTCTTTGGGCGCAGGGACTCCTACGATACCAGCCAGGACAACATTGTCCGAGTGAGCGCGACAGAACTGCGCCGCCGCGTGGAAGCATACTTCGCTGCGGACGGCAAAGACGAGCCGCTCATCTTTGACATTCCGCGCGGCAGCTATACGCCCATCTTCCATTGGCGCGCGCAGACTCCCCTCGCCGGGACGGGCAGAACTGCCGAAGCCGCGGCCGCTCCGGGCCCGCCCGCGACCATCGCGCCGTGGTGGCGTACGCAGTTGCCGCTGCTGCTGGTTTCCACGGTTGCCATCGTGTTGGCCGTTGTCTGCGTCGTGCTGTGGCGCGAGAATCGAACGTTGCACAAGATGGTGTACACCTGGGACGGGCAGCCGGCCCTGGCCGCGTTTTGGCCGCGCTTCCTCGATTCGAAGCAGGACACCGACATCGTCCTTGCCGACACGTCGTTTGCCATCATCGAGGACATGATGAAGCAGTCGTATCCGCTGAGCGACTACTTGAACCGCAGCTACCTGAGCCAGATCCGCGCGTTCTCTTTGTGCGCGGCGGATAACACGGTCGTCAATTCCATCGCGTTCGAATCGATTGCGGCTAGGAATAATGGGAGTTTTGGCGATTTCGAGGTCGCGCAGCGGATTGAGGCGCTCCACCATGGTTCGACCAGCGTGCATGTTTCGTACGCCCGCGAATTTACGGCAGACTCAGTAAAGCGCGACAACGTGATCCTCATCGGCAGCCGCAAATCGAATCCCTGGGTCGATCTCTTCACCGACGAGATGAACTTCCTGGTGAAATACGACCCGGCTCTGGATCAATCGTTCGTTGAGAATCTGCACCCCCGGGCCGGCGAGCAGGCGCTGTATGCGCAACCCGCCAATCCCTACGCGTCGTTGGGTTATAGCGTGATCGCGTATCTTCCCAATCCCAGCCGCACCGGGAGCGCGTTGATCATCGAAGGCACAAACGGCGAGGCCACCAATGCGGCAGGCGATTTTGTGACATCAGAAGATGCGATGAGCAATTTTTTGAGAAAGCTTCCCGGAACCAGGATTCCTTACTTTGAAATTCTGCTCAAGACCTCGCGCATGAGCGGCACGCCCTTCCATGCGGAAGTGATGGCTTATCGTACGTACTAAGTTGAACTTCGTTCCGAGCGCGCGCTTGCGTCCCATCACATGATCAAAGCGTATCGCCCTTGCCTCGCGCAGGATGCGCCGGCTTGGCGACAGCCATCTTCACGGCCCCACGCATGCACGAAGCCGCACTACCCCGCAGACAAAAATGCGCTGGCCCCAGCGGTTTGACCGGGACCAGCGCTTCAGGAGTGAAACGGCTTGGAACTTACCAGAGGAACTTCGCGGAAAGCTGGATGGTACGCGCATTGCCCTTTGAGGTGATTTCACCAAACGTGCCGCTGCAGCAGCTAGTGTTCGGTTCGCCGGGTAATGGATGGTTCAGCGCGTCGAACGCATCAGTACGCCACTGGAACTTCAGTGTGTCCCAGATCTGGAATTCCTTGAAGGCAGCCAAATCCAGGTTCGTGTTTCTCGGTCCGTTCAAATCGTTGCGGCTTTCATTGCCGAATACGTTGGTCGTCGGCACCGAGTAGCATGCGGTGTTGAAGTATGGTTGCAATGCATTGGCTGCCTTTGGAACAAAATTGGTTCCACCGTTGCCATTGCAGGTTTGCGTGGCGCGATTCTGAATGCCGCCGCCGGTGTTGCTGTTGTCGGAGGCTGTTGTGTTGTACGGCATGCCGGCTCTGATCCCGAGCAGCCCGCTGAATCTCCAGCCGCCTAGCTCGTTCTCCCACCACTTGCCGCTGTTCAGCAGCCACTTGCCCTTGCCGATGGGAAGTTCATAAATACCCGACACCTTGATAACGTACTTCTGCATGAAGTCTGAGCGTCCGTAGTCAATCTGCGGGTTGTTGCCCATCTCGCCGGTAGCCTTGTGGTCGGAGTCCTGGAAGTCCATGGACTTGCCCCAGACATAGTTGGCGTTGAACTCCAGACCGTTGGTGAAGCTCTTCTTCATCTGGACTTCGAGCCCGTCATAGTGAGACGAACCCCACTTGTGATACTGCTCGATGTTGCCCTGCACAGACTGGTAGGGCCTGCGGGCGTTGATGTTGGCCGTAGCGTTGGTGCCAGTGGCACTCAAAGCGGCCAGGTTGATATTGCTGTAGGTGAAGATGTGATGGTTCGCGCTTCCCACGTAGTCGACGGTCAACAGATAGTTTCTGCCGAAGGTCCGTTGCACGGCCAGGTTCCATTGCTCGCTGTAGCTGGTCGGCATACTTTGGGAAAAGGTTGAGCTGCCGGGCACAAAGACGCCGGTCGGCGCAGGCATTGCGGCCCAGAGTGCTTCCGCATTCGCCAGGTTGAAAATCTCCGCCTGACCCTTTGACGAGCCGGGTATATTGGGGTTCGACGAAGTGGCTGAACCCGAAGGCCATACCACAGGGTTGGCTGTGGTCTGGGCGGCGCTCAGCCCCGTGACATAGAACGGATAGTTCATCATATTCGTCAGGTCAAAGTAGCTGAACTGGTAATAGTA
>Ga0181524_10005417_pt1 | contig 11423 bp, 10 predicted proteins | sample PEATcosm2014_Bin_34_FD_119761 | JGI IMG/M metagenome (GOLD analysis project Ga0181524, IMG submission 119761) | Peatland microbial communities from MTU Mesocosm Facility, Houghton, MI, USA - PEATcosm2014_Bin05_60_metaG | ecosystem: Environmental > Terrestrial > Soil > Wetlands > Peat | place...
AAGCCAAAGCGGCCCTGGCGTTTCATGTCAATGGAGAGCAGGTCGGGCCGGGAGGTCATGGCCACCCAGAGTTCGCGCCCGCGCAGGGTGGAATCCCCGATGTGGGCGGCGAAGGCCGCGAAGACGCGCCCGGAAACGCCGCTGTCGCCGTCGGCTTCGCGGTCGCCAAAGACGGCGTCGGCTTCGTCCACGACCACAATGACCGGCCCCAGGGCGCGAATAGTCATAAGAATCCGCGCCTGCTGGCGTTCGGTGTCGCCGACCCATTTGGAGCGGAACTCGCCCATTTCCATTACCGGGAGGCCGCATTCGCTGGCAAAGCAGTCAATGAGAAAGGACTTGCCGACGCCGACACGGCCCGGGACGAGGACGCCGCGTTCGATCACGTCGGTCTTGCCGTTCTTGATGAGCCAGGCCAGTTCGCGCAGCCTCTGCTTGGGTGCGGCATGAGTGGCGACGAGGTCGAGGTTCACGCCGGGTTTCGGGTCTATGAAGCGCACCAAACCCTGGCAATATTCCTCGATGAGGCGCTTCTTGCTGGCGGTGAGATGTTCCTGCGTGACGCGGATGCCGTTGCGGATGGCCTCGGCGAGGAAGTGGCGAATGCGCAACAGGTTCAGCCCCGAGGTGCGCGCGGCCAGCTCTTCGGCGGAGAAATCGCTCCAGTTGGAGAAGGGCTTGCCGTCGGCCATCTCTTGGGCCCAGCCGGACTGGAGAAAACGGAGGCGCTCGTCGGCGTCAGGCAATTCGATGCGGACCTGAGCGACATAGGGGTTCTGGAGGAGGCGGGCGCTGAGTTCGTCGGCGGATTCGGTGACGAGCACGACGCCGATGTCGAGCCGCGCGAGTTCGGGCGCCGCGGCCCACTTGAGGAAGGTGACCAGGTTCATCCGTTCCTCCATGCTGGCATTGGCTTCCTCGCAGGCGGGGATCAGTTTCTCCGGGAAATCAATGACCAAGGTGATGCCGCGCCACTTTTCTTTCTCTTCGGCGACGCGCAGGAAGAACCGGCGGAGCAGGGGGGCCAGGTGGAGGAGGTCCCGCGGCGGGCCGGAGGCATGGAAGTCGGTGTTCTCGACGTTGTCATAGACTTCGAGCCACTCGAAGAAGCGCTTCTGCATGTCGGCGGAGCCGAAGGTCAGGCCGTCGCTGATGTCGTAGAACAGGAGACAGGCGCGCTCCTGGAACAGGCGGCGCACGAGGAAGGTTTTGAGCGGCACGTAATTGACTTTCGAGTCGTCCTGCACGGGGAAGAGATCGAAGATGTTGCCGTGGAGGATGAACAGCGAATAGGTGCCGCCGTTCCAACGGCGCGCCAGTTCGAGCGCCCAGCCTTTCAGAGGGAGGCGGGATGGCGTTGCGGTGGTTGCGGTTGAGGATGGTGGAGCGGTGGAGGATTCAGTTTTCATGGGGAGGGAAGGTGAAATCCGAAATCCGAAATCCGAAATCCGAGGACCGAAGGAAATCCGAGGGCCGAAATCCGAATTTGTCCCCGAAGGGCACGCCCGGTTGCCGGCGGACAGTGGCTCCATAGCACAGACTGCGAGTGGCGGTGCCTGGACGCGCTACAGCCACACGAAGCGCGATTCTTCGGGCTTCTTTCGGGCTTCGGATTTCGGATTTCGGATTTCATCATGCCTGGCGCTGACGGTCGGGGTAGCGCTTCTTGAATGGCACATTCTGAATGATGGGTGGCGGCGGAGCCGGCGCGACGGGCAACGGAGCCGCGGCCGCCTGGTAACCAACCCGGAGATCCGTGGCAGGCATGTCGCCGACGAGGTCCTTGAACTCATCCATCTCGGAGAGCCATTTGTTGGTCTGGTCCAGGTGTTCGACGGTGGCGTCAATGCGGGCGGTAAGGGTCTCGGCGTTCTTGGTGGCGACGGCATCGGCGCGAATGAGCTTGATCTGCTGGTCGAGGCGCTCCTGTTCGGCGACGACCAGAGCGAGGTTGGCCTCGGCCTGCTCGCTGCGTTGCTGACGTTTGCGCAGCACTTCCAGCCGCTCGAGGCGCGAGCCCAGATAGCGTTGCCTGGTGTCCAGGGCGTCGCTGTTGCCCTTGGCTTTGAGGGCCTCGACTTCGGTGTTGAGGCGGGCGGCTTCGGCTTCAGCGTCCTTCAAAATGGCCGGCACGTTTTCGCTGCGCTCGGTCGCGAGGAACTGCTCGAGCGACTCCTGGATGCCCAACAGGCGCAGGTAGGTCCACATCAGCTCGTCCAGCTTGCGCAGGCGGGGATCGGTGGCGGGGTCGGCGGAGGCCAGCAGATTGTCCGCGCTGGCGGTCTCGATGTCGTGGCAGACGGCGGCGAGGCGGGTGTAGCATTCGCGGCGAACCGGCGAGAGGGAGGCGATGAGGGCGTCCCGGCGCTGAACGAAGGCGGCGACCTTTTGCATATCCTCCGCGCGTTTGGCGGCTTCGCGGCGGTGGTCCACCCAGCGGCGGAAGAACGGGAGGTCGGGCAGATAAATCCAGCCCAGCGTATAGCAGGTTACGCCGGCAATGAGCGGCAGCATCATCCCGCTCATGAAGCCCGCCCCCAGCGTGAGCAGCCCCAGCGCCGCGTGTTGCGGGCTTTTCAGAAACTCGCGATGATAATTTGGCGCTGGCTCGTCCATGCGGTTCTACGCGGGCAGTCTAGCGCATCCAATTATTCAGGAACATACAAAAGTGAGGACTTCGGCCTTCGCGGACTTTGGGTTTCCGACATTAGACCTTAGACTCCAGACTTTAGACTTTCACCCCATGCGGGGCGGGGGATTCCTCTTCGAGCCGATGGAGCAGCGCCTGGCAGAAGTTAATGAACCACGGCTTGCGGCGGCTTTCCTCCGGCGGCTCGGCTGGCCGTGGCACCTTCAGAATCTCCACCAGCCGCCCCGGGCTGGGGGCCATCAAAAACACGCGGTCGCCCAGGTAAACCGCCTCCTCGACCGAGTGGGTCACCAGAAACACCGTGCTTTTCTGTTCATTCCACAGTTCGATGAGCAGTTCCTGCATCCGCAGGCGGATGCCGGGGTCCAAGGCCCCGAAAGGTTCGTCCATGAGCAGGATGTGCGGCTGGAGAATGAGCGTGGCGGCGATGGCCACGCGCTGTTGCATGCCGCCCGAAAGCTCGGATGGGAACTTCTTCTCCGAGCCTTCCAGGCCGACCTTCGTCACCCATTGCTGCGCGCGGGCGACTCGGTCCGAGCGTTTCACCCCGCGCAACTTCAGCCCGAAGGCGACGTTCTCGAGCACATTCAGGTGTGGCAGAAGCGAGTATTTCTGGTCCACCAGGCCCCGGTCCGGCCCCGGTTCCCGCACCGGCTTGTCTTGCACGAGCACTTGGCCACTGGTCTGGGGGAAATGCGGTTTCAAGCCGGCGATGATGCGCAGGAGGGTGGACTTCCCACAGCCTGAGGGACCGACAATCGTGATAAGCTCACCAGTGTTGGGCAGGTCTTCGATGGTGAAGTCGATGTCCTGAAGCGCCAGCTTGGCATCCGGTCCGTGGCCGAAGGTCTTGGAGACGTGCTTGAAGGTCACTACGTCCGGGGGCGCGAGCAGCCGCTGTTCCGGCGGAGCCGCGAGCAAGCCCTCGGCCTGGTCGGGCTTCGCGTGATGAGGCGCGGCGCCGTCGCTGGGATGACTGGCTTCCGGCATAACTCACTCTTCCGTCTTGCGGTACGGGAAGAGCAATTCACCCCCCAGCCGCCACAACTGGTCGCAAGCCACGGCGATCAACACAATCACAAGGATAATCGCATAAACCGAGCCGGTTTGACTGCGCCGGGTGGAGACATCGATCAAGCCGCCGAGCCCATACTCCGGCCGAACAAAAACTTCCGCCATAATGATCCAACCCCAGCCCACGCCATACACACCGCGCATGTGGTCCCAGATGTTGGCCTGGGCTACGGGGAACAGAACGTGTCGGACCAGTTGCCATTGTGATGCGCCTTTCGTGACCGCCACATCCAAGAAAGCAGACGGCACGTCGGCGATGTCCTTGATGACCAACGGCAGCAACGCGACGAAGCAGCCGATGAACAGGAATCCCATCTTCTGGGCTTCGCCGGTGCCGAACCATGTCATGCTCAAGGGGATAAGGACCACGATGGGCACGTAGGTCCCCGCCAGGGAGAGGGGCCGAAAGAATGCGGCGACTGACGGGAAGGTCGCCATGTAAACCCCCAGGGGCAGAGCCACGAGGGCGGCCAGCCCAAAGCCGGCGGTCACCCGGAGCCATGAATAAAAGGCGCTGCGCACCAGGCCTTGTTCCAAGTGCAACGGCTTGAAAGCACTGAGGACTTCCGTCGGGCTGGGCAAAATGAGCGATTGGATCATCCGCTTTTCCGGCTGGCCGCGGGTGACCAACCACCAGGCCACCAGGACGACTCCAATAAACAAGGCCGTCAGACCTATCATCTTGGCTGAAGGCAAGTCCCCACGGACCCGCAGTCTGGTCAGGCGAACGACCAGCGTCAGAACCACCACGAACACCACGGCGAAGATCAGGAAGCGGAAGGATTCTGGCATATGGCATAATGCCCCGCTGGGGCCGGGGTGCTCGCTTGTCCCGTTACTATTGACACTTGGCCCTGAGGGCGCCGTGCCTCGTCTCGGTTTCGAAAACGGGTCATTGCTTGTCTATGCGTGCCGGCCGAAGGCTGGCACTAGTCGCCTGGTTCGGGCCAACTCGGACTCAGGACCCGGATTCCAGCGGGAAGACCTTGACCTCGACGCGGCGGTTCTTCTTGTTATGCTCGGCGTTGCTCGGGTCGGTGCAGCCCGGCAGGGGGTTGTCCCAGCCGTTGCCGACCACCTTGAACTTGTTCGGGTCGAACTGGTACTTGTCCATAATGGCCTTGCGCACGGCGTCGGCGCGGTCGTAGGAGAGCTGCCGGACCAGGTCGGTGGGGACGATGCCTTTGCGGCTGGCATCGGTGTTGCCCTCGATGATGATGTAGGCGTTGCCGAACCGCCCGGCGAGCTTGCCGATTTCCTCCAGCGTGGCCGGGATGGTCGTGTCATACTCCGCGTTGAGGACCGATTTGTTCGGCTCGAAGGCAACCTGCACGGCCTTGGTCAGCACCTGGCCGGCGCCCGCCTCGGCGCTCATCTTCATCAGCGCATCGGGTTTGAAGGTCGGCTGGGAGAGGTCGCGCACATCCTTGTATTCCTCGGACATGGCGGCCAGGACGGTCGCCGCCTTGACTTTGGCCGCCGGCACGGAACTGCTGATCGTGCCCAGGGACTTGTAGATGGTTGAGGCGCTGTTCCAGACGACTTCAAAGCTCGCCGGGTTGAACGGGTCGAGGAAGAACTTCGCGTTCTCGCGATAGTTCGTCAGGTGGGCGTCGCCTTCCGTAATGCCGCCGTCCTTGCCCACCATGTTCTTGCAATCCTCCACCGGCAGGCTGAAGCCGGTGGCCAGCGCCTGGGCGGCCCGGCCGGGGTCTTTGCGCACCATATCCACGCCTTCCAGGATGCCGCGCACCAGGCCCGACACGATCTCCGGGTGGTCGCGGTAGAAATCGTTGCGCACTGCCCACACGTCGGCGATCAAGTGGTTGGCGGTGCCCGTCGTCACCACCAGGCGCGAGCCTTTCAGCTTGTCCGTGACATTATAGATGTCCGGCGACCAGCCCACGAACGCGTCGTAGCTTGGGTCCTGCACGAAGATCTTCGCCGCCGAGGGCGCATCCGCTGACCATTTGAAATCAATGTCCCCCGGGTCGATGCCCGCGTCGATGAGCAGCGACATGATGAGATAATGGCTGGGCGAGTTCTGGGCCAGCACCACCTTCCTGCGCTTGCCGTCCTTGATCCGAAGATCGTTGACGCTGCGAATGTCGCCCCGGGCGACCACGCCGTCGCCGCCCGCCGAGAAGTCGATTTGCTGGCACACCACCGGCACCGTGCGCGAGTCCTTGACCAGTTCCGGCGCGAACAGCGCGATCATGTCCAGCGTGCCCCACAGGATGTGGCTTTGGCCGCTGGCGAAGAGGTCGCGCGCCTTCACGGGGTCGTCCACGATGGCGAGGTGAACATAGAAGCCATATTTCTTGGCGAAGACGCTTTGGTCACTCGGTTCCATGCCGGCGTTGGCCATAATGATGGGCGCCCAGCCGGGCCAGACGTTGATGGGGAACTCGACGACCCACTTGCCGTCTTTCATCTCCTTCTTGTAGTCGCTGACGCCGCTCACCGCGGGAATGCCCGAGCGCTCGACCAGCGTCGCCACATTGGTGCCCGCCAACAGCGGGATGTCCACCGGCACGGCTTTGGCCTTGGCGATGTCATCCCTGACCTTGGCGACGTCAACGGATACATTCTGCGGTTTGCTTTGGGGCGCGATCTTGTCCCACCAGCGGTACACTCCGAAGCCGACCACGGCCAGGAGCACAATTGTCAAAACTATCTTTCCACGTGTTGTCATAGCATTAAGGGGATTGGGGTGATGGAGCACTGGAGCGGTGGAGTGATGGGAACAATCCCGCTCCTCCAACACGCCTCTGCTCCAACACCGTGTTCATTTGTCAGCACATTACTCCATTACTCCAATTCTCCGTCACTCCGTTTGTTCTTTTCATTGCTCCGGGATCTTCTGCCGTTCCGGTTGGGCCGTGGGGGCCGGCGTCCCCGCCGCCGCTTCGGGTTGCACCATGCCCATCTTCTTCTTGTATTCCTGGAACAGCGCCGCGCCCCGGATTTTGCGGGCTTCCTGCTCGCGCGCAATGCCCGAGCCCATTTCCTTGGCCAAATCGAGCGTCGCGCGCATCTGGCCCTCGCCGGAGGCCGCGGACTGCCGGAGCTGCTGCATGGACTGGCCCAGCTCGCCGCCCATCATGCCCTGCAATTCGGTGATCGAACTCTTCATCATGCCCGACAGGTTCTCGAGCGAGCGCCCGATCGCCACCTTGGCCTTGACCGCCTCGAATTCGCGCTGGAACTTCTGAATCTCACGCAGGCTCTCGGCGATGATCTCCGTGTTTTGCTTGTAAAGCTGCTCCAGGTTGTCCGCCTGGTCCTTGTTATCCTTCAAGTCCGCCTCCACCGTGGCCAGCTCGTCGGCGTAATGCGCGCCGTTGGCCTCGTCATTGGCCGCCGCCGCCGCCTGCAAGAGGCTTTGCAATTCCTCCCGCTGGCGCTCCTGCCGCTTGATCTGGTCCCGCAGCAGCGCAATCTGCCCGGCCAATTGGCCGTTGGCATAATGCGCTTTGTCGGCCTTCGCCTTGGAGTCGCGGATGCCGCGCTCGACGACGGCCTGGTTGATGGCATCGGTTTCAGTCGCCTGCTCCGCCATCAGGCCCATCCATATAAACAACCGCTTGATCGCTCTAAACATAGGTTTCCTTTCTATTGCTTGCTGGTTACTTCTTTTTCACCGGCTCCTCTTCTTCGAGGAGAATCTTGCGCTGGAGGATATACTCCAATTGCGTGTTAAGCTGCTTCTCGTCGGATGCCCCGACCACCGTCGCGCCGAGCTTCTTGACCCCATCGAACACTTTGGCATCCACGTCAAACGCCACGAAATGCACGGACACGGTCGTCTGCTTCTCCTCCGCCTGCTGCTTGAGCCTGGGCATGACCGCGGCCGGTGTCGGCCCCGCCGTGTTCATGCCGTCCGTGATGATCAGCACGTGCTTTCGCGAGAGGGGCGAACGCAGGACCCTCCGGGTGGCCACACTCAAGGCGTTGCCCAGCGGCGTGTTGCCGCTCGGAGTCGAAAAGCTCCGGGCAAACTCTTCCAGCGCCGCCGCATCGAACGGCCCGAACTTGACCGCCTCCCGCGCGCTCTCCCCGCTGAACACGAACAGACCGGCCTCGACCTTCCGGGGCGCGCCGCCTGCATTGTTGGTCGCAAAGGCCTGAATCTGCTTCGCCACCGCCGCCAGCGCGCGGTTGGCGATGATGTATTTGGGCGCGGACCGCCCCGTGCTGTCGCGCACCGAATCGTGCATGCTGCCGGAAGTATCGTAGATAATGGCCAGCGCCACGCCGTCCTCATCGGCGGCGCGGCAAGTTGTGCCCTGCTCCAGCGCCACCAGAGCGGTCATTACCGCGAGCGATAGAATAATCTTCATATTTAATCCGAGCCTTTCTCCCACTGCCAACCGCACGTAACCACGCACGATTAGCAATTGCGTTACACCGTGTCAACATCTCCTTTTATTGCCCCTCCGCATCTATAAAAGCTGCACGCGTTTGTAACCCTCTGGCCGCCCTGACCGCGACCTCACGAATCGCCAGCCGCGCGTAAATCGTAAATCGTAAATCGCCAATCGCCAATCGCCAATTTCTTGCAGCCAGCCCAAAGCCGTGGCAACCTTGTCCTGTGGTGTCTGCGGAACAACTTGTCGGCGCGGAATGGGCGGAATGGTACCGCCTGACCCCCGCCGAGCGCTGGGCCGAGAGCGAGAAACTCTGGGCCGGCTACCTGATGCTGGGAGGCTCGCTTGATCCCGAACCCGATACGCAAAGTCCTTTCTTCGATCCAAACGCACCGCGTCCGCGCCCTCCTCATGGGCGGACAAGCCTGCGTGTTTTACGGCGCAGCCGAGTTTAGCCGCGACACCGACCTCGCCATTCTGGCCGACGCCGCCAACCTCTCGCGCCTGCGCGCCGCCCTCGCTGCGCTCCAGGCCGAAGTCATTGCCGTCCCGCCTCTCCGCCTGCAATACCTCCGCCGCGGCCATGCCGTGCATTTCCGCTGCCGCCATCCTGAAGCCTTTCGGATGCGCGTTGACGTCATGTCGGTGATGCGGGGAGTTGACTCCTTCAACAAGCTATGGGCGCGCCGCGCCACCGTCACTCTGCCCGATGGCTTTTCCGCTGACCTGATGTCCCTGCCCGACCTCGTGAACGCCAAGAAGACCCAGCGCGAGAAAGATTGGCCCATGCTGCAACGCCTGGTCGAAGCCCATTACTTCCAACACCGCGCGACCGCCAACGCCAGCCAACTCGCCTTCTGGTTCCTCGAACTGCGCACACCCGAACTGCTGCTGGAATTGGCCCGGCGCCACCCCGCCTTGTGCCGGCGCCTCACGTCAAGGCGTCCCTTGCTGGCCTGCGCCCGGCTTGGCGACAACTCGGGCCTGGAACGCGGCCTGCGCGACGAGGAAGACCGTGAACGCCAGGCCGACCGCGCCTGCTGGCTCCCTCTGCGCCGCGAATTGGAAGCCCTTCGCCACCGACCGCGAGCCGCGCGTAAATCGTGAATCGCCAACCCCTCCCGCTCCCTTCGCGCCTTCGTTTCCAATCCTCGCCTCTCCGGGTCAGCCGGGCGGGGGTGGCAGTTTGGTTAAGTGAGCCTCACGCTCCCTCAACATAAATGGGTATGGCCGTCGAGAGAATCGCCTGTTTCCGATACGGATTCTGGCTCCCCTCCACCGCCCGCCGACTTACCAAATCCACCGGACGACCGAAAACCTCCGACAGCTTCTCCTGCAAATCCGCCCAATCCAGCAAAGTGACACAAGCCTCGGGCCGCAACCCGGCCAGTAAATCCACGTCACTGTCCTCCCGGAAATCCTCGCGCAACGCCGACCCGAACACGTCCAACCGCGCCACACCTCGCTCCCGGCACAAGTGGCCAAGACGCTCCCGGTCGAAATGCAGCCGGGCAGGAGCCTCCCGAAACGACCCGGCAGCAGTCGTCTGTGCACCCGGCGGAAAAACCTTTGCCTCAGCCATGCCAACAGCATCGCAGCATCCATTCCAACCGTCAACGCGCCAATTCAAGCCGAGGCCCCCCTCATCGAACCACACCTTCAGCCCGTCCTTCCGCAACCGCTCCGCCAACGGGCGCACCACCGCCTTGTCCTTCGCGCTGTGACTCAGGAATACGTCGTATTGGAATCCGATGGGCATGACAAAAGACGCATGACAAAGGAGTTGCGTAGAGCGGTTTAGGGTCCAGTAACAAATTGGCGAAACTCCTCGCTGACAGTCCACTTCACGTTGGCTTTGGTGAACTCACCAGATCGCACGGGCGACGTGTCGCAGTAGGCGACCCAAGGGATGGTGAATTCATCGGCGAGGTGCCGGTAGAAGTCGGGACGAAGCCTGAGCGAGCGGAGCTCTCGGCTCAGTTGCGGCAGGATAGGCATCCACTGGGGATTGCCGTAGCTCGCAAATCCAGCTTGCACGTTGCCGGTAAACTGGGCGATGTGGTTGTCGAAGACGATGGCTCCATCGTCATTCTTCTCACTCTTGTCGAGCAGATCGGTTGGGACCTTGGCAAAGCAGACGATGTGATGCGCGATGGCTTTGCCTCGATTGAATGCTCGAATGTGCATCAAGTGCTCAGGATATGGTGACCGCGGTGCCACAGGATACATGCTGGAAGGCGACGCCATTTCGCAGACGATTTCAGTCTCCAACTCAATGATCGGGTGTGTGAGGCGGTTCATTACGTCGCGGAGTTCGTAGTCCTCCATCGGCACAGACATGAAGTTGTGGCGCTTATAGTACCGCTTATCGGCAGCTTGATGCGCGGTGTCGCCCTGCGGGATGCTCACAGCGTAAGCGACATGGTCGGGTGCGGAGCCCAATGGGATCGGGATGATTTCGATGCTCTCGATCCTGGGCTGGATTCGTTGGATTACCTGCTCCAGCCACTCTTTTGAGAACTGTGTGCGATCCACCGGTGCAAGAGCCACAGGAAGATGTTTTGTCGTTGCGGTTCGGCCTTCAGCGATTTCGTAAATAATGAGGCCGCCAGCCGAGTTGGCGAAGGCGCTGACATCCTTCGTGATTTCGTCGCGCTTCTTATCGTCGCGTGCGAGGGCAGCGCCGTCCTTGTAGTCGAGGGAGATTGATTCTTCGACCCGCCCCTTGATGAGCGATTGAAGGTCAGCTTCGGTGCGCGGGATATTCATCGGGGTTCAATGCTGAGCCTAAAATGGTTTCGGGTCTTCACCGCCATGCGAGATCGCGCTGGGATGGGGATGCTCCACCACCGACTGGCAAATGTTCTGGCACAGGCGCTGAATATCCTGATCCGCCTCGGGCGCCAATTCGTTCTTGGTGCGCCAGTCTTCCTCAAGTATCAGGTTCGATTCCATATCACCGGTCTTCCACAGCACAACACTTGTGGCGAGCATACTCTCCCTGCTGCCCGAGGGAAGTCTTTTCGGGCGGAATGAACGTCGCTCGCTACGGCATGGCCCGGATGCTTGGACGCGCGGAACGCCGAGAGGACGGAGCGCCGGCATGTTGCCGGCTTAGGGCATTCGGATTAACCAGAAGACTAACCGGCCAATAGCCCTTTTCCCGCTGACCCCAAGCCCCCGTCTTTTCGATAACGTTAACGCAACACCCCAGTCCCCAAGCAATCCCTGGCAAGTGAGCTTGAGTCGAGCCGCTTGCCCCCTTAATGCCCTGGTGAGGGGATGCTGGTGGGACGGTGGGGGGATGGAGAAAGTCCTTTGTTTATCCT
>Ga0181524_10005423_pt1 | contig 11415 bp, 7 predicted proteins | sample PEATcosm2014_Bin_34_FD_119761 | JGI IMG/M metagenome (GOLD analysis project Ga0181524, IMG submission 119761) | Peatland microbial communities from MTU Mesocosm Facility, Houghton, MI, USA - PEATcosm2014_Bin05_60_metaG | ecosystem: Environmental > Terrestrial > Soil > Wetlands > Peat | place...
CGGGGTACTTGCTGCCGACCGGATGAACGTAGGTCAAATCCAGGCCGACGTCATTGGGGTACACCGTTGCACCGGCGCCATTGACAAAACTCCGTGCCCACGACACGCTCTGGATCGGGTTCGTGGTGTCGTTTACGGTAATGTGGCTGTTCACGACGTTGAAGTCGCCGACCGCCGTCACGCCGTCATGGCAACCCATGCAGAGCAGCGTGTTTCCGTACAGCGTTTTCGCCTTTCCGTTCTTCAAGAAGCCGCCGGTCGTCGGTCCGACGAAGGTCGAGGCTGTCCCGTTCCCCTGGGTCAAGGCGTGGTTCCACAGCGGACCATACGCGGCATTCGGCGCGCCGTGCGGCGCGTGGCAGGACAGGCAGACTTCGCCCGTGCCGAGCCGGACGGAAAGGTCGTGCGGGCTGCCCACGATATTCTGCGCCCACGTCGGCGCCGAAATCATGATCGCAGCCAGAACGGCCACCAGAATTGCTGTCTTTTTCATCTACGTTCCCTCGTCTAAGATACCTGGAAGTAACATCTTTACTACGAACCACTTGCGGTATTATAGCAAATTCAACCCTATGATGTCAAATATGACGCTCGATTTACCGATGGCCACCTCCTTTCAGGCCTGGCTGGTTGCTTACCAATCATATCCTAGGAATACCAAGCACATTTTATGCCGTAGACAACTCGAAGCGACGGTCTTTATTGCTACAGTTTAACTGGTTGCACCACATCGGTTTAAGTACTCGACGCATATCCTGGCACACGGCGGCTTCAGAATGTCAGATTTCCCTTATCAACTCTGCGAAAAAGGAAGCCTTGTAATTGCAAATTGTGGAAAGTCGCATCGCTGCGAAGGCAAAAAAGCGTTTCGCAAAGTTGACAAAGGATGGTTTCCAAGGTAGAATCAAGGCTCCTACGTTGTGGTATGTAGCCTGCGAGGATGGTCTGCGGGCATCCAGCGTAACGACATACGGGCGTTATAGCAAGGTTAAAACACAGTGACACCCGTCCAAATGGCACTCTGCATCATCGCGATAGCCCTATACGCAGGCCAAGCGGCGGCAGCCGCATTCCCACTTTTGCGACCGGGCAGGCCAAGCGCGGATCGCCTGCCATACCTGGCGCTGGGTGCGCTGGCGTTTCACGCCGCCTTCCTGATCACCCGCTCGGTGCAAGTGCACGGCCTTCCCATTGAGACGCGGCTTGACTCGGTGGCGCTGTTCCTTTGGCTCACCGCAGCGGTCTTCGTGGCCGCCGAAGGGCCGCTCCGGCTCGGCGGCATTACCGTGGTCTTCTGGCCGTTATTCGTACTTTGTGCGATAGGGATGGGGATATTGTCCGGGCGCGCGCCCATGGATCGGCCAGCGCTGGCAAAGACTTGGCTTCTCTTGCATTTGATCCCGGTTTACGCCGGCTATGCCGGGTTTGCGGTGGCGACCGGGGCGGCTGTAACGCGCCTGATTCAGCAGCGGTTGCTGCGCGGCAAACGGCCGGAGGCGCTGTGGGCGCGGCTGCCGTCGCTGGCGAGGTTGGACCAGATCGGGCGTATCGCCGTCGCGTGGGGCTTTCCACTCTTCACGGTGGGATTGGCGGCAGGCGCCATCTGGGCCGAGCGGAACTCCGGATTGCTCGGCCGGGCGTGGTATAGCGATTCCAAGGTCATCGCGGGCTTCGCGGGCTGGCTGATCTATGCGGCGGTGGTGCATATGCGGCTGGCCGGAAAGATGAGCGCGAACCGCGCGGCGATCTTCACGATTGTGGGTTTCCTGGTGGCGCTGGCCACGTTCGGCGTAGCCCACGCTTACCCCGGGCGAACGCCGCCGTTCTCCGCCCCTTCGGTGACCTCCTCCAAGACATGACCACGCCCAGAACAATTCAGGTCGTCGGGCTCAGCCATCACACCGCTCCGGTGGAAATGCGGGAGGCGCTGGCATTTCCCCGCGCCCGGCTGCCGGAAGCCCTCGCTTCGATGCGCGCGGTCGAGGGCGTCGAGGAAGTCGTGATCCTCTCCACGTGCAATCGCGTCGAGGTCTACGTATGCGCGCGCGCGGCGCAGGGCGACGCGCTGGTCAAGGAGTTGCTGACGAACTTTCACGGCCTCAGCGCGGAGAGCTTCGAACGCCACCTTTACGCCCGGGAAGGCATGGACGCGGTGGCGCATCTCTTCCGCGTTGCGGCGGGGCTGGACAGCATGGTGCTCGGGGAAGCCCAGGTCACCGCCCAGGTGAAGGCGGCCTACGAGCTGGCGGCGGCGGAACGCACGGTGGGCCGGGTGTTTCATCGGCTCTTCCAGCATTCGCTTTCGGTCGCCAAACGAGTGCGGACGTACACCGAGATTGACTCCGGCCGCGCCTCGGTCGGGTCTGTGGCGGTTCAACTGGCCCAGCGCATTTTCGAGACGCTGACGGACCGCACGGTGCTCCTGATCGGCGCGGGCCAGATCGGCGAGGTCGTCCTGCGAAGCCTGCACACGGCGGGCGCGCGGACCACGCTCGTGGCGAACCGGACATTTTCGCGCGCCGACGCGCTCGCCCGCGAGTGCGGCGGCACCGCCGTCCACTTCGACCGACTCCCCGAGAACCTGGCGCGAGCCGATATCGTGATTTCGTCCACCGATGCGCCGCACTACGTCATCCGCCGGGCCGACGTGGAGAACGCGCTGCGGGCCCGCCGGGGCCGTTCCCTCTTTCTCATAGACATCGCGGTTCCCCGCGACATCGAGCCCTCCGCGGCCGAGCTGCCCGGATGCTACCTATATAATGTGGACGACCTCCAGATGGTGGTAGACGAGACGATCAGCCGCCGAAAACAGGAACTCAGCCGTTGCCTGGCCACCGTGGATGAGGAGACGGCGAAGTTCATGCGCTGGGCGCGCGGGCTCGAAGTCGCGCCGACCATTGTCGAGCTTCGCGACTCCCTGCACGAGTTGAAGCGCCAGGAGCTGACCGCGTTGCTGAACAAGTATCCCGACCTGCCCGCTGAGGCGCGCGTCGAGATCGAGCGCACGGCGGACCGCCTGGTGAATAAGATCCTTCATCAACCGATCAAGGCCCTGCAAGAACCCGCCGCGGACGACCATGGCCGAGGAGTCCTGGCGGCCGCGCGGCGGCTTTTCGGGCTGGAACCGGCCTCTCCGCATCCCACGCCTCCTGCGCCGGGACCGTCGGAAAAGGAGCAGCCATGAACGGCTCCTCTGCCCCGGGCGCGCCGAACGCCGGCCGTCCCTCTGCCATCGAGGCCGGCCTGGAGGGCTTCGTGCCCGCCGCCGAACGGACCCGGGCGGCCGTCCGCCAGCTCATCCGCCTCCGGTGGCTGGCGATCTGCGGCGTGCTCGGCGTGGTCGTCATCTCGCACATGCTTCTGCGCGCCATCCAGTTTCCGATCGCCCTCTACCTCATCGCCGGGGCCATGGCGGCGGCCAACGTCGGTTTCGAAATCACCAGCCGCCGCCTGGACGCAAAGCCCGTCTCGGCGGCGGAGCATCACGCCTATGTCCAGATCGGATGGGACATCGTCTCCCTGGCGCTCCTGGCGCACTTCTCCGGAGGCGTGGAGAACCCGTTCCTTCTCTACCTGGTATTTCATGTCGTCCTCGCGAGCATGCTCATGGGCGAACGGCAGACTTACATCGTCGCCATCGCGGCCAGCACGGTGGTGGCGGGGATCTTCCTTCTCGAAGGGTACGGGCTGGTCGGCCACTATCACCTGCTGCTTCTGCCGCCTCGCGCCGCCATGGTCAGTTCCTACCATGCCGGCATCTGCGCCGCGCTCATGAGCACGTTCATGGTGACGGCTTACCTGTCCAACAGCATCATGCGGAAGGTCCGGCGGGCGGAGACGCAACTGCTCGCCCAGAACCAGTTCCTGCGAGAGGCTGAGGAACGGCTTCGGATCGCCGCCGCGGAGCTGCAGCAGAGCCGCTACCACGCGATTCAGCAGGAGCGCATGGCGGCGATCGGGCAGATGGCCGCCGGCATCGCTCACGAGGTCAGCAACCCGCTGACGTCCCTCTATTCGCTCGTCCAGGTGCTCTCCTCGTCGCCGGCCGGCGACGAGCAAACGACCGCGCGGCTCGCCCTGATGCAGCAGAGCATCGAAAGGATATCGAAGATCGTCCGGCAGATTGTGGACTACGGCCGTCCGATCTCCAGCGAGGACTGGCTCTACGGCGATCTCGGCAAGATCATCCTCGACACCCTTCAGCTTCTCCGTTACGACCGGCGCGCCCAGGGAGTGGAGATGACGACCGACCTCGATCCCCTGCTGCCCAGGACGATGATCATCGAGCACCAGATGCAGCAGGTCTTCATGAACATCGCGCTGAACGCGCTCGATGCGATGAACGGCCGGGGCAGGCTCGCGGTCCGCGCCGGGCAGAACAACGGCTCCATCGAGGTCGTCTTCACGGACACCGGCGAAGGCATGACCCGGGACGAAATCCAGCACATCTTCGAGCCGTACTACACCACCAAGGCGGCCCGGTTCGGGACCGGCCTCGGCCTGGCCTTGAGCTACAACATCATCCGGAAACATGGCGGAACGATCCTCGTCCAGAGCGAGAAGGGAAAAGGGTCCACTTTTGCGGTCTCCATCCCGCTCCGCGGACCCCAAGGAGACAACGGTGCGACAGGCGCAAATTCTGGTCGTTGACGACGAAGCGGCGTTCCGCGACGTGCTCTGCGAGATCCTGGCCAAGAAGGGGCACACGGTCCGCAGCGGCGGGACCGCCGCCGAGGCGCTGCTCCAGCTCGAGAAGGGGAATTTCGACCTCATGATCTGCGACCTGCGGCTCCCCGACATGAGCGGACTCGACCTGCTGCGGAAATGCCGCGAGACCACCCCGCAGATGCATTTCATCATGATCAGCGCCTACGGCGACATCGAAACCGCGGTCGAAGCGGTCAAGCTGGGCGCGGACGACTACCTGACCAAGCCGTTCCTCTTCGACGATATCCTGCTGCGGATCGAGCGGCTGCTCGAGCACGTGACCCTGCAGCGCAACCATGCGGCGCTCCAGGAAGAGCTCGGCGCCCGGTACGAATCGCGCGGCGTCGTCGGCCAGAGCCCTGCGATGCAGCAGGTGCGCGACCTGATCCACCGGGTGGCCGCGACCAACAGCAACGTCCTGATCCTGGGCGAGAGCGGCACCGGCAAAGAGGTCGTCGCGCGCACCATCCATCGAGTGAGCGATCGGAAGGACCGGCGGCTGGTCTCCGTCAACTGCGCCGCGCTGCCGGATACGCTGCTGGAGAGCGAACTTTTCGGATATGCCAAAGGCGCCTTCACCGGCGCCGCGCGGGACAAAGAGGGCTTCTTCACCGCCGCCGACGGCGGCACGCTGTTCCTCGACGAGATCGGCGCGATGCCGCTCCCGCTCCAGAGCAAACTCCTCCGCGCGATCGAGTCGAAGGAAATCAGCCCGATCGGCTCCTCCGCCCTGCCGACCAAGGTGGACGTGCGAATTCTCAGCGCGACGAGCGTGGACCCGGCGGAGGCGATTCGCAGCGAGCGCCTCATGGACGCGCTCTACTACCGGTTGAACGTCGTCGAGATTCATCTGCCGCCGCTCCGCGAGCGCAAACAGGACGTCCCGATGCTGGTGGAGCATTTCGTCCGGCAGTTCAGCGAGGAACTCAAGAAGCGCGTCAGCGGCGTGGACGAAGAGGCCATCGCCATGCTGATGGCGTACGACTGGCCCGGAAACGTGCGGGAACTTGAGAACGCCATCGAGCGGGCGATGATCCTGACCGACGGCGAGCGGATCACCGCGGCGGCGCTGCCGGTCAGCCTTCAGCGCTCGCGGCGCGCGCACGGTGAGACCCCGTTGAACCTGCGCGCGATGCTCGACCAGTGCGAATCCGAACACGTCGCCGCAGTCCTGGCCCTGACCAACGACGACAAAGTCAAGGCTGCCCAAATGCTCGGCGTCAGCGTGTCGAGCCTCTACCGGAAGCTCGAAAAAGCCAAGTCAGCCGTGTCCGCCGCGGACCAGCCCGCGGCGTAGGAATGCAGGCTCATATCGAATTCACTTCACCTCCGCCTCCATTCGTATCCCCGGGCTTCCTTTGTCTTTGAACCAGGCGGCGAATTCCTGCACCGCTTCGATTTCCAGCCAATATGTTCCCGGCGTTGATGGAGCTTGGATGGCCATGTTCATTGTGATGACAGCATTCGGCTTGATCGCCCCAGGCAGCTCAGTACGCGTATCAAACCCGGCGAAAGACTGTACTGGCCCCTCTTTTGTCCACCGGTAGGACATGCGAACGGCAAATTTGCTAATGTCGCCGAGATCACTGCTAAGACTGGATAAGCCGACATTCCCATTGTTTTTCATCCGTATGGCGCACTGCTTCAATTCATTCTTTTGCCATTGCGTTGGGATTTTCTCCTCCGACAAATCTAAAGCATAGCCTTTCTCTCCCAACGGCCCGTCCATGACGACGACGTCCGCAAGTTGATCCGGCGTCATCCCCGACAACAAGGTCCCCGCGTTTGCGCTTAAAGCCGAAATCTCACGGTCAAGTCGTCCGCCGATCCGGATGCAGATCGGGAAGTTGCTCCACTCCGCGTTCAACGGCAACCGCCTGTACCGCGCCTGGAACCAGTTCAGCACCGGATGGGGCGTCTCCGAGCGGCGCCACGCTTCGGTGATTAATATCTCCGGCGGAGCGCGCTGGAGCTCATGGATGACTTGCTCGCTCAACTGCTTTGCAAGGGGACCCCCGAGCAGCGGATCGGGGTATAGCACGCATGTCGGCGGAAGACGCCCGGAGTTGTAGTACAGTCCGGACTGCGCGCCCCATACGAAGAAGTTCTCTTCCGGCCTCAACGTCCGGCCGATCGCATGGCCCAACCGCGCGACGATGACGTATTCGTCGCCGTACTTCCGCCGGCTCCACTCGTCCGGCGACAAGCGATAGAACGGCGCCTCGTGCGCGAGCAGCGCCAGGACCGCCAGCAGGCCCCCGGCGCACGCGATCGGCTTCGCCCAACGGCCCGCGACGCTGCGAAGCCCGGCGATCCCCCACGCCCCGCCGACACAGAACAGCGGCAGCCAGAACTGGTAGTAGTGCGGCCAGAACTTCCCGGGCAGCGAAACCTCCAGGGCCGCTCCCAGACCGGCCGCGAGCAGCAGGACCACTGATCCCCGCGCCTGCTTCAGCGCCATGTAAAGGCCGGAGACTCCCAATAACCCCAACGGCCAAACCGCTGCGCGCAGGCATGCGGGCGCGAGCGATGAGAAAGAAAAACCCTGCAGCACGTTCTCTCGCATGCTGCCCGCGTAGAATCGGTTGTACGTGAAAACTGCCGAATAGAAATTGTGCAGGCGCCCCCGGAAGCCGAAATAGCCGAAGACAGCCGCCCATGCCGCCGCGCAGACCAGGCCCATCACGCACAGGTGCACGAACGCCTGCCGGCGCGCGCGCCAGCCGCCCTGAATGAGCACGTAAGCCGCACCCAGCGTGGCGAGCATCACCCATGCGATCTGCTTGTACAGCGAAGACAAAGCAAAGAGCGCCCCGATCAGAAGGACATCCCGCATCCGCAATAGTCCTCCGCGCGGGCGCACCCAGAGCGCCAGGGCCCAGACCTGGCACGCATTCATGAAGACTTCGGTGTTCGGCTGATTCCCCTGCAGATACAGGTCGCCCGAAATGAGCACCCAGAACCCCGCCGCCCACAACCCGGTCTCCGCCCGGCCGTCCAGCGCCTTCCCTGCGAAGAAAACGCCGAGCATGATGGCCCCCGCGGCGAAGACGTTCAACAGGTATATCGCACCCGGCCCGAAGCCGCCCACCCACACCCCGAGCGCGTACGTGACGTGGGTCGCCGGCGGTTTCTGGTGCCAAAGTCCGGAATACAGCGTGCGGCCCTCCAGCAATCCCTTGCCGATCACTGTGTAGGTCGCCAGGTCGGGCTCAGGCGGTTCATGGCAGGTATGGAGTCGCGCGAGCGCGATGACCAGGCCCAGAAAGAGCAGAACGAGGATTGTTCTGCGCCTCTTCCATGGGTGGTCCTCAGCCTCCGTCGGACGGATGCCGAATGGGACCGCAGGCTGCGCGTTCATGTGACGCTCCCGGCTGAGTGGGGCTGCGCGGGCGAACCCCTGTCTGTCAGCGTCTGTTCAGCTGGATTTCCGATTTGACCAGGCCCCAATGGGAATCGCTTTTCAGGCATGAGATTACCCGGTCGAATTGCCGCCGTCAAACGCCACCGACATCTGCCGCGCCTTGACTCTCGCCGGAAGCGGGTATATACTTCTTCCCGACTCGCAGCACTTGGCCCGAGTCGTTTGAGGGGTGAAGGCCGCATTTCAGGGGGATGCGCCGAGTTTCGGCCAGCGGTCGGAAGTGTCTGATGAGGTCAGCCGGGGCGCGAAGAGGGCTCCTATGCGCCGAGTACGGTCTCGCTCGCCGTGGAGAATGCCTTTCACGCTGCCGCTCCTGAGCGCAATCCTGCTCCCAGTTTCATTATGCGCCGGCCAGGACGCGGAACCCCCGCTTGAACTCACTCTGGATCAATGTATCGAGACGGCGCTGGAACAGAACGCGACCATTCTGGCGGCGCGCGAGGAGGCGGACGCCGCGGCGGCGCGGGAGCGGATTGCGTTTTCCGCCTATCTGCCTACGTTGACGGCAACGGCGGGCTATACGGCGGTGAGCGAAGTATCCACCATCGCCGTCACGAATAACGCGGCGTTCTATAATGCCGCGCTCAATACCGCCGCATGGTGGGGCATCGCAGGTGCCGCCGGAACGGCGGCGGCCAATTCGGCATTCGACAACCGGACGATTGACCCGCTGCAGACCTTCAACAAAGCGAAGGAGCAGGCTGCAGAACAGTTTCCCCAGACGATGGATGAACCGACCCAGGGCACCAGCATCTACCAGGCGGCCCTGTTGCTGCAGCAGCCGCTGTTCACCGGCGGAAAGATCTACTATGGCAACAAAGTGGCCCAGACCGCGCGACGAATTGAGAACCTGACGATCAATGTTCGCCAGGACGACGTCGTCCTCAACGTGACCCTGGCGTACGAAGCCGCGGTCGCCACGCGCAAGATGGAGCGGGAGGTCGGGGATTTGCAGGTGAGGCTGACCGCGCTTCGCGATTCGGTCCAGAAGATGCTGGCGGCCGGCTCGTTGATCGCGACCAACCGCGACCTCGCGCGCATCGAGATCGCCATTGCGACAGCCGAAAAGGATGTCGCGGACAGCCATAAGGCCGCGGAGACCTCGCTGGCCGCGCTTCGCGAGGTGATGGGGCTGGATGGTCATGCATCGCTGCGGCCCGTGGAGCCGGCGGCCGATACCAAGGTCACATCCCTTTCGCTGGAAGCCTGCGAGGCGATGGCCGCCGACCAGCGCACGGAGCTGGCCCAGACGAAGCTGGCCACGAAGCTTCGAGACCATCAGGTCTCCCTGGCCAAGGCGAACTACTCGCCGGACATCGGGGCGTTTGCCGGATATCAGTATTTCAAGGACGAGCCGAATTACATGAACCCGGACCACAGCGGCGATTGGTTTGCCGGCATTGCGCTGACCCTGCCCCTCTTCGCCGGTTTTTCGACGCCGGCGAAGGTGGCCGAGGCCCGCAGCAACGCGCTTGAGGCCCGGCGGATGGAGACCGAGGCTCAGCGGGGTATTCTCCTGCAAGTGCGCGAGGCTTATCATTCGCTCAAGGCCGCGGAGCAGAAGTGCGCCTCTGCGGAGAAGCTGGTCGCCGAAGCGGCGCAGTTCAAGGCGATTACGCTCGCGGCGCGCTCTCAACATATCGGTGTGGATTACCAAAGGGTGCTGGTGCTCGCCGACAACCCTGATATACTGGAATTCAAAAAGGTGCCCGACGTGAGCGATGAAGTCGAGGCCGAAGTGATCGAGACTCAGTCCAGGATTGAGCGATTCAAGGCGGTTTTCGAGCGCAATGTGGCGCGCGCGCTGCTCTCGCGCGCCCTGGGCGTGCGGTCTTTGCAGGAGCCGGACTAATGAGAAGCGTCCTGAGGCTCTGCGTCGCCGCGGCGGTTCTCCTGGCCGTCTGGACAGCGGCTCAGGCGGCGGATGAACCCATTCGCATGGTGCTGAACAAAAAGGTTTTCATCATGAACCGCCCTGAGGATGTCATGCCTCAGGCCCAAGAGGTCGCCGACATGGTCGGCGAACGCATCGGCCGCAAGATCATCGTGCAGAGCTGCGACGAAGAAATCTCGTCCGTCCTGGATGACTTCAAGTCAGGGAAAGTCCAGTTCGTCTTCAGCGACGGCCTCGACCTCGCCCGGCTGAAACTGGGAAAGCTCGCCCCCGGCGTCGTGACCACGCCGTTGGACGTCAGTATCCTTGTGGGATGCGCTGCACCCGTGGATCGAGGCGGGCAGAAGCCCGGCTTCAGCCGAGCCGTGGTGCTGGTGAGGAACGATTCCAAGATCATGAGCATAGCGGACCTCAAGGGGAAACGACTGGTCTATGGGCGCCTGTCCGAGATGGATTACAGCATGGTTCTCCTCAAAAACGCCTTGCACGATCAGGGCGTTGCCAAGAAAGAGCAATTCTTCGGCAACGTTCGGCGGCTGAGTTGCGAGGACGCCTGTTTGATTTCTCTGCAGCGCGACAGTGCGGATGTAACCTGCATGGTGGAAGACACGCTGCTTGCAAAAACAGCCGTCGCAACCAGCCTGGCGGGCGACTTCAAGATCCTGCAGGCCTCGGAGTTCTATCCGGCCTATGTCTGTTTCTACTTGAAAGACAAAGTGCCGGCGGACCTGGTCGAGAAGCTGCGCGCCCAAATGATGGAACTTCACCAGACTGTGAAAGGCCGCATGATGATGGATGTCTTCATGGTCAGGCAGTTCGTGGCGTTGCCGGAGGACTCCACCAAGCTGATGGAGAAACTCCTGAACGTCGTGGAGCCCTGATCAGGGCGCGCCCGCGCGGACCGGATCCTTGTCCTGAAGGCGAAATACGCATTCCGCTTCGTCCCAGGCCCAGTTCTTATCCAGCAACTGCCCCATCTCCGAATCGGTCAAGACATCGGCATCCACGCGACCCGCAGTCAATGCCTTCAGCCACCCGACGGCCTTCCTGCGAACCGGATCGGGAGCGCCTGAGAGCGGCCACGTCAACGAGCGCAGGCTGCTCGGATGCTTGATGCTCGTGAACCGCGCGTACAGTTCCCGGGTCGAAGGCGCGGAGGACTGGACGACAAAGTACATATGGTATTCGTCGTAGAATGCTGGGCGTTCGTCCTCTAAACATTTCAAAACCTCGTCGGCCACCTGGTCGGCGACCCGGGAGTCCGACTTGAAAACCTTCTTGTGCAGGAGGACCAATTTTTCCACCAATGCGGTGCAGACCCACACGTCATTCTTGTAGGTTTTAAGGGCCTGGAGCATGGCGGGCACCGTCTCGGGGACGGCAAGTTTTC
>Ga0181524_10005425_pt1 | contig 11414 bp, 8 predicted proteins | sample PEATcosm2014_Bin_34_FD_119761 | JGI IMG/M metagenome (GOLD analysis project Ga0181524, IMG submission 119761) | Peatland microbial communities from MTU Mesocosm Facility, Houghton, MI, USA - PEATcosm2014_Bin05_60_metaG | ecosystem: Environmental > Terrestrial > Soil > Wetlands > Peat | place...
CACCGGCCGGGTCGAGTTCGACAGCGAGACGCTCCCGGCGGCGGTGCGCGGGCTCGAAGCGATCGCGCTCTCGCCGGAGACGACGCCCGCGCTGCGGCGGCAGGTGGCCGAGCAGTTGCTGCGGACGTGGGAAGGCGTCGGGAAATGGACGGTGATCTGGGGCCCGCGCGCGGCGGAGACGCTGGTGCAGACGCTCGGACGCATCGGCGCCAGCGAGCTCAGCGACGGGCCGACCCGCGCGCGGATCGCGCAGGGGCTGCTGCTCGGCATCGAGCGCCTGTCGGTGGTACGCGCGCTGGAGGCGATCTTCAACCTGGGCCCCGCCACGCCCGAGCTGGGCGGACTCGCGGCGCCGGCCGGCGTAAAGCTGCTCGATTACTGGATCCTGCCGGAGATCACGCCGGAGGAATTGCAGGCGGTGCTCTCGGCTGCGGCCGGAGCCGCGTGCCGGCCCGAAATCCCGGCGCGGAGCCCCCAGGCGCGCCGGCTCCGCGAGCGCGCGAGCGAACTGCTCCTCGACGCGCTCTGCGCCGGCCATCCGTGGGCGCGCCCGGCGCTGCAGAAAATGCGCGACAGCGCCGCGATTCCCGCGCGGATGAGAAAGGAGATCGCCGGCCGGCTCGAGCAGGCGATCTCCGTCCTCCGCGTGGACCGCGGAAAGACAAAGGAAGGAAACCACAGATGAACACAGATGAGCACAGATACGAATTGCTTTTTCGCCTTCTTATCTGTGTTTATCTGTGGCGACAGGCAGCGCTCGCCAGCTCGCGCTATCGCTCTGTGGTTCCAATCTTTAAATCGGAGTGGCGATGAGCGGCGAATTCCGGAAGAAGCTGGAGAGCGGCGAGATCATCGTTTTCGATGGCGCGATGGGCACGGAGCTCGCCGCGCGCGGCATCGAGCCGGGCACGGTCGCCAACATCGCCGCGCCTGCGACCGTTGCCGCTGTTCACCGCGCTTACCGCGAAGCTGGCGCGGAGGTAATCATAACCAACACGTTCGGTGTCAATAGGCAGGTCCTTGGCAGACGCGGGGATTCTGATAGGATGCCCGAACATCTACTTGCGGAATCATGCGGGATTGCGTGCGATCTGGCGCGCAAGTCTGTCGGAGGTGTCGGCTTCGTCGCGGGGGATATCGGGCCGATGGGCGTGCTGCTTGAACCTTACGGTACCATGCAAAAAGACGTAATGCGCTCCATTTTCTCGGTTACCGCACGGTTCCTTGCCCAAGGTAGTGTGGACCTTTTCCTCGTTGAGACAATGTCCGACACAGGGGAGATGACGCTGGCGGTCCAAGCCTGCCGCGAGGCGGCGCGCAAAGCGAACAGAGACATTCCTGTCGCCGCCTCGATGGCCTTCGATCCGAGCAAACAGGGCGGGTTCCGGACGAACATGGGCGTTTCTCCTTCGGCGGCCGCCGAGGCGATGGTCGCCGCCGGCGCGGACATCATCGGCGCGAACTGCGGGTCGGTCACGCCCGAGCAGATGGCGGAAATAGTCCGCGAGTTCCGAAGCGTGACGAAGCAGCATCCGATCCTCGCGCAACCGAATGCCGGCGTGCCGGAGTTGCAGGCGGGGCAGACGGTCTTCCGGCTTGCGCCCGAGGCGTTCGCGGCCGGAATGCTCAAGGTGCGCGCCGCGGGCGCGCAACTGCTCGGCGGCTGCTGCGGGACGACGCCGGAGCATATCCGCTGTCTGCGACAGGCGTTATGACTGCAAAGTGCTCAGTGCAAGGCGCAAAGCGCCAAATGACAGGTTGACATGTTTTCCGTATGCAGGTATCCTTGAACTTACGGACCCGCCCGGTACCGCAGTGCCTTCGGGATGAGAAATGAAACTCGCCGACGCCGTCAACGATCTGCTCGGACGCACCACCGAACTCCTCGAAGAGAGCGATTACAGCGACCACATGCTGGAACGCGTCTACCGCATGAAAGAGGAGCTCGTGACGCCGTCGGTCCGCGCGCTCAAAGCCCGCCCGCAGTTCGCAGCCTCCGCCGACGCGCTGGCCGCGCTCTTCAGCGCGGTCGAGGAATACGTCGTCTGCTACCCGCGCGAGCCGGAGCGCCGCGAGGAGCGCCGCCTGCGCGTGGAAGGGCTCAAGTCGCGCGTGCGCCGCGAGCTGCTCCCCAGGAGCGACCGCGAAGCCGAGGTCGAGCATCTCGTGGACGAAATCCGCAAGTGGCAGGTGAAGACCACCCTCGACGCGAGCGGCCGGCTGGTCTATTCGACCGCCGGCGGCGCGGTGGTGCCGCCGCGCGACCTGATCGGCACGCAGGTCGGCATCAGCGTCATCGAGCAGGCCGTCAAGGCCCAGCGCCCGTACGCGGACAAGGTCCGCCCGCGCGACAGCCGCGGCGAACCCGGCGGGCTGATCCTCGTCGCCGGCGGCCGGCAGGCCATCGTCGTCGGCGACCTTCACGGGCGGTACGACAACCTCGAATCCATCCTCAAGGACAGGAACAATCTCCAGGACATCGTCTCCGGCAAGGCGCACCTGATTTTCTGCGGCGACGCGGTGCACCCGCGCTCGAGCAGGATCGAGAGCCCGGAGGCGTACGAGGATTCGTTCTGCGTGATGCTCCTGATCATGACGCTCAAGGCGGAGAACCCGTTCAACGTCCACTACCTCATCGGCAACCACGACAACGCGCACGTCGGCGGGCCGCCGGCGACCCGCGGGCAGGTGCAGCAGGACGAGCTGTTCAAGAAATTCGTCACGGAAAAATTCGGCGCCTCCGTCTTCGAGCATTACTGCCAGTTCGTGGCGAACTCGCCGGTCGCCGCCAAGGTGAAGACGCCGAACGGAAATGTGCTGCTCGTGCACGCCTGCCTGACGCCGCGCGCGCCGAACGCGCAGGCGCTGATCAACATCTTCTCCGAGGGCCGCACCGGCGAGGCGCTGCAGGACCTGCTCTGGAGCCGCAACTTCGACCGCGCGATGATCGAGAAATCCCTGGCCGGCGTCGGGGCGAAGTTCGCGATCTCCGGCCACACCTCGCCGAAGGCCAGCCGCGCCGAGCGCTACGGGTTCAACGTCCTGGCGAACCACGTCGTCGCGCACGTCCACGAACTGCAGATCATCCTGAGCGCCCAGGGCAACAGCTTCGGCTACGCGGTCATAGACATGACGCACCCGCTGCCGGACAAAATCACCGACATGACCACTCCCGACGGCCGGCCCGCCTTCCGGGTGTTTCGGCCGAAGGCGGCTGCGATAAAGAGTAAAGGATGAAGGCGGAAGGATGAAGACGGAAGGCGGAAGGATGAAGACGGAATGTTGAAGGCTTGCCTTCTTCATCCTTCCGCCTTCATCCTTCATCCTTACTTTTAAAAGGAGGTCGTGCAGATGACGAGCACAAGGTTGACGGCGGTCCTGGGTGCATTGCTGCTGGCGGCGTCGGCGCCGGTCTGCTGGGGCGCCGAGGCGGCCTCGGCGCCGTCGGAGAAGGAGCGCCAGGCGCTGGCGAACGAAGTGGAAGAACTGCGCGGACAGGCCCGGCCGTTCACGGATCTTTTCGTCAAGACGATCGAACTGGCCCTGCCTTCCGTGGTCAGCATCACCACCACGCGCACGGTCCGGGTCCAGACGGCGCCCGAATGGCCGATGCCGTTCCCCTTCGAGAACCCGAACGAGCCGAACGCGCCTCGGCGCCCGCGGCAGCGCGAGCGGCCCGAATCGGTCACCGGCCTCGGCTCCGGCTTCGTGGTGGACGCCGTGAAGGGCTTCGTCGTGACGAATGCCCACGTCGTGCGCGACGTGAAGCCCGAGCACATCAAGCTCACCTTCCAGGACGGGCACGAAGTGACCGCCGTAAAGGTCCTCGTGGACTCGCGCACGGACGTGGCGGTCATCCAGATTCCGCCGGACCACCTGGTGGCGCTGCAATGGGCGGGGCCGGAGGAAATCAAGCGCGGGCAATGGGTGATCGCCGCCGGCAGCCCGATGGGATTCGGCGGCAGCGTGACGGCCGGCATCATCAGCGCGCCGAGCACGCGGAACCGCTTCTTCGGCAACGGGCAGCCCGGCGCGTTCACCGCCAACCCCAACGATCCCTACGCGGTCGAGGACTACATCCAGACCGACGCGGCGATCAATCCGGGCAACAGCGGCGGACCGCTGCTCTCCCTCGACGGCAAAGTGGTCGGCATCAACACGCTCATCGTCAGCTCCACGTTCTCCTCGGCGGGCCTGGGCTTCGCCGTGCCGCAGCGGCTGGCCCAGCCGGTGGTCGAGGCGCTCATCCAGCACGGCCGCGTCGTGCGCGGGCACCTGGGCGTCGCCATCATCGAGCCCTCGAAAATTGACGACGACGCCGCCTGGGAGCATTTCCGGATGCACAACGCCGACGAGGTCTTCAACAAGTTCCATTTCCGCAAGGACGACAAGGGCTGCGTCGTCGAGGATGTCATGCCCGGCGGGCCGGCGGACAAGGCGGGCATCGAGGCCGGCGACCTGATCCGCGCCATCGGCGGGACCCCGACGCCCAACGTGGACAAACTGCGCGAGGCCGTCGCCGGGACCGCGCCCGGAACGCAGGTGGAAATCTCACTCGCCCGCGCCGGCCGCGACCAGAAGATCAAGGTCACCGTCGGCGAGCAGCCCTCCGGCGAAAGGAACGTGGCTGAAGAGGGCGCCGAAAGCTCGACCAGCGAGGAGCTCGGCCTTTCCATTCAGGAACTCACGCCGGAACTGGCCGACGCCCTCGGCTATGCCGAGGACCTCAAGGGCGTGATCGTCGCCGACGTCACGGCCGACGGCCCGGCGGCGAAGGCCAAGCCGCCCGTGCAGCGCAACGACGTGATCCGCCAGGTCAACGGCGCGCCCGTCGGGAGCATCGAAGAATTCGACGCGGCCATCCAGAAAGCCCGGAACGAGAAGAAGGAGAACATCGCCCTCGCCGTGCTGCGCGGCGAGAAAAAGCAGCTCATGATCGCCCTGAAGCTGCCGAAGTAATCGAGCCGCACCGCCCGGCGGCTTTCAGGCTTGCGTCCGGCGGACGACCGTGGTAGATTTCTGACGTTGGCCTGCGGGAGGACGCATCGTCCTTGATGACCGTTGCGTCCGGGCGCAACCTTTCGGTTCCATGGAACGAGGACTGAGCGGTGGCCGATGGACTGATGGACGCGGCGGACCCGCTCGCTGAACTCGAAGCGGCGCTCGGCCACCGGTTCCGCGACCGCACGCTGCTGACGCACGCGCTGACGCACTCGTCGCGCAAGCCCGAACTGCGCTGCAGCAACGAGCGGCTGGAGTTCCTCGGCGACTCCGTCCTCGGCGCCGCGGTCTCCGATTATCTCTACCGCCGATTCCCGGATTACACCGAGGGCGACCTGACGCGCGTCAAGTCCGTCGTGGTCAGCCGCGTGGTGCTGGCGCGCGCCGCGCGCGAGATGGAGCTGGGGAAATACCTCCTCGTCGCCAAAGGCGTGGCCAACGCCCCGCCGGAGGAGCCCGACGGCGCGGCCGCCGCCGAGTCGCCGCCGCATCGAGCACTGCCGTCGTCCATCCTCGCCGACGGGTTCGAGGCGCTCATCGCGGCGGTCTACCTCGACGCCGGCGTCGCCGCCGCGTACGAATTCGTCCTGCGGCACATCGAAAAGCAGATCGAGCGGACCCGCCAGGAGATCGCGCAGCACAACGCCAAGTCCCTCTTGCAGGAATGGGTCCAGCGCGAGATGAACTCCACGCCGGTCTACCGCGTCACCGCCGAGACCGGGCCGGACCACGTGAAGTCGTTCGAGGTCGTCACGCTCATCGCCGGCAAGCCGTACGGCGCCGGCCAGGGCGCCACGAAGAAAGCCGCCGAGCAGATGGCCGCCGAGCTGACCCTCGAGATGCTGGGGCAAAGAGCGGCGAAGGACCAAACCCCGAGTGCGGAATCCCCTTCGACAGGCTCAGGGCCGTTAGCCACGTCGAACGGCGAAATGAGGAGCGCGGAATGATCAATCGAAACGTGCGCGCCAAGGAACTGTATGCGCTGCTGGGCGACCTGCCTGACCGGGACCGGCCGATCTCCTGCGAGACGATGGCCGAGGAGGAGCATCCGGCGTATCGGCTCGAGAAGCTGATGCTCGACCTGAACGGCATCGAGCGCGTGCCGGCGTACTTCGTCAGGCCGAAATCACCCGCGCCGTGGCCGGCGATGCTCTACCACCACGCGCACGGCGGCAATTACCCGCTCGGCAAGGACGAGCTGACCCAGGGCCGCAGCCACCTGCAGCAGCCGCCCTACGCCGAGGAACTCGCCCGCCGCGGCGTCTGCTCGCTCTGCATTGACACCTGGTGCTTCGGCGAGCGCAGCGGCCGGACCGAGAGCGAGACGTTCAAGGAGATGCTCTGGCGCGGCCGCGTGCTGTGGGGAATGATGATGTACGATTCGATCCGCTCGCTGGATTACCTCGTCTCGCGCGCGGACGTGGATGCGGGCCGCATCGGCACGCTGGGCATCTCGATGGGCAGCACGCTGGCCTGGTGGACCGCCGCGCTCGACGAGCGCATCCGCGCGTGCGTGGACATCTGCTGCCTGACCGATTACGAGGCGCTGATCGAGACGCGCAACCTCGACGGGCACGGCATCTACTACTACGTGCCCGGCCTGCTGAAGCATTTCACGACCGCCGAGATCAACTCGCTGACCGTCCCGCGCGCACACCTCTCGCTGGCCGGGAACTACGACCGCCTCACGCCGCCCGCCGGCCTCGACCGCATAGACGCCGAGCTCCGCAAGGCGTACCGCAAAGCCGGCGCGCCCGGCGCGTGGAAGCTCCTGCGCTACGACGTCGGACACCAGGAAACCGCCGCCATGCGCGCGCACATCCTCCAGTTCCTCGACGCGCACCTGCTTTAGTGTGAGGACGCGCGCGGAGACGGAGAAGCTGATCGTACTCGTCGTCGTCCTCGTCCTCGAATTGAAGTGATTAACGGCCGAGGACGAGGACGAAACGGGTGAGCTTCGTGGGGGCTTGCGCATGAAAGCATCTCAGCGCTCGCTGACGCGTGTTGATATCCTGGTCATCGTGCTCATTGTCCTTTTCGTGCTGCTCCTTTTCTTTTGGATTTCTTTCACGCCGGTGCATGAAGAAGCGCGAAAAGTCAACTGCAGGAAGAACCTTTATCAAATTGGCAAAGCATTGGCGGCTTACCGGGAGGACAACGGCGGCTACTTTCCGTTTTCCTGGCAAAGGGCCGGCGAGCCGGAGCCGGTGGGAGACGGTTCGGCCAATGCCGCCATGGCGGCGACGAGCCTCGGCAATTTGTACCCGCGTTATGTGATCACCACCAGAATATTCAAGTGTCCCAGCGCTGCAGATGAGCCGTCTTTCGTCTTGAACCTGCCTTTGGCATACCGCGGCGCGGGGCAAGCCGCCGGCTTAGCCGGTGCGCTTCCGCACGGAAGTAACTGGACGCTGACAGGTGACTTTCCGCTCCTCCTGACGTCCATGTCCCCCATGAGAGCTTCGAGCTACGGCTACGACCCGCGCATTTCGCCAGGCGCGCCGGACGGCGACGTGGTCATGGCCGACTGGGATGGATCGTGGCAGCTCGATCACGATACCACGAGCCAGAACCACGATGGCGGACAAAATGTCCTGTTCGTGGACGGCCGCGTAAAATGGAAGGAAACCAATCTCTGTTCAGGTGACCCCAACGACAACATTTACGCTGAGGACAAGTGGAACGCCGACACGGATTCGTATCTGGTGGACTCGGACGCCGGATTGGGCGTTTCTTTCGACGGCTACAAGCATCTTCACTATCCGCGATAGACCGGCTGATCGTCCTCGTCCTCGTCGTCGTCCTCGTCCTCGGTCGTTAATCACAGCAATTCGAGGACGAGGCCGAGGACGACGACGAGGACGAAACGGGCGGTCGTCATGCTGAGCGCAGCCCTTCGGCTGTGAGCTCAGGGCCGAACGGCGAAGCATCTCATGCGCTGCGGCCGAAATACGCGCCGCGCAGGGGATTCTTCGCTCCGCTCAGAAAGACGTTCCTGCGCGGGACTTGCCAAAACGCCGCAGAAAGGTAGAATAGACGGACACACAGTCAGCGGAGATAACGATAATGATCAGCAGCGGCGACGGCATTGACGGAAAGGCGCTCTTCGAGTTGCAGAGCGGCCTGACCTACGACGACTTCATCCTTCTGCCCGACCACATCTCCTTCGGCGTGGACGAGGTGAACCTGGCGACGAACTTCACGCGCGACATCCGCCTCAACCTGCCCTTCGTCAGCTCGCCGATGGACACGGTGACCGAGTCCGAGATGGCCATCTACATGGCGCTGCTCGGCGGCATCGGGATCGTGCATTACAATAACACCATCGAGGAGCAGGTCCGCCACGTCGAGCGCGCCAAGCGGTTCGAGAACGGCTTCATCACCGAGCCGGTCGTCCTCGGCCCGGAGCACCGCGTCCGCGACGTGGACGAGATCAAGGCGAAGTTCGGGTTCAGCAGCATCCCGATCACCGAGGACGGCACCCGCGCGACGAAGCTGATCGGCATCGTCACCGGCCGCGATACGGATTTCGAGTCGAACCGCGAGCTGCCGCTGCGCGACCTGATGACCCGCGACCCGGTCACCGCGCCGAAGGGCATCTCGCTCCACGAGGCCAACGAGGTCCTCCGCCGCACCAAGAAAGGCAAGCTGCCGATCGTGGACGAGGCCGGCCGCATCGTGGCGCTGGTCTGCCGCCGCGACCTGGTGACCAACGAGGAGTACCCTCTCGCCTCGAAGGACAAGCTCAAGCGCCTGCGCGTCGGCGCCGCGCTCTCGACGCACGACGAGGACCGCGACCGCCTCGCCGAGCTGGTCCGCGTCGGCGTGGACGCGGTGGTGATTGACTCCTCGCAGGGCGACAGCATCTACCAGGCGGAGATGATCAAGTACATCAAGCACCGCCACCCGGAGCTGCAGGTGATCGCCGGGAACGTCGTCGTCGAGCGCCAGTGCCGCAACCTGATCGCGGCGGGCGCGGACGCGCTGCGCGTGGGCATGGGCCCCGGCTCGATCTGCATCACGCAGGACACGGTGGCCGTCGGCCGGCCGCAGGCGTCGGCGGTCTATTACTGCGCCAAGGCGGGGCGCGAGGCGGGAGTGCCGATCATCGCCGACGGCGGCATCGCCTCGGCCGCGCACGTCGCCAAGGCGCTGGCGCTGGGCGCGAGCACGGTGATGATGGGCTCGCTGCTGGCCGGCACGGAGGAATCGCCGGGCGAATACTTCTACGACAACGGGCGCCGGTTCAAGCGGTATCGCGGCATGGCCTCGGCCGCGGCGATGCGCGCCGGCGGCGCGAAGCGCTACTTCTCCGAGAAGGACCCGATCAAAGTCGTCCAGGGAGTCGAAGGATACGTGCCGGACAAAGGCTCGCTGCGCACGTTCCTGCCGTACATGGCGCAGTGCCTGCGGCACGGCATGCAGGAAGTGGGCTGCCGGACGATGGCGGAGCTTCACGACGCGCTCGCGAGCGCTCGGCTCCGCTTCGAGCGCCGCAGTGCCTCCGCGCAGCGCGAGGGCGGCGTCCACAGCCTGAGCGGCTACAGCAAGCCGCAGGTCCCGGGTGTCTGAAGAAGGACTGCGCGCGTCCGGCGTCGGAAAAAGTCGGATGTCGCTTGACATATAAGAAATATTATGTTATAGTTCCTCCGATCGAGGGCGGAAGGCGGATGGAAGTCGCAAGATGGTGAAGGGGAACAGGATAAGCCCCGAAAGGCGATTTGAAAAAACGAATCCAATTTTCGAGCAAAGGCTCTGTCGAATCTCTCCCGTCATTCCCGCGAAAGCGGGAATCCAGGCTTTCGTTATATGATTCTGGATTCCCGCTTTCGCGGGAATGACAGGCCGCGGATGAGAGCCACAAGATGATGCAGGGGAACAGGATAACGCTCAAAAGATGATTTGAAAAAACGAATCCAATTTGTCGCAACACGCTGCGCCACAGCAGCTTACGTAACACGCTGCGGCACAGTATCTTATGACGCTGAAGCCGAAGTTTACGCAGGAGACCGATCATGTGCGCTCAGTGGCGGCTGGAGCGACGCACTATTCGAGTGACGGCGATGAGCCGGATGTACGAAGAGCTGCCCATGGGCCGCAAGATCATGCTCTCCTCCGTGAGCGGCGTCTGGCGCCCGCCCACCGACGTGTTCGAGTCCGACGATGCCTACGTGATCCGCGTCGAGATCAGCGGCCTGCGGCAGACGGCCGCCGGCGAGATCGAGAACGCCGCACTCCTCGTCGAGGGCGACCTGATCGTCCTGCGCGGCGAGCGCTCGGATGACTGCCCGCATACGAAGTGCAACTACCACCAGATGGAAATCCAGTATGGTCCGTTCGAGGTGGCCGTCCGGATCCCCGCGCCGTTCGATCCCGACGCGGTGGAGACGAAGTATCGCCAGGGGTTCCTAGAAATCGTCGCGCCGAAGGCCCGCGCCGCTCAGCGCGGGTCCAAGCGGACCCGGAAAGGGTCCTGAGTCGCGCGGCGCGACCGAACGAAGGCCGAGTACGATTAGGATTACGATTACGAAGGATGGTTGGATGTCCTTCGTGTCATTTCGCGGGTGATGAACTAGGCACCAGGGAGCAATAGCCTGATGACCGATCCTCAGCCGAAAGACGGCCAGCCGCCGGAACAGGCCGGCCCTAAAGACGCTGCGGCCCAGCCGGAACAGAAGCCGCCCAAAGTGGACGGGCTTCCGCTCGGCGAGGCCGAAGTCCAGCGCGTGACGCTGCCGCCGGAAATGCCGGTGCTGCCCGTGCCCGGGATGGTCCTCTTCCCGCAGGTGGTCCTGCCCATCGCCGTCAACGAGGAGCGCGGCCTGCGCCTGGTCAACGACGTCGTCGTCGGCAACCGCCTCATGGTGGTCGTGGCGGTCAAGAACGAGAAGGCCGAGCATCCCGGCCCGGACGACCTCTACCAGGTCGGCTGCGCCGTGGCCGTGCTGAAGATGATGAAGTTCCCCGACGAGACCACGCGCATCCTCGTGCAGGGGCTGTCGCGCGTGCGCCTCGACCAGATCACCTCCACCAGCCCTTACCTGAAGGCCAACGTCTCGCGGCTGGAGAGCGTCCTCGACGACAACATCCAGACGCGCGCCCTGGCGCGCAGCGTCGTCGAGCAGTTCCAGAAACTCGTGGACCTCTCGCCGCACCTGCCCGACGAGCTCAAGCTGGCGATCCTGAACATTGACGACGTGAGCCGCCTGGCCGACGTCGTCTCCACCACGCTGAACCTGACCGTCGCGCAGCGCCAGGAGAGCCTGGAGACGCTCAACGTCGCGGAGCGTCTCGGCAAGGTCAACGTCCACCTCAGCCGCGAACTCCAGACCGCCGAGCTCTCCACCAAGATCACCTCGCAGGTCAAGACCGAGTTCGACAAGGACCAGCGCGAGTTCGTCCTGCGCCGGCAG
>Ga0181524_10005426_pt1 | contig 11410 bp, 10 predicted proteins | sample PEATcosm2014_Bin_34_FD_119761 | JGI IMG/M metagenome (GOLD analysis project Ga0181524, IMG submission 119761) | Peatland microbial communities from MTU Mesocosm Facility, Houghton, MI, USA - PEATcosm2014_Bin05_60_metaG | ecosystem: Environmental > Terrestrial > Soil > Wetlands > Peat | place...
GAGGAACTCTTCCGGACGAAGAGAGGATTCACCGACCCGGACGAGGCGCGGCGGTTCGTGCAGGAGACCGGCGTGGACTGGCTCAGCGTGGCCGTCGGCAGCATCCACGGCGCGATCACCGGCGCGGCCAAGGACCAGGTGAAGTTTTCCGCGCGCTTGCACATCGAACATTTACGCGCCTTGCGCCTTGCCGCCGGCGTGCCGCTGGTGCTCCACGGCGGATCGGGCGTGCAGAAGGAATCCGTCCTCGAAGGCATCCGCAACGGCATCGCCAAGATCAACATCGGCACTGAGATACGACAGGCTTACGAGAAGCCGCTGGCCGCCGGCAAGGGCGAGAAGGCCGCGCAGGACGCCGTCGCCGCGAAGGTCGAGGAACTCATCGTCGAGGTTTACGGCATCGCCGGCTCGCGGGCGAAGCTGTGCGGATGAACTCCCAATCGGCCTCGTCCTCGCCCTCGACCTCGTCGTCGAACGGAAGTAACGAACGGCCGAGGACGAGGGCGACGACCAGGACGATTACGATCAAGGCGCAAGTGGCGTTATAGATGCCTGAAAAACACGACATTCTGCCCGGCATGCTCAAGACCGGCGCGGGGACATTGGCCAGCCGGATTCTCGGGCTTCTGCGCGAGGTGATCAGCGGGCCCTTCTTCGGCACCGGCGCTGCGTTCGACATGTTCGTTATCGCCTTCCGCGTGCCGAACCTCTTTCGCGGTCTCTTCGGCGAGGGAGCGTTGAACGCATCGTTCATCCCGGTCTTCACGCGCGAGGGGCTCGATCCGGCGGGCGACGCGCGGCGGCTGCTCAACGCCGTCATGACGGCGCTCGCCGCGCTGCTGATGGGCATCACCTGCCTGGGCTGGCTGATCTGCGGCATCGCGCTGCTCTCCGGCCGCCTGCCGGCCAACGGCAAGCTCTTCTGCCTGCTGCTGATGATCCTGCTGCCGTACCTTCCGCTGATCTGCCTCACCGCGCTGCAAGGCGCCGCGCTGAACGTCCAGGGGCATTTCCTCCGGCCCGCGTTCGCGCCGACGATCATGAATATCTGCTGGATCGGCGCGATTGTTCTAATGAAGTGCTGGCACGTCAAAGACCTGAGTCTGGGCGTAACCGGGCTCGCGGTGGGAGTGCTGATTTCCGGCGGGCTCCAGTTCGCCTACCAGGCCATGATGTTGCGCCGCTGCAACCTCCATTTCCGGCTGGTCTGGGACCTGGCGCATCCGGGCCTGCGGCAGATCGTTCAACTGACGCTCCCTGTTGCGCTGGGAGTAGGCGTCATCCAGATCAACACGTTTGTGGATTCGCTCTTTGCGCAGTTCTGCGTGCAGGACTCGGGCGCCAACAGCGCGCTGTGGTACGGCAACAACCTCATGCAATTTCCGCTGGCCGTGCTGGGGACCGCGCTGGCGACGGCGGTGCTTCCGGCGCTGGCGCACCACGAGGCCGTAGGCGACCGCAAGTCGTTTGTGGACGCCGTCGGCCTGTCGCTCCGGACAGCGTTCTTCGTTTCGCTTCCCTGCGTCGCCGCCACGGTCGCGCTCAGCGAGCCGATCGTGCGGGTGCTCTATCAACGCGGGCGATTTACGCCCGAATCCACGGCGCGGACGGCGGCGGTCTTCCTCTGTTTCACCGCCGGCCTGTGGGCGTTCTGCGCTATCCAGGTGCTGGCGCGCGCGTTCTACGCGCAGCAGGACGTGCGCGCGCCCAGGCGGATCGCGGTCATGATGGTCGGCGCAAACTTCGCCCTGAACGCGATCCTGGTCTGGCCGATGCGCGAGGCGGGACTGGCGCTGTCGAGCAGCATCTGCGGCGTCGGGAACATGGCGCTGCTGTGGATACACCTGAGAAGGAAGATCGGTCCGATCGGCGGGCGCGCCGTGGCGGCCAGCGCGATGAAGTCCGCCGTCGCCGCCGCGGTCGCCGGTTTCGCCGGGTACGGCGCGTTCTACGAAATCCTGCGAGCGGCCGGCGGTGCGGCGACGGGCTCGCCGCGGGCCTGGCCGCAGCTCCTGGCGCTCACGTGCGGCCTGTCCGCCGTGTGCGCGGTCTTCCTGCTGGCGGCCTGGGCGCTGCGCGCGACAGAGTTGCGCGAGTTCGCCCAGTCCTTCCGCCGCAAGAAAGACCGGGCGCCTTCGGACGGCTGATCCGCAATGGCGGGTCGGAAAACTCTGCTGACGAGGAGATGGACCATGAAGCGAACCCTGCTCACGATCGCGGCCGCCGCGTGGATCGCCGCCTCCCTGGCCGCATGCCGGACCGCGCCGAGCCACCCGCCCACGTTCAAAGCCCTGCACGAGCTGGCCGCGCTGAAACCCGATAAGCATTCCCCGCTTCAGGACCAGCAGAATATGAGAAAGATGACGGAGCTTTTCCAGGCCATGCAGTTCACGCCGGCGGACCTGGCGAGGATCCGGGACAGTGGAGATGCCCGCCTGCTGGCGGGCGCGCTTACGGTCGCCACGGCCGACAATCCTCTTACGCCGGAACTTCTGCGGCTGGCCCTTTCCAGGGCGTCGGACGATCCCGCGCTGCTGGCCGTTTTGGCGTACCGGGTGGTTCTTTTTCAGCGGAGCGGCGCCATATCCGAAACGGAGTTCCTGCAAACGCTGGACCGATGGCGTAAACTGGAGCCGGAAAACTCCGTCCCTTACTACCTCGAGGCGGCGTGGTGGGTGAACGAAGGGAAGCTCGCCCGCGCCGCCCGGGCGCTGGCGGAGGCGAGCCGCCTTCCGAAATTCGACTCGTACTGCGCGGCGCTGCGCCTGGACGCCGTCGCCGCGGGCGATTTCGTCGGCTATCCGAAATTCACCGCCCGCTACCTGGCGCTCACTTTTCCCGGCCAGGCTCTTCTGGCCAACGCCGGTTGGTGGTGCCTGGATTGGTCAGGCGCGAATGAGCAGGTGGCGCGGGACTGCATCGTCCTCGGAAAGCGCCTGGAGGGCGAGAAAACGCTTCTGGTCGGTGAATTGATGGGCCTGACGCTGCAGTCGGCGGCCATGGGGAAATTCCCGGAAACGGGCAGCGAAGTGGAGTTGAAACGCGTCGAGGAACGCATGAAACAGATCAAGGAGGTCGGCGAACGGGTGACCGCTCTCTCACCCCGCATATCCGAAAGCCGCTTCGTCGCCTTCCTGGACGAAGGGCTTGCCGGATCCGAGGCCGCAGCGGACGAGAAGCTGATTGCGGAATATGGAGATTCCTCGAAGTGACCGAGATGCGCCCGGCCCCGCCGCGCGCGGCGCGCCGACACGAGGAGCGCTCGCCGGTTCCTGAACGCGGACTGGTTCCGGGAACCGGCGCTCGTTCACGATAGGGTATGCCGTGGACGAAGCGGGATTGTGTCGTTCGAGGGGGAGCGTTATTCGGCTTCGATCATGGCCGCCTGATCGGGTTCGGACTGCATCTCCATTTCCAGGTCGGTCTCTTCCTGGAAACTCTCCAGCAGTTCCTTCTCGATCTCCTGCCGCTGCTTCAGAATGAGCTTCTGGTAGCGCTCCTTCAGAAGCGGCAGCCGCGCGGTCTTCGATCTCCTGTTCGACGTCTGAGCCTTCGCGATCATGCTTGCGCCTTCTCCTTCAATAGGGCTGTCCGGGTTAGTGCCATCCGCGGTGCAAAAGCAGGCATCAAAGGCGCGGATTATACCATTGGAAACTGCCTTGTCAACCCTAATTCGGCAAAATTTTGAAAATATTTAGCGGGCCGCCCATTCGGCCATGCTCAGGGCGGCCCTGAGCGAATGTCGAAGCGCCGCCCGCGCCGCCGGTTGTCTCGGTTTTCCCGCCGTGCTATGATTGCGTTTGACTTGACCCCAGCAGGAGATCGCACCATGAAACTGACTGTCGCGGAAGTGTGCCGCCAGGTGGGCGGCCAGTTGATCGGACCGGGCGAAGCGATGGTGGAGCGCGTGGCCAGCCTGTCGCAGGCGGGGCCGGGCGACATCACCTTCGCGCGCCGCGAGAACCTCAAGACGGCGGCCGCCAGCCGCGCGACCGCCGTGCTCGTCCCGGAGCGCGTCGAGGGAATGGCCGCGGCGCAGATCGTCGTCGCGAACCCGTACTTCGCCTTCGGGACGCTGCTGGCCCTCGTGGAGAAGGAGCAGCGCGCGCACCCGGCCGGCATTCACCCGTCGGCGGTCCTCGGCGCGGGCGTGCGGCTGGGGAAGGACGTCGGGCTCGGCGCGCACGCGGTCCTGGGCGACGGCTGCGTCGTCGGCGACCGAACGGTCATTTATCCGAACAGCACCCTGGGCGCGCATTGCTCCGTCGGGTCGGATTCGCTCATTTACTCCAACGTCGCCATCCGCGAGTGTGTGAGCATCGGGAGCCGGACGATCATCCACAGCGGCTGCTCGATCGGCGGGGACGGCTTCGGCTACCTTCAGGTCGAAGGCCGCCACGTGAAGGTGCCGCAGGTCGGAACGGTCGAGATCGGCGACGACGTCGAGATCGGCTGCAACTGCACCGTGGACCGCGCGACGATGGACAAGACGATCATCGAGAACGGCGTCAAAATAGACAACCACAGCCACATCGCGCACAATTGCCGGATCGGGGCGAATTCGATGCTGATCGCCTACGCGCGCATGGGGGGCAGCACGGTCCTGGGCCGGAACGTGCTGCTGGCCGAGGACGTGGGGCTCACGAACGGGATTACGCTCGGCGACCGATGCATTGTCGGGGCCTGCTCCAAGGTCTCGCGTTCCTGGCCGGCCGACTCCGTCATCCTCGGCGCGCCCGCGCAGCGCATCCAGGACGAGAAGCGCCAGATCGTGATGATCAAGAAGCTGTCGCGGCTCTACGAGATGATGCGCGAACTGAAGCGCGGCGGGAAAACGGAAGAGTAACTATTGCGGAATGCGGATTGCGGAATTCGTTGTCCGGCTTTCGCCGTACAATCCGCAATCCGCAATCCTCATTCCGCAATCGTCAGTCCGTTCCTTTCATCCCGCGCTGCCTCATCTCCAGCTCCAGCGCGGCGACGAACGGGCGGAAGATCTCCTCGTTGCGGTCGTTGATCTTCATCAGGTGCTCGTGCGCGGCATGGACGCACGCCAGGCGTTCCTTTTCGCCGCGCTGCTCTTCGAGCCGGACGAATTCCAGGGCGGGCGTCTCGAACGGCTCCGACTCGACGAAAATCAGCTCCGTGAGCCCCACGTTTTTCAGCAGTTGCAGCAGCGGCTCGGAGACATTGACCGCGGCGATGCCGGGCGTCTTATCGTTCTGCTCGTAGGTGGCCGCGCCGGCGAGCACGCCCATGAACGTGCTGTCCATCCCCGTGCAATCGGCCAGGTCCACGACGATGAAACTGCGCCCCTCGGCGAGCAGGCCTTCCATGAAGGTGCGCAGGCACAGGCAGTTGCTCATCGTCGCGAGTCCGTGCACGCGCACATAGACGGCGCGCGTGCCGGTGGCGACTTCGTAATACCCGCCTTGCATCACAACCAAATCCGAATCTCCGCCAAACGCCAAGCCAGGCCGATCAGCGCTATGAGACTCGAGAACCGGGCGCCGCCTGGCCGTCCGGCCGGAGCACCAGCACCTTCGGCCCGTCCTGCGCCGCCAGCAGCATGCCCTGGCTCTCCACGCCGCGCAGCACGGCCGGTTCAAGGTTCGCCACGACGACGATCGTCGAGCCCAGGAGCTGCTCGGGCGTGTAATACGCCCGCAGACCGGCGACGATCTGCCGCTCCGTGCCTCCCAGATCAATTTTGAGCACGTACAGCTTGTCGGCGTTCGGATGGTTCTCGACGGAAAGGACCTTCGCGACGCGGAGGTCCAGCTTCTGAAATTCGGCGAATGGGATCATCTTATTCCCCTCCGAACGCACGCCACCCAGCGATCGGAAACAGCCTACCAGAAACGCCGCTGCCTTCGCAACGCAAAACAGCGTGCAATTCTCCGCGCTCCGCGGCGCCTGGCGCAGCGCCGAAAAGGCCTTCTGAAGCGCGCCGGAAGCGGCGGAAGACGCGCTCCGGTTCGTCGCGCAGCACTGCAAAGCCTGGCAAGGTCGGCTGACCTCAGCGCGGACTCCGCTTCGGCCCGCCGACGAGGAGCAGATACAAGTCCATGACGTTCGTGCCGGTCGGCCCGGTCATGAGCAGGTCGCCGAGCGGCTGAAAGAAATGGTAGGAGTCGTTGCGGGCCAGGAAATCCGCCGCGCTGAGGCCGAGTTGAGCGGCGCGGTCGCAGGTCGCGCCGTCGGCGAGGGCGCCGGCCGCGTCGGTCGGGCCGTCGGTCCCGTCGGTGCCGCCGGCGAGGATGGCGACGCCTTCCAGCCCGCGCGCCGCCAGGGCGGCGGCGAGCGCGAACTCCTGGTTTCGGCCGCCGCGTCCGTTTCCGCGGAGCGTGACGGTGGTCTCGCCGCCGCTGATCAGGCAGGCCGGCGGCGCGACGGGCCGGCCGCTCGCCAGCGACTCGCGCGCGATGGCCGTACAAACGCGCGCCACTTCGCGGGCTTCGCCCTCGATCGTGGACGAGAGCACCAGCGGGCGATAGCCGAGCGCGCGCGCCTTGCGGGCGCATGCGGCGATGGAGGCGGCGTTGTTCGCGATGATCAGGTTGCGGACCTTCGCGAAGACCGGATCGCCCGGCTTCGGCGTCTCGGCTTTCGCGCCGGCCGCGCCCGCGCGCAGATGTTCCAGCACGCTTCGCGGCGCGCGGGACTCGATGCCGTACTTGCTCAGCACGGCCAGCGCATCGCCGAAGGTGGTGCGGTCCGGCGCCGACGGCCCCGACGCGATGGCGTCGAGCGGGTCGCCGACGACGTCGGAGAGGATCAGCGCGACGACCTCAGCCGGCTGCGCCGCCTGGGCGAATCGCCCGCCCTTCAACTGGGAGAGATGCTTGCGCACGGTGTTGATTTCGCGGATGTCCGCGCCGCACGCCAGGAGCGCCTGCGTGGCCGCCTGCTTGTCCGCCAGCGATACGCCCGCGACCGGCAGCGGCATCAGCGCCGAGCCGCCTCCGCTCAGGCACAGCAGCACCAGGTCCCCTTCGCCGGCCGATTCGAGTATCTTGACGATCTCGCGCGCGCCGCGCAGACCGGCTTCGTCCGGGACCGGATGCCCGGCCTCATGGATATGAATCCGCCGCAGCGGCTTCTCGGCGGCGCCGGCGGATTTGACGTTGATCCATCCGCCGGCGATCCGGTCGCCGAGGATTTCCTCCAGCGCGCCGGCCATCCGCGCCGACGCCTTGCCCGCGCCGACGACGAAAATGTTCCGCACTTTCGTCAGGTCGCAGGAATAATCCCCCAGCCGCAGCTTCCGCCCGCGCCGGACCACGTGACGGCGAACCGCTTCAACCGGGTCAGCGGCGGCGAGGCCGGCCTTGAAGATGGCGAGGATGTCCCTGCGCGCTCTCTTGTCCATGACTCAGCTTCTCCCGTTTCGTTCAGGATTATAGGTGCGCCGCGTCCGGCCGGTCAAACGATGGACAAGACGGAAACGGCGTGCTACGATCCGTCATCGTAATCGTACTCGTAATCGCCGCCCGTGCTGATGAGTTCAACAGCGATTACGATTGTACCGAAGGAGAGGTCCCGTGGCCGATATCTGGAAACGCCTCGCGGACTGCCGCGCTGAGCTGGAGGCGGCCGGCGGCTCGCCGAGCGGGCGCTGGCGCGAACTGCTGAGGCAACTCGATGCGCTGGCCCGCGAGGGCCGGCAGCGCGAAGAGGAAGGCGTGGCGTTGCTGCGCGAGGCGGCGCTGGTGATCTCGGCGACCAGCGCGCCCCGCGTGCTGGAACTGGCGCTCGACGCGATGATCCGGCTGAGCGGAGCGCAGCGCGGGTTCATTCTGCTCTCGCACGCCGACGGCGCGCAGGAAGTCGCCGCGGCGCGGAACATGGAGCGCGGGCGAATCGCCGACGCGGCCTCCGAGATCAGCCGGCGCGTGGTCGGCGCAGTGCTGGCCGACGGCAAGCCGGTGCGGCTGGAGGACGCGCTCCATACCGCGCCGTTCTCGCTCGCGGAAAGCGTCACGCGCCTCAAGCTGCTCTCGGTGCTTTGCGCGCCGATCCGCGCCGATGGCCGAATTGCGGGCGCGCTGTACCTGGAGAACCGCAAGGCCACGGGCATTTTCACCGAGGAGACCGAACGGCTGGTCGTCGAGTTCGCGGAGACCGTCGGCGCCGCGCTGCGCAACGCGGAGGCGTTCGAGGACCTGCGCCTCAGCCGCGACGCGCTCCGGGCGGCGGTGACGCGCGAGCACGGCTTCGAGGGCATCGAGGGCCGCGACCGCGGCTTCTGCGAACTGCTCAAGACGGTGGCGACGGCGGCGAAGGGCGACATCCCGATCCTCATCGAGGGCGAGAGCGGCACCGGCAAGGAGCTGATCGCGCGCGCGGTTCACCTCGGCTCGCCGCGTCGCGACCGCGCGTTCGTGAGCGTCAACTGCGCCGCGCTGCCGCACGCGCTGCTCGAGAGCGAGCTCTTCGGCCACACGCGCGGCGCGTTCACCGGCGCGGTGCGCGACCGGCGCGGGCTGTTCAGCTCCGCGCACGGAGGCACGATCTTCCTCGACGAGATCGGCGAAATGGCGCCCGAGCTGCAAGGGGCGCTGCTGCGCGTGCTCCAGTCGGGCGAGTATCGCCCCGTCGGCAGCGACGAGGCGGCCCACGCCGACGTGCGCGTCGTGGCCGCCACGAAGCGCAGCCTCGCCGAGGAGGTCCGGGCCGGACGGTTCCGCGAGGACCTCTTCTTCCGCTTGAACGGCGTGCACGTCCGCGTGCCGCCGCTGCGCGAGCGCCGCGAGGACATCCCGCTGCTGATCGGGCGGTTCCTGGAGAAGTTCAAGGTCAGCGGCGAGGAGCCGGCGCTGACTGACGAGGCGCGCGCCTGCCTGATGGCGTACGATTATCCCGGCAACGTCCGCGAGCTCGAGACGGTCATCCGCCGGGCCGTCCTCTTCGCCCGGCAGGGGAAGATCGGGATCGAGGCGCTGCCGCCGTCGCTGACGAAGGCTGGCGCCGAGACGCTGCTCGTGCCGGTCCGCGTGCCGGCCACGGGCGCGCAACTGCTCGCGGCGAAACGCGACTCCTCGCGCGCCGCCGCCGCCGAGCTCGAGCGGGCCTTCCTGCTCCAGGCGCTCGCCCTGAGCGACAACCGCCCCGGCGAAGCCGCCCGCCGCGCCGGGATGAACCGGTCGCAATTCGAGAAGATGCTCTCGCGGCATGGGCTGTCGGGAAGGCAGAAGGATGAGTGATGAATGATGAGCGTCGGATAAGGCGGCGCCAGTCCGGCACGGCACGGACGGCGTCAAATATGGTATGATGCGAACGGGAGGAGTTCCGGGGAACCTCCTCCAGGCGAGGCGAAAGGATCGAGAATGGGCCTGACCCATGTGACGGCCGAAGTGGCGAATCCGTTTGACTTGAAGCGGAAAAAGACGCTGACCTTTCTTGTGGATTCCGGGGCGGTCTACACGGTGATCCCGGCTGCGCAGCTCAAGGCGCTGGGCATCGCCAGCACCGGCCAGCGGACGTTCTTTCTCGCCAACGGGCAGCCTGTGAAGCGCCGCACGGGCGAAGCGCGGATCAAGCTGAACTCGGAATCGGCCACCTGCGTCGTGCTCTTTGGTGAGAAAGGCGACAGCACTCTTCTCGGTGTGACCACGCTGGAGAACCTCGGCCTGATATTCGATCCCATCCGCCAGAAACTCATGTCCCTGCCGATGCTCATAGCCGATGTGCGGAGATACTTCCGCTGACGGCCAGGAAGCGGTGAACCTTCTTTGTCGCTCGTCATGCCGAAACACATGAAAAACCGATGCGAATGGGGCGACAGCGATCCGCTGTATGTGAAATACCACGACCGCGAGTGGGGAACGCCTTTGCATGACGAGCGCGGGCTTTTCGAGTTCCTGGTTCTCGAGGGCGCGCAAGCGGGGCTGAGCTGGCTGACGATCCTCCGGAAACGCGACAACTACCGAAAGGCATTCGACCGGTTCGATCCGCAGAAGGTCGCGCGCTATTCGGCGGCGGACGTCCGGCGCCTTCTTGCGGACCCGGGCATTGTGCGCAATCGCCTGAAGATCGAATCGGCCATTCGAAACGCGCGAGGAGTCCTCGCCGTCGCGGACGAGTTCGGCTCTTTCGACTCCTTCATCTGGCGCTCTGTGGACCATCGGCCCCGGCAGAATGCGTGGCGATCCCTGGCCGAGATTCCGGCCAGCACCGCGCTCTCGGACCGAATGAGCAAGGAGTTAAAGAAACGGGGATTCAGCTTCGTCGGCTCGACAATCTGTTACGCCTTCATGCAGGCGGTCGGAATGGTGAATGACCACGTCGTGGGCTGCTTCCGGCATGAGGAACTGAAGAAGATGGCCCGTCAGCGATGACGCGTAGCGCCAGCGCCTCCGCGTTGCGGACCGCTTCTTTCCGGGTCTTGCCATACGCCATAACCCCAGGCAAATCCAGCACTTCGGCGATCCAGCGTCCGTCCGTTTCGCGCTCGATTTCAATCTTCATCGTGTAATCTTCCGAAAGGAGTTTAGCCGCGAAGAGGCGCAAAAGGTACGGCTTAAGCACAGGAGGTTAGCGCCTGCTTCTTGCGACTCTTGCGCCTCTTCGCGGCAAAGCCGCCGTTCACTCCTGCTGGTAAATCACAATCCGGTCGTGGATGAGCAGGACGATGTCGGGCTTGCCGCCCATTCGAGATTCCTCAGGACGGCCCTGAGCGATGGTCGAAGGGCCGCCGGTGACGGCGCCGATGGCGAACTCGCGCGGCTCCGCGGAGGCCGTCGGCGCGGGCCCCATGCGGCCGCCGGGGAACGCCTTCGCCTCAAAGACCGGCCAGGCGAGCGCGCGCTCGATGCGCGGTTCCTCTTTCCGCCATGTCAGCAGTTCCATCAACTGCTTCGTCCCCTCGGTGACGATGATCTGCGGCCAGCCGTCGCCGCGGAGATCGCCGACCTCGACGTCCGCCAGCCGCCCGTTGTGCACCGGCGACTCGTACGAGGCGATCGAGCGCAGCGCCACGCGCGGCAGGCCCGGGCGCAGGATGTGGAAATCGTCCTGCCCGACCAGGATGACGGCCGGCTTGCCGCTCCCGTCCAGGTCGGCGACGTGCAGCCGCTGGAGGTTGCCCGCGCCGGTCTGGAGCTTATCCACGACCTCGTACGCGCCGGTCTTGTTCGCCCGGAGCACGGTCAGGCAGTGGTTCGCCTCGTCCGCGAGGAGGATGTCCGTGGCCGAACTGCCGTTGAGCCGTACGGCGGAGGCCGCGACGATCTGGCTGGTCGGCGCCAGGCCGTTGAACTGCTCGACGATCTCGATCCGGTCCTTGTCGTCGAGCCGCAGCGCGCGCGCGAAGCTCTTCGCGGCGACGAGGATCGTCGGCTTGCCGTCGCCCTTGAGGTCGGCGATCGAGACGGACCGCCGCGTGACGCCCTCCACGAGCCCCTTGCCA
>Ga0181524_10005429_pt1 | contig 11406 bp, 12 predicted proteins | sample PEATcosm2014_Bin_34_FD_119761 | JGI IMG/M metagenome (GOLD analysis project Ga0181524, IMG submission 119761) | Peatland microbial communities from MTU Mesocosm Facility, Houghton, MI, USA - PEATcosm2014_Bin05_60_metaG | ecosystem: Environmental > Terrestrial > Soil > Wetlands > Peat | place...
CGTCGTCATGCCGCTCAAGGAGGGGCGTTTCGTCGAGACGCTGCCTTTCGTCACCACGCCAATTCGACACAGCGCGGGCGTCGCCACCGATCTCGGGCTCTTGGAGCGCGGAGACGACGGCGCGCTTCAAGTCGCCGGCGTGATGTGCGAGCCGGGCGAGGAGCGCGCCACGCTTGACGGCATTTCCAGACGCTGTGGCCGCGAACTCGCGGTCGCCGCGAGGCTTGCTCGATTTGATTCCCCGACGGCCAAGGAGCTCGCGCTGCTGCGTGGGTTCGATCCCCAACGCGCGATTCTCGCTTGAGACGCGCCCATTCAAGGCAAGGAGCTGAACATGGAATACACCGATGTGCTCTACGAAGTTAGCGAAGGCGTCGCCACGATCACGATCAACCGCGCCAATCGCCTCAATTGTTTCCGTGGCCGAACGATCGAGGAATTGACCCACGCCTTCAAACGCGCCTGGGCGGACAAGGGAGCCGGCTGCGTCATCCTCACGGCGGCCGGCGAAAAGGCGTTTTGCGTCGGCGGCGATCAGAAGGAAATGCAGGAGAAGGGAACCTACGGCACGTCCGAAAACGGCCTGTGGGAGATCGACGACCTGCACATGGTCATCCGCAACATTCCGAAGCCGGTCATTTGCGCGGTCAACGGCTACGCCATCGGCGGCGGCCATGTCCTCCATGTGCTGTGCGATGTGACCATCGCCGCCGAACACGCGAAGTTCGGACAGGCGGGCCCTCGCGTCGGATCGTTCGACGCCGGCTGGGGCTCGGCTTATCTTGCCCGCACGGTCGGGGAGAAGCGCGCGCGAGAGATTTGGTTCTTCTGCGAGCAATATGACGCGCAGACTGCGCTGCAATGGGGCTTGGTCAACAAGGTCGTGCCTGCCGGCAAGTTAATGGAAGAGGCGCGTGCGATGGCGAAGAAGGCGGCCGCGCTGAGTCCGACGGCGTTGAAATTCCTCAAGCACGCCTTCAATGCCGATAGCGCGCACATATTCGGTCAAGTGAAGATGGCGGCCGACGGTCTCGCCTCGTTCGTCAATTCGGAAGAAGCCGCCGAAGGGCGAACCGCGTTCCTCGAGAAGCGCCAGCCCGACTTCTCCAGATTCCGCTGAACCACTGGGAGGGCGCGTTTCGATGGCCGATCCGACGTTGAATGGGAAGAACGCGCTGGTCACCGGCGCCGCTAACGGCATCGGGTTCGCCATCGCGCGGCTCCTTGCCGAACGGGGGGCTCGCGTCGTCCTGAACGACGTGGATCTCGACGCCGCGCGCGCGGCGGCGGCCTCGATCGGCCCGCGCCATCTGGCGATCCAGGCCGACGTCGCGAATGAGGACGAAGTCGGCCGCATGGTCGACGAGGCGGCGACGGTTTTCGGCGGCGTCGACATCCTCGTCAACAACGCCGGCGTCGGCGACGGGGCGGTCCCCACCCTCGCGCAAAGCCTCGCCGTTTTCGAGCGGACGCTGGCTATCCATGTCAATGGAACGTTTCTCGTATCGAAGGCGGTCGCTGCTCGAATGGCGCAAAACGGCGGCGGATCGATCGTCAATCTCGGCTCGATCGCGGGCCAGGTCGGCGTTCCCGTCCGCACGGCGTACTCGGTCGCCAAGGCGGGCGTCGCGATGATGACCCGCGTATTGGCGTGCGAATGGGCGGGCCTGGGAATCCGGGTCAACGCCGTGGCGCCAGGCTATGTGCGGACGCGATTGGTGGCCAAACTGATCGCGGACGGGCGCCTCGACCCGGCTCGCATTCGCGCGCGAACGCCACTCGGCCGCATGGCCGAGCCCGAGGAAATCGCCCGCGTCGTCGCGTTTCTCGCGTCGCACGAAGCCTCCTACGTCACCGGCGCCGTCGTGCCCGTGGACGGCGGCTACGCGGCCTTTGGCGGCCCCTTTGATGCTTCGGGGGAGTTTTCGCCTTACGATCATGGCAAAGCCCCGGAGTCGAGCGAATCGCGCCTTTCTGCGGAAGGCGCGCCGCGGCCAGTCGCAACGGACGGACAGCGCGCATGAACACGAACGTGACTTCCACCGTCGAGGATCCCGCCCTCGTCGAAAAGCGCCGCCATCAGATCGTCGCCGCGGCGACCAAGCTGTTTTCGGACCAGGGGTTCTACAAGACGACGATCAAGGACATCGCCAAGGAAGCGGGCGTCAGTTCCGGCCTGGTCTATCTCTATGTGCGAGAGAAGGAAGACGTCCTGCTGCTCGTACTGCTCGAGGTGGTCAATTCCTACGCGCAGGAGATACCGAAAGCGATCGAGGGCCTCACCGACCCGCTCGAGCGATTGCTGCGGGCGGTCGAGGCCTATTGCACGGTCGTCGACCGCCACCGCGCGGCCACCGTGCTCGCCTATCGCTCGACGAAATCCTTGTCCCCCGATCGTCGCCTGCTGATCCAGCAGCGTGAAACCGAAACCAACGACATCATCGCCGCCGCCATCGTCGCCTGTATGAAGGTTGGCCTGATCCGCAAGATCAACGTCGATGTGCTCACCTACCAGATCGTCCTCGTCGCGCATGGCTGGGCGCTGAAGAGTTGGTATTTCAAATCGCGGTTGTCGCTTGAGGAGTATATCCGCGATAGCCTCGATATAATCTTGGCGGGCGTGCTGACCCCGATCGGCCAGCGCAAGCGCGCGAATCTGCGCGACGGCGCGGGGCGGGGCTCACGATAAATGAAGGCTTGCGTCGCCCATGACGATTTGTCGCCTTTAGGCCTGCGATAGCGCTCGGGCTGTCAGCGCGATCCTGACGCCGAACCTGCCCGAAAAACCCGACCCGATCGAATCCCCCCGCCTGCAAAGGTGATGGGCGGCGGGCCCATCCGGCGCTCTTTCTCCCATCGCAAATGGACCAAGGTTGGCTTCCGGAAGGTTCGGAACCTTGCTCATCCTGGGGATGCGCGGGGGGAGTTCGCTACATCGACCCGCATCGTCGGCTTTTCGAACCGGTCTCCCGTCGAATGCGAACTGCTCTCCGTCGAGCGCAATGCATCTGCCCACGGAGGAAGAATTTTGACGGCGGAGACTGGCGCCCGAGTTCCCGCAATTCGGGCGCATTGGAGACCGGCGTACGCCGAAAATCGTCTCTTCGCGCCGCTAAGCCACGGAAATCACGTGCGTTCCCTGGTAAGGTGCAGAAATGCCGATTTCGGAGGAGTGGATGGTGGCGGCCGCAGTCCCCGCGAACCGGTCTCCGACGCGAAATTCCCTGCTTGCAGGGAATTTGCAGGGAAAATCGATCAATTTTGCTTCCGCGGAACAGCGTCGCTCCCCGGAGTCCCCAGGAAACTGGGCCTCGAGTGGATAAATTCCCTACTCCATGGAGCAGGGAATTTTCTCGCTCCCCGCAGGGAATTGGAAAAAGCCCGCAGCCATTTGCAACGCGTCCGGCCGTCCAGCGGCCCATCTGCAAATCGCCGGCCCCCTGAACCAATGAGGCGCCCGTCGGCTTCCTGCGGGACTGTCCCCGTTACGGGCCGCGACCGAGGCCTGACCCTCCGCATCGCCCAGAGCCAACCCGGCAGCGACCCGCCGCTCGCCGCGCCGAAAGAGTGCGCGCCTCCGTCGAGAGATGGTCTCGGCGACTCTCTTCTTGGGCTTGGCTCATCCGGGTAACGGGATGAGCCAAGCCCAAGAAGAGAGTCGCGAGCTTAGTCGCGATGTCAAGCGTCATCTCTTCAGGTGGACTCATTCTTATACCAGTCCAGCGATCGCCCGAGGCACGTCTATATCCGCGGTTATCGTACAACGACTTGACACGGCCGGATCGTTGTGCAGGATGCGAGCAATTCGGACAGCTTCCGGCCTAGCGGCGAAGCGGTCTGAGCGAGCCAGCCAGAACAAGAGGTTCTCGGTCTCGCCTGAACATCGACGGTCCTCTCTACGAGGGAGCCGCGCTTGATGGTTGGGTGTGATCGGGCCTCCGCTTGGGCTGCAGCAGCCTCCAGGACGCCAAGCGTCCCATATGGAGGTTGAGTCTTGAACGATCGCAAATCGAAAGAGAGCGCGTCTGGCGCGGATCCCGCCGACAACTCGCAGGCCCACGAAGGGGCGGAGGAGGCCGCGTCCCATAACGACGCCGGTCCGGACGACGACAAGGTCGGCTACCGCCGGCCGCCGAAGGCGACGAGATTCCAACCCGGGAGGTCCGGAAATCCGGCGGGCGGCCGCAAGCGCAAAGCGTCGCACAAACTGCTTTTGGACCGGTTCGAAGAGCTTCTCGCCGCGCCGGTGGACGTCACTGTCCGCGGCCGTCACAAGCGCATGAGCCAGCGCGACGCCATGCTCCTCCGCCTAATCAGCGACGCCAACAAGGGCAATAATCAGGCGCGCCGGCAGGTCTTTGCCCTGCTCAGAGAATTGGACGCGCGCGATCGCTTGTTCGCCAACCCCTTTACCGCGCCCTACCGTGAGCCGCACGATTTCAGCTGGAGCGAGGCGCAGAAGAAGCTGTTCCGAGAGCTGGAAGAATCCTGCAAGGACCTGGAAGAGAAATGAAGATTGATGGCCCGGCTAACCAGGGGCGCGAGCGCCCGACTTTGGTATAGGCCGCGCGCCAAACGGGAGATAGCGCAAATGTCCAGAGAGGACTCCGCCCCGCTCGCGATCGAATGGTCGCTCAAGCCGCAGTTGAAGGGCAAGAACCATCGCCGGCGGAATGCCGCGAAGCGCCTGGCCGCGCCCGCCGCCGCGTTGCGCCCCCCGCGCAACGATGTCCTGCCACTGTTCGAGGTCTGCCGTCTACCGCTGGAGGACATCCGTTCCGCCGCTCGCAAAGTTCGTCGCAGCGACGCCGCGCATGTGCGCGAGGTCGCCGCGACGATTAGCGCTCTCGGCTTTTGCGTTCCGATCCTCATCGGCAAGAACAACCGCGTCATCGACGGCGAGGCCCGGCTCGAGGCCGCCAAGCTCATGGGCCTCGGCCACGCGCCGTGCTTGCGTATCGATCATTTGTCGGAGGATGAGCAGCGCCTGCTGAGGCTCGCCGTCAACCGGCTCGGCGAGAAAGGCCAATGGGATCTCGATGAGCTGAAGATCGAATTCGAGGAGCTGATCCTTGCCGATGCGCCGATCGAGATCTCAGGCTTCTCCCTCGACGAAATAGACCAGATCGTGATCGGCGATGAGCTGGAGGTCGCGGAGCAGGGGCCGCTCGAGCCGGACCCCGGCGCGGTCGCCATCGCGCGCCTCGGCGACATGTTCCAGCTCGGGCCCCACCAGCTCATCTGTGGCGACGCGACCGATCCGGCGATCCTTGCGCGGTTGATGGACGGCGCCCCTCCGGCCCGCCTGATCCTGACGGACGTGCCCTATAACGTGCCGATCGCCGGCCATGTCACCGGCGGCGCTCATCGCGAGTTCGCGATGGCCTCGGGCGAGATGAGCGACGCCGAGTTCCTGAGCTTCATTGCCGCGTCGATCGACGCCGCCACTGCCCACCTTTGCGACGGCGGGGTGTTCGGCACCTACATCGACTGGCGGGGCTTGCCGACCGTGCATTCGGCTGCGGCGCAGCTGGGCCTCGCGCCGCTCAACCTGATCGTCTGGGCCAAGACCAACGCCGGCATGGGCAGCCTCTATCGCTCGCAGCACGAGCTGCTGCCCTTGTTCAAGAAGGGCGACGCTCCGCACGTCAACAATATCGAGCTCGGCAAGAGAGGCCGATCGCGTTCGAACGTCTGGATCTACCCCGGGGCCTCGTCGTTGGGCTCCGACGCCCGCCGCGGCCTGCAGGACCACCCGACCGTCAAGCCTACCGCGATGCTGGAGGACGCGCTTCTCGACCTCACCAACCGCGGCGAGATCGTGCTCGATCCTTTCCTCGGCTCGGGCTCGACCCTGATCGCCGCCGACAAGGCGGGTCGCGTCTGCCGCGGCGTCGAGCTGGATCCGCTCTATGTCGACGTGATTATCCGGCGCTACGAGGCGGCCACGGGCGAGGCCGCGATTCTCGTTGAGACGGGTGAGACTTTCGCGGATTTGGCGGCACGGCGGGCGACGGAGACGGCGAGGTTGGAAGTGGAGGCGGCGCGGTCGGAAGCGGAATCGGCTCAGCCTTCGCCCTGAGGCTCGAATTTTGGAAGGCGCGCCGGGCGCGATTTCGCCGCTCGACCCCAATCGCGCAGTCCCGAGTCATCGCCTCGTCCGGCCCGAAGCCGCGTCGATCGTCGATCAGGCGCTCTTTTCGGCTGGCGTCGCCCTGAGCTTTTCCGCCACCCAGTCCATGATCTTGAGGAAGCTCGCGCCCTGATCGGGGGTCAACGACGCTAGGCGAAAGAACGTCTGCTTTTCCAGCATGTCAGGCCGAATTGTCACGGCCGGTATTGCGTTCATCTTGTCCATAAGCTCGCGCCGTGCGGGGCCGGCGCTGAACGCCGGCGTCCGCATCAGCTGATTGAAGTTGATGGCGGCGCTGCAGTCGGTCCATAGACGCATCACCGCACAGGGCTCGGCGCCCACCCTGAATTCGGGCGCGATGGATCCAACGTTCGGCGCGTCGTTGAGAAGCACCCGGTCGGCTTTCGCCGTCATCCAGCCAATGAGCGCCTTGGCCGTAGCCGTCAGAGCGGCATCGTCACGGGCGGCGATCGCGTCGAGAATTTGGGCCTCGTCCCAAAGGCGGCGCGGCTTGGCGCTCGCGCCCGCCTTTTGCTCGATCGCCTCCTGGGTTTGGCCGAGCACGATCGGCGCCAGCGTGCGCAAGCCCCCGCCCTGATATTGGCGCAGCTCGACCGCAAGGACTTCGGCGGGGCGCATCTGGACGTTCATGAATTCGACCACCTTGCGCAGTTCCGGAGGAATGCGGTCGGCGACGAACAGCATGCGAATGCGGCCTGCCTGCAAATTGCCCTTCACCCTGGCCCAGAACGCATCGCTATCGGGATCGACGCCAAGCTCGTCGCGCAAAACGTCGGCCGCGTTCTTACCCGCTCCCTCGCAGCGCAGCTCGAAGCGCCCGCGCAACTCCTCCGCGGGCCAGTGCAGGACCGCGTTCGCGGCGTAGTCGAGCATCTGTCCGACCACTTCGCGGCGAATCCGCGTGTCGGTTCCGCGCTTGACTTCGACCAGCGTGGGCACGCCGTCCTGATCCAAAAAGAGGTGGTCGAGAGACCAGCGCCCTGCCCCGCCGTGCTCGCACGCGATCGGCTGCTCGCGATCGACCAGCATGAACCGGCGCGGATTGGCGCTATCCATCTGATCGCCAGCCAGAAGCGCGGGAAAGCTGGCCAAGAGCTTCTGGAAGTCGTCCTCCGAGGCGAAGCTCGCCGCCTGCATCGGCACGAGGGCGTTCGCCTCGGTCAACACGAATACACCGGTTCCCGCGTTCATATCCGTCAATCCCTATTCCGCATTCGCGGCGCTGCATGTCCCGCGTTTCGAAACCTGCGTCCGCGCCGTCGGCGACCCAAATCGCTCCGCTCGGCCCAGAAGTCGAGGACAAGAGGAGGCTTCCGGCGACAATGGAGATCGCCAGTCAATAATCCCTTTATGGGATAATCCTGACTTCGGATTATTTCGACCGGCGTCGTCTTTTCCCCGTCCGACGCATGGCCAAGACCCTCCGGTCATCAGAACAATTGCTGTTCCTCGAGCTCCTGCGCAGGGCGCGCAAAGACGCGGGCCTGACGCAGCAGGCGCTCGCCGAGAAACTGCGCCGACCGCAGTCCTTCGTCGCCAAATACGAGAACGGCGAGCGCCGTATCGACGTCATCGAATTTGTCGCGCTGGCCCGTGCCCTCGACGTGGCCGCCGTGACCCTGCTTCGGCGGTTTGTTGAGGCGGCCAGCCCTGGCAAGGAGGCAAAGTCCGGCCGGGCCCCGCAGCGCCGACGAGCCGCCAAGAAATCAGAGATTTAGCATCGATCTTGAGCGCCAAGGAATTCCGTTAGCTGTGAAATGGGGTGGCATCCCAACGCCGATCGTCCTCGCGGCCCCTCACCGAGTAGCAACGTAGGTTGTGAACCAGCACTGGCCCGGCGCCGAGACACACTCCGACCGCCATACGCGTGGTGATCTTCCTCATAAACGGCTTCGAATTTCCCGGCATTCTGCTGGGGCTGTTCCGGGCCGGTTTCCTGGCCGTGCCGGTCAACGTGAAGCTGCATGCTCGCGAGGTCGCCTTCATCGTGAGGAATTCGTGTGCCAAGGCGGTCGTCGTCGACGCGGGGGTGGCGCGTACGGTGGAAGAGGCGCTCGATGGAGAGAGCGCAGACCTCTTCGTGGCTGCGTTCCCGCTCTCGCCCCGGGCGCGGAAAACATCGTTGAAAGCGCCGGGAGCAGCGACGCGAAGCCGGGTCATTCAACACGGCCTCGTCCTCCGCTGCATCATGGCGTCTTGCAGGTGAGCCGCGGACACATCTGGCATGCGCTCGTATTCGTCGAAGCGGTCGACGGTCGAATACTCGACGAAACGCGTGCCGTAGATTCCGCGGAGAATCCTATCTCCAAACGATCTGGTTTTGTGGGCTCAGATCAAACGACGGCACCGTGGCGATGTCGCTTCGATTGTCAGTTTTGGTACTGGCCGGCATCGACGGCCAGCGGCACTAATCCGCGAGACTGAAAACTGCCAAAACAAAAAGGAGCCCTTGTTGGCCAGAGGATTCGACACCCGCCCAGAGTGGTTCGCTCAGGTCAGCGAGGCGATCATCGATCCCGATCGTCCGATCATCGACCCGCATTTTCACTTCTTCACCGGCCGCGGGCACGATTTTCTCGCGGGCGAATTCCTGGCGATGATCGGCGAGGGGCACAACATCCGTGGCGCCATTCATGTCGAAGCGAACGCCGACTTCTTCGCGCGGGGCGGGGCCCCCGGAGAAATGCGCTTCGCCGCCGAACAAGGCGCCATCGCGCGCGATCTGCAAAAGGACCGCGCCCGGGTCTGCGATCCGGTCGCCGGCTTGATCGGCTATATCGATCTGCGCGGACAGGCGATTGACGACAAGATCGACGCTCTGGTCGAGGCCTCTGGAGGCCGCCTGAAGGGCGTCCGCAATTCGGCGGCCTGGGACCCCGATCCAGCGGTACTGAATGGACACACGAATCCGCCGCAGGGATTGCTCGAGGACGGCCTGTTCCGCCGCGGTCTGCGACGGTTGACGCAGCGCGGGCTCCCCTACGACGCCTACGTCTATTTTCCTCAGCTCCCGGAGCTCGTCGCGCTGGCCGAGGCCCTGCCCGACGCCAATATCGTCTGCGACCATATGGGGGGCGTGATCGGCGCCGGACCTTACAGAGGCCGGCACACCGATTATTTCGAGCAGTGGAAAGCCAATATCGCCGCCTTGGCGCGGCGCCCGAACGTGTCCATCAAGCTCGGCGGGATGGCCATGTCGGCCGCCGGGTTCGGCTGGCACAAGCGCGACAAGCCGCTGTCTTCGATCGAATATGCGGCGCACTACGCCCCCTGGTTCGACCACGTCATCGAGCAATTCGGCCCGGCGCGCTGCATGTTCGAGAGCAATTTTCCCGTGGATGGCGTCGCCATCGCCTATCCGATCCTGTGGAACGGGTTCAAACGCCTGGCCGCGAGCTATTCGGAAGCCGAGAAGTCCGCGCTCTTCTACGACACCGCAGCGCGGGTCTATCGTCTCGGATCGGAATCCTGAGCGGGCCAAGCCTGACGCGGTCGGCGGCTCGATCCGATCTTGCCGTCGGCCTCAACGGCTGCCCTTGGCGAGCCTCTGTTCCAGGCGCTGTCGCGCCTCGCCCGTTTCCCACGCGTCGCCGACCAAAGCGCCGAGACGCTCCGGCGTCGCGCCGGGCGCCTCGCTGACGAAGCCCGCGATCATCCGCTTGGTCAGGGCAATCGCGGCCGGCGCCGCGGCGAGATGCTCCTCGACGACGAGGGCGACGCGCTCGTCCAATGCGGTCTCGCTGTCGGACGCCTCGTCCAACAGGCCGATCCGGGTCGCGACGTCGGCGGGGAACGGCGCGCCGGACAGCATGACCTTGCGGGCGTTCGCGACGCCGATGCGGGCAATGACGTAGGGAGCGAAGGTCGCCGGAATCAGACCGATGCGCGTCTCCGAGAAGCCGAAACGGGCCGACGCGACGGTCAGCGCCACGTCGCAAACCGCCGCCAGACCGACGCCAGCTCCCAAAGCGGAGCCGTTGATCCGACCGATCAAGGGTTTCGGCAGCGCATTCAACACCTTATAAAGCTCGCCGAGCACGGCGCTGCGGCGGATCCGGCCTTCCCTGGAATCTTCGAACGACTGCATGAACCAATCGAGATCGCCGCCGGCGCAGAAGTGCCGTCCATTGCCGGTGAGGACGACCGCCCGAATGTCGCTGTTCTCGGCGGCGTCCAGAGCGGCAAGCCGCAGTTCCGAGACCATATCCTCCGTCAGGGCGTTGCCTTTTTCCGGCCGGTTCAGCATCAGCGTGCAGACGCCGCGTTCATCGACGCGCCGGACGATCGTGGACAACGTCATCGGTCAATCCGGCGGCGCGAAGCGCTTCGCCGCGTCTTCGCGCAGATCCTGTTTGCGGATCTTGCCCGAGCCGGTCATCGGGAATTCGTCGATGAAGACCACATGGCGGGGGATCTTGAAGCTCGCCAACTTGTTGCGGCAAAATGCAATGATGTCGTCGCCGCTGACGACCGCAGCGTCCGCCTTGCGGACATAGGCGACCGGCACTTCGGACAATTTCCGGTCGCGAAGGCCGATGATCGAAACCTGGTGCACCTGTGGGTGGCCGAGGATGAAGCCTTCGATCTCCAGCGGGTCGACGTTCTCGCCGCCGACCTTGATCACGTCCTTGATCCTGCCGAAGAAGCGCAGGCATCCGTCCACGCGGAAGAAGCCGAGGTCGCCGGACTTGAGCCAGCCGTCCTCAGTGAAGGTGGCCTTCGTCTCCTCCGGTCTGTTGTAGTAGCCCTTCATCACGCTGAGGTGTGAAAACGCGTCCAACCATTACCCCGCCGAGAATTGAACGTATATCATTGATTATGCGATGAATTCTGTCTTGGACGAGGGTCGGTTGTCGCGCGAAATAGAATCCTCCTGCTGGCTAGAACATTTCCGTAATAAAACAATGACATGCGTCCAAGAGCGAGCCGGGTCATGGTTGGATGCGTCTTCACATGCTGTCCTTCGCGCAGTTCGAGCGCGAGGTCACCGGCGAGCGCATTCGGGACAAGATCGCCGCGTCCAAGAAGAAGGGCATCTGGGTCGGCGGCGTGATTCCCTTGGGCTATGAGGTCAAGGACAAGAAGCTGCTCGTCAATGACGACGAAGCGAGAACCATCCGTGTGATTTTTGAGCGCTACGTCGCGCTGGGATCGCTGCCGGCGCTGCAGCGGGAGCTTAGAGGCCAGGGGATCGTCACCCGAAAGAGAACCTTGTCGTCGGGAAAAATGATTGGCGGCGTGCATCTGACCAA
>Ga0181524_10005432_pt1 | contig 11404 bp, 8 predicted proteins | sample PEATcosm2014_Bin_34_FD_119761 | JGI IMG/M metagenome (GOLD analysis project Ga0181524, IMG submission 119761) | Peatland microbial communities from MTU Mesocosm Facility, Houghton, MI, USA - PEATcosm2014_Bin05_60_metaG | ecosystem: Environmental > Terrestrial > Soil > Wetlands > Peat | place...
GCAGATCGACCTGGAGTACCGGCTGCTGCCGTGGGACTCGAAGCTCGACAACGGCGAAGCCCTGAAGAAGAAGTTCGGCAACGACGTGGGCTTCCGTTTCTATCCGGAAGAGGATTGGGGCATCTTCTGGTCGAACAACCCGGCCGTGCCGATCGACACGATGGTCCGCTGGCTGGGCATCTGGACGCAGAATCAATACGAGGCGACGGCCCGGCAACACGTGGCGCGGGCCCGGGCCCAGGCGCAGGGGAAGTAGCGGGCACGGCATGGCGGGTGGTGAACCCATTCGGACCATGCGGCATGGCAATTGACAAAGACAGCATAGAGCGAAGCTCGCGCGAACTTGTCCCTGTCATTCGGAGAGAAGAGGTTTCCGCAGCACTCATGCGTGTCTGACTGCCGTCCGCAGGGATGTCCGTCCGGCTGCGATGCCAGGCCGCGAAACCCGGAGCAGAGGCCTTCCTTCGCCGCGCGCGTTTTCCTTGACCAGCGGGATTCTGAGGGCCAGAATGCGGCACTTGATGGCTGACCGTCGTGTGGAGGGCGCTCAAATGGGAAATTCCAAGTCGTAGGATTCACTCGCTTGCACCGGAAAGAGGCGACGATGCTGCCGGAGCCCGTGAGACTCGTCCAAAGGACCGGTTTCCGCAAGCAACTGACCCTGGAAATCAGGCAAGATGAACTCTACTGCGTGCAAGAGCGCGGCGGCGAAACTTTCCGCTGGCACTGCCCCTTGGGCCAACTGGACGAGAACCCGATGGAGCGTTGGTCCAGACGGCGAGGCGGACTGTTCATCGGCATCATCCTCTTTGTCATAGCGGCCGTGATTCTGATTGTCGGGGCAATCGGCGCACAGCAGAATCATGACAGGGGAGAAGTGCGCAGCTCCGGACTCGTTGCCGCCATCATTCTCGCTCCAGCGATTGCTCTCTTAGTCTCCTCCTGGCGGCGCATTCGACGGCATGTGGGTCTGCTTCTTCGCGACGACGTTCTTCATGGTAACTACGCGCTACGAGTGGTCGAACTTGACGCGGACCGCCCTTCACCCGCTGAGGTACAGGCGTTTTTAGAAGGTCTCCTGCAGCAGGCGAAGAAGCTGTCGGAGCAGCAGGAGGCGCGATTCATCGCCGCCGAAGAGATCCGGAAATTCCATGAGCTTCGCCAACAAGGGGTGCTGACTGACGACGAATTCCTGGAAAGAAAGAGTGCGATCCTTCGGTCGGTGATCAGGGGCTGATCATGGCATGGGATACTCAGCGCATTTGCGCGGATTTGGAACAGCGTCACGGGGTCGTCCGAAAGACGTTCACCCTCTATCCCGACCGGCTGCAGGTGACACTGCGCGGAGTGGCATCGGGAGGCCGAAGGTTCGTTCCCTTCGAGGCTATCAAGGACGATCCGGACTTGCGCAGCCTTGTAGTGCCGAAGGAAGTCGGCATCTTCGCGGTCCTCCCTGCGAAGTTAGTATGCGGCATCCTCGTCGTCGCCTGGATCGTGGCCGCCACAATCGCGACCGCGAGCACCGAGCATTTAGGGGTGTTCAACTGCGTGTGCCTGGCCGTGTTTGGGTATGTCCCAGCGCTTATATTGCTGATAGGATTTGTGCTGTCGTTCAGGAAAGTTTGGGTCTGCTCGTACGTGAAATCCCAACAGGGTTTGGTGTTTCCGGACATTTGGATCAAGCGTGACGAGCCCTCGGTCGCGATGGTGAGTGATTTCCTGCGGAAGCTACGTGAAGTGCATCAAGCCTGGCGGCAGCGCCGCGAGGCGCTCAAGTCGGCTGCGCTCGCCGCCACTGCGGCCGATTGCATCGCCAAGTTCGCCGACCTCCGCCGCGACGGAATCATCACCGAGCAGGAATTCCTGGAGGCGAAGGATCGTCTACTTCATCAGAATGACGGGTGAGCCAGATCCCGGCGACGCTTTCCCGCTGAGGCTGTCAAATCTACTATTCCGGGGAAATCTATGAGCAAGAACGGCGATCTTTCTGGCGCGCATCAACTTGGATCGGTAGCGAGAAGGGATAAAGATGCGAAACGTGAATGCAGTGCTGCCGTTGGCATTGGTGTTTGCCGCCAGCTGCGTGGTGTGCGGAGGCAGCGCAGCAGCGAATGAGACGGCCGGCGGCGCGAATCCTCCGCAAGCCCAGATGTTCGACATTCCGAAGATGGATAAGGCAACCATTGACGGCGACCCCAAAGGCTGGGGCGATGGCGGATTTCGCGTTGACGAGTTCGTCAGCGTGGACGGGGCCATGGCCCCTGACGAGCGCTTCGGCGCTCGCATGCGGCTGGCCTGGAACGATAAGGGACTGCTGGCCCTGTTTGAGGTGCGCGCGGCGAGTCACGATGAGAGCGCCGATGAGAAGGCCCTTGTCACAGGCAACAGCATCGAACTGCTCATGCTCGACAAATGCGGCGGCAGCGAGATGATCAGCGCTGTGATATCCCCCGGCATGGACCCGGCTCATCCGCAACTGCGGTACCGGATCGAGGATCTCAGGCATGATGAGAGGCTCCGAAAAGTCGCTCCGATTCTCACCGCCGCGCGGGTGAAGGTGGCGGGCGGGTATTCGTTGGAGGTGCTCCTGCCTTGGGAGAATGTGGGGATCACCCCGAAGATCGGAACGGAACTGGCGCTGCAAGTCTGGATGTATGACTATGCCGAGGGCGCCCTGCCGCTTCGCGAAGTCTGGTACCCGATCGCAGGTATCCGTCAATTCCCAGAGCGTTCTCGGCGCATCCGGCTGGCCGAGGCGCCCGGCGCGCCGGTTCGAGTTGCCGCAAAGGCATGGTATGACGGCGTGCGCAGCACTCGCGCGCTGGTTGTGGCCGGACCGGACTCGGCGGGCAAAGCCGTCAGTCTGCTGGCCGATGGGATTGAGATCGCGCGCGGCGCGCTGGCGCTTGACGGCTCGCGCTCTCTGGCCGGCCTCGAAGCGCCCCTGCCGCCCGTCGGAACTGAATGGAAGAGCCTTACGGTCGTTGTGGACGGCAAGACAATTGAGACGCTGCCCGTGCCCGAACTTGCCAAGGTCAGGACGGACGCCGCCCGCGAGCTGCCGTTTGTGTTCCATCCCTTCTGTTTTGCCGGCACGAAGCTCCCCGACGGCGATTACGAAGACCGTCTCGATGCTGAGCGGATCATCGGACCCTACACCGCCAAAACGATGTACTTTGACGCTGAGTTCAATCCCGTCACATCCGCCGAGAAGCCCGGCCGCTATGCGGCCATTGTCGAGATCAAACCGGCGAGCGGCCTCGCCTTCAGGAGATTCTTTGCGCTCTTTCGGATGGCCGGCGAGGTCTCGTGGCGGGGCGTCAAGGTTCCAGCCGACATTACGCTGCCGGGGGCAACAGGCCTTGATCCCGAGATCGTCCGCGAGCACGGGCAACTGCTCGCCGACTTCGTCAGAAGACAAACGATAGACGGCCTGCGGCGCTCTGAACGGGGAGCCATACTTATGGCATGGCTCTACGAGGCAAAGCCGGGCAAGGTCGCCAATGATCGGACCGGTCCCGAGAGCGTCAGCGAGAGATTCATCCACGAACTCAAGCGGAGAACGGGGAATCTGACGCCCTTGCAGTATCACGTCTGGATGCCAGCCGGTGCGGATCGCGGCGAGGCGCAGAAGTGGCCGCTGATCGTCTTTCTGCACGGCGCAGGCGGCGGCGAGCTTGCGAGCAACCCCGTCGTCGAGTACGCCAGGAACAAGAAAGGCTTTCCCTTCATCGTCATTGCTCCGAGATGTCCTGCCGGAAGCTCATGGGATGCAAAGATGCCCGAACTGGAGGATTTCCTGGAGAGGGTCCTCGCCGAGTATCCGGTGGACCGGGAGCGCGTTTACCTGACCGGGGCGAGCATGGGCGGCTTCGGAAGCTGGCGACTGGCCGCTGAGCATCCCGATCTCTTTGCCGCCGTGGTTCCGCTCTGCGGCGGCGGCGATCCGCGGGACGTTGAGCGAATTAAGGACGTGCCGGTCTGGAACTTCCACGGCGGGAAGGACTTGGTGGTCCCGATCAGGTTGAGCAATGAAATGGTCGAGGCGCTTCGGAAGATTCATGGCCGCGTACGCTTCACCGTATATGCCAACTGCGATCATAACAACTGCGCGGACCAGACGTACAATACTGATGCGCTGTACAGCTGGATGCTGGCGCAATCGCGCGGCAAACCGGCCGAGCCTCCGACGACGCTCACGGGCGTCGTGCCATCTGAACTGCTGCCGTAGAGGCGAGAAGGCGCAGGCATCCGGGACATGTCTTGGCGGCATCGCATTCGCGAAGGAATGGAAGCGCCATCCGGGCTATGCGAGATTAAATGATTGACGGTCATCCGCCTGTTATTTGGACAAGGGCGCGCCGAGGATGCACCCGCGCGATGCGTTCGGCTCGGATATCTGAAAAGCGCCGTAAGTCCGAGACCGGTTCCAGGAGAGCGCCCGCTCGTCCCGCGTCTCCGCGACATCATTTTCCAGCGTCGGCCTCGCCGTTGCCTGCGGCGGTGACATCCAGGCAGAAGATATTGTGCATGTCGCGGATGACGAGTTTGCCGTCCTTGAACGCCAGCGGCGCCCACGCTTCCGGCGGAGCGAGCATCGGCACGCGGCCGAGTTCCTTGTATCCGGCCGGCGCGGCTTCCGCCATGCACAGTTTCCCGTTAACGCCCTGGATGATGTAGATCAACCCGTCGGCGATGAGCAGGTAGCCCAGGTCGAACTTGGCCTTGTTTTTCCCGCGGCCTTCAAAGGAGTCCCACTTGATCTGGCCGTCGAGCGTGATGCACCGCAGCCCGCCGCCGACGTCGAAGCTGTTGCCATAGATGTATCCGTCCCAGAGCAGCGCCTGGGCGCACTTCGAACCCATGGTCTTGTTCGCCCAGAGTTGCGTGACTTTGTACTGCTGGCCGCGCTTCTCCTGATCCGTCAGGCGCGCGACCTTGAGCATGACGGAGCCGCGGCCGTAGCCGCACGTGAAGAAGATGCGTCCGTCGCCGATCGGCAACGGTGAGGGAACGTCCCACCAGGATTTGCCCACCGGATAAACCAGGTGGTCGAAGAGCTGCTCTCCGGTCTGGGCGTCCACGCCGACCAGGTAGCCTTGCATCCCGAGCGCCAGGACGATGTCGCGGCCGTCGAACTTCATGAGGATCGGCGACTCGTATTCCTCCTCGACGCCTTTGAGGTTCGGCGTTACCCAGGCGACCTCGCCGGTGGCCTTTTCATACGCGACGAGCGCCGCTTTCTTGCCCCACGGCATTACGATCACGTAGTCGCCGTACAGGAGCGGCGAAGTGGAGACCGCCCACTGTGGCTTGTTGGCGTCCCAGTCCGCCAGGAGGTTCTTCTTCCATACCAGGCTCCCGTCGCTGAACTTGACTGCGGAGATTTGGCCGAAGGGGCCGATGCCGAACACCCTGTCTCCGTCAGTGGCCGGCGTCGAGCGGCTGCCGTTGTAATCTGTCCTGCCCGGCGCAGCGTAGCTGTAGTGCCAGACTTCTTTTCCATCGGCCAGGTTGAACCGCCGGAGCGAGTCGGCTTTATCGTCCTCGCGGTCGAGCAGGAAGACGCTCTCGCCGCAGATCGCCGCGCCGCCGTAACCCGGACCGACCGGCTGCTGCCAGAGAATCTTCGGGCCGGCCGCCGGCCAGGCGCGCGCCAGGCCCTTCGCGTCGTGAACGACGCCGTCGCTCCGCGGCCCGAGGAACTGCGGCCAGTCCTCGCCCGCCGCGCACGCCGCCATGACGCAGGCCACGATGATGCCGAACGCCGCCGCGTTGACACGATGACTCAACATCCCTTTCTCCATGTCGAGTTCTGGAAGCCCCGGTCGCGCGATTATACACGGTCGGGGCGCTCCATAGAAATGCTGCGCCGGTCCGCCGGCGGCGGGTGAAATGCGAAACTCATACTTGGGGGCATTCCTGGCGGCATTCCTGGGCGGCATTCCTGCGCATTCCTGCGCATTCCTGCCGCAGGAATGCCGGCAGGAATGCCGGAATGCCGCCCAGGAATGCCCCCAGCGGAACCTCCTCTTGACAGACGGGACTCTGAAGGTCAGAATTCGGCATTTGATGCCTCGGCGTCGGGCGGAGGGCAGCCATATGAGAATGTGGCCGAGAATTCGGCGCGCAGTTGGGTTTGCTGCCCTACTCGTAGCAACTGCTGGCTTGGCCGGTTGCTCAACGGCCTACTGGAGCGATCGAGGCCGCGACGCCGCTGACATTTTTACTGCCACGGTCGGAGTCGGCTTTGGGGCAAGGGCGCGAGTCGGGCCGCTTCACGCCGGCCTATTCTATGGCGGCGACAAGGCGGGCCTGCGCGGCGGGGAACTCCGCTCATATTCACTGCGCGGCGACGATTGGTTTTCGGTTGCGACAATGGAATGCACCGTCTTTTCAGCAGAGCATTTTGGCTATGCCGAGGCTCGCGGGAAAGACTATGGTGCATTCGGCTACCCATTAGTCTCCTTTGTTTGCGACCCGAAATCTAACGATTTCCCGCCAAGGATCAGCATCACCAACCGGAACGGCGCACTCCATCCCTACTACACACAAATTGAGATTGAGGCTGGGCTTTTGGGAGGCATCCGCTTGGGATTCAATCCCGGAGAACTGCTCGATTTCATTCTCGGATGGACTACCATTGACATTTTCAAAGATGATATCGGAGCTAAAGCGGAGAGAGAACATGAGGCGGCCCTCAAGGCCGAATCCGGGCCGTAGCCCCGCGACTTCGTTATCATAGGTGCTTCTGGGGACACGACCTATCCTTGGCGTCGTTCTCCAGGGGAGACTAAGAATAGGCTGAACGGAAGTGTGCGGGGACAGCCCAGTGCCGGCGCATGGTGACGGGATGCTCCGCACGCATGCGCTGGTCATTCGCTTGCGGATCTCGCGCGACCTCGGATAAAAGGAAGACCTCCAGTCGCCCTAAGCTGGCGGCCGGAGGTCAAAACGTGGCTGAGCACTCGGGACTCACACTTGGAATGCCTGATCAAGCGGATTTTCTGGCGTATCCCTCCATAGTGACGCATGCAGTGCTGTTGAAAAAGGCCACTCGTCTGGCAAAAGCGTATCCTTTCCGAGAACATCGCAACGAAGCCAGTCACGCCCACGCCGCCTTAAGCCTCGCGTCCTGAGCAGAGGCCTTCCTTCGCCGCGTGGCTTTCTCTTGACAGGCAGGTTTCAGCCGGTCAGAATGCGTCCGTGGCAGTCTCATCCCAGGCGGAACGAAACGGAGGAATATCATGTTCGGAAAGATTTTGGCACTCGGTCTCTCTGCCGCGACACTGGCGTGCCTGGCGGCTCCAGCTTGGAGCCAGGAAAAGCCGGTCGTCATCTACACCCAGGACAGCGCGCCGGCGGCGCCCAAGCTCGATGAACTCCCCTTGAAAGACAGCGTTTCGCAATACGGCATGACCTGGACATTCGAGAAGCCGGCGCGGATCGGGCAGTTCGTCAACGGCGACTTTTACGTGCTCGGGCCCGTGACGATCACCGAGATCGCGCCCAAGCCTCTTTACGGCGCCGAGATCCCCGCCAACCAGCTCGACGCCCGGGATAAAGACCACCCGGAAAAGGACCGCGTCCGCAACGGCTTCATGCTCAATCCGCCCGCCGCGCAGAAAATCTCTTACGACAGCGGCGTCCGGAACTGGTTTGACCCGTCCCTGATCCAGAAGCTCCCGGTCTCCATGAAGCCGGGCGACTCGCTCGTCTCGACCATCAGCATGCCGATCGGGCTGTCCCTGAGGGCCGCGATCGCCAACGGGCCGGAAGTCCGCGGCGACGAGGATGCCAGCCCCATCAAGGACGCCGCCGTGCTGACCTGTGTCGCCGAGCCTCAGCCGGCCGATGCGTTCCGTCCGGCGTTCTGCGACCGCACTCAGAAAATCTACCTGGCGCGCAATCTGAAGCGCGAGCTGCTTCCCGCCGAGGTCCGCCCCGGCGACACGCCCAAAATCGCGGACTACATCCGCTACACGCAGCGCCCCTGGGTCAACACCTGCTTCTTCGGCTTCGAGGAGCCGGTGGAGAACATGCCGTGGTACGGCCGCGAGGTCGGCCGCGTCGTCGGCAATGCGGGGCTGCTGCTGTGCTCGAACTTTACGGCGCAGCAGAAGGAACCGCTCCTCGATAATTTCGTCCAAGTCGGCATTGACTACGGCGGCATGATCCGCGCCGGGCATCCCGGGTTTGCCGGCTTCGGCGGCCACGGCACCGGCCGAAAGTTCCCCATCGTCTTCGCCGGATTGCTCCTCGGCGACGAGGAGCTCGCGAACATTAATAAATCATTCCCCAAAGCCGCCTTCAGCGAAGATGAGCAGACCGCCTACGGCGATTCCTGGACCGGCGCCAAAGTCGTCTTCACCGGGCACTCCGGCATTGATGTGGTCACCGGGATCGGCCGCGACTACGCGCGCGGTCCCGGCGCCTGGGGTCCCTACGAACACACGCCGCCTTCCACTTGGGGACCAGGGCAGAACACCAGTGAAGGCTACCGCCGCACGAGCACCACCAACGGCTGGGTCTCCGAAGCGCTGGTGCTCCGACTTCTGCACGCCGAAAAAGCCTGGAACCACGACGCATTCCTCGATTACGTGGATCGCTGGATGTACGAAAAAGATGACGACTTCATCCAAGAGATCAAGGCCGCCACCGGCGGCAACTTCGACCATCCCTGGGCCCGGCAAGGCCTGGCCTGGCCGGACGACAATTTCGTCAACGAGATGTGGCGCGAATATCGCGCCGCACCGGGAATGCCCCCGACCGACGGCTGGACGAAGCAGCACGACGATTCTTACTATAAAAACGCCATCGCAAAGCAACTCAAGAGACCCAACTAAAGCAGCAGATCAAACCGCAGCCGTGGCGCCGGGCACGGGTCGAACTCGCAATGCCGGGTGATCGCCGGGCCATTGTGTGGAGCCGCCTCGACACAGCGGCCGGGAAATGTTGAGAGCCGGCAACACAGAGCCGCCGCATGAATCGGCGGCAAGCTCGCATTATCGCATTAACCCTCCCGTATCCATTGAGCCATTCGGCTCCGCAACGCGCGAGCCCTGAGTCCGGCACGGGAATTGCAGCGAGAAACCCGATTGCTCGGCTAGGGTGCCGGGAGGCCTTCTGGGGAAGGCTCGAGTGGCATTCTTTGCTTGCGAACGCTGCAGGCATTTATTGGGAAAGGAAGTTGAAGCGGAGATCCAGGATCTCGCGGAAGGGAAGCCACCGGGCTTCGCAGAACCACTGATCAGCGTGGCGCGTTCGTCCAATTCACTCTGAACCAGGACATGCAAAGGGGGCCAATGCAATGAGCCGCAAGAATGGTTTCGTCGGTTCGATCCTCGCTCTTATCGTAATCCTCGCAGCCTTCGCGCCCGGCGCCTTGGCGGTACCCATCGGCTACGTCGTGGATAACCAGGAGAACCTTTCCACCATAGACCTGTCCAACGCGAACACGACCCTTATCGGCGGTACAGGCGTCTTCTTTGAAGGCCTCGCCCTTTCGCCCGGCGGGACCCTCTACGGCACCGATGACACGGGCAACCTTTGGACCATTAACACAACCACGGCAGTGCCCACGCTCATCGGCGGCACCGGATTGGGCGACCTGGAGGCCCTCGCTTTCGACGGCTCCACGCTCATCACCGCCACGAACGCAGCAGCCGGAGTCGCCCTTTACTCCCTGAACACCAGCACCGCCGCGCCGACCTTGCTGGCCAACACCAGCCCGCTCATTGTTGACCAGGGCGCCACGGCCATGACCGACATCGACAGCACAAACGCCTTCATCATTGCCGGGTATCAGAACACCCCGCAGACGCTTGATTCCGTTAACTTGAGCACCGGCGCGGTCACGACGATCGGCTCGACCGGCCTGACCGACGTCGCGGGGATCTTCGGACTAGCTTTATCCGGCGGGACGCTTTATGGAGTCGGCGACATCGGGAATGAATATACCCTGAATCAGACAACCGGCGCCGCCACGCCCCTCGCCGAATCAAGTGGTGATCAGTTCTTCCTCGACCTCACCATCGCCCCGGAAGCCGGCCCGGCGGGCGGCGTCCCCGAACCGGCCACACTCACCCTTCTCGGATTCGGGCTGGCCGGGCTGATCGGCCGCCGGATGCGTCGGAGTAGCGGCAGGTAACCGACGCTTCGTTCTTTCGATCTGCGCTTTTTTGCGCCGCGCGCTGTTCTTCAGGAACATCGCGCGGCGTTTTTTTGTCGGGACACGCCTGGGAAACCATCGAGCGCAGATGATCCCCTATTCCGTCACGGTGACCGGAAACTCGCGGTAGCCGTCCACGCCCGTCCAGCGGATGCGGTAGGCGCCCTTGAGGGCCTTATCCTTGCTGGAGGCGGGGTCCCACTGGAGGATGAAGATGCCCGCGTGCCCATCCAGGCCGCCGGCGATCTTGCCCTGATGAATCACCAGGACCTTGTCCTGGCCGTCGGCGCTGTAGAGGGCCACCTCGAAGGGATCCTGCGGGATGCGGGCCTTGCACAGGATGATGGTGGAGGCGCCCTTCTTGACGACGCTCGGCATGACGGCCGCCACCGTCAGGCTCTTGCAATCATGGTAGTAGGGCCAGTCGAAGACCTTGGCGTCCTTCTCCGCGCAATAGAGGCGGTCGAAGGAGACGGGACGCTCGGAGGCGGCGCCTCGCCCGCGGCGGCCGCCTTCCAGGTCTCGGATCTCCTGGCTGAACTGCGAAAGGCCGGTCCAAAGCTGGGTGCCAGGGCTGTTGATATCCGGTGGAAGGGGTTTGCCGTCGGGACCGACGCCCATGGGCAGCTTCCAGTTCGCAATGTTGAAATGGGGCTTGGCCTTGTCGCCGTTCCACATGATCTTGAGATTGGTGTTGAGGAAGCGCTCGATGTCGGTCTTATCGAAGACGACGCCGGTGTTATAGGCCTCAACCATCTGCTCGATCTCACCGGCGTTGTAGGGCCGGCCGCCGTGAACATTCATCCACAGCCGCGTGTCCTTCTTCGCCAGGTCCACGCTCTCGGGGCCGAAGCATTCCCAGTAGTTCCATACGTAATAGCTGAAGTTGCCTTCGTCCACCAACTGGAAGCGGCTCTTGGTGTAGGCGAAGATCTTGAAGGCGCGCTCGCGCCACTTCTCCTCGCCCGTGATGCGGAAGAGGCGCAGGGCGCAGACGCCCATGTGGTTGTTCTTGTTGAAGGGCTCGGCGATGCAGGGGTCGGAGTCCTTCTTCCAGACGTCGGGGTGGGCCTTCGAGGAGACCATGTCCCAGCCGATGTAGCAGCCCCAGTCTCGGTCTTCCTTCCACGTGCCGCGCTTGTCCCATTTCTCGAAGAGGTCGCGCTTGGCCTCGGCGACGTACTTCTCGGCGGCTGCGCCGTACTTCTTCTTCAGCTCGGGGTCCTTCAGGAC
>Ga0181524_10005435_pt1 | contig 11395 bp, 7 predicted proteins | sample PEATcosm2014_Bin_34_FD_119761 | JGI IMG/M metagenome (GOLD analysis project Ga0181524, IMG submission 119761) | Peatland microbial communities from MTU Mesocosm Facility, Houghton, MI, USA - PEATcosm2014_Bin05_60_metaG | ecosystem: Environmental > Terrestrial > Soil > Wetlands > Peat | place...
CGGCCTTCTGGATGGAGCGCGTGCCGAAGTTCGTCAAGCAGTTGCTGGTGTACGGCTTCGTCACGTTCGCGTGGATTTTCTTCCGGGCGCGCTCGATGGGGGACGCGGGCGTGATTATCTCGAGGATCTTCAACCCGCAGTGGGTGGACCCGGCGTTCCCGCTGCTGGCGGCGATGCTGGTCCTGATGGTGTGGCTGTACCAGTACCTGTACGAGTCGCGGGCGCGCTGGGCGCTGCAGCTTGCGCCGGTGCAAGCGGGGCTGTCGGCGTGCATGATCCTGTACCTGGCGACGATGGTGGGGTCCAGCGACCGCCCGTTCATCTATTTCCAGTTCTGAGAGGGTGCGGCGGAATGACGTCCAGTGCTCAAGCCCCGGAGAAAACGCCCGAACTCAGGCGCGAGGAAGCGCTGTACGGCTCGGTGGAGATGCCGCTGTCCCTGCGGCAATGGATGTGGGTGGCGGCGGTCGTGTTTGCGGTTCTGGCGGGCCTGCCGGTCATCGGGAAACGGATGGAGACTTTCCGGCCGGACCCGGACTATCGCATTCCCTACGAGATGAGCAACGACTACTGGCTGTTCGAGCGATACAGCCGGCTGGCGGCGTCGGAATCGAAGACGCTGGTGGTCGGGGACTCGGTGGTCTGGGGCGAATACGTTGCCGACGACGAGACGCTGTCGCACTACCTCGCGGCGCCGGCGGGCGAGAATGGGTTTGCCAACCTGGGCGTGGACGGGATGTATCCGGTGGCGCAGAAAGGGCTTCTGGAGCAATATGGCGGAGGAATATCGAACTCCAGGGTCATCCTGCATTTCAATCCCCTCTGGATGGCGTCACCGGAGCACGACCTGCGCGCGGGAAAGGAGTTTCGTTTCAACCATCCGGAACTTCTTCCGCAATTCTCGCTGGAGATCCCGGCGTATAAGGCATCCTATGCCGACAGGCTGGAGATCGCGGCGGAACGCCTGCTGCCGTTCCGGCCCTGGGTGCGGCATTGGCGCTCGGAGTGCCTGGGAGGCGCGGACCTGGCCCGGTGGACGCTGAAGCATCCGTACGCGAGTCCCTTCGCAGTGTCCGTGAGACGCAGCGAGGAGGACGACCCGGCGCGACGCGCAAACACCTCGTGGAAAGAGCGCGGGGCGACGGTGCAGGACTTTCCATGGGTTGCGCTGGAGGAGTCGCTGCAATGGCGCGCGTTCCAGGATTCGGTGGAGATGCTCCGCCGGCGCGGCGACACGGTGCTGGTGGCGGTGGGCCCGCTTAATGAATACATGCTCACGCCGCGGAGCCGCGAGGGCTATCGCCGCCTGGTGAGCGAGGTGTGCCGGTGGCTGCAGGAGAACGGGGTGCTGTATTTCGTATCTCCCTCGCTGCCCAGCGAGTATTATGCGGATGCCAGCCATCCGCTGAGCGCGGGGTATGCTATGCTGGGGCGCGAGATACTGGCGAGCGAGGCGTTCGCGAGGCTTGTCCAGCCGACGACCGAAAAGTCAGTGCAAGGAACGAACAGATGAGAACCGTAACAGGATGCGCTGTGATGGGTCTGGCGCTGGCCGGCGTCCTGACCTGGGGATGCACGCGCCGTGACGCGGTCCCGAAGGAAAGCTCGAAAGAACCGTCCTCGGCGGCAGTGACTCCGGCCCCGTCGGACCGTAGTCCGTTGATCGTGTTCTCCAGCGACCGATCGGGGCCGTGGAGGCTATGGACGATTCAGCCGGACGGGACGGGGATGAAGCAGTTGACGCAAGGCGGGCCGGATGACGCGGACGTGGACCCGGCGTTCAGCCCGGACGGCGCCGGCATTCTGTTCACGTCAACGCGGGGCGGGAGCGCGGGGATCTGGCGGATGACGATAGCGTCGGGAAAGATGGAACGGGTTTGCGACGGGGACCAGGCCGGGTGGTCGCCCGACGGGAAGAGCATTGTCTTCCGGAGGACCGAGAGGATATTCAGGCGCGACCTCGCCGGGGGCGCGGAGAAGGCGCTCTCGCCCGAGAGCTGGCCGCACTGCTCCGGGCCGGCGTGGAGCCCCAAAGGCGGCGAGATCGCGTTCGCGTGCCGATGGGAGGCGGGAAACGGGGTGTACGTCATGGCGGCAGAGGGCGGCGAGCCGAGAAAGGTCTTCGGCGAACAGGGGGCGTGCCAGCCGCACTGGTCGCCGGACGGGGCGAAGATCGTCTATGAGACGGAGACCAACCTGTGCACGATCAACCCCGACGGGACGCACAACCGCACGGTGACCTATTACGGCGGAGTGCAGCGCTTGGCGCGGTGGAGCCCGGACGGCAGCCGGTTGGTGTTCTGCCAGGCGGCGTCGCCGGACGGTCCGTGGGAATTGTACACGGTGCCTGCGCAGGGCGGTGAGCCGACGCGGCTGACCGAAGGGGGATCCGACATGTATCCGGATTGGAAGTAGAGGAGTTTTTCCATTGGCGATCGGCGGCCGTAAGACGATCATTCTGGCGTTGGCCCTGGCGGCGGCTGCGGCGGCCATTCCGGCGGGGTGCCATCGTCAGCCTGCAGCAGCGCCCAAGGCTGCCGAGATCGCAGGGCCTTTCACGCGACTCTTTGACACCGGAGTCGCGCTCTCAGGGACTCTCACTGCCGCCGGTCTCTCGGCAAACGAGGGCTGGGCAGCGGTGGCAGAGGATGTCACGACACACTCGTTCGCCGGCGATGCGGTGGTTGTCAACGATAAGCTGGCGCTGGTGGTATCCCCGAACGGCGCCGGCGCGGGCCTCTATTCAAGGGGTGGGCAATCCCTGCGACTGCGGGCCGTGTTGGCGCCTGTCAGCGAAGGCGGGGAAATGACGCTCGCGGGTCTCAGGATTTCCGAGAACAGCTTTGCGGCGATTGCCCTGGAGTGCACGTTCAAGTCCAAAGCGGGGAGTGCGGCCGCGGTCGCGTACCGCCTGACCACGGGCGCGAACCTGGTGGAGGTGCGTCCGGGAAAAGGGGCGGCGAGGCTGCGCATCGAACAGGAGATCAAGCACGTCGTGGTACCGGACTACTTTGCGGACGACGTCGTGGTGAGCGCCGGGAGCTCGGGCCGGTTGCGAGTGGGGCTGCCTGCGGAGAACTGCCTGGTCAACCTCACGGGCGAGGGCGATGCGATCACCGCGTGCGTCTGGAAGTACGGGCAGGCGGACGTGGACGCGATCATGGAAGGAACGGGAGAGAAGGCGTCATGCCACGGCGTCGAGATCGAGTGCGTGCCGGGGAAGAGCCTTTGGGTCGCGCTTCTGGAGGGGCCGGGCATCTGGCACAGCCGGAAGATTGCGGCGGGGGAATCCGGAGAGGTGGAGCTGGCGTGGAGACGGCCTTTCGCGGGGCAGTGGCGATGCGACGCGGCCGGCTCGGGCGGGCTTGCACATTCGAGCAGTTTCGCGGACGCCCCCGGCGCAAGCGCGGATGCGGCGCGGTGCTGGTTCGATCATGAGAGGCCGTTCGTGAAACTTCTCCGACCGTCGCCGGCGGAGGCGAACGCGACAGCCTCAGCGGGCGAGACGACGCTGGTGGTCTATCCCATTGACCGCAGCACGGCGACGCCGCTGACGGCGTTCTGCGTCAACGATATCATGCGAAGCGCATTGGGGACGGGACCGTGCCAGTATGTTTTAGAGGCCGAGGGGATGGGGACGGAATATCCGGCGACGCCTGATTTGGTCAGCCGGTGGATGGAGGAGCAGTTCCGAAAAGGGAAGCTGAAGAAGGAATCGGCGGTGCTGCGGGAGCGACTCGACCAGATGACGCGCCACGTGGAGGACGTCCGGGGCCGGATCAGGGATTACGGAAAACTGGCGGATAGTATACAATCAGCCTGCGCGGACCCAGGACCGAATGGTCCGCTGGCGCAGGAGGTGCTGAAGCTCCTGGAGGAAATGCGGCGCGCAGTCGCAGAGGATGAAAACATCAACCGGTCGGCGGAGCAGGTGACCCAGGAGGTCCTCGCGCTGGCCGAGAAGGAGGGCGGCGCGGACGAATGGCAGGCCGAGATGGTAAAAGTGCGCGCGCTCGGCGCCGCTCAGGACAGTTCCCTGGCGCGGTGCCGGATGGTCTTGCGGCAAGTCATACAGTTGTGCAGAGGAACGCAGGGAACGGCGGTGGACTTTGCGGACAGGGTTAAAAAGCTGGCTCAGTCCGGGCTTCGCAAGGAAGCCCCCAACCACGAGGAGAGAGGCGATGGCTCGAAATAGCTGGACCGACCGGATGGTCCTGGCGGTTTTTGTCGTGCTGGCCGGTGCGGCGGGGCTGGCCCTGGCGGCGGATGCGCAAAGGCCCGGGAACCTTCTGGCGAATCCGAGCTTCGAGATGGGGGCGGATCCGTGGGAGATGGATTCGGCCGACGGCTGCGAGGCCCGTTTCACGGTGGATAAGGATGACGCGCGCGACGGCGAGTTCAGCGCGCTGGTTACGGTGGACAAGGTGGCGGACTACGGCGTGCAACTGGGGCAGAAAATTCCGGCCGGCCGGGTGGGCGGCACCTACACGTTTGCGGTCCTGGCCAAGGCCGTAGGCGGGCCGGTGACGCTCGGCCTGAGGGTGGAGCGCAGCGCAGAACCGTGGGATGCGCCCGGAGAGCTCGAGACGGCCACGCTGCAGAAGGACCAGTGGACGGAACTGCACATCACGTTCAAGGTGGACAAGCCATACCCCGAAGGGTGGTTCGCCTTCGTGCATTGCGGCCAGGCGAAGAGCCGGTTCCGGCTGGACGGCGCCAGGCTGTACGAGGGAGAGTATGTCGCGTATCAGAAGGAAGCGCAGGCGGTGGCGGCGGACGCGGGAGTGCGGTTGTTCGACACCGGCGCAGCTTCCGCGAATCCCCTTTCCGCGGCGGCGCTGTCGCAAAGGAGCGGCTGGACGCAATTGCCCGAGGACCAGGTCAAGCACGAATTCGCCGGCGACGCGGTCTTCCTGAACAACCGCGTGGCGGTGGCGCTGAGGCGAGGCGGGCACGGGGCGGAGTTGTATTCGGCGGGAGCCGAGGGCTGGAAGGAACGAGCGGTGCTGGTCCCGGTCGGCCAGGGACCGACGGATCCCGGCAAGATGCAACTCTCGTCCGTCAAGGTTGTGGAAAATAACCCGGGAGTCGTGAAAGTTGAGGCGGCGTTCCAGACGGAAGGGAAGCCGCTGGACGTGGGGTATGAACTCAAGACAGGCCAGCTTTACGTCAAGACGGAACCCAGGGAAGGCGCTCGCGCCCTGCGGGTGGAGGCTGCGTGCCGCTTTGCGGTGATGCCGGACTTCTTCGCAGACGACATTATGCTGGATGCGACGGAGCTGCCGGTCGCGCGGGCGGAACTGCCGAGCGAGAACTTTCTGCTGGAGATGCTGGAGGGGAACGACGCGCTGCTGATGAGCGTCTGGACCGAGCAGGACGAGGACGTGGCCGTCACGCTGAGCGGGCAGGAGGCGGCCAAGAGGATTGACGGCGCGGAGATCCAGTATGGCGCCAAGGGAAACGTGTGGGTGGCGGTGATGACGGCGCCGCAGATATGGCACGTGCGGGACATCGGCCAGGGGGACATGAAGAAGGTGATCCCGCTGGACTGGAAACAGCCTTATCCGGCGGTCTGGCGGGTGGACTGGCACCGGACCGACCGGCTGGCGGACAGTTGGGAGATGATCATGGAGCGCCCGGACGGGGCGTTCGCCAAGTACGGATGGTTCCGCGGCATGGACGAGGTTCCGGCCGACCGCACGAGGTGGGCGACGGTGCTCGGCGATTTCCTCTATCCGTGCTGGATAGATAAGGACGGCCGCGGGAACCTGCAGCCGCAGCCCTTCAGGCAGCGCGCACGGTTCGAGGGACCGACGTTGATCTATCCGATCATGAGGCTGGGCGGCACGCCGCTGGACGCTTACACGGTGGTGGACGTGGTCCGGGCGACGCTGGGTGTGGGGCCGTGCGAGTACGTGCTGGACGTGGAAGGGCAGCGCGCGCACTCCATGGGAATCGCAACGTGCGCTTGCCGGGACACCCTCACGCCGATTTACGAGCAGCATCAGCAGGGGCCGCGCAAGGCGGAGATCGAGAGGGCGCTCACCGATGTCATGCTCTTCGTGCGCTTCATCCGCGGCCGGGTCGAGACGTACGTGACCTTCGGCCACGATATGTCGAAGTACCTGGCCGAGTACGGGAAGGCGCATCCCGAGCTGGACGCGCAGGTCGCCGAGCTGGAGCGGCTCACCCAGGTGATTGACCAAAGGTACAACCGGCTGAGGGAGAACATCAAGACCCCGGACCAGACGCAGGAACTCGTGGACGCCTTCCGGAAGGCGCACCTGACCGACGAAAGTCCGCAGGCGCTGGATGCGTGCAAGCAGTTCACTTCGGCGCTGGTGCTGATCGGCGGCAGCCAGGACGAACTGGCGGGCGAGTGCCGGCAGGCGGTGAAGGTGCTGCGGCAGCAGGCGGGGCTCGGCATGGCGACGGATCCACGGATGATGGAACTGGCCAAGGAGGTCCGCAAACGAAGCCAGGAAGTGCTGCGCAGGCCGTCCTTCCATGAATGGCCGAGGTACTGAGGCCATGAAGCCCGTCGAGGCGGGACGCTGTGGAAGAGACGCGCGGACCGTCGCGGTCATGCTCGCGGGAGCGGCGATGCTTCTGGGCGGCCTGGTCAATTGCGGCTGCCAGAAGAGGGACAACTCGCCGGGGACGCCCGTCCAGTCCATCCGGACCGCGAGCGGGATTGAGATGGTGCTTGTTCCCGCCGGCGATTTTCTCATGGGGAACGACCGCGGCGAAGAGGACGAGAAGCCGGCGCACCGGGTGCACGTGGGCAGTTTCTGCATGGACAAATTCGAGGTGACGCAGAAGTCCTTCGAAGGACTGATGGGGACGAACCCGTCCAAGTTCAAAGGCCCGGACAAACCGGTGGAGAGGGTAAGCTGGCTGGCGGCGGTCAAGTACTGCAACATGAGGTCGCTGAAGGAGGGACTCCGGCCCTGCTACGACCTGGAGACGATGGCGTGCAATTTCGACGCGGACGGGTACCGGCTTCCGACCGAGGCGGAATGGGAGTATGCGTGTCGTGCCGGGAGCACGACGGATTATTCCTTCGGAAACGATCCCGCGCTGCTGCGCGACTACGGCTGGTTCAAGGACAACTCCGGCGAGACGACGAATCCCGTGGGAGAGAAGAGGCCGAACGCGTGGGGCCTGCACGACATGCACGGGAACGTCTCGGAGTGGTGCAACGACTTCTACGCGGAAGATGCCTATCGGCGGTCCGGCGGGGACGATCCGCGCGGGCCGGCGACAGGCGAGAAGCGCGTGCTTCGCGGCGGCAACTGGCGGAGCGATGCCAGCCAGTGCCGGTCGAGCGCGCGATCGGCGGAGACGCCCGGTTTCGCGGACGTGTGCTTCGGCTACGAGACCTACGGCTTCAGGTGCGCGAGGAAAACGACGCCGGGCGTCGGCAAGCAGGGGCCTTAGAGCTTCACGGCCCCGGCTTCCAGCGCGCGGTCGCAGGCCAGCGTCAACCGCAGCGAGGCGACCGCGTCGGCAAAGTCGCAGATATTGCCGCTCCAGTCGCCGCTGCCGACCATCTTCAGGAACTGCTCACCCTCATAGTTGTAGATCGAACGCCTGTCCTGCTGGAAGCTCCGCGTCTCTGCGCCGTCCTCCACGATGAGCGTCCCGTCGGCCGGTTTGATCCGGTAGAAGCGCTTGCGCCCGCTCAGGGCGATCTCGTTGCGCCAGCCTTCAGCCAGCCAACTGTGCAGGTGGGTGGCCACCGGACCGCGGGCGAACCGCAGGGTGACGCCGATGACTTCCTCGATGGTATAGCCGGGGACTTTCTTCTGCGCGGGGTTGGCGGCCAGTCCGCGGACTTCCTTCACCTCGCCGAAGAGATAGCGCATCAGATCCAGATTGTGGGTCGCCTGGTCCACGAGCGTGCCGCCGGAAAGTTTCTTGTCGGAGAACCAACTGCGCTTCTTCCCCATGGGACACCCGTAGAAGGATTCGATCGCGTCAATCACGTCGTCGGCCATCGCCTCGCGCAGTCTTTGAACGACAGGCATGGCGCGGAAGACGTAGCCGACCATGACGCGGCCGTTGGCGGCTTGGATCTCCCGAGCCAGACGCGCGGCGGCCTTCTCGTCGCGCCCGGCGGGTTTCTCGCAGAAGACGGGAATCCCCTTCTTCGCACAAGCCAGCAGCATCTCGCGCCGAGCCAGCGGCGGCGTGCAGAGATAGACGGCGTCGAGCTTCGCTCTTTCCAGCATCGCCCTGAAGTCGCTGAACGGCTCGCCGCCGAATTCCTTGCGCCGGCGCTCCAGGTTCTCGGGCTTTATGTCGCAGAGCGCGGCGATCTCGGCGTCCTTGCGCGACTTGAGGTAGCTCAGATGCACGCCGGAGATGTTGCCCGCGCCGATGAGTCCGACCCGGATCATGGTTCACTCCTTGGACAAGAGAGTTTCGAGGTAGCTCACGGTCTCGCGGATGTCCTTGACCTGTTGCTCGCCGGCGATCTCCCGCTCGATGATGAACTCCCCCGCGAAGCCGATCTCGTCGAGCCGGCGAATGAACTCCGGGAAGCGCACCTTGCCGGTCCCCACCTTGACCTCCGCGCCCAGCTTCATCGGATCGGTCGGGTAGAGGGCGTCTTTGGCATGGATGTTCCTGACATATCGTCCGAACACGTCGAGCGCGTCAATCGGGTTGCCTTTACCGTAGAGGATCAGGTTGGCCGGGTCCAGGTTGATCCCGAGGTTCTTCGCCCCCACCGCCTGGATTAAGCGCAGCAGCGTCACCGGCGTCTCCTGCCCGGTTTCAAACCAGAATTCGAGACTCAGCCGCTGCATGTAGTCGGCAAGGTCGCGGACGGTCACCACGACTTCCTGGAACAGCGGATTGAGCGGTTCTTCAGGGACGAACCCCAGGTGCGTGATGACGGCCGGCAGCTTCGCGCGCGCGGCGAAGTTCGCCGCCTTCATCAACTGGGTCACTCTTGCGGCGCGCCAGGCGGAAGGAACGATGCCGAGCGTCATCGGCCCCTCGACCAGGTTCCAAAGGCGGGGGCCCGCCGACCAGCCGGCGCTGAGCGCGGTAATGCGCACGCCGGTGGACTGCGATTCATCGCGGAGACGGTCCGCGTTCTCCTCGGTCAGATAATTTTCCTCGCGAGTGTGGACCTGGCAGGTTTTCAGCCCGAACTGCTCCACAGGCGCAAGCGACGGCTGACCTGGACGCAGCGCCGCTATGACGCCGATGCGATCCCTTGGGCTGCCGCTCACGCCTGCTTCTCTTGCCATCCGATTCCCTCCTTTGCCCTTTTATACAAGCCCCAAGTGAAGGGAACCGTCTGTTGCCGGCGGCGGCTGGGGAACTCGTTAAGAGCTGTTGCCGCGAGGCGGCACAGGCGGGCATCGCCCCGCGTTGCGCGGCGAATCTCGTTGAAGAGTGGAACTTGTTGTCGAACCCGTCCGACGCACCCGCGCGTCCTCAGAGCCTTGGCGCGGACTCCGCAAGCTTCCGCGCGGGGACAGTATTATTGCCTGGCAATCGGCCCAATCATCATCACACCGGCAACAATCCGGCCGGCGGGATTTGCGCAGTTCACGGTGTGTCCTTGACGTATACCGCCACCGCCGTTATGTCGGCGGACATCGCGAAGGTGATGGACTTCAGGTCGGCGGACGTCGTGAACGCGATGGGCTGCTGCCCTCCGGTCAGCGTCCACTGCGTGAAGGTGTATCCGACCGGGTCCGTCGCCGGCGCCGCCAGGTTCACGACCGTCCCGTACGCGATGCCGGGCGCTGTGTAGTTCGTCGTGCCGCTGTCACCCGTGCTCGAAGTGATGACGATCCCGGTTGCCGGCGTCGCCTGCACGGTCAGCGCGTAGGTGTTCGCTGTGTACTGCGCCACGGCCGTCGTGTCCGAAAACACCGTGAACGTGATCGCCTTCTGCCCGGTGGTCCGTGCCGTTCCGTTCAGCATCCATTGCGAGAAGGTGTACCCGACCGGGTCCGTCGCCGGGGCCTGAAGGGTTACGCTCGTCCCGGACTCGACGCTCGAGACCGTGTAGTTCGTCATCCCGCCATCGGCGGTGCTCGAAGTGATCAGGGTCCTCGGCGGCGGCGCGGACTGCACCGTCAGCGTGCAGCCGCTGCTCGCGTTCGGCGTGTCCTGCGCCCCTGCCTTCTTGTCGGCCGGCAGCGCGTCGCCCACCAGCGTGCTGTACTGCGCCGCCGCCGTCGTGTTTGCGGTGATTGTGAACGTGATCGCTTTCTGTCCGGCGGTCTGCGCCGTTCCGTTCACCGTCCACTGCGAGAAGGTGTACCCGGTCGGGTCCGTCGCCGGCGCCTGCAGGTTCACGCTCGTCCCCGGCGCCACGCTGACCTGAGTCGAGTAGTTCGTCGTGCCGCTGTTCCCCGTGCTCGAACCGATGCCCAGACCCGTCGGCGGCGTGGACTGCACCGTTAGCGTGTAGTAGTTGTTCGCCAGGTACTGCGCCACCGCCGTCGTCGCCGTGGTCCGATTGACGCAGAGTGCCCGCGCAATGTTCCACCCCGGCCAGTACGGCCCGCCGCTGATCGAGGGCACATTTCCCACCGGGTGGATGCCGCAGTAGCCGTCCATGACATAGTAGCCCTGGACCGTTCCGTGTAAATTATAGACCAGGTCCATGTCCGCGGCGATGTCCATGCCCGGCCAGTAGGGCCCGCCGCTGAAGGTCGGCACGTTCCCCACCGGGTGCACGCTGCCATACCCGTCGAGGATGTAGTAGCCTTGCACGGTTCCGGTCGAATCGAAGACCACTTTCAGCGTGCGGCCGATGTCGAAGCCGGGCCAGTAGGGGCCGCCGCTGAAGGACGGCACGTTCCCCACCGGGTGCACGCTGCCATACCCGTCGAGGATGTAGTAGCCTTGCACGGTCCCGGCTGAATTATAGACCACCGCCAGCGCCCGGGCGATGTTGAAGCCGCCCCAGTACGGCCCGCCGGTGAAGGACGGCACGTTCCCCACCGGGTGCACCGCGCCGTAGCCATCCAGGATGTAGTAGCCCTGCACCGTCCCGGTTGAGTTATAGACGACGTCCATGTCCGCGGCGATGTCGAAGCCGGGCCAGTACGGCCCGCCGCTGAACGCCGGCACGTTTCCGACCGGGTGCACGCCGCCATAACCGTCGAGGACGTAGTAGCCTTGCACCGGCCCGGTCGAATCGAAGACCACCTTCAGCGCGCGGGCGATGTCCATGCCGGGCCAGTAGGGCCCGCCGCTGAACGCCGGCGCGTTCCCCACCGGGTGCACGCTGCCATAGCCGTCGAGGATGTAGAGACCAGGAGCGTTCGCGCCCATCGTGAACGTGATGGACTTCAGCCCCGCGGTCTGCGCCGCTCCGTTCACCGTCCACTTCGAGAAGGTGTAACCGCTCGGGTCCGTC
>Ga0181524_10005436_pt1 | contig 11394 bp, 7 predicted proteins | sample PEATcosm2014_Bin_34_FD_119761 | JGI IMG/M metagenome (GOLD analysis project Ga0181524, IMG submission 119761) | Peatland microbial communities from MTU Mesocosm Facility, Houghton, MI, USA - PEATcosm2014_Bin05_60_metaG | ecosystem: Environmental > Terrestrial > Soil > Wetlands > Peat | place...
CAGCCCATCACCGACCAGCAAAGCAAGATTTTTTCGAATCAGATTTCTCTCGATTCGATCCAGTCACTGGAGGTGATACCCGGAGCGCCCCCAGCGGAATTCGGGGACAAAACTAGCGTGGTCATTGTCGCAACCACGCGGTCGGGACTCGGAATCAACAAGCCGACCGGAAGCGTCACGGCTTCCTACGGCACCTTCGGCTCGGCCAATGGCGGCTTCAATCTCGCCTATGGGAAGGACAAATGGGGCAACTTCGTCTCGGCCAATGGCCTGAATACCAGCCGGTTCTTGGATCCACCGGAATTCACCGTCATGCACGCCCGCGGGAACCAGCAGAATCTGTTTGACCGGCTCGACTTTAAGCCCTCGGATAAGGACACCTTCAATTTGAACTTCGGTTTCACCCGGTCCTGGTTCCAGACGCCCAATTCGTACGATGCTCAATACGCGACAGCATGGTCCGGACTGGTGGTCGACAACGGGGGCTTGGGGCCCGACGGCCGTTTGGTGGGCTCCCAGGACCAGCGTTCCCAGATTAAGACAATTAACGTTGCCCCCAGTTGGTCGCGCCTGGTCAATGGCAACACCGTGGTCTCACTCGGCGGATGGGTTCGGCACGATCAAGCGAATTACTACCCGAGCACCAACCCCTTTGCCGACCTTACGCCGGGACTTCAGACACAGACCCTTAGCCAAAATCGCACGCTTACCAACTTGGGGGCGAGGGCGAATATCTCTTACGCGAAAGGGGCCCACAACCTGAAGGCAGGAGTCAGCTTCCAGCACACCCTTCTGACGGAGAACAACTCCTTCGGGATCGTTGATCCCACACTTAACCCGGTTTGCTTTAACGCCGACGGAAGTCCGAATACCGATCCGACCCTGACCGATCCGGCGAATTGCAACGATCCCCTCCAGTCCAATACCGGATTTGACCCTCTGCTGGCCTGTTACGACTTGACCCGAACGGCGACACTGCCGGCCTCCGATGGGTGCCCTCACCCGACCAGCGGGTTGTATGCCTTCCGCGGCCACTCGGATATCAAAGAGGTGGCCCCCTTCATTCAGGACAACATCAAGGCAAAGAATTGGATGTTTAACTTCGGGCTGCGCGCCGATTTCTACAATGCCATCACGATCGCCCGCCTGGTGGAACCTCGCGTCGGCATTTCCTATACCGTTAAGAGCACCAATACGGTGCTGCGGGCTTCTTACGCTCGCGTCATGGAGACACCGTTTAACGAGAACCTGGTTTTGGCCAGCAAAGGGTGCGATGACCCCGTGGTCAATGATCTCATGGCAACCAGCCAGGGGTATCCGTGCCTCACCGTTCCATTGAGCCCCGGCACGCGTAATGAGTTTCATGCCGGCCTTGAGCAAGCGTTCGGAAAGTATCTGGTTGTGGACGGTGAATACATTTGGAAGTATACCCACGGGGCTTACGACTTCAGCATCTTCGGCGCCACGCCGCTCACTTTCCCCATCGTTTGGGACCACTCGAAAATTCCCGGATACGCAGTCCGGGCGAGCGTTCCCAACATCCACGGCTTTACGGCCTTTGTGGTTTTCTCCAGTGTGGCGGCACGCTTCTTCACACCTCAGATCAGCGGAATTGGAGCTACGCCGACTACCACGGGCGCGGGCGGAGTCTTCCGGATTGACCACGACGAGGTCTTTAACCAAACGACCCACCTGCAATACCAACCGTTTAAGCGTGGTCCGTGGGTCGGCTTCAACTGGCGCTACGATAGCGGTCTGGTAGCAGGCCCCACGCCGTGCGCGGGAGGCAATTGCAACAACGGACCGAATGGAACCGACTCCATCGTGGACTTTTCCGGATTGACTCCCGACCAGCAGTTTCAGGCAGGGCTTTCCTGCGCGGGCGTGTTCGCCACACCGACGACTCCAATCAACTCCAGCGGTTTGTGCTCGAAATCCCAGTACGGTTCTTCCTTCATAAAGATACCGGCAGGCACCGAAGACGATGATCACAACCCACCCCGCATCGCACCGCGCAACCTCTTTGATCTGGCCGTGGGTCATGACAATCTGTTTAACGGTGACAAGCGCAAGTGGAGCCTACGGGTTACTGTCATCAACCTGACGAATAAGGAGGCGCTGTATAACTTTCTTTCTACATTCAGCGGGACGCACTACGTGACGCCGCGTACGGTCACCGCCGAGCTCGCATTTCACTTCTAGTTCATCGCAGGATGCCCCCAACGCGGCTCACAAGAATCAGGGCCGTTTCCGACCCCCTGAGCCGCTTTGAGGGCCTCACAAACTAAAGTCCTTGGCCATTTCGGTGGATACTCATGCCGGGTTGAAACCCGTAACCAAACAAGCCGGCGGTCCTTCGGGGGTTTTTCCTCTCAAAGTGGGAGGGCAACTTGTTTGGGGAGGCGCCCTCTGATGAAGAGGTTGACACTACAGGCGATGACTTGGCTTGCCGGAGAGAGGGGTGGGCGCTGCCTTTCACCGTTCTATGTCAATCGAAATGTCCCTCTACAATGGGAATGCGCCACCGGTCACCGATGGAGTGCGGCTCCCGAAAGCATTAAGAAAGGGAGTTGGTGTCCCGCTTGCGCCGGCGTGCGACGACTGACTCTGGACGAGATGCAGCGGCTGGCCGAAACTCGTGGAGGAAGGTGTCTTTCCAAGTGCTGCCTGAATGGTAAGTCAAAATTGGTATGGCGCTGTTCAGCGGATCACCAATGGAGTGCCACAGCCTCTCAAGTCAAGCAGGGTCATTGGTGTCCATTTTGCGCTCGCGTTGCTCGTCTGACTTTGCATGAATTGCAGCAGATCGCGGCCAGGAAGGGAGGCCAGTGTCTGTCCCTCGAATACGCGAATTCGTCGAAACTCTTGCGCTGGAGATGTGTCGTTGGCCATGTTTGGCAAGCGCGAGCGCATTCCATCCGAGCAGGCAGCTGGTGCCCGTCCTGCGCTCACAACCAAACACTGAAACTGGAAGAAATGCAGGAAATCGCACGGGAACGTGGCGGTAGGTGCTTGTCGACCAGTTACAAAAATGGTTGTACCCCCCTGATATGGGAATGCGAATTTAGACACCGCTGGAAGGCACCCCCTTCAAGAGTAAAGAATGGGTCGCGAAGGAAAGGAACATGGTGCCCGGAGTGCTACAACTCGCGACGAAGGGTTCACGCAAAGAATTGTATCGAAGGGATGAGGGATCTGGCAATTGTTCGCGGGGGAAGATGCTTGTCCACCGAATACGTTGGCAGCAAGTCCAAATTGCTTTGGCAGTGTGCGCAGGGACATCGCTGGCAAGCGCTGCCTGCCGCTATAGTACAGGGAAGCTGGTGTCCGGCCTGCGCTCGCAATCAAAGGCTTGGGTTGTCCGAGTTTCAGGATCTCGCGCGAAGCAGAGGTGGAGCTTGTTTGTCTTACATATACGTAAATGAGCGAACGCATCTGACGTGGTGCTGCTCAGAGGGACATCGGTGGAACGCTACGCCACAAAGAGTGAAACGAGGTTCATGGTGTCCGACCTGCGCTAACATCCGTAGGAGAAACAGCTGGGCGCCTCGAAGTGAGGTCAATCTCAGTAAGCTGGTGAGAACGACAACAGGCAAGAGAACGCGGCGCACTCGGATCCGAGGTCGCCTGTTTCGGGCACGGGTGAAGGTCGCCAAGTAATCTGCGCGGCATGATCGTTTGCTGTCACGTTGGTTTCGCCCGCCGGCGATGCCATTTGGTGCGTGATTCAGACGCGAGAACTGGATACGCGGCCAAGAAAGTTTCGGAACAAATTCTTAATTCTAGGGTTCGAATTCCGCAGACTATCGCGCTCCAAGGGGTCCGGACACGGCTTGTAATGGATGCGTTGCGGACAACGCACCGACAGACTGAACCCCATGGCGAGTCCCGGTTTCAGGTAAGCGCAAGGCTTACCTTTATGGCAAGAGGCCGGCTTGGCATTCCTTCATTTTCGGTAAATCAGGTACGCTCACCGCTTGCACCAAGGATCAGCAACTAGGGATCTAAACCAGATCCTTGATTTTGGCGGGTTGGTGACAAGGCTGGGGAGTCCCATTCTCCTCACGGCAACCCAGTCGGGTACTCACAGGCGGCATAACCAGATTCAATAAAGTGAGACACAATAAATTTCCGGCGGGGGGCTGTACAATCCCTTGCTGACCTGGGACTCGCCGTGCGTTCCGCCGGATAGGCTTTTTGCCATGGGTTGGACGAAATGCTTGGCACGTGCTACCTTGCTGAGCATTCAAACTCGAATTGGCCTGGAGGACCCTCACCATGCGACGACTTGCTACGCTGGCCTGTTTGCTATTTCTTGCGCCATGCATCCTTGGGGCGCAAACGGTGGACAAGGTGGAGGAACGGTTAAAGGCTGATGAAGATCGCATCAGAACGCTGGAGGAAGAAATTAAGGCGTTGAAAGCTGCCCTCGCGACTGTGACCTCCAGCGCGCCAAATGTTGCGGTGCAAGTCACCTCGCCTGCCCCTCCTACCGCCCCTGTGCCGCCGGCACCTGAGCAGCCAAAGGTCGCACAATTACCTCCCGAGGCGCCGCCCCCCGCCCAAGTCCCACCAACGGTGGCAGTCACTCCGGTCTTGCCCGGCGAGTCGCCGGGACAGTTGCCGGTTTACGGTGGGGCCAGTGCAGCCGCTAAGGCTCTAAACCCGGACATCAGCGTTATTGGCGACTTTCTGGGTGCTGTTGGCAAGAATCCCTTCGACCCAACGCCGGCGCTGGAGATGCATGAGTCAGAGGTAGGATTTCAAGCAATCGTCGATCCCTACGCGCGGGCCGATTTCTTCCTATCATTTGGCGAGGAAGGAGTGAATCTTGAAGAAGGCTATATCACCTTCACCTCACTGCCTGGAGGATTCGTCGCCAAGGTGGGCAAGATGCGCGCCGCTTTCGGCAAAGTCAACACGCTCCACAATCACGTGCTTCCGTGGACAGACCGACCGCTGGTGACTGAGAACCTGGTGGGCGGCGAAGATGGAATTGACGATGCCGGTCTGTCAATAACCCGCATTCTGCCCGCGCCTGGTGGTATCTTCCTTGAGGCCACGGGCCAGGTTTTCCGCGGAGACTCGGGGGACGTTTTCAAGTCGAGTCAGCGCAGGGATGCCAGCCTGGTGGGGCACTTGCGCGGCTACAAAGACATCACGGACAATACGAATATCGATCTCGGTTTCTCATACGCGCACGGGCATAACGACGCTGACGCGCTGTACGCGAGCAACGCTTTTCGAACTCAGCTTTACGGGACGGATGCCACGCTGCGCTGGAAGCCTTTGCGACGGTCGATCTATCACTCGTTTGTAGGGCGTAGCGAGCTTATTTGGAGTAACCGCGAGGAGCCGGGAGTGGTTCAGCATGGCTTCGGGTTCTACACTTCCGGGGATTATCAATTGGGCCGGCGCTGGTTTATCGGCGGCCGTTTTGACCGGTCCGACCGGGCGCGTAATACCAGCTTGACCGACAGCGGCTTTTCCACCATCCTCACCTATTGGCCCAGTGAGTTCAGTCAAGCCCGAGGGCAGTATCGCTTCACTAAGTACGCCGACGGGCGGGAGGGGAATGAATTGCTCTTCCAATTGCAGTTCTCCCTAGGTGCGCACGGCGCTCATCCCTTTTAGGAGCCTCTATGAACCAACAAAATCGTGCGAGTCGCATTAGTTTTTCGATATCCGTCTTCGCACTTGGGCTGACTCTTCTTTCCGCACGTCCCGCGGAAGCCGCTGCGAAGATCCGGGTGGTGACGGCTACGAGCGATCTGGCCGCGCTGGCCTCGGAGGTCGGTGGCGACCATATCGACGTGGAATCGATTGCCCGCGGGTATCAAGATCCGCACTTCGTGGAGGCCAAGCCCAGCTTCCTCCTTAAGCTCCGTAAGGCTGACTTGCTGATCGTGGTCGGCCTGCAATTGGAAATTGGCTGGCTGCCGCCTCTGATCACTCAGTCCGGCAACCCTCGAATTCAGATAGGAGCCGCAGGCTACCTAGACGCTTCGGATTTTGCAGAGATACTCGAGAAGCCCACCGGAGTGGTCACGCGAGCGATGGGCGATGTGCACCCGCTGGGCAATCCGCATTACTGGCTTGACCCGGAGAACGGCCGCCGGATCGCCCACGGGATTCAGGCGAAGCTCGCAGAGATGCGGCCGGAAGATGCCGGCTATTTCGAGCAACGCTTTCAGGCATTCACCCAACGCCTTACCACCCAGGAAAAGACTTGGGACGAAGCCATGAAGCCGTTCCATGGGCTTAAAGTGGTTTCTTACCACAAGTCATGGCCCAACTTCGCCAAACGCTTCGATCTGAACGTTGTCGGTTACGTCGAACCACGCCCGGGCATCCCGCCTTCCCCTAGCCACACCCTGGAACTCATCGGCATGATGCGGCGAGACAATGTGAAGCTGATCATGGTCGAGCCTTACTTCGATCTGAAGACCCCCAACAGCATCGCCCGCCAGACGGGAGCACAGGTCATGGTCATGCTCCCCTCCGTGGGAGGGGAGAAAGAAGTGACGGATTATTTCAAACTATTTGACTACGATATTGCGCTGCTCAGCAAAGCGGTCGCGGCGGCGCATTAATATGCCGAGGGAGGTCGAATGGAAATTCTTCCATTTTTGCTCATGCCGTTCCTAGCCAGCCTGATCCTGACCGGTATCCATGCCTATCTAGGCGTGCACGTGGTCGAGCGTGGCGTTATCTTCGTCGACCTCGCCCTCGCTCAGATCGCGGCGCTCGGCGCCACCGTGGCGATCCTGTTCGGCATGGACCCGCACGCCGGTAACACCTACTGGGTCAGTCTGGCCTTCACGTTTCTGGGTGCGGCGATCTTCTCTCTCCTGCGGGTACGGCGCGCACACATTCCACAGGAGGCTATCATCGGCATTGCCTATGCCGTTGCCTCTGCCGCGGCGATTTTGGCCATGAGCAAAGCCACCGGCGAAACCGAGCACTTGAAAGATATGCTGGTGGGCAACATCCTGGCGGTCTCCGGGCCGGAGGTGGCCAGGACCGCGGCGCTCTATGCGGCTATTGGCCTCTTTCACTTCATCTTCCGCAAGAAGTTCCTGCTCATTTCCATGGATCCCAAGGGGGCCGAGGCCCAAGGCGTCTCGGTACGTTTCTGGGACTTCCTCTTCTATGCTTCCTTTGGATTCGTCGTCACCTCGTCCGTTGCCATCGCCGGCGTCCTGTTGGTTTTCTGTTACTTGATCGTACCTTCTGTCGGCGCCATGCTGTTTGCGGATCGGATCGGCCGGCGCCTGGCCATCGGCTGGACTATGGGAACACTGGTTTCGGCGCTGGGCGTCTATTTCTCGGTCTTGTTGGATTTGCCCACCGGTGCCACCATCGTTTGCACGTTCGGGGGTGTTCTCACGCTGATGTTCCTCGTCCACCTCCTTCTTTTCCACCGCGGCAACGATCGCAAGACCGGACTATCTGACGCCTAAGTCGGACTCATCGATTTGCAGAACCGGCTGGGTTTACTTGGCCGGCGGCCATCTTCCAGGTAGGGGGCTTTCAGGCTGAATCCTAATTTCGGACTGCAACTGTCTCGCTAGGAGCTCCGAATCCAGGCATGCGGCAAGGATGGCAGCGATGGCGCGCCACAAGAGCGGGCCGATCGGAAACTTACCCAAGCGGCATTCGTTTCGACCTTGGGTGGGGTCCTTAACAGGCACGTCCTTCAACAATTAACCCGCAGGCAAACAGTAAGAATCCCAAATGTTCAAAACTCAGGGTGCGTTGGGATGGGAACAATGAGAGCAGTCTAAATTCACGATTAAGGCGGCCTGGAAGTGCTGTAATTCGAGGACGCGCGCATGGCGTCGGCGGATGAGTTTCTGGTGATAGCTTGGAGTCGAGCGAAGTCGCTCAACTCCTGCATCGTCCACACGGAAAACACTCGCATGTGGTCGCAGGAGAATCTACCCGCTCGACGCACTGCAAGTTGTGGTTGCGCAGATAGTCCGTCGGTTTTTGGGATTCGGAATGAAAAGTCGCCTGCTCGTCCAATAGGTGCCGTTCACTTATCAATACGGCGCTCTGTTCGTTGAAGTGCAACCCATCTCCCCCCTTCGAGGACCCTATCGTCGTTTGGGACCGCGTGGATGATTGCTGGTGAGAAGGGCTGTTCTTAACAGCTATTCAGCAACCCGCTAAGCGTTGCACGCGATATTATCAATGCGCATCAAGGGCGATTGTGGGCGGAGAATCGGCGGGAGGGCGGCGCTAAATTCTCCTTCACCCTGCAAATATTCAACGAGGGTAGAAAGCCATGAGTACGGGGAAAATCCTAGTTGTCGATGACGAACCGCAGTTTCGTCGAGTGATGAGGTCCGCGCTAACAAAGCAGCGGTACATGGTGGCTGACGCCCGCAACGGGGAGGAGGCGCTAGAGAAACTTCAGGACGAGAGATACGACTTAATCATACTTGACCGCAATATGCCGGGGATGGGCGGACTTGCCGCGTGCCGTTCGATCCGGGCCACTTCGGATGTCGGCATTATTATGCTCACGGTTCGAAAGACCGAACCCGAAAAGGTCGAGGCCCTCGACGCCGGCGCGGACGACTACGTGACCAAACCCTTCAGCATGCCGGAACTCCTAGCCCGCATTCGCTCCGCCCTCCGCCGGGCGCATCTGCTAAGCTCAGGCACGCCCGATGTGCTGAACCTGGGTCCAACGGTCATCAATTTTGTCGCTCGCCGGGTCACCGTGAACGGTACGGAAGTACGCCTGACTCCCAAGGAGTTCGATCTTCTCCATTACCTCGCCAGCAATCCCGATGAGGTAATTCCCCATGCCAAGCTCCTCCAGGCGGTGTGGGGGCCGGATTATGGCGAAGAGGTGGAATACCTTCGCGTCTTCATCAAGCAGCTTCGCAAGAAGATCGAGCCGGATCCTTCCCACCTCGCGTATCTTCTGACCGAACCTTGGGTTGGCTACCGGTTTAGTCTCCCCAAGGCCTCACGAAATCTTCAGCAAGTCTTTATGACTTCTTTATGGACCCGCGGGCACTATGTCTAAGGTGACTTGCATGGAAGCCTATTCAGATGATGATTACGGGCTTGCCTCCTCGGTTTTCTCTCATGACGCCAAACGTCCCGATCCGATTGACGGTCATACCGAGAAGAGGCTGGAAGTCTCCGTGATCTTTACCGACGCACCGGGAACCCTGGCTGCCCTGCAAATGGCAGAGGGTCTGGCGAAAAAACTGGAGGCGCACATAAGGCTGCTCGTGCCCTATGAAGTGCCGTACACCCTGCCCCTGACAAAGCCTGCGGTGCCGGTGGAATTCCTGGAGGGCCAAATCCGCAACTTGGCCTGTAAGACTCGCCTGGAGGTCGCAGCGCAGATTTATTTATGCCGCGACAAGAAGCGCACTTTGAAACTCCTCCTAAGGCTGCATTCCTTGATCATCGTGGGGGGCAAGAAACGCTGGTGGCCAACCTCGGCGCAAAAGCTTGCGCAGAGTCTCCAAAAGGATGGGCACCACGTGATTTTCGCGGAGCTGAGGTGACATTGCCGTGGTAGACCTGGCTTATATCTTGATTGCCGTGCTTTTTTTCGTCGATTGCTGGATTTTCACACGCATCTGTGAGCGTCTCTAGAGGCCCGTCCGGAAAGGTTTTTTTTAGCAATCTCGCGGACCATAACCCCTTTGTTTCCGACGCTCGATTTTCCCGAAACGGCCTTTCCGGACGGGCCTCTAGGGAGGGCTGACCCATGGATTTCATCATTGCCGGCATCGCCGCATTGTCTCTGTTCGGTTATCTGGTTTAAGTCCTCTTGCTCCGCTCTCGCCCAAACCTCGCGTGTCGCCCAGGCCCGTGGCGCCACTTTGGATCAGGTAAGGCAGCTCATCGAGGACCAAAGCGAAGGACGCCAACTGGGCTTCTTTGGCGAACCGCGGGTTAATGTCCTGTCCCTGAATCTGGAACTGGACAAGCGATTACCTCTTCACTGATTCAAAGCCGAAAACACGGCGCGCGTGATTAATGGTGCGTATTCTTTGCCTTAAGAGGACCCACGAGGAATAAAGATGTCTATTTTCTTACAACAGCCTTTTCGCACTCTCATTGTCAGGGCCAACCTGATCTTCGTATTCTTCCTGATGCTGGCTTCACTGTCTGGTCTAGGACAGGCGCAGGAAAATCAAGCTCCCACGCCGTTGTCGACCGATACCTCCGCGGATCTGAAGGACCAAGTCCGGGAACTGCGCACGTTAGTGGAGCAACTTCAGAAGCAGGTCAGCGATTTACAAGCCAGAGTGCCCACAAACCAGCTCATTGAAAAAGTCAGTAACCCGCCTTCTGCACAGGTTTCGGCTCCGGCGCCACCCGCCCAAGAAAAAGCACAAGACCGCAGCGATATTTTGCAAACCTCGGCGGCTTCAGAGTCCTCCAAGGGGTTCGACTTCCTTCATGGGACGACCGTCAACTTTCTGCTGGACGGTTACTATGAATATAACTTTAATGCCCCAATCGGCCGGGCGAATCTTCTTCGCGCGTACGACGTGAGTAGCAATGCCTTCAGTCTGAACCAGGCGGACGTGGTGCTCGAAAATGCGCCCGATCCGACGCACGGCAAGCGGTTTGGCGTCCGCCTCGATTTGCAATACGGTCAAGCAACGGAAACATTGCAAGGGAATCCCGCAAACGAGCCGCGGCCCGAAATATATCGCGCGGTCTTTCAGGCCTTCGGCACCTACGTAGTTCCCATCGGGCGCGGGTTGACCGTGGATTTCGGGAAATGGGCTAGTTCCCTCGGAATGGAAGCAAATTATACGAAGGACCAGATGAACTACTCACGATCCTACTGGTTCAATTTCTTGCCGTTCTACCATATGGGCGTGCGCGCCCAATACCCGGTCAACGACAAACTTTCGGTGAACTATTGGGTCGTAAACGGCACACAGTGGGCGGAGCCGTTCAATGGCTTCAAAGACCAATTGTTTGGCGTGAATGTACAACCGCGTAAGACCGTGAGCTGGACCGCGAATTACTACCTGGGTCAAGAACACCCGGATTTCCAATACGAGCCGATTGGAACGCCCGGTCTACCAACGCAGCAGGGAATTCCTTTCGAGCCAATTCCGAATCCCGCGAAAGGCAAATTGAACATTCTTGATAACTATGTCACCTGGAATGCCTCGCCAAGACTGACTTTGGCTCTCGAGGGCGACTACGTTATCGAACGCCTTCAGACCTACTCGCCGCCTTCCCACACGGACGGCGGCGCTGCTTATGTTCGCTATCAGATCCGGCCTAAAATCGCCCTTGCCGCGCGCTCCGAATACCTGTCGGACCATGGCGGCTTGTTTAGTGGAACAACGCAGGCGCTGAAGGAAACAACCCTTACATTCGAGTACAAGTTTA
>Ga0181524_10005437_pt1 | contig 11391 bp, 12 predicted proteins | sample PEATcosm2014_Bin_34_FD_119761 | JGI IMG/M metagenome (GOLD analysis project Ga0181524, IMG submission 119761) | Peatland microbial communities from MTU Mesocosm Facility, Houghton, MI, USA - PEATcosm2014_Bin05_60_metaG | ecosystem: Environmental > Terrestrial > Soil > Wetlands > Peat | place...
ACAGATGACGCCCTCATGAGTCGTCGGAAGTGGAGGAGTCCTGTCCGTCCATTTGGAGAACTGCTGTCCGCCGAGATGGAGAAGCCCTGTCCGCCTACGAGGAGTTCCTGCTGTCCCTTGACAAAGGTGAGCCCGACTGCCACCAGGATGGCAGCAGCGAAGACAGTCGCACTGCCGCCGAGCAGTAAGAGACTTCTCTTGTTCATGAATACCTTGTGCATTTGTCAGCTCCTTTGTTCTCCGTCTTTCAGGTACCGCCCGACCACGTCTCGGCCAGCGCCGCGTGAGGACGTCTGATCGAACGTCGCGGGCCGCGCGGCGTGGGCCTAGCAGCGAGGGCGAGTAACACGGCCAGTACCAAGAGCCCGAGCACGAGCGGCTGGCGCAGCGCCTCGAGCACGTACCCGCCGTCAGCGAGGCGCCACCTGTAAACCCCGATGACAGCTGCCGACGGCACGGGGCTGGAGTCAGGAGCGTTGTTGGCGTCGCCTTTCGAGGTGTACAAGACCTGGCCACCCGCGTCCCTGCGGACTGCCACTATCCGGTGACTGAAGAGCCGTTGGCCGTGGGAACCCACGCCGAAGGTGATTACTTGGCCGACGTGGAGGTGTGCCGCCTGTGAAGCGGAAACGGGATCATCGACGATCAGGTCGCCCGTGCGGAAGACCGGGCTCATCGATCCCGATATCACGGTCAGAACGGGGTGTCCGAATACCGAGCACTGGCCGCCGGGTGAGAAGCGGCTTGCCACTGCGAAGACGACGGTGACGGCGCTGAGCGAGACGAAAAGGAGTGTGACCAGCCACAAGAAGCCCCTCGATGCACTTCTCAGGTTGAGCACCGCGACCTTCCCTTCGACCTGGATGACACCAGTGCCTGTCGCACTCGACGGCTGACCCCGTCTCGGGTCGCCACAACAGACAATCGACGTGAGAAAAACCGCGGTTGACCTGGATCACCCCTGTCCTCACCCTTGCGCCACCCCTGGGCTCACGTACGGTCACCGTGGAGAACGACGAAAGACGGGCGGGTGAATGTTGCGTCGATGGTGCTCTCCGCGGAGGCCCTGGAGGCCTGGCCGCGGTCGTTCCTGGCCTGAGCCGGGCCGCTCAGGTGTCGAAGCCCTCGTCGTCCTCTGCGTCGCCGTTGTCGTTGTCGGTGTCGAGCCAGGTGGCAAAGCGGCTCACGACCTGCTGCACGCCGCCACCGGCGCGTTCGACGATCTTTGCGAAACGTTGCCTGTAATGCTTGAACGCCGCGTCGAACTCGGCCGACGGTGGTGGCTCCTGGCCGCGCCGGAGATAGCCCCCCGAACGCTGCCGGTCATACTCGCCCGACGCCACCCAAGCAACCAGCTCTCGGACCCGCCGCACGGGGAAGGGATGGGTCGTGCCGATCTCCGACCAGAAACGCGAGTAGCGCGCGAACGGGTCGCTCTCTCCCTCGTACTCGGTGGCTTGGCGGATGAACGCGTCGAGGTCGAGGCCGGGCACCGGACCACCCGCCATGCGCATCAAGGTCCGGCACGTCAAGAGCGGGTCACCGGTCCCGAGCGCGCTTGCGCGGTCAGCGGTCAGCTCGGCAGCCCTCGACCATTCGAGCAGGGCGTAGTAGAGCGCCCTCAGGGGCAGGCCGGCCAACGGTGCCCCTCGCAGCACCCCGTTCATGACGAGTTGCACGAGCTCGAAGGTCGTCATGAAGACCACGTGGTCCGCCAGCACGTGGCCCATCTCGTGGGCGAGCACCGCGTCCAGCTCGTCGGACTCGAACGACCTTGCCAGCCCCGAGGAGACAAGCGTCACGGGGTCGTTGGCGCCGATGGTGAGCGCGTTGCCCACCGGGTACTGAGTCACGTAGAGGTGAGGGCACGTGGCGATGTCGAAGGTGTTGGCGTAGCGGCGTTGCTTCGCCCACACCTCGGGCAGCTGGTCCTCTCCGAGTCGGACGGCAGTGCCGAGCATCAACTGGCGAAGCTTGCGCTCATAACCGACCTCGGTGAGCTTCTTGATCACCTTGTCGAGCATGGGGACGCTGTGCAGCGCCGCAGCCGCAGCCCGGTCGGCGGGATGGGCGAATCCTTGAGCACTGATGTCCGGATAACTGAGCGCTGTTTCTATGGCCATGGCAGCCGCCTTCCCGTTTCGCCCGAGAAGTCTCTCACTCCTGAGGCGCAGGCGGGCCTGCAGGCGACGTCAGATGTCAGTGCGACCCGCAGGAGCGACGCCGCAGTCCTGCCCGGGCTGCGGGCACCCGGCGCTCGTGCCGAGCTAGGAAGTCGGCCCGGTCTCCCCGGTCTGCTCAGTCTCCGAGGAGTAGGTGCCAGTTGGGATGCCCCCGCTGAACTGGGGCATGCCGCCACCGCCCGGCACGGTTGTCGCCGCCGGCGCGGAGGGCTGCGCAGGAGTTTCGCCGGCAGCCGTCGGAGTCGGGACGAACGAACCGTCGGGAGCAGTTGGCGCCGGCGCAGTCGCCGAAGTCACCGTGATCGGCCCGTGCTCGGACTCGAATTGGCGAAGCTCGGCGACCAGCTCGGTAACCCTGGCGTCCGCACCAGCAGAAGCACGACCGGCCTGCTGGGTGTACACGATGCCGCCGAGCTCCAGCAGGAGTGAGTCCGCGTGCTTCTTCGCCTGGATCTCCGAGAGCTTGGCCTGTCCGGCTTTGGCTCCCTCCTGGGCCTTTTCGGCCAACACCGTGGCCTGCGCCTTCACCTTGTCCATGAAACCCATGGCCCTGCCTCCGATGAGATAGTGGCCGCTCACGGCCGGACCTGCCCTGTCAGCTAACGACGCTACCTCCTAAATGCCCACGCGACCACGGCTGGCCGGCCGATGGGCCACGATGTAGCCGTGGAGCGGTGTGAGGAGTGCCAATTCGATTACGAGGCCGTCGGACCTGGAGCCGTACCGAGCGCGTTGCGCTCGTTGGGAGGCCGTTTTGGAATGCGGATCGCCAACGAACGTGGCGATCCGGCGCTCGCACTGGCGATCCGTGCCCGCTCGGGACCGAGAATATGGTCCGCTCTCGAGTACGCCTGCCATGTCCGCGACGTCTTTCTCGTCCAGCGCGAACGCTTGTACCTCACCCTTGTGGAGGAGTGCCCGAGCTTCGCGCGCATGTACCGCGATGAGCGGGCGAGCCTGGCGCGCTACGCCGCCGAGGACCCTGACGATGTCGGTCGTGAGCTCAAGGTGGCCGCCGAGATGCTCGCCTGGGCTTTCGAGGGTCTCGACGAGGTGCAGTGGCAGCGGCGCTGCATCTACAACTTCCCCGAGGCGAGCGAGCGTACCGTGCTCTGGCTCGGACGCCACGCCGTTCACGAGGGCGAGCACCACTTGCGCGACGTCGACGCGGCGTTGCGCTCCGCGGCCGCGGCGGTACGGACAGCTTCGGTCGTGCAAGACCCGCGGTCGCACACTTTGCCCTGAGCGAGCGGCCGAGGCGGAGCGAGTGGGCCGAAGCAGCCGAGGCGCCGGCGAGCGGCCGAGGCGGAGCGAGCGGCCGAGGCGCCGGCGAGCTCCGTTCAGGCGCCGGCGAGCTCCCGCCAGCGACCTGGCTCGGCCTCGAGTCGCTCGGCGATGCCCGCCGGCGTAAGGCGCAGGGTTGCCTCAGGGATCGCGTCGGCGAGCGCCCTACGGCGCCAGTAGTCGTGTGCGGCCCCCGCGAACTGCTCACGGCGCCAAGCGACAAGCTCACCCGAGGGCCAGGTCCCCTCGTCGCCTATGAGGTACTTGAAAAGTCGCAGTGCGAGCTCGATGTCGGCGGCAACCGGGGCTCGGCCGAAGATCGCCGCGCGACGCAGCGCTATGGCGGTGGCACCCGAAACTGCGTCTTCGGAGTGCTCGCCGGGCTCCAGCACGAGACGGTCCTCGAAGCGGGTCGCGAGCTCGAGCGCGTAACCCTGGTCCGGCCCTGGGACACCGAGGCCGGCGAGGTTCTGGGGATGAGGAACAGGCCGGCTCTCGCCCGGGCGATGAGGGACCCATGGCGCCGGGACAGCGAGCTGGTGACCTTCGCGCACCTCGTGCTGCTCGAGGATGGGGGCGAACTTGGGCTGCGTCACGGCACCGCCTCCCCAGCGTCGCCCTCCGCAGCCCGGACGAGGCCGAAGACCACGGCGTCCAGGAGCGCCTCCCAGGAGGCCTCGATGATGTTCTCCGAAACGCCGATCGTCGACCAGCTGCCCTCGGCGTCGGCGGTGTCCAGGAGCACCCGGGTGACCGCCCCGGTCCCCTTGGCCGTATCCAGGACGCGCACGCGATAGTCGGTCAGGTGCACATTGCGAAGCTGTTGGAAGTGCGGTTCGATGGCGAGACGGAGCGCGGCGTCGAGAGCATTCACGGGCCCGTTTCCCTCGGCTGTGGCCACGACCCGCTCGTCGCCCACATGCGCCTTGACGGTCGCCTCGGTGGTGAGCTCACCCGGGGAGGACCAGGGGTGGACGAGCCCGGCATCGCCGTCGCCGGCATCGGTCGCCTCCCGGGCGCGCCAGTCGGTGATGACACGAAACGACTCGATCGTGAACAGGTCGCCGAGCCGCCCACCTTTGGCGCCGGCCGCAGCCCGCATCAAGAGCTCGAGCGACCCGTCGGCCGCCTCGAAGTGATAGCCGTTGTGCTCGAGGTGCTTCAAAGCCTCCAGGACCCGGCCCAGGGCCGGGGAGTCGAGCTCGAGTCCCAGCTCGGCAGCCTTCAGCTGCAGGGTCGAGCGCCCCGCCAGCTCGCTTACGACGACGCGGGTCCCGTTGCCCACGACATCGGGCGACACGTGCTCGTAAGCGTCGGAGCGGCGGATGAGCGCGCTCGTGTGCAGGCCCGCCTTGTGCGTGAAAGCCGCCGTCCCGACATAGGGCCGTTGCGGGTCGAGGGTCAGATTGACGATCTCGGCAACGTGGCGCGCCACCGAGGTGAGGCGTTCGAGCCGGTCGGCGGGGATCGTCCTCACACCCATCTTGAGGCTGAGATTGGCGATGATGGCCGAGAGGTCTGCGTTTCCCGTGCGTTCGCCGTAGCCGTTGATGCACCCCTGGACGTGGGTCGCGCCCTGGCGAACAGCGGCGAGCGAGTTGGCCACCGCACAGCCGCCGTCGTTGTGGAAGTGCCCACCGATGGTCGCCGACGAGCGGGCCCTCACGTCTGAGACGACCCGCTCGACTTCGTCGGGCATCGTGCCGCCGTTGGTGTCGCAGAGAACGAGCACCTCGACTCCTGCCTCCTCGGCCGCAGCGAGCACGGCGAGGGCGAACTTGGCGTCACGTCTGTAACCGTCGAAAAAGTGCTCGGCGTCGAAGAACACGCGCAGGCCGGCCTGTCGCAGGTGCGCCACGGAATCGGCCGCCATGGCGATCGCCTCGTCGAGCGTGGTGCGCAACGCCTCGGTGACGTGCAGGTCGGACGCCTTGGCGACAATGCAGACCACCTCCGTCCCCGCCTCTACGAGGTGGCGGAGCGTCTCGTCCTCGCTGGCGCGGCCACCCGCACGTCTCGTCGAGCCGAAGGCGACGAGCGTCGCCGTCTGCAACCGCAGCTCGCTCGCGGCCCTGGCGAAGAACTCCTCGTCCTTCGGGTTCGCACCTGGCCAGCCGCCCTCGATGTAGGCGACGCCGAGGTGATCGATCTGTTCGGCAACGTGCAGCTTGTCGTCGACAGTGAGCGAGATGCCCTCTTGTTGCGAGCCGTCCCGGAGCGTCGTGTCGTAGACGTCAACCGCTTCGGGGAGGCTCCGCTCAGTTGACATACTCGAGCCAGTCCTTGTAACGGTCCACCTTTCCCCGGACCGCCGCGAAGTACGTCTCTTGGATCTCACGCGTGATCGGCCCCGGCTCGCCTGAGCCGACCTGTCGGTCGTCGACCGAGCCGATCGGGACGACCTCCGCGGCCGTGCCGGTGAGAAACGCCTCGTCTGCCATGTACAGGTCCGTCCGCCGCATCTCGCGCTCGCTCACGCCATAACCGAGACCGCGGGCGATCGTGACCACGGAGTCCGCCGTGATGCCCTCGAGCGCCCCGGCGGCTGAGGGGGGCGGCATGAAGATGTCGCCGTCCCGCACGACGAACACGTTCTCACCCGTGCCCTCCGAGATGAGCCCGCTCGTCGTGCACATGAGCGCCTCGTCATAACCGGCGCGCATCGCCTCCACCTTTGCGAGCGAGGAATTGACGTACATCCCGGTGCCCTTGGCGGCCGTCGGTATGGCGCGGGGGTCGTGGCGGGCCCAGGAGCTGATCTTGAGACGGATGCCCTGGGCGATGGCCTCGTCGCCGAGGTACGCACCCCAGGGCCAGACCGCGATCGCAACCTGCACCTTGCACAGGATCGGGTTCAGGCCCATCTCCCCGTAGCCGAGGTAGGCGATGGGGCGGATGTAGCAGCTGTCGAGGCCGTTCACTCGCACCGTGAGCTTGATCGCCTCGAAGATCTCCTCCTCGGAGTAGGGCATGTCCATCTGGAGGATGCGAGTCCCCCTGAACATCCTCCTCGTGTGGTCGCGCAGGCGGAAGATCGCCGGCCCGCTGGCCGTCTCGTAGGCGCGGATACCCTCAAAGACCCCCATGCCGTAGTGCAGACTGTGAGTGAGGACATGCACCGTGGCCTTGTCCCAGTCGACGAGCTCGCCGTCCATCCATATCTTCGTTGTCGGGGTGATAGGCACCGTCACAACCTCCTTAGGACTTCATCGCCGACGCCGGTGGTGCTCCAAGGCTCGGAGGAGCCGGCCATCTCAGTCTGCAACTCCAGCACGGCCTTCGTCACGCGCTCGGCCGCGGCGGCCTCGCCCAGGTGCTCGAGCATCATCGCCGCCGAACGGATCGCGGCCAGCGGGTTCGCCTTGCCTGTCCCGACGATGTCGTGGGCGGAGCCATGCACGGGTTCGAACAGCGACGGCCCCGTGCGCTCCGGGTTGAGGTTGGCCGACGCTGCGAGCCCGATGCCGCCGGTGACGGCACCGGCGAGGTCGGCGAGGATGTCGCCGAACAGGTTGTCGGTGACGACGACGTCATAGCGGTCCGCGTTCTCGACAAGAACGATGCAGGCGGCGTCGACGTGGTTGTAAGCGGTGGCCACCTCGGGGTGCTCGAGGGCGACCGAGTCGAACACCCTCCGCCACAGGTCGCCCGAGTAGGTGAGCACGTTGGTCTTGTGCACGAGGGTCACATGGTGCTGGGCGCGGCGCTCGGCCAGGTCGAAGGCGTAGCGCACGCAGCGCTCGACGCCGTGGCGGGTGTTGACCGAGCCCTGCGTGGCGACCTCGAACGGCGTGCCCCGGCGGAGCGCGCCGCCTTCGCCCACATATGGGCCTTCTGTGTTCTCGCGTACGACGACGAAGTCCGCGGTGGGGGCGACGGCGCCCGGGACCCCGTTGAACGGGCGGAGGTTGATGTACAGATCCAGCTCGAAACGCAGTCTCAGCAGCAACCCCCGCTCGATCACTCCCGGCGGTACCGCCGTGGAACCGATCGGCGGGCCGACGGCGCCGAGCAGGATGGCGTCGGTTCCCCGCAGCTCGTCCAGCACCGAGTCGGGCAGCACCTCGCCGGTGCGCTCGTAGCGGCCGGCGCCGAGGTCGTAGTCGACGGTCTCGATGGCCGCACCGGTGGCGGCGACGACCTTGAGCGCCTCCGCGATCACTTCAGGGCCGATCCCGTCGCCCCCGATCACCGCAACCTTGTGCACACCTTCTCCAGTCGCCGCCGCTCAGCAAGTGACAGCCGACGAGACGCGCGCCAAGACGCCTCCGGCTCGGGATTCCACTTGGCGGCCACACTAGTCTGGGCATCTGCCGCCCGGTCACGGTGCCTAGATCCCGATCGCGGCCTGCGCTTCGGCCCAGGTGTAGACCTCCCCCGCGGGCTGCGGCCCACAGGCGGCGACGAAGATCTCCGCGAACGACGTGCCGAGCTTCGATCTCGCGTACGCCGCGCCCATCACGAGCTGAGAGTCGGCCGCCTTGCAACCGCCCAGGTAGCTCGACCAGAGCCGGAGGATGTTGTCCCGGTGCCCCCAGCATCCCGGCGAAGCCGGGGAGCGGCAGTCGTAGTTGGAGCTCCCGTAGCCGTCGTCGTACATCCAGCCGTCGTCGGCTCCGAGGGCGCTCTCGGTGCCGTCGGCCCAGTTCGATCCCCAGGCACGCAGCTGTGCCCCGCCCGGTAGCGCCGTCGCCGCCAGGCTGGGGTCCCTGCCTGCGGCCGCGCCGGCCTCTGCCACCTCGTCCAGCTGGGTCGTGAGCGCCGTCACCGGTGGCTCGCCCCGCGACACCCGCTCCAGGTCGGCGATCGCGAAGAGCTGCTCCGCCACGCTCAAGCGGAGGAACTTCTGCAGCCCGAAGTGCAGCGGGCCTACCGGCTCGGTGCCACGGGCGTGGTCGATGGCCTCCAGCACCCTCGAGTTGCACGCCACCGTGTCGTCGAGGGCGTCGGGGGCGCAAAAGGCGTAGAAGTTCGGGCTCGGGGCGAGGTTGCCCGGCGGGTTGCGGGGCGGCACTATGCCGGCGAGGGGCGCGGCCCGGCCCTGCCCGGCGGCCGTGGCGGCTCCGGCAGCGCCGGCGGACGCGGCCGTGCCGATGACGGGGATGACCGCCCATGCCACGGTCGCCAACGCCAGGGCCGCCGTGACCGCAGCCACCCGTCTCAATCGCAAAGCGGACGATCCTCCCACCGCCTGAAAGTATCGGCCGTGCCGTGCCGACAGCTGAGCAAAGACTTTGCCGCCGAACCGGTAGCCTCGTGTCGGTGACTGAAACTACTCATCTCACTCCTGAGACCCACGCTCGGCTCGTCGCCGAGCTCGAGGATCTCACCACCCGCGGGCGTGTCGAGATCGCCCGCCAGATCGAAGCCGCCCGTGCGCTCGGGGACCTGTCCGAGAACGGCGATTACCACGCCGCCAAGGACGCTCAGGGCAAGATGGAATCACGCGTGCGACAGCTGCGGAGGATGCTGGAAGATGCCGTCATCGTGGACAGCTCGACGCATGAGGCGGGCGTCGTGACCACCGGCGCCGTCGTGGAGCTGCGCTACGAGGGCGACGACGAGACCGAGAAGTTCCTTGTCGGTTCGATCGAGGAGAAGGTCGAAGGCGTCTCGGTCGTCTCGCCCGCCTCCCCGCTCGGCCAGGCGCTCGTCGGGCACAACGTCGGCGAGACGGTCGAGTACGAGGCCCCGAACGGGCGGCTCACCGTCGAGATCGTCTCGGTCGGCAGCTGAGGGGCCCGTGGCCAAGACGCTTGCCGACAAGGTCTGGGACCGCCATGTCGTCCGCCCTGGCGACGGCGCCGCCGAGCCCGATCTCCTCTACATAGACCTGCACCTCGTCCACGAGGTGACCTCGCCCCAGGCCTTCGAAGGGCTGCGGCTGGCCGGCAGACGAGTGCGGCGGCCTGACCTCACGATCGCGACCGCGGACCACAACGTGCCGACCACGGCCGCAAGCGGCCCCGTCGAGGACCCGATCTCGCGGCGCCAGCTCGAAGCCCTCGACGCCAACTGCGCAGAGTTCGGCGTGACCTGCTACCCGATGGGTGACGAGCACCAGGGGATCGTGCACGTGATCGGGCCCGAGCAAGGTCTCACCCAGCCCGGCATGACGATCGTCTGCGGTGACAGCCACACCTCGACCCATGGTGCCTTCGGCGCCCTCGCCTTCGGCATCGGGACCTCCGAGGTCGAGCACGTCCTCGCCACCCAGACGCTCCCCCAGCGACGTCCCCGGACGATGGCTGTCACGGTCGAGGGTACGCTCCCGCCCGGCGTGAGCGCCAAGGACGTGGTGCTGGCGATCATCGGCCGGCTCGGGACGACCGGCGGGGTAGGCCACGTCGTCGAGTACCGAGGCTCCGCGATCCGCTCGCTGTCGATGGAGGGCCGCATGACGGTCTGCAACATGTCCATCGAAGCAGGTGCGCGCGCCGGCATGATCGCCCCGGACGAGGTGACCTTCGCGTACCTCGAGGGACGGCCCCACGCGCCGAAGGGCGCCGACTGGGACCGGGCCGTCGACGACTGGCGGGGCCTCGCAAGCGATGACGGTGCCCATTTCGACGCCGAGGTGGCCCTGGACGCGGCCTCGATCCGTCCCCATGTCTCCTGGGGCACCAACCCTGCCCAGGTCGTGGCCATTGACGGCGAAGTGCCGAGCCCGGACGAGCTGGCGACGCCGGCTGAGCGGGAGGCCGCGGCACGTGCGCTCGCCTACATGGGCCTCGAGGCCCGTACACCGATCCGCGCCATCGAGGTGGACACGGTGTTCATCGGCTCTTGCACGAACTCGAGGATCGAGGACCTGCGGACGGCCGCCGGTGTGCTGCAGGGGCGCAGGGTCCGTCCCGGCCTGCGTGCGCTCGTCGTGCCTGGCTCTCGCCTGGTAAAGCGCCAAGCGGAAGCCGAGGGACTGGACCGCGTCTTCATCGACGCCGGTTTCGAGTGGCGCGAGAGCGGCTGCTCGATGTGCCTCGGCATGAACCCGGACCAGCTCTCGGCCGGGGAGCGCTGCGCCTCGACCTCGAACCGGAATTTCGAGGGTCGCCAAGGACGTGGCGGCCGCACCCATCTCGTGTCCCCGGCAGTGGCCGCGGCAACCTCGGTGGTCGGCCGGTTCGCGTCCCCGGCCGACCTCGGGTCCTGAACGTGGAACCTGTGCGGATGGTGACAGGGCGGGCGGTGCCGCTGGAGCGCTCGGATGTCGACACCGACCAGATCATCCCGAGCGAATGGCTGAAGCGCATCGAGCGGACCGGCTTCGGTGCCGGGCTCTTCGCCGAGTGGCGCGACGACCCGGGCTTCGTACTCAACGATCCCGATCATGCCGGGGCGACGATCCTCGTCGCCGGCCCGAACTTCGGTACCGGCTCGTCCCGGGAGCACGCCGTGTGGGCTCTGGTCGACTTCGGGTTCCATGCCGTCGTCAGCCCCCGTTTCGGGGACATCTTCCGCAACAACTCCACCCGTTCCGGGCTCGTCCCCGCCGAGGTTTCCGGCGAGGACGGCCGGGCGATCCTGGAAGCGGTCAGGGCGGACCCGTCTCTCGAGATCGTGGTCGATGTGGACAGGCGCCTCGTCGAGGCGCCCGCGGTCGGGATCTCGGCACCGTTCCGGTTGGACGACGACGCCCGCGACCGGCTGTTGCGAGGCTTGGACGACATCGGTGTCACGGACCAGCACGCGCAAGAGATCGACACCTACGAGGCGGGGCGGCCCTCCTTCCTGCCGAGGGTGACCGCCTGACGGCTCGAGGCGACCGGCCCACCCCGGTCCTCCGGGGGATCAGGGTCCTCTAGTTGGGTGGTCGGAAAGTCCCTGTTCGCAGGGCTGAACGGTGCTCGCGATTTCATGCCGTATCGGGTTGACTTGGCGATGTGAGAGGAACGGCGCAGCAGCAGGGGTCTCTGTCGCAGGT
>Ga0181524_10005439_pt1 | contig 11389 bp, 7 predicted proteins | sample PEATcosm2014_Bin_34_FD_119761 | JGI IMG/M metagenome (GOLD analysis project Ga0181524, IMG submission 119761) | Peatland microbial communities from MTU Mesocosm Facility, Houghton, MI, USA - PEATcosm2014_Bin05_60_metaG | ecosystem: Environmental > Terrestrial > Soil > Wetlands > Peat | place...
TCGCGCCAGGCTCTGTGCTGGTGAAGGACAAGCAGAAGCATCGCGCCATCGGATTCACCGGCAGACTGATGGAGGCGCAGCTCAGAGGAAACGACATCGATCTTGGCCAACTTGGCGACTGGTTCGGCGACGAAGCTTACGTCGCATGGCGCCCCACGTGCGGCGCCGCCAAGCACCGCGAGGAGCAGCCGCGCCTGCGGCTACAATGTGACGACTGCGCTGGCGAGATGATGCCGATTCACAGCGCAGCGCCGACGCATCGAGCATTTCAAGGCGATTGCGAAGCAATCGTCCGGCCTCGGCCAGCAGCTTCTTCAGCTTCGCGTTCTCCTCCTCGAGCTGCTTCGGACGCTTGGCCTCTGGCACGTCCATGCCGCCGTACTTGGCCTTCCAATTGTTGAGTGTAGCTTTCGAGACGCCGTGCTTGCGCGCAGTTCGGCAGTCTTCGCCCCAGCCTCATGCTCGCGCAAACCGCCAATGATCTGCTCTTCCGTGAACCTCGATCGCTTCATCTGTCCGCCCTCGTGAAGGCCGGACTCTAATTCTCCGTGGAGGAAAATCGCAGTGGCAGGTCAGTCTCACAACAAGGCCCTCATGGGCGCTTGTCATCGCCCCGCCCGTCGTTCCCTTCCGCTCGATACCTCCGAGCGACCACCTCGGGCGAATTGATGATGTCGATGATCAGCGGGCCTGGATCGCCGTATTTCGCGGCGTGCCGCCGGATTTTCAGCAAGAGGGCGGCGCTTGCGACGTCGCCGCTTAAGGCCGCGGCGAAATGACGCCGGATCGCCAATTCGATGCGCGAGCCCCGCTTGATCTGGCCTCTCTCGCGGAATTCCGTCTTGGCGCTCAGAACTTCGAGAACGATGTCGGCGAGCCCTCGATCGCGCTTCTTGCCGCGCCCGCGCGGGTTCGGGCGCGACAGGCGGCTGGGATCGAAGCAACGCGAGCGGTTCTGGCCGGTGTTCGCCGCCGCGCGCGCCAGCCTGGAGTCGCGCGGTTTCTATACATGGCCGGGGGTCTTCACCGCCGTGACGCGGCATTTCGCCGACAAGTCAGCGAAGCCCTTCTCGCATATCGTCGTCGACGAGGCGCAGGACCTCGGCGTCCCCGAATTGCGTTTCCTCGCGGCGATCGCGCCGGCGGGCAAGGACGGCCTGTTCTTCTCCGGCGACCTCGGCCAGCGTATTTTCCAACAACCCTTCTCCTGGAAGGCGCTCGGCGTCGACGTGCGCGGACGGGCCGCCACGCTGAAGGTCAACTATCGGACCTCGCATCAAATCCGCCGCGCCGCGGACCGGTTGCTGCCAGGGCCGCAGCGCGACGTCGACGGCATCGTCGAGGACCGCAAGGGGACGGTCTCCGTGTTCAACGGGCCGGAGCCCAAGATCGTCGTGGCGCCGGACGAGGCGGCTGAAACGAGCGCCGTCGCCGCCTTCATCAAGGACGCGCTCGGCGACGGCGTTGCGCCGCGCGAGATCGGCGTCTTCACGCGGACTCCGGAGTCGCTCGGCCGCGCGCGGGCCGCCGTTCAGGCGGCCGGCGCTGAGGCGCTCGAATTGTCGGAGCGCGGCGACGATCCCGGCGAGCGCGTCTCCATCGGAACGATGCACCTCGCCAAGGGTCTCGAATTCAAGGCGGTCGCGGTCGTCGCCTGCGACGAGGACGCGCTACCGCTGCGCTCGCGGATCGACTCGGCGGCCGACGAGGCGGAACTTGAAGACGTTTACGACACCGAGCGCCAGCTCCTCTACGTCGCCGCCACCCGCGCCCGCGACCGCCTGCTCGTCACCGGGGTGAAGCCGGGGTCGGAGTTCTTGCGCGATCTCGGAGGCTGAGGATCGATCGGACGACCGACTGCCGGGCAGCTAATCGGGCGCGGCGTCACAGTCAGGCGCGAAACTGAACGACCAACCCGCCGCGCCTGAGTTCTTCGCATTTGTCCGCCCACCAGTTCATCATTCTGACGCGTTCATCCCAGTAGTCGGCGCGAGCATATCCGGCCCTGGTGGGGTTTGCGTTCCGCGACCATGGGCGCTCGGCAACCGCGCCCATTCGCATGCGCAGATTTTTTCAGGTCGGCCTTTTGCAAAGGGGCGAATGGCGTCTATTGCCAATGGCACGAGCAAGAAATTTCGTTGGTATCTTTGTTGGTATAAATATTTTTGCTGAATTATTTATCTTGTGTTATCAATATGTTATCGGGGCAATTCGATGCCTTTCCTCGCACCAAGACGCGCCTTTCCTGGGCGCCGTTCGGCGGCGTTTAGGCCGCCGCCGCGATTCACATTGGCCGATTTACCCGGAGAGCGATGGGGCGAGGGTTTCGTCGCGCTCGACGCGCTCGCGACGGCCGCGTGCGGTTTTCTGGCGCGACGTAGTGATTTCAAATCTCTGCGACGCCTTCTTCCGCCGCCTCGCCTTGGGGCGCAGCGCCAGCCGAGGTTGCGGGGCTCGACGAGGGAAGGAACGAAACAACGCCGCCGCAAAAAGGCAAATACGTATCGCCGTCATTACGGGTCATTACGGTGATCGGGCCCCCGTAACCCCGTAACCCCCTGAACGACGACCCGGTCTTCAGGGCGTGACGATTACGGTCGCGCCAACTTTGGCGCGGTCATAGAGATCGACGACGTCGTCGTTGGTCATACGGATGCAGCCGGAGGAGACCGCCTGACCGATCGTGTCGGGCTCGTTCGAGCCGTGGATGCGATAGAGCGTGCCGGAGAGATACATCGCCCGTGCGCCGAGCGGATTGTCAATGCCGCCCGCCATGTGACGCGGCAGGTCGGGGCGGCGCTCAATCATCTCGCTCGGCGGCGTCCAGTCGGGCCATTCGCGCTTGCTGGCGATGTGTTCGACGCCGGCCCATTCAAAGCCGGGCCGCGCGACGCCGACCGCATATTTGATCGCCTGCTGGTCGGGCAGCACGTAATAGAGACGGCGCTCGGTTGTGTCGATGATGAGTGTTCCGGGCTTTTGCGGCCCACTGAAATTGACGACTTCGCGCGGCGTCGGATCTGCAATTGGCTGCTCGTCGCTCACCAAGACTTGCGGGGCTCGAAGAATGCTCGCGCCTCCGCCTCCGGCGGCCTCGGCGGCCGAAGTTGCGACGAGCCCTACGAATGCGAAGGTCGCGAGCGAAGGAATGTGGCGCATTGCAGTCCTCATTGCACGGGCGGTCGCGCTTTGCACGAGTTGTCCCCGAGAACACTCGGAATGCCGTCGACGGAGCCAGCGATTGTTGGAGTTGGCGTGAATTATTTTAGTCGAAAGCGGAATGACAGCGCTAGACTCGGATAATACTCACGCCGGCCGATAGGCCTGGCGATCCAGCAGAGCGCGATCAACCTCGGATCTTTTGGAGGCAATTACGGCGATGCAATTGCGGCGACGCCAGCCCGCCAGACGTGCTTTTGCGCGGCGTTGCGAACGTTGATGAGAGCTTTGAGCCGACGCCGATCGGCCAGCGAAACGTGATTTGCATGACAGGCGCAATGTCCCCCCCATCCGCTATCCGTCGCGGCGCCGCCGATCGCCGACGCGCCGAGATGGATCGAGCCGGACGCGCTCTTCGCTACCGGCGAGCGATGCTTTGCGCTCGAGGCCGACATCGGCGCCGAGAGCATCGAGGCCGTCATGAAGCCGAAGATCGGAGCCTGCCGCGAGATCGTCAGATCGGCAACGATCGACGGCAATTTCGGCGTCGACAATCTCTTCGTGCTGTTCGTCACGACGAATGAGAGGCGCGCCGTCGACCGCCGCCATGCGATGCGCCATCATCGGCGTCGCCCCGCCGCCCGCCGTGCGCCGGCTCGCCGACGCCTGACGCCAACCCCGTCGATCCATGAGCAGGGCGCGCCAAGGCGCTTTTCCAGCGCCGAGTCGCATTTGTAATCAATAGGTTGGCGGTACGTGAGGTTGACAATCGGTCTAAGTCGCCGCTGGTTTCGCGGCGCGGCTCGGGGGCCGACTAAGCGGTTTCAGTGGCGCGATTGCGTCAAAAGCTTTTCAGTTGCGCGATTGCGTCGAACGCTATAATGGTTACAAAGTGGTGGAGGTGGGCCTCAGTGGCTGATCGGCCGGTCTCGGGACGGGTCGTGGCGTGAGTTCGGGTTTAACCGGCGATAGGGCGATCGTGGCTGGCGCCGCGTCGACAATGGGGCGGGGGCATGAACGGCAAAATTCGAAACGCGCTGGACGCGCGGGCGATTCCGGCGGCCGATCGGAAGATGGGTCGACGCCCATCGCCTGAAAACGGATCGAGCAAGGGACCGATCGCGCTTTTCCTGTCGGGCGTGATTTTTGCGGCGCTGCTTGGTCTCGCCCAACCGGGGGCAGCCGGACAGTCGGCGTCGGTCGCGGATGATTATTCCGTGCTGCGTGACTTCGTTCAGTCGAAGGACGCCGCGGAACCGACGCCGGCCGCAGCCGAACAGTCCAATCCGCCCGGCGACGCTTATCATTCGGCGTTGCGCGCCTCCGCTCAGGCGGGCGCGGCCGGAGAGCCGGCGTCCGCCACGGATGATCATTCCCTGCTGCATGATTTCGCGCAGTCGAAGGACGCCGCAGCGCCTAGTCTGGCCGTCGCCGACGCCGCCCAATCGCCGGCGAAGCCGGTCGCCGACGACGGGGCCTATTCGGCGCTGCTCGGTTACGGTCAAACGATCGCGGCGGCAGAACCGAATTTGGTCGTGGCGCAGGCTGCGAGCCCGGCCGCCAAACCGGCAAAAATCAAAAAGCCCGGCCCCGTCGCCGACGCGAGCGGCTACGCCAAAGGCGATCCGCAAACCTGTCTGGGTTGTCACGGTCAGGACGCTCACATCGTGGCGTTCCTGAAGGCGTCGCCGATGGCCGTGAAGGGCGATCCGAAGACGCCCATGGCGCAAGGCGGCTGCGAATCCTGCCACGGCCCGAGCGCGGCGCACGTCGCCAGCCGATCCAAGGGCGGCGATGGCGAGCCGGGCGTGGTCTTCAAGGGTCCCAACGCCTCGCCGGTCGCCGACCGCAATGCGGTGTGCCAGGGCTGCCACGAGGGAGGCATGCTCATCAACTGGCAGGGCAGCGCCATGGAGCGCGCCGGCGTCGCCTGCACCGACTGCCACACCGTTCATGCCGCCGAGGACCCGGTGCGGGTGAAGAAGACCCAGGCGGAGGTGTGCTTCGCTTGCCATGCCGAGCAACGGGCCGACAGCTTCAAGTACTCGCATCATCCGATCCGCGAGGGCAAGGTAGTCTGCTCGGATTGCCACAGTCCAATGGGCTCGCCGACCGAGCATCTGCTCAAGGAGTTCTCGGTCAACGAGACCTGCTACAACTGCCATGCCGACAAGCGGGGGCCGATGCTGTGGGAGCATCAGCCGGTGCGGGAGGATTGCACCAACTGCCACACGCCGCACGGTTCGAGCGAAGTGCGTCTGATGAAGGAGAACATGGGCTTCATGTGCTCGAGCTGCCACAGCAGCGTGGCCGCGGGCCACAGCGGCGGAGCTTTCGGCGGCGGACACACGCTGCCCGGCGCCGGCCTGCTGGGAACGTTCAACAGCGCCTTGGCGAACCAGAGGTTGTGCCTGAATTGTCACTCCCAGATCCACGGGTCGAACAGCCCGAATGGCGCTTACTTCCTCCGGTGACGAGATTCCGCTGACGATATTTCCCCCGCAATAATCGGGGCAAGGGGGCTGACATGCTGGGTAAACTCACCTTCCGCGCCATGCTCTTGAGCGGCGTCTGTCTGCTGCCGCTGGGAGCCATGGGCGCGGACCTCGGGGCCGCCCCGGCGGCGCCGGGAGCCGCCATGACTTCGGACAACGAGATCGATCTCGGGCTGATGGGGATCTGGGGGACCAACACCGGCCAGTACGGCCGCTACAACGGCTTCACCGAGGAGGGCGCCGACGGGTTGTTCGGCTTCCGCTCCGTCACGCGCGACGCGTGGGACTCCGGCGGCGCGCGCTACTACATCTTCACCGGCTCCGACATCAATTTTCAGTTCGGCGACATCCTCGGGACCGGAGGGGATCCCAACGGTCCCGGCGGCGCGATCAAGAACTTCAGCGACAGCAGGTATTCGAACCAGACCGCCAACGACCTGGGGCCGAACGCGTCGGCGAGCTTTAAGGTCGGCGATCAGGGAAAATGGGGGGTCATCGGCTACTACGACGCGATCTCCTACACCGGAAACATCATCGACTCGATCTATACGATCAACGGCAATGTCGGGACTCTCAACGGCGGCCTCCCGCCCTGGGGCGGAGCGACTCTAGGCGCGCCAGGCCCTGTCACCAGCGCCACAGCCACGCCGGCGTACCTCAACGGCGCCGAGCAATCATATCAGGTCGGCACGCGGCGCGACATCCTCGGGTTGACCGGCACGTACCAGTGGAACGACTGGACCATCACCGCCGCCGTCCGTCACGAGCACAAGGAGGGGACGTTAGAAGAGTCCTTCGACGGGGCCTACGGGGGCATGGCCTTCACGCTGCCGATCGACTACGACACCGAGCGCTACGACGTGTCGGCGTCGTACAGCACCCCGCAGGTCCAGGCGGTGTTCAGCTACTTCCTCTCCAACTTCACCGACAACATCAACGGCGTCCTCCTTCCTGATCCGTTGTCCGCGAAAGCAGGGGCTTCCCCGTACCAAATGACCGCGCTCTACTCGACGCCGCCGAGCAATTACGCGCAGTACGTGACGGCGATGCTCGGCTGGAATTTGGCGTCGGGCACCCGGATTAACGTGAACGCCCGCTACGGCCTGGAGACGCAGAACGACACTTACCCGGCGAACACCGGCGATCCTGCCATCGGCGGCTTCCCCGGCGGGTTCGCCGGTCTCAACGCTCTGGGCCAGGGAACCAGCGCCACCTCGCCCAACATCATCGCCCAGGTCTACCAGGGCAACGTCGGCATCAGCACCAACCCGGTGAGCGGCCTCCACGCCAGCGCGAAGTATTCCATCGATGGGCGTAACGTCAGCATCGATCAGGTCGGCGGGGTCTACGGCGCCGGCACCGGTATGGATAGCGCCGAGGCCGCTAACTACGCCTACGTCGTGCCGCAGGAGTGGCTGAAGCAAAAAGTCAACCTCAACGCCGACTACCTCATCCTGCCGCAAAGCGGCACTAAGCTGGTAGTGGGTTATCAGTTCGACGACGTCGACCGCAGCAACGCCCAGGTCGGTCACAGCGACACCAATACCGCGACGATAGGGTTGCATAGCATGATGGGCGCGGCCTTTCAGGGTCAGATCAATTACCAATTTGCCAACCGGACCGGCGTGATGAGTTACTGGACGCCATGGGTGGCTCTGGGCAACGCTGGCGCTCCTCCTTATACGTCTGCTACGTCTCCGACGGCGTCCGGCGCCTATTACCAGGCGCCCATGACGTCAAACGCGGTCAACCTCCGCGGCGACTATTCTCCGGGAGGCCCCTTCTCCGGCGGTCTGCAATTCAAGTTCGAAAACGACGATTTCCACTATCCGAGCATCCCGGCGGCATGGGCCGTCAACCTCCAGAACCAGGTCTATGGCATCACGCAGGATTACAATCTCACCGCCGGCATCGACGCCAACTATCGGCCGGTCGAGGGGGTGAACTTCCATGCCTATTACACCTTTGAGGAGATATTCTACAACAACCTGGGCAATGGCGAATGCTCCAGCACCACTGGCGTTCCTAGCCCCGGCAACCTCTGCACGGGGAGCGCGGGATATTTCCAAAACAAGCAGACCAGCGACGTGCACACCATCGGCCTCAACGCCGAATGGCAAGCGACGGATAGGCTGAAACTCAGCGCCGATTACACTTTTGCCTACGGCTCCGTCATGTTCGGCGAGTTCAACGGCGTCTTCGTGGCCGCGCCGAATCAAAACTATCAAAACGTGATCAACTACCCGGACGACCACACGGTGATGAACGCCCTCACGGTCAAGGGGAGTTATAAACTGACCGACAACGTGGAATTGTCGCTGGCGGGCATGTACAGCATGTTCTATGACAAAGACTGGCGCGACCTGTCTTGTGCGGTTGAGCCCACCAACGGCGTCTGCACCGGGCCTGGCGCCGGGACAACGATCAGCATCCTGACGCCGGGCTACGCCTCGCCCAACTATAATGTCGGGGCGGTCATGGCGATGTTGAAGGTCAAGTGGTAGGCCGCCGAAGAGGGGGGAGCTTTTCATCCGAAGGCGCCGCTGCGGGCGGAAGCTCGGCGACGCCCGGGACGCCGCCGCCGCCGCCATCGCCGTCGCGAAGCAGGAGGAAGACGCCGCAGGGGGCGAGGGCCCCGGCCTGAACGGTCCACGCGATGACATCGTTTATCACGGGAAACAGCCATTTTCACCGTTGATGGTCAGTTCTCGGCGCCGTAATTTCAATCTGGACGAGTCAACCCTCTGGAGTCTGTGGCGCCCCGCCATGCGTGAAATCCATGCCTCGCAGGCCCGCATTCCGCTTCGCCGACGCCCCGACGAGGCGGAGCGCGGGGAGACCGCGGCGATCCCCCGGCGCGGCCGCGCCGTCGCGCCGACCGCGCCCGACGCGCATCGGCGGCAAGAGCAAATCGACAGCGCGATCGAGACCATCAAGGCCTTGCGCCGGCGCGCCGCGACAATCGCCCTCGACGAGGTTGTTTCGGCCAGGCGCGAGGGGCGCAAGTCCTGATGCCGTGCGCCTCGTCTCACGGCTCGCTATGGATGGCGGGCTCATCGGAACTGGCGGCGGGGAAGGCGGAGATCGGGCGGTCGATCTCTTCGGGCGTCCGGCGGGCGAAGTCTCCGATTGTCCGTCTTTGGCGACCCGCGGCGTTGCTCCTGCTCGCCGTCGCCGCCGTGTGCGGCGCCTCGAGCCCTGGAGCGGCGCAAGCGGCCGATAGCGGCGCCTCGGCCGCTCAGCCGACCTGGCAGACCCCCGCGAAAATACCCAGCGAAATGTGCCTGTCTTGTCACGGCACGGAGGGGTTTGCGGTCGAAGGGCCGGACGGAAAACCGCGCTCGCTGTTCGTGGACCAGGAGAAATTCAAGCCCAGCGTCCACGGCGGGCGCCAGTGCGTCGATTGCCACACGAACATAACGTCAATCCCCCACCCGCCGACCCAGATCAGGGTCAGCTGCGTCAGTTGCCACGAAAGCCTGTGGGACAAAGCTCAGAAAGAAGGAAAGACAGAAGAATTCGCCACATTGGGCTTCGTCGTCGAGCGAATCGGCAAGTTCATGAATTCGATTCATGCGCGGCCCTCCCAGGCCGATCAGTCGCAAACCAATGCGACCTGCTATAATTGCCATGACGCCCACTACGTCTATCCGCCTGGGGCTCCCCTCTGGCAAGCGTGGCGCCTGAACCTTCCCAACACCTGCGGCAAGTGCCATTCTCAAGAACTCGCAGCCTATGCGACGTCGGTTCATGGCCAGTTGGTGTTGAAGGACCATGATCCCGCGGCGGCGACCTGCGCTGACTGCCACACCAGTCACGACATCGAAAACCCGACGCTGAACTCGACCAAGCTGGTCATCACCAAGAACTGCGGCTCCTGCCATGAGGAGCAGTTGCGAACCTACCTGGCGACCTATCACGGGCAGATCAACGCCCTGGGCTATGCCTATACCGCCAAGTGCTTCGACTGCCATGGCAACCATGCGATCCAGCGGGTCGACGACCCCCGTTCGACTGTGTTCCCGACCAACCGGCTCGCCACATGTCAGAAGTGCCACACCAACGCCAGCGCCGGGTTCGCCACCTTCCAACCGCACGGCAACGCCCATGACTTCGCGCACTATCCCTATTTGTGGCTCACCGCGAAATCCATGTCGGCGCTGCTGGCGGCCGTGTTCGCCTTCTTCTGGACCCATTCCGCGCTGTGGTTCTACCGCTCGTTCAAAGAGCGCAAGACGCGCGCCGCGCGCCAAGACATGTACGTCTATCCGGCGCCGCCTAAGGACCAGCCTTATTTCCAGCGCTTCCCCGTCATCTGGCGCGTCGCCCATCTTGCCGTTCTGCTGAGCACCATGACGTTGGTCTTGACGGGCATGACGGTCCTCTATTCCGACAGCGCCTGGGCGCCGGTGGTGGTGAGACTGTTCGGCGGCCCGCAAGTGATGGCCATCGTTCATCGCGTTTGCGCCTCGATCTTCGTCTCGGTGTTCTTCGCCCATGTCATCTATATGGCCGTCAAGCTGGGCCGGCGGGGGCGAGCCTTCCATTGGTTCGGGCCGGATTCGCTGGTCGTCCGCTGGCAGGATTTTCGCGACGTCCTCGCCATGTTCAGATGGTTCTTCGGCCAAGGCCCGCGGCCGATATTTGACCGGTGGACCTATTGGGAGAAATTCGACTATTGGGCGGTGTTCTGGGGCATCTTCATCATCGGCGGGAGCGGCGCCCTCCTGTGGGGCAAGGTGGCGGTCGCCAAGGTTCTGCCGGGCTGGGTGTTCAACGTCGCGCTCATCTTCCATGGCGAAGAGGCGGTCCTCGCCGCCGTCTTCCTGTTCACCGTGCATTTCTTCAACAACCACTTCAGGCCGGACAAATTCCCGCTCGACACGGTGATGTTCACCGGGGCGATGTCGCTGGAAGAGTTCAAGCGGGAGCACGCGGTGGAATATAACCGGCTGGTCGAAACCGGGCGGCTCGAAAGCCATCGCGTTCCTGCGCCGTCGCCGGCGATGGCGCTGGGCTCGAGAATATTGGGCTTCACGCTGCTCACGATCGGCTTGATATTGCTGCTCCTGCTGGCGATCGGATTCATCGGTCATGCGGGATGACGGCGATCGTGCTAGAAAGATCACGCCGGCGCACGATCCGACCGCAGGGCGGTGAACTTCGGCCGACCCACCGCAGTGGAGGCTCTCCCATGAAATTATTTGCGCGCGCTCTGCTGATGATCTCTGTGGCGCTGGCCGCCGGCTTGGGCGTTCGCGAATCGTCGGCCCAAAGCGCGACCGCGGCGCCGACGAGCGCGGAAGTCGCCGCGGGCAAGGCTTTGGTCGAACAACAATGCAAGGCGTGCCATGGCTTGGATGGGCATGGCGTCGCCCCGGCCATCCCCAACCTTGCGGGACAAAGCTACCGCTATCTGGTCGCCGCGCTGAGCGAGTACAGGCAAGGCCAACGCATCCACGCCGCCGTAAAGATCATGGCCGAGAATCTAAGCGAGGCGGGCGAGCGCGCCGTCGCTGCGTATTTTTCGAGTCTCCCGCCTGTGGCGCCCGCCCCGGGCGCTCGCGCGGAGATCTTTTCACCCTATGACCACGGAAAGGAGTTGGCCCAGGCCTGCACACAGTGTCACGGCGAGAATGGCAATAGCGCAATCCCCGGCACGCCCAGCCTGAGCGGCCAACAGCCAGGCTATTTTGTCGCCGCGATCCAGGAGTATCTCGCCGGAGCCCGCGAGA
>Ga0181524_10005441_pt1 | contig 11387 bp, 9 predicted proteins | sample PEATcosm2014_Bin_34_FD_119761 | JGI IMG/M metagenome (GOLD analysis project Ga0181524, IMG submission 119761) | Peatland microbial communities from MTU Mesocosm Facility, Houghton, MI, USA - PEATcosm2014_Bin05_60_metaG | ecosystem: Environmental > Terrestrial > Soil > Wetlands > Peat | place...
CGGCAGTTGGATGAAGAACAACCCCATCCCGTCCGACCAGGCGAGCTGGAGCGTGTACGCCAAACTCGCCGACGAGAACCAGCAGTTCCTGTGGGGCCTTCTGGAGGAGGTGTCCGACCCGGGTCGCGCCCGCAATGCCTCCGAGCGGAAGATCGGTGACTATTTCCAGGCGTGTATGGATGAGCCTGCCATCGAGAAGCTCGGCGCTGCTCCCCTGCAAGCGGGCCTGGGAGAGATTGCCGCGCTGAAGTCGAAGGCAGAGCTGGGGAAGTACCTCGGCCAGGAGCATCTGGCCCTGCGAGGCAGTGGGATGCTATTCGGTTTCGGCTCCAATCAGGACTTCGCGGACGCAACGCAGGTGATTGCCTTCGCCGTTGCGGGCGGCCTCGGCCTTCCGGACCGCGATTACTACACTAAGACCGATCCCAAGTCGCAGCAGATTCGCGACCAGTACGTAGCCCACATGCAGAAGATGTACGTGTTGATGGGCGACCCGGTCAGCACGGCTGCCGGGGAAGCCAAAGCCGTCATGTCAATGGAAACGGCGCTGGCCCAGAAGTCCCTGACGCGGGTTCAGAAGCGCGAGCACCACAACCTTTTCCACAAAATGGATCGGGTCCAGTTGAAAGCTCTCACGCCGGACTTCGATTGGGATATATACCTGGACGCACAAGGCTTTGCGGGCCTGCAGACCTTCAACGTCACCGAACCGGAGTTCTATCAGGAAGTGGACCGGCTGATCCAGAGCGAAAGCCTCGACGATTGGAAGACTTATCTGCGCTGGCATCTGGTGCACGCCTGGGCTCCTTATCTCTCGATGAACTTTCAACAGGAAAACTTTGATTTCTACAGCCACACACTGCGTGGCGTGACGGCGATGGAGCCGCGGTGGAAGCGGTGCGTACGGTGGGTCGATCGCGATTTGGGTGAGGCGCTGGGGCAGGTGTTCGTGGCCAAGACCTTCGGCCCCGACGTCAAAGCCCGCACCGTGAAGATGACCCGCGAGATCGAGGCGGCCATGGAGGACGACCTGAAAGACTTGCCGTGGATGGGTCCGGAAACCAAACAGCAGGCGCTCGACAAGCTGCACTCCATCGTCAACAAGATCGGCTATCCCGACAAGTGGCGCGATTACAGCTCGCTCGAGATCGTGCGCGGCGATTTCGCAGGCAACGTGCGCCGCAGCGCCATCTTCGAGTCGAAGCGGGAACTGGCGAAAATCGGGAAACCCGTCGATCGCGGCGAGTGGGGAATGACTCCGCCCACGGTAAACGCTTATTACGATTCGCAGATGAACGACATCAATTTCCCCGCCGGCGTTCTGCAACCGCCCCTCTTCGATCCCAAGATGGATGACGCTCCCAACTATGGCAACACCGGAGGGACGATCGGGCACGAGTTAACCCATGGCTTCGATGACGAGGGACGCCAGTTCGATGCCAAAGGCAACCTGCGGGAGTCGCGGTGGCGATCGAGACCGCGCAAATTTTGAAGCAGCTAAACCTGCAACCGGAGCGTACGATTCGGGTGGTTGCTTGGATGGCAGAGGAGATCGGAATCTTCGGAGGCAAGGCCTATGCGAAACAGCATGCGGCGGAGATGGGCAATCATTTCGCGGCCATTGAGACGGATCTCGGCGCGGGCCATCCGCTCGGCATCAATGTGTGTTGCGATGGGGCATCGTTGAAGATTCTGCAGCCGATAGCCAATGTGCTCGAAACTTCCGGCGCCGGTGTTTTGCGCTCCTCGGAGGAAACTGGCGCAGACATTATCCCCCTGAAGGTTGCAGGAGTGCCGACCTTCAGTCCGATACAGGACTTGCGAAAGTATTTCGACTACCACCACACCGCCGCTGACACGCTGGACAAAATCGATCCGCACGAATTACAGGAAAATGCAGCGGTCGTTGACGTGCTGGCCCACGCGCTGGCCACGATGCAGGCGGAATTGCCTCGCGAGCCACAATCGGTGCCAGACTGGCTGAAGTAAGGACAGAGGATCGGGATGGCTGAGGCATTTCCGGCAGGCATCGAGAAGCTACATCAAGACGATGTTGCTGCCACTCTGACGCGCGACTTGGAAGCGCTGGCAGCACTATGAACCTGGGGTGGGACGGATGACGCCACTGAACGATGCCTTAAGGCGGGTACCCTGGCTGTGATGGAGGCTATTGAAGAAGAGGGGAGATATCCCATCCGGACTGGGTGTCCGAGGTAGCCGCACGATCGGCCATTCCCTGCAGACTCGTTCTAATCAGGAGGATCGTCATGCAAGTTGGAAGCAGTGCACGAATTCGAGAGTCCGCTCTCATGTTGGCAGTACTTTCCATAGTCGCACCTTGCTTGTCGGGCGCAGACCAGCAATCGGTAACGATTCAGAACCGCCAGTTGTCAGTCACTGTCGGCCACTCGCCAGGCACTTACGAAATCCTGGGGGTAGCATCGGATCGCCCGGTTCTCCAATCCGGAGTGGCGGCAGAAGTTGATCATCACTGGTTGAGATCTGGCAGTTTCCCTCATTCTAAAACCGTGCAGTCAACCTTCACGGACGGCCTTGGAAAGGGCCAGATCCTGACGACGACATACTGGGGACTGGCTGATGCCCCCTCGCTCCTTTGTATTCTGCGTCTGTACGATGACCGACCCTATGGCGATGCAGAAGTCAGAGTCCGAAACTCCACACACAAGGTCGTGACGGTGCAGGCGATTCGCAGTGTCGAAGCGATCGGCTCGCCCCGCCTTGATCTCGGAGGTCGCGAGGGCGCCGAGCGGGTGCTTTCCGACAGTTTCAGCGAGGACCGTCCGTTCCTCCACATCTACCCACTGGGGAACGCGCCGGGTTGGCTGAGTTGGGACACCGTCGATAAGGGTTCCAGCAATGGCCATTTCGCCGTCGGCAGCCAACTGGTTTATAACGTGGAAAGCGGACGAAGCCTGTTTCTCGGGGCGCTCACCTCGCACCGTTGGCTGACCCTGTTGCGCTTGGGCGTTGACAAGTCTGCCTCCACTGGATTTCGGGTGGATTCCTACACCGTCGATGCCACGGGCACAACCGAAGTTGCAAAGAAGGGAGTGCTTGAAAAAGTGCCCCCTCAGAACCAGGTCGAACTAAGCCTTTCGGTGCCGCCAGGACAGGAACTCGCCTCCGAGCGGCTTCTGTTTAGCACGGGATCCGACTACCACCAACAGTTACAGGGATATGGAGAAGCCGTCAAACTCCTCAATCACGCGCGGGTTACGTCAGAAGCTCCGGCCGGCTGGTGGAGCTGGATTCCCTACTACGCCGGCATTACCGGGGGCCTTACGTTAACCAATTCCGAGTGGCTCGCCGAGCACCTCGCGAAATACGGCTACCAGTTCGTCTTGATTGACGAGGGATACCAATACGCCCGGGGGGAGTATGCGACGCCCAATGCCGCTCAGTTCCCCGGCGGGATGCTCGCCTTGTCACGCCGGATCTGCGATCTTGGCCTGAGGTTCGGAGTCTGGACGGCACCCTTCGAAGTTTCGGGGCGCGCCTGGGTTTATCAACACCACAAAGAGTGGCTTGTGCGCAACGCCGCTGGGGAGCCTATCCAAATTGTGCAGCCGTCCGTGGAACCTCTTTATGTTTTGGATACGACCCACCCTGGCGCGCAGGAATACTTGCGCCAGACCTACCGGACCATGGTACGGGAATGGGGCGTTCGGTACATCAAACTCGATTTTATGGATGACTCAGCGATTGAGGGCTTCCATTATCGAGCCGGCACGACGGCGCTCCAGGCTCAGCGAATAGGCTTGGAGGTGATTCGCAGCGCTGTGGGCGACGATGTCCTGCTTGACAAGGATGGGAGTCCCATGTTGAATCCGGTCGGAGTTGTCGATGAGGGGAGAATTGCCCAAGATACTGCCCAGTCATTTGAAACCAGCAAGTCTGCCGCTACGGCGATTGCCGCACGTTACTACATGCACCGCAATTTCTTCGTGTCGGATCCCGATGCCTTTTCCGTCTCAAGCCGATCTCCCCTCCGCACCCCGGGCGACTCGACTCCCCCGTTGAATTTGGAGGAAGCGGAGGTGGCCATTGTGCTGGCGGCGGTTTCCGGGAGTATGTTTGAGATCGGCGACGATCTGACGCTCCTGGGAAATGAACCGGAGCGGCTGGCGTTGGTCGAGAACCAGCAGCTACTGCAGATGGTCAAGCTGAGCCGTGCCGCGGTACCAGTAGATTTGATGAATTATGCGGAGCAAGATGAACAGCCCGGCGTGTTCCTACTGCACGAAGATGTACGGCAAACCATGCTCGCGGTCTTCAACTGGACTGAAGCCACGCGCTCGCATTCCATCCCTTGGAGCGATCTTGGGCTATCTGCGGGCCATCGTTTCGAAGTCTCGGATGTTTTGCGCCCAGGCGCGCCTGTGGCAGTCTCAGATACGTGTGTAGGATTGCGGGACCAAGCCCCTCATTCGGTCCGGCTCCTCAAGATCGTGGATACGGCTATACCAGCCGCACATCCGTCCCTCACGATTAACGCTCCATCTTCCGTCCAGGTGGCACAGCCTGTGGCGGCTTCCATTACGTATGACCCCAAGGGTGTCCCGGCGCTCTCTTATCATTGGGATTTCGGCGACGGCACGTCCGACGACGGACCACGTGTGAAGCACACCTACACGAGATCCGGAACGTACTCAATACGGGTAAGCGCCGAAGGGGTAGACGGCCTTCCGGTACACGAGACTGTTTCCATCCGCGTGAGCGGAGTGGTCGATCCGGAATTCCACTTCGATAGAAACCGGCGCTACGTTGATTCTGCAGGTTCGCAAGCCGCAGAAGGACGGCGCGATTGATGCTCACTAATTCGTGCCTATGGTCCATACGATTTGGGAGCAGGCTGCGGACGTGGGGCCCGAGGAGGAAGACATGAAGAGTATCTACTTGGCAATCGCTGGCATGCTTCTTATTCTCCCAGCAGTCAGGGCGGAATTGGGAGGCCCGATCACGCTGAGCGGTAACGGTTGGACAGTGACGGCCGATTCCAAACAGGAAGTGCTGAGCGTTGGCCACGAAGGTTTGGGCGTGGTGTTGCAGAAAGTCCGGCTGAACTTAAGAGGCGAGCACGGCCTCGAAAGGCTGAAGGGTTGGTCGGTTGAAACCAAAGGGGAGAAAGGACTTAGCATTCGAACTTCCGAACCCCGCACCCTATGGCACTTCGAACTCAGCGCCGAAACGCTCCAGATCTCTGCCACTTCTGCGGAAGGTGTGCTGACGGCAGAGGCGCCGGCCTCCGACAGCCGCATTGTGGCCCGGTTGCTGGATCCCCAAGGCACACTGGTGAATTGGATGATGACGCCCGAAACTAAAGGGGGCTACGGCGGAACTGAGGCGAGTAACCCTTCCTTTCTTCCCAGGCACAACCCGGACGTCATGTACTTCGCGTTGGGGCAGGTGGCGGGTTCCAATTTGCACAGTCTCTTTGATCGTGAGGCAGACACCATCATCGACTTCTCCGACGACACGAGAATGCAACGCTCTCCGAACGAACCCAACCTGCTCAACGTCACTATTCCTTTGCCGGGAAATGCGCTGGTGCGATTCATCCCCGACTATTTCACGAAGGTCCTGGGCGCACCCTATTATGTCCCCTTTGACGACAGCTATTTCCGTCGCGCACCTATGGTCTGGGACAGTTGGAGCAGTTACTACGATCAGGTGCGGGAGGAGGACATCGTCCGCAACACGGACTGGATTGCCGCGAACCTGAAAGCCTACGGATACCAGTACGTTCAGGTTGACGACGGTTACGACCGCGGACCACAGGGTGAGCATTACTGGATTGAGAAGTGGGACCAGCGAAAATTCCCGCACGGGCCGAAGTGGCTGACAGACTACATCAAGTCCAAAGGGTTGCAGGCTGGAGTTTGGCTTGTTCCGAACGCTTACGCGGGCGCCGTGGAGCAGCATCCCGATTGGTATCTGCGCTACAAGAAGGACGGAAAAATCATACTGGACTATGACGCACCCGCTCTGGATTCCACCAACCCTGAGGTGCTCGACTTTCTCAAGCGGGAGTTCACCATCCTCGACGACTGGGGGTTCGACTACTACAAGTTCGACGGCGAGCATGACTTCCTGAAGTATGTTCCGGGCGTGGACCTCGACAGAATCGCGGATAAGTCCGTCGATCCAATTGTCGCTTACCGGAATCGTCTGAAGGTCATACGGGATACGCTAGGTCCACACCGGTTCATCGAAGGCTGCCCGGCCGGAACGCCGCTCGATGGAATCGGATACTTCAACTCCTACTACACGGGCGAGGATCCTTACAACAGTTGGCTGGGAATGTATGTGATCTTCAGCTCGATCAACGCCAACGCGTTCTTGAATCACTTGGCGGTTTACGTGATGCCGGGCGAAATGGATGTGGAAGCGCCGATGAGTGTGGCGGAGGCCCTGAAGCGGCGGCCCGCACACGTGGTTGAGACCGCCCGCACGCGCGAGGATTCCCTGCAAGGATTTGGCACCACGCAGGCCGAAGCGCGTACTGTGCTCAGTTATGTCGCGTTAAGCGGAGTGGTCTATTCTTTGGGCAGTCTCGTGGCCGAACTACCGCCGGAGCGCGTCAAGCTCCTGAAGATGACATTGCCGACCATGCCCATCCTTCCCGTCGACCTCTTCAGCCGTGGGACCGACATGCCCATGTGGGACATCTTCAAACACACCACGCCGGACGAGTACATTCACAACTATCCGGAGATCCTGGATCTGAAAGTGAATGCTCCCTCCGGCGTTTATGACGTTGCAGGTCTCACCAATTGGCGGAGTTGGCCCACGCAACGAACGCTCTCGTTCACCGACAAGCTAGGCTTGAATCCCGAGGGCTCTTACATCGTTTTTGACTTCTGGGGGCAGAAGGTGCTGGGCGTGTTTAAAGGCCGGATGGATGTCACGATTGACCCGCATGACACCCGGGTGTTGCTCATCCATCCGCTGCTAAACCGGCCGCAGCTCGTAGGAACGTCCCGGCATATCTCCGGTGCCTACTCGATTGAGGACTTGGCGTGGGACGGCTCGAAACACCTCCTGCGCGGCACGTCGGTTTCTGTGCCCGGTGATGACTACACGCTTTGGTTTTACGTTCCGGCCGGTGTGACCGTCTCGCGAGTGAGTGCCCGATCGAAAGGGGACACCGCCGTCCCCGTCCAACACGATTTGAAAGTCAATTCGCTGAAGGTCACGTTCCCAGGACAGCAGGCCGCTGTGGATTGGGCAGTGGAGTTTGCCGGGAACTTCTCCCAGTGAGGACGACCTGCATGTTGGACCTGCCGATCCCCAAGCAAAAAGGGCGCTGCATGGTGAAGGCATCCTTGTATCGCTCCGCCGAGGCGGCGGAATTGGTCAGCAACCGAATATCCACGATCCCGTAAGACTCTGATTCGTGCTCAACGGATTCACACATGAAAAACCTAAGAATGAAGCGAGCTTGGCTTTTGCCTGCATTTGCCATCGCCGTTGTTCTAGTTGTTGTCTGGTTGCACCCCCCTTTATCGTCCTCAGAGATGGCGATGGGACCCGGTGGCGTTGCTCCCGCGGGCATCCCCGTATGGTCAAAATATTCGACCGGACGATTCAGCGCCAGATCACATATGATGTACGGTCACCATGCAAAACAAAAAATGGGCACGGTTGTTGGCCTATGTAACGGGTCTGGTAAACCAGCAGTTGCTGCTGCAAAACGAATACCTGGCGGCCGAGAACCGGATCTTGCGATCACACCTTCCCGTCCGTCTGCGGCTGTCCGATCCGGAGAGATCCACCCTGGCTGAAATGGGCAAGAGACTCGGCCGTAGGGGACTGGAGCAGGTGGCCGGTGCCGGCAAGCCCGACACGATCCTGGCGTGGTACCGCCGCCTGATCGCCCGCAAGTTCGACGGATCCCAGCGCTGATCCTATCCGGGCCGACCGCCCCTCGATGGTAAAACCGAAGCCCTGATCGTACGTATGGCCAGAGAGAACTCCGGCTGGGGATACGATCGGATCGTGGGAGCCTTAGCCAACCTCGGCCACGGGCTGTCGGATCAGACGGTGGCGAACGTTGTGTCTCGCCACATTCCAATCTGCATAATAGAATGTCCATAGTCGGCGAGATTTACCAGCTGGAATGAGGCTTGGTTCTGGCGGTGAAGTGTTTCCTGGCAGTGTCGTCCTCGCGATTCGATGGGAACGCGTGACACTTCTCCCCTGAGCAGCGCCAGGGTCCCGAGGTCTTTTCGTGTTGCCGTTTACGCCGCACGGTCGTACCGGTGGTGCAGGCCGCCGAGTCGCGCGTGAGAAATAACACGACCGCGAGCTGCCGAACGAATTCTGCAACCTGGCGTCTCCTTGCTCAACCCGAGGTGGGTGCGATCGTCGTGGTAATAGCGAAGGTAATCGCCAAGAAGTCGCTTCAGATGGGCTTCATTCAGAGCCATGACGTGGTCGAGTAGATCACGCCGACAGCTTCCAACCCAGCGCTCGGCCACCCCGTTTTGCCAAGGGCTGCGGATCGAGGTTTGCACGCACTCCATGTGCATGGATCGAATGGCAGCGGGAACTTCCAGCCCGTACTTCTGGTCGTGATCAAAGAGGAGGAATCGGGGAGCGGACTGATAAGGGAAAGCCGCTCGTAACTGCTGAACGATCCAACTACTCGTGGGATGCCGGGTGATATTGAAGTGGACGATGCGCCGACGGTCGTGGCGGATGACGAAGAAGCAGTACAGGAGGTTGAAGGTGAGGGTGGGAACGGTGAAGAAGTCCATGGCCGCGATGGCTTCGCGATGATTATGAAGAAAGGCCCGCCAACGCTGGGCGGGTTCAGGATTTCTGGGGGCGCGTCGCATCCAGCGGGAGGTGCTTCGTTCGGAAACCTCAAAACCCAGCATGCGGAGTTCGCCATGAATGCGTGGAGCACCGCAGGTGGCGTTCTCGGCCACCATCTGGAAAATCAAATCCCGAACTTCTCTCGGAATCTTCTTGCCGGCTGCTCGCCTGCGCACTTTGCAGAGCAGGGCCCAATACAGGCGGAATCCAGCGCGGTGCCAGCGGGGCACAGTGTCAGGAGCGACTAGATAGAGGCACTTCTTCCAGTCGGACCAGAGTTGACGAAGGACGACCCAAAACAGCTTGTCAAGCAGACCCAGTCTGGGTTTAGGATGCCTGCGTTTCAGGACGACGAGCTGCTGGCGAAGAGCGAGGTTCTCCAACATTAGGTTTTGGCGCGTACGAAAGAAGCGGAGGGCGGCTCCGAACCAGATCCGGAAAAGGTCGAGCATAGTGGCATAGTTATACCAGATCGTTTTCTCATCCGGGCTTTCATGTCATTGATTTCACAATCGGATGGAATAGTGGCGAGGGACAAGGGACGAACCGCGGAACTTGTACCGCAAGTACACGCTACACGCTTAGGCCTGGATGGGGTAGGTGCCGTGCTCTTCGATGGCCTCCATAATCGCCAGGGTGCCTGCCTTGAAGCTCTGTTCGGTGGCGTCGTCGGTGGCGCCCCAGGTTCCCATTTCGGTGAAGCTCAAGACCAGCCGGTCTCCCGGCGCGCTGCTCTTCAAAAGGTCGATGGTGTACTGTTTCGTCGCTTCGACGCCTGACCAGAAGATCGACTCCGGAAAGTTGACCCAGATGATGATCTTTCCCCAAGCCTCCCGGGCTTCCTTTAGAGACAGGTCGGAAACGGGGGGCGGGGTGAAAGCCTCAACTACATCGATGCCGGTTTCGGCAATCACCTCTTTGTAACCCTCAAAGCCGCGAGTAACGTCGCAGTGTAAGGCGAGGATCTTCCCCTGGCGTTGAAGATAAGGCACCCATTTCTTGTAGAACGGCAGTTCGTACTTGCGGAACTCCTCGGGGCCCCAGAGCCCCTCGATCCATCCGAATCCCAGGAACTCCGCGGGAGAATCGGCGACCAGTTTCAGGCGTCGCTCGTCACGACGGATCTGTGCCTCTACCAGCTTCGAGAAATGATCGGGATGGTCATGCTGGTGATAGACCCAAGCGTCGAGGCCATAAAGCTCTCCGAAATAGCGCCGGGTGGCGCCATAGGGAGTCACTTCAAAGTCCAGCCCCCAATCCCGGAAGATACCGTCCCGGCCGATATCACGGACCATGTTGTAGTACACGCTGTTGTCGGTGCTGAAGGTCGTGTCCTCGAGCATGAAGATGACCGGGTCGTAGTCGTCCAGGCTCTTGATCAGACCCTCCGTCTCGACCGTGAGATTGTCGGCAATTCTTCCCGCGTGCATCTTGGCCAGGATCGTCCAACCTGCCCAGCAGGCCACACACAGAATGGAGTACCAGAACCATTTCGATTGCATTGCACCCCGCGCCATATCAGCAGCCCCTCCCGCTTCAACCGGAATTTCCATTGTCGACCTCCGGCCCGAGCGATAACATACACCTGACCGCCGCTGAACGCAATTTTCCGTATCGCGCCATCTAAAATGTAACCGTGGGGGGAGTGATCGCGCCATTTAGGATGTAACCCGAGTCGGCGAGAAGGATGAGGAGGGTTACGGTGAGTCACAAGGCGCGATGGGAGTATTTTCGGGCGATCTATGGGCGCTATCAGAAGGGCGATCGGAAAGCGCGGCAGGCGATTTTGAACGAGTTCTGTTTGAACACAAGGTATCACCGCAAGTACGCCATTCGGCTGTTGAACGGGGCGAGCCCGGGCGGGCGAGCCCACCCCCCCCCAGCGTTCGGCGCAAGCGCGCTCTGAGCTACGGGCCCCATACGCTGGCGGTTTTGACGAAGGTTTTCGTCAAATTTGCGATTGCTGAAACTCTAGGCACTGCGTACAATGAAACATGCCGATTCCCACTCTGGCAAATCGCCCAAAGGCTGGCTGGGCGGTCCTCCTTTACGGCCCGCCGCCTGAGATCCAGCTTCTCGCAGGTGAACTCGACGACAGCGGTCTTAAAATCGTCCGGATAGGCGATCATTTCTTTTTGCAAGCACCTGAAGTTTTTGACCCCCTCTCCTGGCCTGAGGAAGTAGCTACCGATTCCGCCAATTTGCCGTTGGGCCGAAAGACGTCAGTCATCACATCGAAATATCTATTGCCTAAGTTTTCTTTGAAAATCTGGGCCTGCACCGGCAAGTCGGAACAGTTTTCCAAAACGTCTCTGACGGTTATCGATAACCCGTTGGACTGGAGCGCTTCACCGTGAACTTGGCGGACTTCTGCCGCAAGATGCTTCACCAGCTCCGGCCATGATGGGTATCCGAGCGACATGGAGACTCCAGCTCCCACAAATCCGAGGGCTCTTCGGGAACGCAATGCTTCTAATAATTTGGCGTGCGCAGCCGTGTTTTCAGGACTGTTGAAGATGACGTTGCTCCAGCCATATTGGGTTATC
>Ga0181524_10005447_pt1 | contig 11372 bp, 3 predicted proteins | sample PEATcosm2014_Bin_34_FD_119761 | JGI IMG/M metagenome (GOLD analysis project Ga0181524, IMG submission 119761) | Peatland microbial communities from MTU Mesocosm Facility, Houghton, MI, USA - PEATcosm2014_Bin05_60_metaG | ecosystem: Environmental > Terrestrial > Soil > Wetlands > Peat | place...
AGTTCGGTGGCGGCGCTGCTGGTCGGCGCCGGCACGCCGGCAGCCTTGGCTGCACCATGCACCAATCAAATCACCGCTTCGTTCGACAATCCGGCGGCAACCACCGTCGCCAATGTTTGCGTCAAGAACACCAGCTTCAGCGGCAATATCACCAACGAGGGCACGATCAGCCCGTCGGGCATCACGTTTCAGAGCGGGACGATCTCGGGCTTTATCCAAAGTAGCGGCGTCATCAACGGCGGCATTTCGCTCGACAGCACGAGCAAGATCACGTCCGGCGCGACCGATATCCTTCTCAAAGGCCCGAGCTTCAACGGCGGGATCGCCAACAGCGGAACGCTATCGACGACCGGCAATAGCGGCATCGAAATCGGCAATAAGGCGGCCGTCATCACGACCTTCGGCGGCGGTATCACCAATTCCGGCACGATCTCGTCGAACCTCAGTGCCGCGATCGGCGTGGGCTATGGCGGCCCGCTTCCCGGCTTCGGCCTGTTTCTCTCGACGTTCTCGGGCGGCGTCACCAATAGCGGCGCTATCACGGGATGGTTCGGCGTTCTGGTTTCCGGCGTCACGAACTTTTCCGGCAATATCGTCAACAGCAGCACCGGCACAATCTCGGCCACCTCGGGTGGCGCGATCGGGCCGGAAGGCATCCTCGCGCAGGAAATCCCGACCTTCGCAGGCGGCATCACCAATGCCGGCAAGATTTCCGGACAGCACGGCATCTATCTCTCGAGCATCGCCCAATTCGGCACCGCCAGCGCCGGCGGCGGCATCATGAACACCGGGACGATTTCGGCGGCAGGCACCGGAATTTTCGTAAAGAAGCTGTCGACCTTTTCCGGCGGCATCAGCAATACGGGCGGCACGATCACCGGCAATACCGGCATTTCTGTCACTACCCTTTCCACCTTCCTCGGCGGCATCACCAATACGGGCACAATTTCGGTCAGCAATATCGGCATCGGCATTCAAACGGTTGGAAGCTTTGCCGGAGGAATCAGCAATAGCAACGGTGGAACGATAACAGGGAGCGGCGTCGGCATCCTTGCCAACGGTTTCTCGCTGTTTTCGAACGGCATCACCAATGCCGGCAAGATCGTCTCCGGCAGTAGCGCCGTCGAAGTAGCGAATTTCTCGACCTTCAGCGGCGGCATTACTAACAGCGGCACCATCTCGGGCTATGCCGGCATCGAACTCGGCCCCGGCACTACGTTCTCAGGCGGCATCACCAACAGCGGCACGGTTTCTGTTACCCAAACCGGCATCCACGTCTCTGGCATTTCGACGTTCTCAAGCGGCATCACCAATTCAGGAACGATATCGGCCGTTAACGACGGCATCTACATGACGAGCGTCTCCACCTTCTCGGGTGGCATCAGCAATGCCGGCACGATCACCGCAGGCTACGGGTCCGGCAGCCGCGGCAACATCTACGTCATAGGCGTCTCGACCTTCCTGGGCGGCATTTCCAATAGTGGCGTGATCGTATCGAACCGCCTCAACGTCGAGGGAATTTATTTAGGCTTCAGCAGCGGCATTATGCCGTCGTTCGGCGGCGGCATCACCAACAGCGGAACGATATCCGCAAGGGTGGCGATGCAGCTGCAGAACATCCGTAATTTCACCGGTGGCTTCGTCAACAGTGCGAGCGGCAAGGTCTCGGCGTTCAGCAACGCGCTTTGGCTGGAGAATATTTCGAGTTTCTCCGGCGGCATCAGCAACGCCGGTACGATTACTTCCACTAACCGAGCAATCGACATTACCGTCTCGACCTTCTCGAACGGCGTGACCAACTCAGGTACGATTTCGGCTGGAACGATCGCGATCTATGTGCGCAGTGGATCGACGTTCTCCGGCGGGATCAGCAACGGCGGCACGATCGCCGGCGCCACTGCCGTTTCTCTTCAAAATGTTTCGACTTTCCTGGGCGGCATGACCAACAGCGGCACGATCTGGGGGAAAAGCAACGAGGGCATCTACCTCCAAAACGACGCGAATTTCTCCGGCGGTATCAATAACGCCGCCGGCGGCACGATCACGGCGAGTGGGGTTGGCATCGATGTCAATGGTGGCAACTTCGCCAACGGTATCACCAACACCGGCAAGATCGTCTCCAGCAGTAGCGGCATTGAAGCCACGAACTTTACGACTTTCTCCGGCGGCATCACCAACAGCGGCACGATCGGGAACAGCAGCAACGGCATTGTCGTCGCGGGTAAATCCTTCTCGGGCGACATTCTCAACAGCGGCACGATTACGGCGACCAACCACACCGGCATTCAAGTCTTTAGTGTCTCGACCTTCACCGGCAACATCTCCAACAGCGGCACGATTACCGGGAAGGTCGGCATTCTCCTCGTCGGCGTCCCAGGCGGTGTGTTCTCGGGCAACATCAGCAACAGCGGCACGATTTCGGCAACCCTGAGCGGCATCGAAGTCTTCGCTGTTACGACATTTAGCGGCGGCATCACGAACAGCGGCACGATCTCTTCAAAAAACAGATACGGCATTTTCGTCAACGGCGTTTCGAGTCTGTCAAGCGGCGTCGCCAACAGCGGCACGATTTCTTCGACGAACAAGACGGGCATTCGAATCGATACCGTAACGACGTTCTCCGGTGGGATCACTAACAGCAGCACCGGCACAATCTCGGGGCGGAGCGTTGGCCTATTTGTCGTCGGAGTGTCGACCTTCAGCGGCGGCATCAGCAACGCTGGCACGATTTCGGCCCTGAACACTGCTGTATTGTTTGAGAACAGCTCGCCGACGTTTAGCGGCAACATCAGCAACAGCGGCAAGATCGTCGCGACGAGTGAATACGGCGTCTATATCGACAATGTGGGCGCTTCGACATTTACCGGCAGCATCGTCAACAGCGGCACAATAATCGGCGCACAAGGCTTGGACATCATCAGTGTCGGCAACTCGACCTTCACTGGCGGTATCACCAATTCCGGAACGATTTCCGGGAGGGGCTATGGCCTTTACATCAATAATGTCGGCTTTTCGACGTTCACCGGTGCCATCAGTAACAGCGGTACGATTGCCGCTGCGACCGGAACCGCCGTCTACATTTCGAGCATTTCGAAAATCGGCGGCGGTATCAGCAATACTGGAACGATTTCGGGCGTAACCGGCATCGTTCTGGCCAGCGCGCCGGCCGTCAGCATGTTCGACTCCGGCATTATTACCGGTAGCGGCGGCACCGCGGTCCAGTTCGGTGCCGGCACCAATACTTTCACGCTCGGGCCAGGCTACGCCATCACCGGCAGGGTGAGCGGCGCCGGCAGCGACGTCTTCCAGCTCGGCGGCGCCGGCACCGGCGCGTTCGATCTCAGCAAGATCGGCGGCATGCGGCAGTATGAAGGCTTCACAACCTTCAATGTCGTCAGCGGCGTCTGGGTGGTGTCCAATACGTTCGTTCAGTCGCAAACCTGGAACGTCAATGGCGGCACGCTGGCGGGTACCGGGACCTTGCCGGCGGTCATCGTCAACAACGGCGGCACGCTCGAGCCCGGGGCGATCGGCACGCCGGGCACGATGACGATCACCGGCAATCTCACATTCAACGCCGGCTCGACCTATCTGGTGCAGGTCACGCCGGCGACATCGTCGCTGGCGGTGACCGGCACGGCCTCGCTCACCGGCGGCACCGTGAATGCCGACTTCCTCGGCACCGGTTTCGTGTCCAAGCAGTACACGATCCTGACCTCGACGGGCGGATTGGGCGGCACGACTTTCGCCGGCCTCACCAACACCAATCTGCCGGCCGGATCGACCGATTCATTGAGCTACAATACGACGACGGGCGACAACACCGCCTATCTGAATCTGACCGCGGGCTTCACCCAGTACAACAACCTGAACGGCAACCAGCAGTACGTCGCTAATACGCTGACCAATTACTTCAACAGTAACGGCGGCATTCCGGCGCAGTTCTTCGGGCTCAGTCCGTTCGGGCTGACGCAGAGCGACGGCGAGGTGGCGACCGGCGCCGAAGGCAGCGTGTTCGGGTTCATGAACGAATTCTTGGGGCAGATATCCGGCGATACCGGGAGCGGCGGCGGCACCGGCACAGGATCGTCTGCGCCCGGCTTCACCGCCGAGGAACACGCGAGCCTGCCCGACGACGTGGCGCTGGCTTACGCCTCGATCCTCAAGGCGCAGCCGAAGCCGCCGACTTTCGATCAACGCTGGACCGCGTGGGGTTCGGCCTTCGGCGGCGCCAGCAAGACCGACGGCAATGCGGCGGCCGGATCGAACACGACGTCGGCGGGAGCGTTCGGCGTTGCCGCGGGCATGGATTATCACGCTGCGCCGGGCACGGTTTACGGCTTTGCGCTGGCCGGCGGGGGCACCAATTGGTCGGTGGCGCAGAACCTCGGCAGCGGCCGCAGCGATGCGTTCGAGATCGGCGTTCACGGTACGACGCATGCCGGGCCGGCCTACCTCTCCGGCGCGCTCGCCTTCGCCAATCATTGGGTGACGACGAACCGCACCGCGGCGCTCGGCGACCAGTTGCGGGCGAAGTTCGATGCGCAGAGCTATGCTGCGCGATTGGAAGGCGGCTACCGCTATGCGGTGACGCCGACGCTGGGATTTACGCCTTACGCCGCCCTGCAGATCCAGGACTTCCACGCGCCGAGCTACAGCGAGAACGATCTCACCAATGGCGGCTTCGGCCTGAGCTATGCGTCGAAGAGCGCGACCGACACAAGAAGCGAGCTTGGTGCGCGCATCGACGATCCGACCTTGCTCGGCACCTTGCCGCTCGTTCTGCGCGGTCGTGTCGCCTGGGCGCACGACTGGGTGAGCACGCCGTCATTGAATGCGGCGTTCCAAACGCTGCCCGGATCGAGCTTCACGGTGAACGGTGCGGCGCTGCCGAAGAACTCGGCCCTCACCAGCGCCGGCGCCGATCTTTATCTGAGCGCTAATTGGACGCTGTCGGCCAAATTCGACGGCGAGTTCGCCACCGGCTCGCAGACCTACGCCGGCACCGGCACGCTGCGCTACAGCTGGTGAGAGCGGTCTGGCCGGCGAGCCTAGCCGCCGAACAGCCGGTCGCCGGCATCGAGGAATTTCTGCGGATTGACCGGCTCGCCCTCGACGCGCGTTTCGTAATGCACGTGCGGGCCGGTGGAGCGTCCGGTCGAGCCGAGCTTGCCGATGACCTGGCCGATCCGCACCGTGTCGCCGACACCGACATCGATCTCGGAGAGGTGGCCGTAGCGGGTCGCCAGACCATTGCCGTGATCGATCTCGACCATCTTGCCGTAGCCGCCGGTCCAGGCGGCGATGCTGACGGTGCCGGCAGCGGTGGCGTGGATCGGCTCGCCGATTTCGCCGCGGAAGTCGATGCCGGTATGCATCGCCGCCTCGTGCACGAAGGGATCGACGCGGACCCCGAACGGCGAGCTCTGGTCGATCCCGCCCAGCACCGGCTTGCGCACCGGCACGTTGATCAGCGTATTGGCGAGCCGGTCGGCGTCGGCGCGGGCCAGATTGACGCGCATCAGGGCGCGCTGAAATCCTTCGTTTTCGCCCGGCAATTTGATCGGCACGAAGGGGCCGCCGACCGCCGCGGGCACATGATCGAGCTTCACGCCTAGCTGGGTGAGCACGCCGCGCATCAGCCGCGCCTTGTTCTCGTAGCGATCGTCGAGCTGAGCGAGCGTCGTGGATTGCCGCCGCTCGACGCGGTCGAGCGATGCCTCCAGCCGCCCGAGCACAGCACCGATGCTCGATTGCCGGCCGCGGTCGCTGCGCGACGGCGGGGTTGGCGATTCGCCGGGCGACTTCGGCGCCGACTGCCGGACCGAGCCAGTGGTCGTGGGGTCGGCCATGCCGCTCAGCGCGCCGGCGCGCTGCTCCAGCGCCGCCTGGCGGCGCGCCACTTCGTCGAGCTTCTGCTCGAATTGCTCCTGGTCGAGCAGCTGCCGGCTCGTGGTGCGGTCGATCTGGGCGCGCAATTCGGCAATGCGGTCTTCATAGGCGAATTGCTGGTCGGCCTGATGCGCGATCAGTGTCCGCAGCACGTCGTCGCGGAAGGCAACATAGGTCGCCGCCGTGATCGACCAGCCGGCCATGATCACGACCGTGCCGACCGCGATCCAGAACACCACCGGCCCGAACCGGACCTGGCGCCCGGCATGCGCAAAGGTGTAGCCGGCGCGGCCGTCCTTCGCCGTGCGCTGGCGCGAATCATTGCGCGAATCTTGGCGACGGGCGCCGTCCCGCGCAGCCGGCGCAGCGGCGCCGTGCTGCTGTGCCGGATATTGCGGGAGATGTTGCGATCTGGCGGCCTGCTGCGACCGAGACGCTGCCCATTGCGACATTGACGCTCCCACCTATTCCGGGAGCGGATTTGAGCGGCTTATGGTTAATAATGAGCAAACCGCGGCGTAGGATTTGCCAGCATTTTGCCGCCTTAAGTAAACGTTTCGGTAACGGTCCGGATAGGCGCTAAAGCGCGTTGACGGCTTCGAGAACCTCCTCGGCGTGGCCGGCGACCGAGACCTTTGGCCACACCCGCACGATGCGCTGATCCGGGCCGATCAGGAAGGTGCTGCGCACGATGCCCAGGAACTTGCGGCCGTACAGCGTCTTTTCCCGCCACGCGCCATAGGCCTCGAGCATTTTGTGGCTCTCGTCCGATCCGAGCGGGACGGACAGGTTGTGCTTCGTCTTGAAGGCGTCCTGCGACCGCACCGGGTCGGCGGAGACGCCAAGGATGTCCGCGCCCGCCCGGGCAAATGCCGCCTGCAACCGCGAGAAATCGATCGCCTCCTTTGTGCAGCCGGGGGTATTGGCGCGCGGATAGAAGAACAGGACCAGTGCGCGGCCGGCGAAGTCCTTGAGCGCAATCGTCCCGCCGCCGTCGCGCGGCAGCGTGAAGGCGGGGGCCTTGGAGCCGACTGCGATACCAGGAGCGGAACTCGGGGCCGGCTGCTTCGCCGGCTTGCGGGCCGGCGTCGACACCGTCTTATTCACAGCCTTCTTTACGGCTTTAGCGCGCTTCATGTGCCTTCCTTTCGACGCTTTCCGAAGGGCATTGTAGCGGCGCCACAATACGCGCCGAAACAGGGGTGGTCGATCGTTGCCGGCGGGGTATTCATTGGGCCGCACAATCGTTATGACGGCGCCACGGACGAGGGGACGCCCGAGCGGGCATGGCCAAGCACGACAGGCAAAGCGCGGCGCACCCGCGATGGGAACAGGTCGTGCATCCGCGGCGCCGGGGCAGCCGTACGGCTTCGCATCGCGGCTACCGCTGGGGCGATAGCCGATACGTCGTCGCCTATCGGCGGCTGTTGGCGCGCTATCGGCGGCTCATCAGGCTGTTCGGCATCCTCACCAGCGCGTTTGCCGGACTTCTGGTTTTCGGCTGCCTCGGCTTGTGGTGGCGGCTCGCTCACGGCCCGATTCAGCTCGACGCCTTCAGCCCATGGCTCGTTGCCGCCATCGAGGAGAATTTCGGCAGCCGCGAACGGGTCGAAGTCGGCGGCACCCAGATCGAGCGCACTGAGAACGGCGCCGCGGTGCGGGTGCGCGACATCGTGGTGCGCGATCCCGACGGCACCGTGGTGGCGAGCGCGCCCAAGGCGGAGATTCGCGTCTCCGGCATGAGCCTGTTCAGCGGTCATATGCGCGCCGAAAGCCTCAATCTGGTCGGCGCCGCGATGGCGGTGCGGATCGAGCGCGACGGCACGGTGACAGTCTTCGCTGCCGGCACCGACAAGCATCCGATCGCAACGGCGACGGTGCCCGCCGCCCCGGCCGCCCCCGCCGCCGGGCCAATCGTCCGGCAGGACGGCAAACAGGACAGGACGGCGCTCGCGCCGTCGGCGCCGTCGGCCGCCTCCGGCGGGCAGCTCCGCGCCCCGCTGGAGCACCCGCCGAGCGAGAGTATCGCCGCGCTCTTGACGTGGATCGACGGCATCGGCGAAAGCGGCCTCGACGGACACGATTTGCGCGAGCTCGGACTGAAGGAGGGCAGTCTGACCGTCGACGACCAGCGCACCGGCAAGCGGTGGACGTTCCAGGACATCAGCCTCAGTCTCGAACGGCCGCGCGGCGGCGGCGCCGTCGTGACCATGGGCTCGGATAATCCCGAGCGACCATGGGGACTGACGGCGTCGATCAAACCAGTCCACAACGGCTACCGCAGCTTCGCTTTCGAGGCCCGCCAGGTTTCTGCGAACGATTTGTTGCTCGCATCGCGGCTCGACGACGGCAAGCTGCAGATCAGCGTGCCGCTGTCGGCGAGCCTGAGCGGCGAGATCGGTCCGAACGGCATCCCACAAGTGCTCACCGGCCGCATCGTCGCCGATGCGGGTTACATCAACGATGCCGATAACGCCGACGGCCGCATCGACATCGACCGCGCCGAATTCAAAATCAATTGGGATGCCGCGAGCCGGCTTTTGACCGTGCCGTTCCAAATCCTGTCCGGCGGCACCCGCTTGACGCTGCTCGGTCAGGTCGAGGCGCCGGCCGAACTATCCGCGCCCTGGTTGTTCAAGATCGGCGGCGGCACGGTCGTGCTGGCCGCGCCCGGCGCGGTCCTGACCGTTCCCGGTGCGCCGAGCGAAACGCTTATTCTCAACCGCATCGCGTTGAGCGGTCAGTTCGACCCGGCCAAACGGCGTTTCGTGCTCGCGCAGGGCGATCTCGGCAATAACGATGTCGGCGTCGCGATGTCCGGCAATGCCGATTATTCGAGCGGCGATTTGCATCTCGCCGCGGGCGTCGCCGCGAAGCGCATGACGGCCGATGCCATGAAGCGGCTGTGGCCGGTTTTCGTCGCTCCGAAGGTGCGCGATTGGTTCAACCTGCACCTGGTGAGCGGCACCGTGGAACGCGTGGTGATCGCGGTCAATGCGCCGCTCAATACGCTCAAAGCCTCCGGTCCGCCGATTCCCGACGACGGCCTGTCGATCGAGGCGCTCGCCACCAATTGCTTGATCCGCCCCGTCGAAGGCCTGCCGGCGCTGCGCGACGCCGACCTCGCCGTGCATGTTTCCGGGCGCAATGCGCAGATCACGGTCGGCAAAGCGATCGCCGATTTGCCGTCGGGACGCAAGCTCACTTTGTCGTCCGGCCTTTTCGAAGTCCCCGATACAGCGCCGCACGAGCCGCCGGCGCGCGTGCGTTTCAAGCTCGACGGACCGGTTCCGGCCGTCGCCGAGCTGGTGGCCATGGACCGCCTGCGCGATGCCTCGGGCGTGCCGTTCGATCCGGCCGGGACCCGCGGCACGATGAGCGCCCAGGTCGCGCTCGCGCTGCCGCTCAAGCCCGATCTGCCGCCGGGCTCGACCAATTACTCGATCGCGGTCGATGCCACGAATTTTTCCGCCGAACGCATGATCATGGGGCAGAAGGTCGAGGCCGCGGCACTCAAAGTTGCCGCCAACAACGACGGCTTCCAGATCAAGGGCGACGTCAAGATCGGCGGCGCGCCGGCCAATCTCGATTACCGTCAGCAGCGCGGCGACAGCGAAGCCGACGTGCATATCCAAGGCATGCTCGACGAAACCATCCGCACCAATCTCGGCCTCGATCCGTCGAACACGATCAGCGGCGCCATCCCCGTCGATCTGGCCGGCCGGGTGGGCACCACGGCCGATCGCGAGGGACGCTTCGCCGTTCAAGCCGATTTGACATCGGCCCAGATCGAGGGTTTCCTGCCGGGCTGGGTCAAGCAGTCGGGCAAGCCGGCGCGCGCCACCTTCACGCTGACGACCAAACCGCAATCGCTCCGCATCGACGATTTGCTGATCGAGGGCGCCGGCGGCGGCGTCAAAGGCACCATCGAGCTGGACGGGTCCGGCGACCTGCAGGCCGCCAATTTTCCGTCCTACGGCTTTTCCGACGGCGATCGGACCAGTCTCAAGGTCGACCGCACGCCCGACGGCGCGCTGCGTGCCGTCATGCGCGGCGACGCTTATGACGGTCGCGGTTTCGTCAAGACCATGACCGCCGATCCCGCGCCCACTCAGTCCGGCCAACGCCAGCCCCCCGACGTCGATATCGATATGAAGGTCGGCGCCGTGCTCGGCTACAACGGCGAAGCGTTGCGCGGCGTCGAACTGAAAATGTCGCGGCGCGCCGGCGAGGTTCGCAGCCTCGGTCTGTCCGCCAAGATCGGCCGCAACGGCACGCTGACGGGCGAATTGCGCGGCCGCGGCGACGGCCGCCAGGTGGTCGATCTCGAGAGCAGCGATGCCGGCGCGCTGTTTCGATTTACCGACGTCTATTCGCGCATGACCGGCGGCCAATTGACGACCATCATGGATCCGCCGTCGGCCAATAACCCGGCGCAGCTCGGCACCGTGAGCGTGCGCAATTTCGCCGTGCACGACGAGTCGCAGCTCGAACGCGCGGTGGCGAACGGCACCCAGGCGCCGCGCAACAACATGGATTTCTCCAGCCTGAAGATCAACTTCAGCCGCAGCGCCGGCAAGGTCGCGCTGCACGACGGCGTGGTGCGCGGCCCGGTGCTCGGCGGCACCATCGACGGCGTGCTCGATTATGCGCGCGACGACGTCCACCTGCGCGGCACGCTCATTCCGCTGTACGGCGCCAACAATCTGCTCGGCCAGCTTCCGGTGGTGGGCCTGTTCCTCGGCGGCGAAAAGGAGGGTCTGGTCGGCGTCACTTATGAAGTCGTCGGCAGGCCGGGCATGCCGGTGCTGCACGTCAATCCGCTGTCGGCGCTGGCGCCGGGACTGTTGCGCAAGGTCTTCGAATTCCCGGCCAACCAATTGCCCGGCGCGCCCTCGAACCAACCGGCGGACCTGCCGGCCTACCAGGAAGATCCGCGCTGAGCCGTCACACCGGCTTGAGCAACACGTGGCGCTTGCGGCCGAGCGAAAGCTTCACCACGCCGTCCGCCGTGACATCGGCTTCGCCGATCGCTGACTTGTCGTTGCTGATGCGTGTATCATTGACCATGATCGCATTGTTGGCGATGGCGCGCCGCACTTCGCCGTTCGAAGCGGCGAGGCCGGCTTTGACGAACGCGGCAAGCACGCCGATCCCGGCTTTCAGTTCCGCCCGCGGCACCTCCACCGTCGGCAGGCTCGCGCCGAGGCCGCCTTCCTCGAACGTCGTGCGCGCCGTGGCGGCTGCATCCGTAGCGGCGGCGCGGCCGTGAACCAGTGCGGTCGCCTCGGTCGCCAGGATCTTCTTCGCCTCGTTGATCTCGGCGCCCTGCAGTGCTGCAAGCCGCGCGATCTCATCGAGCGGCAGCACCGTGAACAGCTTCAGGAAGCGGGCGACGTCGGCGTCCTCGGTGTTGCGCCAATATTGCCAATAGGCATAGGGGCTCACTTGATCGGCATTGAGCCACACCGCGCCGGCCG
>Ga0181524_10005449_pt1 | contig 11370 bp, 12 predicted proteins | sample PEATcosm2014_Bin_34_FD_119761 | JGI IMG/M metagenome (GOLD analysis project Ga0181524, IMG submission 119761) | Peatland microbial communities from MTU Mesocosm Facility, Houghton, MI, USA - PEATcosm2014_Bin05_60_metaG | ecosystem: Environmental > Terrestrial > Soil > Wetlands > Peat | place...
CTTGCCTTGGAGTTTCGCCATGACAAACTTGCGGGCAGCGTTGCATAGTGGCAATTGCGTGATTCGCCGTCGTCGAAAGGCTTGAGCCACAGCTTCGTGACGGCCGAAGCTGTCGAGGAACGCGGGCAGGAATTTGCGCATGACGCAGGCGGCGAGGGCGCAGGAACCGTCGATGGAGGAAATCCTAGCCTCCATTCGTCGCATTATCGCCGACGACGACGCCAGCAAAACGGCAGGTCGCGCGCCGGAGGTGGCAAAGCCCGAAATCCAGGCCGCCCCACCGCCGCCGCCGCCGCCACCGGCGCCGCCGGTCTATGCCGCGCCGCTCCCGGTTGTGGCGCCGCAGCGACCGAGCTTCGAGCCCGAGCCGGAGCCGTCGATCTCGATGGCTGGCGACGCCATAGCGGACGAAGCCTCCGACATTCTCGATCTCACGGAATCGATGGCGGCGGCGCCGCCGCCGCCAGCGCCTCCCCCGCCAATAGCCGAGCCCGCGGCGCAATTCCGTACCATCGACGGCAGCTCCGATCTGAGCTTCGACGAGGTCAAAGAGCGGCCCGTGCCGGCGCCCTCGCATGGCGACGTGGAGCGCGGCCGCCTCGTTTCGAGCGAGACCAGCGCCGCGGTCGATTCGGCCTTCAATGCGCTGGCGCAGACCGTGCTGGTGCAGAACGCCCGCACACTCGAGGATCTGGTGCGCGAAATGCTCCGCCCGATGCTCAAATCCTGGCTCGACGATAACCTGCCGGGCATGGTCGAGCGCTTGGTGCGTGCCGAGATCGAGCGCGTTTCCCGCGGCCGAACCGGCTGATCACGCCGACCGGGGCCGTGCCGGAGCGGAAAGTCGGTTCACGACCGCAGCGCTGCCGCAAGCTGCGAAGCCTGACCGGACAACACGGCAGGCTCTTCCCGAAAGCTCGCCGGCGCCTTCAAAGCCACGCCGTTTTTCCGCGGAATGACGTGGACATGCAGGTGAAACACCACCTGTCCGCCCGCCGGCTCGTTGAATTGCTGAATGGTGAGCCCGTCGGCTGCGAACACCGTGGCCGCGGCGCGCGCAATGCGTTGCGTCGTCGCCATGACGCAAGCGAGGTCGTCCGGAGCGATATCGAGAATGGTGCGGGCAGGGGCCTTCGGAATGACCAGCGAATGGCCGGGCGCGCGCGGCATGATGTCGAGAAAGGCGAACGTCATGTCGTCCTCGAAAATCTTGTGCGCGGGCAATTCGCCGCGCAGGATTTTGGCAAAAATATTGTTCGGATCGTAGCTCGTCATCGCGCTTGCTCCGGCGTTACGCGCAGTTGAAACTTGCCGCGATGTTATACCGAATCCGAAGCATCCGTTCATATTTCCGCTGATCCCCGCTTGCGCGGGGATGCGCGGAGTATTTCTGAAGTCATCATACGGATTTGTATTGCTCATTCCGGCTCGGCGGCGAAATCCTTCCGGAACGGCGCGAGGCTCGAGAGTTCGGCGCCGGCTGCCGCGACATAGGCGCGCTCGCGCACCAGATAATCGTCGATCGCGTGCCGCAAGCCCGGGTCGGCGATATAGTGCGCCGAATAGGTGGTGGTGGGCAGATAGCCGCGCGAGATCTTGTGTTCGCCCTGGGCGCCGGCCTCGACGCGCGGCAGTTTGCGGGCGATGGCGAAATCGATCGCCTGGTAATAGCAAAGCTCGAAGTGCAGGAACGGGTGGTGCTCGATGGCGCCCCAGTGGCGGCCGAACAAAGTGCGCGAGCCGATGAAATTGATGGCGCCGGCGATGAAGCGGCCGCCGCGCTTGGCCATGACCAGCACGACGCGGTCGCGCATTTTTTCGCCGATCAGCGAGTAGAACGCGCGGGTGAGATAGGGCCTGCCCCATTTGCGCGAGCCGGTCTCCATGTAGAATTCGAAGAAGGCGTCCCACACCGCTTCGGTCAGCTCGTTGCCGGTCAGCCAATGCACCGTGATGCCGTTGGCGAGCGCGTCCTGGCGTTCGCGGCGGATGGTCTTGCGCTTGCGCGCGGTCAGCGCGGCGAGAAAATCGTCGAAGCTCGAAAAGCCCGCATTCTCCCAGTGAAACTGCTGGTCCATGCGCTGCAGATAGCCGAGCTCGCCCAGCCTGCGGCATTCCGCTTCAGTCGCAAAGGTGACGTGGACGCCCGACGCATCCAAGCGTCCGCAGAGTTCGATCAGGCCGCGGCCCACGGCGCGGCCGACGGCGTCGGCAAGGGCTGCGTCGCGCACCAGTATGCGCCGGCCGGTCGCCGGCGTGAACGGCACGGCGATCTGCAGCTTTGGATAATAGCTGCCGCCGGCGCGCTCATAGGCCTCGGCCCAGCCGGCGTCGAACACGTATTCGCCGCGCGAATGGCTCTTGAGATAGCACGGCGCGGCGGCGACGAGCGCACCGTCCGGCGTCCGCGCCACGACATGCTGCGGCAACCAGCCGGTGCGGCCCCCGACCGATTTCGACGCTTCCAGCGACCAAAGAAAATCATGCGAAATAAATGGGTTGTACTCTATTTCTTGATCTTTTTTCGGAGCATCCGGCAGGGATAGTCCGGCTGGCTCACAAACGGCTCGAGCGGAGTCGGCGATTGCCTTGCCATTGCCTGGAGAATCCGCCGTCGGGTGGGCGCAAGAATCCCATTCGGCGGCGCTGATGCCGCCGATGCCGTTCATGATGCTGATGCGCAATTCCTGCATCGAACTTCGCTTCTTAAGGTCGAAACCCCTCGAAAATCATCTGGTCCGCCCAACGTTCCGCGCGTCGGCGGTCCGCCTCGGTCCGCACCGTCCAGGTCAGGAGCGGCAGGCCGAGCACCCGCCGCGCGAACAGCGGCGCGAAGGCCGGCAGGTCTGCCACCCCAAAAGCCAGGAACTGCGGCCGCGCCGCCGCAGCCGTGGCGAGATATCTCATCCCCTGCAACAGCCGTGCCGGCACCTCTTTCCAATATGGCTGCGGGCGCTCCTTGGCCGCAACAAGGCCGAGCGTCAGATGCGGCGCTATATGCCGCAGCTCGAGGATCGGGCGGGGATCGAACGACATCGGCGCCACCGGCCCGCGATAGCCGGCAAGCACCGCGGCGACGCGAGCGGCAAGCCTGCCGTCGCCGTCGAACCGGCTCTTGAGTTCGACCAGCATGGTGGCGCGGCCGGCGACGAGGTCGCACAACCCGCCGAGCGTGAGCATGCGCTCGCCGCTGCCGCGAAACGGGATTTGCTGCAGCTCAGTTGCGCGCAAACCGTCAAGCCGGCCTTCGCCTTCGGTGAGGCGGCCGAGCACGTCGTCGTGATGCACCATGGCTTCGCCGTCGGCACTGATCTGCACGTCGACCTCGATGCCGTAGCCGGCGGCGATCGCGGCCCGCACCGCGCCCGCGGTGTTTTCGATCAGGCCTGCCGCCGCGTCATGCAGTCCGCGATGGGCGATCGGGTTTGCGGTCAGCCAGTCGAGGGGGGGCGTCACCGGAGAAAGCCGCTCGCGGTCACGACACCTCGAACAGGCCCTCGACTTCGACCGCGGCATCGGCGGGCAGCGCCGCGACGCCGACCGTGGAGCGCGCGTGCTTGCCCGCCTCGCCGAACACAGCGACCATCACGTCGGAGGCGCCGTTCATGACCTTCGGCCCCTCGGTGAAGCCAACCGCCGAGTTGATGAAGCCGCCGAGCCGAATGACGCGCGTCACCCGGTCGAGATCGCCGTCGAGCGCGGCCTTGACCTGGGCCAGAAGATTGATGGCGCAGGCGCGCGCCGCCTTCTGGCCGTCTTCGACGGCGACCGCGCCGCCGAGCTGTCCCTTGGCCACGAGCTCGCCCTCGGCGTCGAAGCAGACCTGGCCGGAAACGGTCAGGAGATTGCCGCTCTTCACGAACGGAACGTAATTGGCCATCGGCGCCTTCGGTGCCTGCAGCGTAATGCCAAGCTCCTGCAATTTCTTGTCGACTGTCCCGGCCATTGGCTCCTCCGGAGGTTCGGCGTGGGAAACCCGCAGAGCGTTTCTTCGCCGATCGCTGCCGGTCATGCAAGCGGGCGGGGGAGCGGGCGGCCAGGAAGGCGAAACAGCATTGGCTGTTGCCGGCGACCGTCGAGCTGCCTTATCTTCGCGGCAATCCGAGCGGCGAATAGACGGCGCCGAAACAGGCGCCAATAGGGGAGAAGCGGCAGGCGGGGCCATCTCCAAAACAAGCGAAGCGAGAGCGGTTCATGGTCCCTCACTCGTCGGCACTGCGCGTCGCCGTCCTTGCCGTCTTTGCCATCGGATTGGGATTGCTCGCTTTCGCCCCGCCGTCATTCGTCCGGGCGCAAGATTTCCACAATGATGCCCAAACTGACACACCCAAAGACGCAGCCGCCGAAGCGCCGATCGTGCTCACGCCGCACCGGGCGATCTACGACCTCACCCTCGGCGAGGCCCGCAACAACTCCCAGGTCGCCGGCGTCAGCGGCCGCATTCTGTACGATTTCGACGGCAATGCCTGCCAGGGCTATTCGCTCGAATTCCGCCAGGTTTCCGAGCTCGACACCGGCGAAGGCAAGGTCTCGACCAGCGATTTGCGGACCACGACCTGGGAAGGCGCCGACGCCAAGAGCTTCAAATTCACGTCGCAGAATTTCGTCGATCAAAGCCTGGTCGACACCGTCGACGGCCATGCCGAGCGCGACGCCAGCAAGACCGCCGTCGATCTGGCAAAGCCGCAGCAGAAAAGCCTCGCGCTCGATTCAGGCGTCGTGTTCCCGACCGAGCACATGATCCGGGTCATCAAGGCGGCGCGCGCCGGCAAGACCATTCTCGACTTCCCGGTCTATGACGGCTCGGAGACCGGCGACAAGGTGTTCGACACGCTCACCGTGATCGGCCGCAAACTTGCGCCCGACGAGCGCAACCACGACGATGCCGCGTCGAACGAACCGAAGCTTGCGAAGCTGGCGCGCTGGCCGGTCACGATCAGTTATTTCGAAAAGCGCAAGGCCGAGGATACCAGCGAGCAGACGCCGGCCTACGCGATCGGCTTCGAGCTTTACGAAAACGGCATCTCGCGCGCGCTGACGCTCGACTACAACGATTTCGTCGTCACCGGGAAGCTCTCTTCGCTGGAGATCAAAGAGCAGAAGCCGTGCCCGTAAATCCGCCCCCGCGAAGCGGTGGAGGGGGCATAGGCGGCCTATGGCCGCCGTTCTGCAAGTGAAATACGCCGACGCAAAGCGTCGACTCTGGCGAAGCGCGGTGGAGGGGGCCTTTGAGGTGCAGCTTCGTTGCCGTTTCAATCAGAAACAAACTGGCACAAATGTTTGTGCACACCCGTGCGCTTGAAGCAAAGCTCGACCGCCCGCCGCGGCAGCACGAGCGCGGCAGGCTTGCACGCGCGCACTTGGAAATTGGGAAATAGTAACCTCTCACCGTAATACCAATGCCGGCTTCTGCCCCGGCTGTTGGGCCTGCTGTCTGCCCTGATTTTGATTTGTCAGAGCTATCCAATTGGAACGCCAATCATCTCGAAATAGACAACTCCCCGCGAGGGTTCTTTGTTCCTTCCAGCGCAACATACATAATCAGCGATCGTTTGGGTTCGACGACCGGAAATCGGTAAAATGCCCGGTTGATCTAGATCAACGACCATACTGGTCTACTGCGGCAGTTTTCTAAAGGTGGCACCCAGATTGCACGGTAGCACTTCCATCGAGTGGACTTTGCTGGACATTCGAGGAAGAAATCATGGACAAGGACCGGGTCGTCGGACCGACGAAACAAGTCAAAGGCGCAGTCAAGCAGGTGGTCGGCAAGGCGGTCGGTGACACCAAGCTGGAGTCGGAGGGCAAGACCGACAAGACAGAGGGCAAGGTTCAGAACGCCATCGGCGGCCTCAAAGACACGCTCGAAGGAAAATAGGCGTTGAGAGTGGGAGCTTTTTCTTCTCACCAGCATTGGGATCGCGTGCTCAGCCAAACGGGACATTCATCCGAGGGGGACATTGATGGTTTTCGAAGAAACAGTTGAAATTGCCAGCCCTGTCGAAGAAATCTCCGACGAAAGCCCTGCGGTATCATGGGCAGCGATTGCAGCGGGTGCGGTTGCTGCCGCCGCGCTGACTCTCGTTCTCCTTGCGTTCGGTGCTGGCATGGGTTTCTCAGTCGTATCGCCGTGGGGTAATTCTGGCGTATCGGTCAGCACATTCGAAATTGGCACCGGTCTCTATCTCATTGTGGTCGCGATGCTCGCCTCTACCATTGGAGGTTACGTTGCGGGGCGGTTGCGCCCAAAATGGGTTGGCGCACATACCCACGAAGTCTTCTTTCGCGACACCGCTCATGGCTTTCTGGCATGGGCATTGGCCACGGTGCTCGGCGCCGCAGTCTTGACTGCGGCAGCCGGCAGCTTTGCTGGTGGCGCATCATCTGGACTTGCATCGGCAGCCGGTGTGTCGGCAACCCAGTCAGCGAAATCCGGTGGACCGGTGGATTATTACGTGGATGCGTTGTTGCGATCTAATCCTGCGGCAAGCCCGAATACGACCGATTTGAGTGCCGCTCGCCGCGAAATCGCTCGTATCCTCACGACCGGTCTTCGTGATGGCGATATCCCTGCGCCTGATCGCACCTATGTGGCGCAAGTCGTCGCGGCCCGCACGGGACTTAATCAAGCGGACGCCGAAAAGCGGGTCTCGGACATCATCGACCAGGCAAAGACTGCTTTGGACAACGCCCGAAAGGCAGCCGCCAAATTGTCTCTGTGGCTGACCGCCTCGCTGCTGATCGGCGCCTTTTCCGCCAGTCTAGCGGCCACCGAAGGCGGGTATGTCCGGGATAATTGGAACCCGGGTCTTACCGGCCGGTAAGCCGGAACTGAACAGAGGAGGAAATCATGGGTCGTGGAATTCTGCTGTGGCTGTTAGGAGTTCCAATTCCGATCATCATTCTTCTCGCTCTCTTCCATCATTAACTGACGGTGGTGGCGGGCGCGTTCGAATGCTCTAAGGAGTGATTGTCCGCAATGTCCTCCGCGGTTTCGTTCAGTTAGCGGGTGTTTGACGCCGTGAGGGTTGCGGCATAGCTTTTGACGTCGCGCGCCAATCGGCTATTGGGGCTGAGATAAGGAGATTCTACAATGTCAATTTGGACCATTGTTCTCATCATCTTGGTGATCGCATTGTTGGGCGGCTTTAGTGGAATCGGCGGCGGTCCTTTCTACGGTACCGGCTACTACGGCGGCGGCGGCCTCGGCTTTGTGATTGTCATTTTGTTGATCTTGGTTTTGCTCGGCAAGCTTTGATCTGACAGCTGGAATATCGGATGGCCCGTCTTCGGCAGCTCCCGGAGAGCCATTTTGTCAACCGCATCGGATGGTTGCGAGCGGCGGTGCTCGGGGCCAACGATGGTCTTCTCTCGACCGCGAGCTTGATCGTGGGCGTTGCGGCAGCCGCAGCGACGCAGAATGCCGTCTTGATCGCGGGTGTTGCAGGCCTGGTGGCTGGCGCCATGTCGATGGCCGCCGGCGAATATGTGTCGGTCAGCTCGCAATCCGATTCCGAACATGCGGATCTCACGCGCGAGCGCAAGGAGTTGAGCGAAAATTCTGAATACGAGCTCGACGAGCTTGCCGAAATCTACGTCAAGAGGGGTGTCGATCAGGCCCTTGCGAGACAGGTTGCCCTGCAGTTGATGGCGAAAGACGCCTTAGCTGCTCACGCGCGCGATGAGCTTGGGATTTCGGAGATCACCGCCGCACGTCCCGTGCAAGCTGCATTAACATCGGCAATGTCGTTTTCTGTAGGTGGGGCGATGCCGCTGCTGATGGTCGTCGTATCACCCGCGGGCGCACTTGTTCCCAACGTATTCGCTGCGTCTTTAGGCTTTCTCGCCGTTCTGGGTGCAATCGGGGCGAGAGTAGGTGGTGCTAATATTCTGCGTGGCACAGCCCGAGTCATAGTCTGGGGCGCACTGGCGATGGCTTTCACCGACGGAATCGGGAAATTGTTGGGCACGGTTATCTGATGTTTCAAGCGGGAAAAAGATACGAATAAGTAAGGCTTCGTCACTGGCAAATGCCCGCACGCACACCATCTTCTGCCGTCCGAGTTCTTGGTCCGGTCTTCAATGCGATCGTTTATGGCAGGCCAATGATCCATTTTGCGCCGGGGCTCATCGCACCACTAGCCGCTATCGTCATAAGGAGCGTCGGGAAGAGGCAAAAGGCAGGCAAGCCCGGGAGATCCTCTTCTCGCAACGAATGACAGTGAGGCAAAGTTTCCATGAATGATTCTAGTCCGATTACAATAACACCCATCCTTACTTCCGGGAGACACCGGGCGGTCAACGCGCCCGAAGGGTCGGCCGCGAGTGGGAAAGCGTTGGGTGAAATCGCTCGCCTTTCGTCCGTCGATGCACTGCAGCGACTTACCAGTACTGCGGGCGGCCTCACGCCCGACCAAGTCGAGGAGCGGCTGCGTTCTGCGGGACCGAACCAAGTCGCTCACCAGGCGCGCCATACGATTTTCGGCGAGCTCGTTGGTCGCTCGATCAATCCGTTGAACCTGCTCCTGCTTTCGCTTGCGACGGCGTCATACTTCCTGGGCGATCAGCGGGCCGCGATCGTGATTGCCGTCATGGTGATTCTGAGCATCTCGCTGAGCTTCATTCAGGAACATCGTTCCAACAATGCCGCCGAAAAGTTGCAGCGGATGGTCTCGATAACCGCGACCGTGCGTCGGCAGGGAGGTGCCGGGGCGGATGACCACATCGACGTGCCGATCGAGCGGCTCGTGCCCGGCGATATTGTTCTGCTGTCGGCAGGCGACATGATCCCCGCCGATCTCAGGCTGATCTCGGCAAAGGACCTCTTCATCAATCAGTCGACACTCACCGGCGAGGCGATGCCGCTCGAGAAGGTCGCTGCTGCCCATGTCGGCGCCGCGGAGACGGCGTTTGATCTCCCCAACATCTGCTTCATGGGCAGCGCCGTCGTCAGCGGCATCGGTTGCGGTGTTGTCGTGCTCACCGGTCCACGTACCGCTTTCGGCCTGGTGGCGACCGCAATAGCCAAGCAGCGCGTGCTCACGAGCTTCGACAAGGGCATCACCCGGTTTACCTGGTTGATGCTCGGTTTCATCGTGGTGATGGCGCCTCTTGTGTTCGCAATCAACGGTCTCACCAAAGGCAATTGGCTCGAAGCGTTGCTGTTTGCGGTCGCCGTGGCAGTGGGTCTCACGCCCGAGATGCTGCCGATGATCGTGACGGTCAATCTGGCCAAGGGTGCCATGGCGATGTCGAAGAAGAAGGTCATCGTCAAACGCCTCAATGCCATCCAGAACTTCGGGGCGATGGATGTGTTGTGCACGGACAAGACCGGCACACTCACGCAGGATCGTATTATCCTCAAACGCCACCTTGATATCAGGGGCAGCGACTCGGACCGCGTTCTCGAATATGCCTATCTGAACAGTTTCCACCAATCTGGTCTAAAGAATCTGCTCGATGTCGCAGTCCTCAAACATGTCGAACTCCGGGAGAAGCTGAAGGTCGACGAACGGTTCAGCAAGATCGACGAGATTCCATTCGACTTTGAACGGCGCCGAATGTCGGTTGTTCTCAAGCGAGGTGACGACGTTCACATTCTCATTTGTAAAGGAGCTGTCGAAGAGATTTTCGCCGTCTGCACGCGCTACGCCGACAACAACGAAACTGGCGCTCTCGACCAGAGCCACCTCGCCCAGGCTAAGAAGACGACGGCCAAGCTTAACGCGGACGGATTTCGGGTGATCGCAGTTGCCTTCAAGGAGATGCCGCCAGAGCAGGCAGCATATTCCGTCGCGGACGAGGCCGGCCTCACATTGCTTGGCTATATCGCATTCCTCGACCCACCGAAGGAGACCGCCGCTGCGGCTAATGCCACTCTGAAAGCCGCTGGCATTCAGGTGAAGATCCTGACAGGGGATAATGACATCGTCACTCGGAAGATCTGTCACGACGTTGACCTGCCCGTTGAACATATCGTTCTCGGCAGCGAGATGGTGACGCTGTCGCCTGCTCAGTTGGCGGACTTGGCCGAGACCGCGACTGTGTTTGCGAAGGTCTCGCCGGCCCAGAAAGCGGCAATCATTGATGCCCTTCACCGAAAGGGGCACGTGGTCGGCTATTTGGGCGATGGCATTAACGACGGACCGGCACTGAAGGCCGCCGATGTCGGCGTGTCGGTGGACAGCGCCGTCGACATCGCGAAGGACTCCGCGGACATCATATTGCTCGAGAAGAGTCTGGCGGTGCTCGGTGAGGGCGTCATCGAGGGCCGGAAAGTCTTCGGCAACATCACTAAATATATCAAGATGGGCGCCAGTTCCAATTTCGGCAACATGTTCAGCGTGCTCGGCGCCAGCGTCTTCCTTGCGTTCCTGCCAATGACAGCGATTCAGGTGCTCACCAATAACCTGCTGTACGACTTCTCTCAGACCACGATCCCGACTGACAACGTGGACGCCGAATACCTCGCGGTACCGCGACGATGGGACATAAGCAACATCGCGAAGTTTGTTCTATTCATCGGTCCGATCAGCTCGATTTTCGATTACGTCACTTATTTCACGATGCTCTACGTCTTCGACGCATGGAACAATGCTGCATTGTTCCAGACCGGATGGTTCGTCGAATCTCTGCTCACCCAGACGCTCATCATCCATATCATTCGCACGGCGAAGATTCCGTTCCTTGAGAGCCGTGCAAGTACGGCGCTCATCGCGACGACAATCATCATCGCCGCCATCGGGATAGCGCTGCCGTTCTCCGGGCTTGGCCAGTTTCTAGGCTTCGTCCCGCTGCCTCCGGCTTATTGGGTTGCGCTCTGTCTCATCCTCCTGAGCTATGTGATCCTGACGCAGTTCGTGAAGACATGGTTCATTCGACGGTTCGGGTTGAGTTGATGGTCGCCTTACCCTGGTCCTCACCATTGCTCTCGATGTCATTCCAATTTGGCTGCGCTCCCGAATAGCGAGCAAGCGCGGTAGGATTGGTTGAGCCCTTGCGAAACCAATCGCTCATCCTCGTCGCCTTACGATGGGTATTGGTTTAAGCAAGTAGCACAATCGTTCCCGGCTTTTGCTGCCGCTCAAGCCGGGCTACAGACGTCTCTATTATAGCGACACGACACTTGACATCGGTCTCCAAATCAGTTACAAAGTGCGAATCACGCTCATCGAGGGACGCCTTCGGCCGAGGGTACTCCCGAATGCGGAGCGTGGGCGGTTCCCGCGGGCGGAAAGATACACTCCGCACCCGGGCGACTTCGGACCCCGCTCGACCGGCACTACCGACCGGTCCGCGAGGAGCTCGCTGCACTGGCGCCGGGGAGGGTCCTCCCGTTTGCACCCGGTAATTCCAGGAAACGCGGCCCGA
>Ga0181524_10005450_pt1 | contig 11369 bp, 8 predicted proteins | sample PEATcosm2014_Bin_34_FD_119761 | JGI IMG/M metagenome (GOLD analysis project Ga0181524, IMG submission 119761) | Peatland microbial communities from MTU Mesocosm Facility, Houghton, MI, USA - PEATcosm2014_Bin05_60_metaG | ecosystem: Environmental > Terrestrial > Soil > Wetlands > Peat | place...
CTGCCGATGTGGGAGAAGATCCGCACGGCGATTTCGGACGTCTATGACCACACGACGTTCCAGGACCTGGTGGACCAGGAGACCCGGATGAGCTCGGACTATACGCCGACGTTCACGATCTGAACGCCGCGCCGCTGAACCGCCCGCTCACATGTGGTCGGCCAAGTCGCCCCATATCGTCTGAAGGTAGTCAATCTGGGCCGCGTGGTTGTCCATGTGCCTGCCCGGCAGGTGCACCCAGACGGCCATCGGCAATGAGCCGAAGGGGCTGTTCGGGGAACTGGCGAAGCGCTCCGCGGTCATCGTCGCGAGCGCGGCGACGACTCCTTCACACGTCTCTTCCAGCAGGCGGACGGCCTCGGCGCGGTCGCGGATCGTCGCCTCGAATTTCCGCGACGACACGCCCACCTCCGCGGGCGTCGGCATCGGCGATATCGGCTCGCCGCGGAGGACCGTCGCGAACATGCGGTTGGCCAGGCAGCAATGCGCCACGATGGCCAGCGAGGTCCGCGCCGTCTTCGACGGCGACCAGTTCAACTTGTCGTCCGGCACGAAGCTGAGGGCCTTGCCCAGTCGCTCCGCCGCCGCCCTGGCGCGGGCCTGGCACGCGGCGATGGGCTCTTTGAGGCGCGTATTCGCGGCTTTGGCCATGGCACATCCTCCTCAATAATGTTCACCGGTAACGAACCGATCAGACTTTCCCTTTCACCGTTCGCAGATCGGTCCCGTGGATCACATAGGCCTTCAGGTAATCCAGGAACGTCGTCCAGCCGCTGCAGTTGTCGAAGGCGTTCTCCAGGTCGGCCGGTTTCCAGCCGCGCTCGTGGATCTCCAGCTCGACGAGCCTTCCCTTCCTCTTCAGGGTGAACGTCACGGTCGTCAGGTACTTGCCTTTATGATCCGCCCAGCGGAACTCCAGCTTCCTGTCCTTCCGCACGACCGTCGGCAACTGTGCGTGGCGGCCCCACTTCTTCCACTGCCACAGGACCGGCGCGAGTTCCGGCGTGAAGTCGCCCCGCACCTTGTCCACGAAGAACCTCTGCGTATGCTCGCCCTTTGTGATGGCCTCCCAGAGCCGGCTCGCCGGAACCGGGTAAGAATTCGAGACCTTGAACCCGATCTTTCCCGTCCCCAACGGAAGCTTTCGCGCAGCGGCGGCGAGCATGGACAGCCCTCCTCTCAGTGCCTCGCTGAGATGCCCCGTGAACGATGCTTCTATATCGAGTATACCACCGCTGACGGAGTTGTCCAGTGGCGAATTCGCAACCGGCCGCTCGCAGTGTGCTCGTCAGGGCATGCGCAGCGCGCCAGCCTCCCTAAGAGCGGCACGCAGGACCTGGCTGATGACTAGATACGATACGTACCTAGTGTGGCGTCTGAGAAGCAAGTTTCGTAATACGCAGTCATTCCGAGCAGGGCCCTTCGGCCGTGAACTCAGTGCCGAGCGGCGAGGAATCTCATACGCAGCGTCCAGGCGGCGGCTTGTGGTATGAGACCCTTCGCTGGCGCTCAGGGTGACGCGGTCTGGACTTATGCGCGTCACTTCCGGAACACGGCGCTAGGCGTTCTTGCGGGCGGATCGGGCGGAGAGGCTGGCGAGGAAGACCTCCAGGCGCTGGTTCATGCCCGGCTCGCCGTCGTAGAAGAGGCTGATGATGGGGACGCCGGTCTGCGCCTGGATCTCGCGGCAGAGGGCCGAGGTGATCGTGCCGGGCATGCAGCCGAACGGGGCGACGTTGACGATCAGGGAGGCGCCTTGCCGCGCGAAGATCACCGCGCGGCCCAGCGTGATCAGCGCTTCGCCGGAGAAGTTCATCGGGAGGAATTTCCGGCCCTCGGCGACGACCTCCCGGATCGGCGGCTCGCGGCGGTCGTCCAGGAACGGCGAGGCGATCCGCGCGGCTTCGTGCTCCTGCCGCTGAATGAAGAAGTTCTTCAGGTGCGCCGAGGCCAGGCTGGGCAGGTCCAGCGGCCGCCGGCCGGCGACCCACCGGTGGAACTCGGCGGTGTACAGGACCCATTCGCCCAGCGGCGCCAGCCACGCCTCGCCGCCGAACCGCTCGATGGCGCGGATGACTTCGTCGTTGGAGAAGACGTCGCAGCGGACGTAAATCTCGCCGACGATGCCGACGAGCGGGCGCGTGCCGAGTTTCTCCGCGGGCACCGCGGCGACGCGCCGGACTGCCCGGCCGAACGCGGGACGGAAGTCCCGGCCCGTCTCCATGATCCGCGCGACGTCCTCGACGCCCTCGCGCATCGCGCGGTCGGTGGCGCCGCGTTCCTTCTCATACGGGCGCACTTTGCAGCCGGCTTTCCAGATCGTGTCGGCGCAGAGGATGCCGTGCCAGAGCATCTGCCGCGCTTTCTGGCTGAGGCCCTGGTACGAGTTCTTGCAGCTCGGCGAGAGGATGGCGACCTCGCCCAGGCCGAGCCGGTTGACGATGAGCCGCTGGAGGACGTTGTACTGCCCGAACCGGCACGGTCCGTCGGAGCTGGGCATGAAGAGGGCGTTGTCCTTCGGGGCGAGCCCGCGCGAGCGCATGACCTGGACGAACGCCCCGGTGGTGCAGGCGGTCGGCAGGCATTCGCTGCCGCGGGTGAGCGATCGGCCGAGCTCGAAGGCCTCGTGCGTCTCCGGCGGAAGCGATTCGGCGCGCTCGAACCCGCCGGCGCGCAGCCCCGCCGCCATGAGCGGGCCGCCGATCGGGTGCATGTTCGGGATCCAGAGCGTCCGCTTTCCGAGCTGCTCCGGCGGCGTCTCCGGCACGGGGACGCTGAAGCGCGGCTGCTCGCGCGGCGTCCAGGCGCGGATGACGTCGAGGAACGCCTCGATGCGCGTGAGGTAGCCGGCGTCGCCGCCGTGCTCGTCGAGCTCCAGGGCGAGGAACGGCTTCGCGCCCATCATCTCCTCGGCGAAGCTCAGCAGGAAGCTGTCCGGCCCGCAACTGAAGTTCGTGAAGTAGATGCCGTAGAGGTTCGGATGATGCCGCACGAACTCCGCCGCCGCGAGCATCTGCTGGCCGTACGCCCAGAACATGTTGCCGAAGTACGGATGCAGCTTCTCGATGTCGTACGGCAGCATGTCCATCGGGATCACCGTCAGGCCGAGGTCGGCGATCTTCTGCGGCAGGGCGAGGTTCACGCCGAGGTCGAGCGTGTTGTACGGGCGGCCGAGGATGACGATGGCCGGCTTGCCGCTCGCCTCGACCTCCCTGAGGATGCGCGCGCCCTCCTCGCGGTTGCGGCGCTCGAACTCGGCCTGCGCGGCCTGCGCCTTGCGCCAGGCCTTGCCGATCCGCGAGCGCGTGACGCCCAGGCGGCCGGCGAGGCCGTTCTCCAGCTCGGCGATCTGCATCCGCGGCCTGAGCGAGAAATCCACCACCGGAGTCAGCAGCCGCGACGCGTCCACCCCGTGCACCGCCAGCGCCGAGCGCTCGATGCTCGGGAACGACTGCACGTACGGGCAGAAATAGCTGTTCGTGGTCCGCGGGTTGGGCTGGGCGCAGATCGTGTGCGGCATGAAGATGAAGTCCACGTCCTTGCGCCGCGCCAGCGACGCGGCCTGGCCCTGCGCGACCTTGATGGGGAAGCAGAATTCCGCCGCGGAAAGCTCGTTGCCGAGCCGCACGGTCTCGGCGTCGGTCCGGCCCGAGAGCGCGACCTTGAAGCCGAGCTCGCGGAAGAACTCGCGCCAGAGCGGGTAAAGGCTGTACGTGGTCAGGGAGCGCGGGATGCCGATCGTTTGAGTTGACGATGGACGATGGACGACGGACGATGGATTACGGCCGGCGCGCGCCGCAGCTCTATCGTCCGTCATCCCTCGTCTATCGTCTGACGTTTGCTCGGCGAACAGCAATCCGAGGCGCTTCTGGAACGGCGCGAATTCTCGGTGGACGCGCACGCGCTCCTCGCCCGGGTCGCGTCCGCACATGTAGCCCCAGCTCGGCTGCTCGGGTTCGCCCTCGATCTCGGCGAAGGTGATCTTGCAGTGGTTCGCGCAGAGATTGCACGGCTCGCTGCGCAGGCCGATGTTGCGGCGCGAGAGATCGAGCCCTTTGAACCGGCTGGCCTTGCCCGCCATGGCGCGCTTCACCAGCAGCGCCGCGCCGTAGGAGCCCATCACGTGGCAGTAGGGCGAGACGACCATCTCGACGTTCATCAGGTTCTCGAACGCCGCGACCAGCCCCTTGTTGCGCGCGGTGGCGCCCTGGAAAAAGATGCGCTCGCGGCTCACGCGCCGGCGGCCGACGACCTTCGTGAAGTAGTTCTTGACCACCGAGCAGAGCACCGCGGCCATGCACTCCTCGCGCGTGTAGCCCTGCCGCAGCAGGCGGTCCACGTCCTGCTCCATGAACACCGTGCAGCGGTCGGAGGTGACCGGCGGCGCGATGCCCATGACCACGTCGCCGATCTCCTCGAGCTTGAGGCCGAGTTTCTTGGCCTGCTCCTCGACGAACGAGCCGGTGCCGGCGGCGCAGACGTAGTTCATGTTGCTGTCGAAGATGCGCCCGTCCTTCGCGCAGATGTACTTCGAATCCTGCCCGCCGATCTCGAAAATCGTGTCCACGTTCGGGTCCACGTGCGCCGCGCCGCTCAGGTGCGCGGTGATTTCGTTCACGACCAGGTCGGCGCCGATGACGTGTCCGACGAGCTTGCGCCCGGAGCCGGTGGTGCTCGCGCCGAGCACCTTCACCTCCGCGTGGCGGCGGCGGCCCAGTTCCTCGATCGCGGCGAAGAGCGCCTTGGTCGCCTGGATCGGGTCGCCCGAGGTCCGCCGGTAGATGTCGGCGAGGACTTTCTCGTCGGCGTCCATCAGCACGACCTTGGTGCTCGTCGAGCCGACGTCAATGCCGAGATAGACCGGGACGGTCTTCGTTTCGGGCCAGGCGGTGACGCGCACCTCGTTGCCGGACTCGTCGGCATAGGCCTCGGCGATGTCGAACGAGGGATAGCGCGTCTTGCGGAACTCGAGCCGCGGGCGGCGGGGCGCCTCGCCGGCGCGCTGGCCGGCGTCGCGCAGCGAGCCGATCGTCGCGGAAAGGTCGTCCACGTGGCCGTTGGTCATGTGCGCCGCGCCGACCGCGCACGAGTAGGCCGCATCGTCGAACGTGTGCACCTGGTCGCCGTACCGCGCCTTCAGCCAGTGCAGCACCTCGCGGTTCTGCGACACGCCGCCGGTCAGCACCGTCAGGCCCTTCAGCGGCCGGCCGCGCAGCAGCGTATTGAGGAACGTGCCCGTCATGCTCTTGCACAGCCCGCACCAGAGCGCGGCCTTGTCGTAGCCTTCCTGCTGGCGATGGATCAGGTCGGACTTGGCGAACACCGAGCAGCGCGTCGCGATCGGGGGCGGCGCCTCGTGGTGCGCGAAGTCCTTCATCTCCTCGTACTTGATCCCGAGCCGGTCGGCCTGCTGATCGAGGAACGAGCCGGTGCCCGCCGCGCAGAGCGAGTTGGCGCTGTAGTCCATGAAATTGCCGGCGGAGTCGAGCTGGATCAGCGTCACCGACGAGCCGCCGACGTTGATCACGTTGCGCACGTCGGGGAAGCGCTTGCGGACCGCCTTGATCTCCGCGTTGACCAGGTCCACCGGCACCAGGTTCAGCCCGCCGGCCACCAGGTGCGCGTAGGCGCCGGTGATGCCGACGGCGACGGGCCCCTCGATGTTCAGCCGGCGGAACTCCTCGCCGACGACGCTCACCGGGTTGCCGTGATGCCGCCGCGCCACGCGATGCGTCACGCGGCCTTCGGGGTCGAGGACGACGGCCTTCACGAACACGCCGCCGACGTCCAGGCCCACGCGGGAAGTAGACGATGCCATGCGGACTTTCTTCTTTGGGGAAGTTCGCTGATAACCGGGAACATTCACGCCCGCCTCAAGGCAATAACCCATTATATTCTCCGCCGGCGCGGCAGTCAACATCCGCGAAACGGGTTGGCGACATCCATCATTGAAAGATCCCCTTGACACGGCGGATTCGGGCGGATAGAATGAACGCCGTTCATGGAATGAAATACATTTTGGATAAGGCAATGGGGACACGAGAGCGACGGGAACGCGAGAAGGCGCGCCGCCGGGAGCATATCCTGAAAACGGCGCGGAAGCTCTTCTGGAGCAAAGGCTTCGACGGCACCACGATGCCCGAGATCGCCGGCGCCGCGGAGCTCGCGCCCGGGACGCTGTACCTCTACTTCCGCAGCAAGGAAGCGTTGTACGTGGAGCTGCTGAAAGAAGGGTACGAGGTCCTGCTGGCGCGCCTGCGCGAAGCCGTGCGCGAGGAGGCTCCGCCTCGGCGGCAGGCCGAGGCGTTGATGGACGCCTTCGTTCGGTTCGCCGGCGAATTCCCGGACTACTTCGACATCATCTTCTTCGTGATCCAGAGCGAAGGGCGCGGCCTTCATGAGCTTTCGAGCGAGCGGCAGCTCATGTCGGAGCTTGAGGCCCACGAGGACGCCTGCAAGGAGATCGCGCGGCGGGTCCTCAGAGCGCTGCAGCCGAAGGCGCGCGCCGCCGACGTGGCCCGGCGCGTCGAGGCGGTATGGAGCATGCTCGCCGGGGTCGTCCTCTATTTCCACCGCGACGGGCCGGAAGCGTTCGGACAGGTCGCCGAGGAAGCCAAGCGCATCCTTCTTCGCGGGGCGCTTGCGGTGGAATAGCCTTCGCGGGAATGACAACGAGACGTTTTCAACAGCCGCATTGCTTGGGGGGAACCATGGAAGCGACCGTCGCTGGCGTTGCCCATTGCAACTTTATGGAGGAAATCCATGCAGAAACCCTGATGGAAGCGGCCGCCCGGATATTTTTTTCGCCGTGTGGTGAATATAATTCAGTAACAGAACAGTATTCATAGGACGGAGGACCATGAAGATTCTCCTGGTGTTGCCGGCCGTTGACCACCTGCGTGTGACGCAGAACGGGAGAGTGCCAAGCCGCGCCATGCTGCGGTTCAGCGTCCTGTCGCTGACGACCGTTGCCGCGCTGACGCCGCCGCAGCATGAGGTGTCCATCTGCGACGAGAACGTGACGGCGCTGGACTTCGACGCCGCCGTGGATGTCGTCGGCATCAGCTTCATGACGGCGCTGGCGCCGCGCGCCTATGCGATCGCGGACGAATTCCGCCGGAGGGGCAAGACGGTCATCGGAGGCGGGTATCATCCGACGCTCTGCCCGCAGGACGCCGCGCCGCACTTCGACGCGCTCGTGCTCGGCGACGCCGAGGGCGCGTGGCCGCGCGCCCTGAGCGACCGCGAACACGGGCGGCTTCAGCCGCTCTATCGCAACGACACGCCGTGCGATTTGTCGCGGGCGCCTCGTCCGCGCCGCGACCTCACCGCGGGCACCGCCAGGCACTACGTGACCACCTTCGCCGTCCAGACCGGCCGCGGATGCCGCCATGGATGCCGCTATTGCTCCATCGCGGCTTTCCATGGGCGCACGCACCGGAACCGTCCGCTGGCCGACGTCCTGGAAGAGCTTCGCGGCGTGCCGCGCAACTTCATGTTCGTGGACGACAACATCATCGGCGACCCGGAGTATGCGCGGGAGCTGTTCCGCGCCATGGTCCCGCTGCGCAAACGCTGGGTCAGCCAGTGCTCGCTGGAGATCGCCGACGATCCTGAGCTGCTGCGGCTGGCGAGCCGCGCCGGATGCCGCGGGCTCTTCATCGGCATCGAGACGGTCAGCCAGGAGAACCTGGACGCGATGGGCAAGCAGTTCAACGACAGCGTGCGCTATGCCGAACGGCTGGCGGCGATTCGCCGGCATGGGATCGGCGTGATCGCCGGCGTCATGGTGGGACTGGACCGCGACGATGCGGGCGTGTTCGACCGGACACTGCGTTTTCTCCAGAAGACGCGCATCGCCGCGTTGCAGCTCAACATCATGACGCCGCTGCCCGGCACGCCGCTTTTCGAGGACTTGGAGCGGCAGGGCCGCGTCGTGGACCGCGACTGGAGCCACTACGATTTCCGGCACTGCGTGATCCAGCCCGCCCGAATGTCCGGCCGCGAGCTGCAGGCGGGCGCGGACTGGCTGTATCGCGCCTTCTATCGCTTGGACCGGGTGTTGTGGCGGTTCGCGTGGAACCTGTTCACCGTCGGCTGGGTCCCGGCGTACATCAGTCTTCGTCTGAACCTGACCTATCGCTACGATAACCGGCGCGAAGGCATCGTCGGCTGGAACCCGGCGCGAAGCCGTCGAGATTCATGTGCGCTGCCTGATGCACGCGCCGGCCAATGTCCATCCGGATAAACATCAGGCGACTGCAATCACGCCTTCGCTTTCTTTGCGCGCCCGGTGGTGATAGAATTCTTTTTTTCCGAACCGGCGTTGCCCATCTCCAGCGGAGGCGTCATGGGCGGTTTCTTTGCGGTCGCGTCCAGGTCGGACTGCGTGTCGGACCTGTTCTACGGCACGGACTACCATTCGCACCTGGGCACGCGGCGCGGCGGGCTGGCGGTGCGCTCGAACGGCGGCTGCACCCGGTTCATCCACGACATCACCGGCACGCCGTTCCGGTCGAAGCTCGAACCGGACCTGCCGAAACTGCACGGGCGCTGGGGCCTGGGCATCATCAGCGATTACGAGGACCAGCCGCTGATCATCGGCTCGCACCTGGGCCAGTACGCGATCGTGACCGTCGGCCGCATCCTCAACGCCGACGCGCTCGCGCGGCAGGCGTTCCGCCATCGCTCGACGCACTTCTCGGAGATGAGCGGCGGCCAGATCAACCCGACCGAGCTCGTCGCCACGCTCATCAACCAGGAGGCGAGTTTCGAGGAGGGCATCCGCCGCGCGCAGGAGACGATCGAGGGCTCCTGCTCGATGCTGCTGCTGACCGAGAAGGGCATCTACGCGGCGCGCGACCGGCTGGGCCGCACGCCGATCGTCCTCGGCGCGCGCTCCGGCGCGTGCGCCGCCGCGCTGGAGAGCTGCTCCTTCCCGAACCTCGGCTTCGACCACGAGCGCGACCTCGGCCCCGGCGAGGTCGTCCTGATGACCGAGGACGGCGCCGAGACCCTCCGCGCGCCCGGCCAGCGCATGCAGATCTGCACGTTCCTCTGGGTGTATTACGGCTACCCGGCCTCGAACTACGAGGGCGTCAACGTCGAGATCGCGCGCAATCGCTGCGGCGCGGCGCTCGCGAAGGACGACGCCGTTGAAGTGGACTTCGTCTCGGGCATCCCCGATTCCGGGACGGGCCACGCGCTCGGCTACGCGAACGCCCGGCGGCTGCCGTATGAGAGGCCGTTCGTGAAGTACACGCCCACCTGGCCGCGCGGCCTGATCGGGCAGGACCAGTCGGTGAGGGACCTGGTCGCGCGGATGAAGCTGATCCCGATCAGCCAGATCATCAGCGGCAAGAAGATGCTCTTCTGCGAGGACTCGATCGTCCGCGGCACGCAGCTCCGCGGCGCGATCCAGCGCCTCTACGATTGCGGCGCGCGCGAGGTGCACATGCGCGTGGCCTGCCCGCCGCTGACGTACAGTTGCAAGTTCCTGAACTTCTCACGCTGGCGCTCGGAGCTCGACCTGGCCGCGCGGAAGGCGATGAAGGAGCTGGCCGTCGGCGCCGAGCCGGACCTGCGCGAGTGCGTGACCTGCGGGTCGGAGAAGAACCGCGCCGTGGTCGAGCGCGTCCGCCAGATGCTCCGCCTGAGCTCGCTGAAGTACCAGCGCCTCGAGGACCTCGTCGCCGCCATCGGGCTGCCGCGGGAGAAGCTTTGCACGTACTGCTGGGATGGAACAGAGTAATTGCGGAATGCGGAGTGCGGAATGCAGAAGGCGGATTGACTGTGCGTCGTTCAATTCCGCAATCCGCAATCCGCATTCCGCAATAAAATCGGGAGGGTGATATGGATCGGAACGGGAGCGGCTCGAACTGGCTGCTGGGCGCGCTGGGGATGGCGCTGGGCGCGGCGGTGGCGGTGCTGGTGCCGCTCGTCGTGCTCAAGTACGGCGCCGGAGTCGTCATGGGCAGCTTCGCCGCGACGATCCTCTCGCTCTGCGGCATCACCGGCGGGACGATCATCGCCGTCGCGTCGGCCTTCTTCGCGCTCGTGATCCCCAAAAAGAACGGCGAGTGATGAGCACTGAATACTGAGTACTGAATGCTGAATGAACGTTGACACTCAGCACTCAGCATTCAGTACTCAGTATTCTGCACTCGCCGTTCCGTCTGGCTCAGCTCTTCGGCGTGAACTGCGCCAGGTCGGCGATCTCCATCGCCGCTTCGATCTGCGCCAACTGCGCCGCGATCTTCTCGAAGGCTCCCGGCCCGAGCGTCTCTCGCTCGCGTTCCTGGAGCAGGTCGCCGAGTCTGGCGAATTCTCCGGGCGGCGTCGCCTGGCGGAACGCCGGGAACACCACCGTGTCCTCGCGCGCGTAGTGCGCCCGGTACATGCGCGCGAAACTGCGCAGCAGCGCCGCCAGCTCGCGGCGCGACTCCGGCACGTTGAACGGCTGCGGTTCGAGCCGCTTCAGGATGCCATCGGTCGCGTCGCGCCCGGCCTTGTGCTGAGCGCGGAGGACCGCCGTCAGCGGCGCCAGCTTGCCGGCCTTCTCCACGCGAGGGAAGACCTCCGACTCTTCCTGCTTCTCGTGGTAATCCTCGATGTACGCGCGGACAATCATCGCCGCGTCGGCGACGTTCTCCGGCAGCAGCACGTCATCCGTCTCGATGCGGCGGATGCCTTCCTCGTAGATCAGCAGAACGCGCTCGAGCACGCCGTGCTGGCGCATCAGGCCCTCCGTCGCCGTGACGCCCTCTTCACCTTCCTCGGCGTTTTTCTCCTCCCGCCTCGTCGCGATGCCGCTGCAGCCGGTCAGCAGCAGCCCTGCGCCCACCGTGCCCGCAGCGACGAGAAAATCACGCCGCGTTCGACGCGCCTCAATATCCATCGGCCGCCTCTTTCAAAAACTAAACATTCGGCATTCGGCATTCGGCAATATCTATCTGGGCGTCGCGTCCGGCAACCCGCCGTCCACCGGGATCGTCGCGCCGGTGGTCGGCGTGCGGCGGGCGACGAGGAACAGCACGGCCTCCGCCACATGTTGCGCCGTCACGCGCGCCTTCAGCAGGTTCCGCTTTCGATAGTACTCCTGCAAGCCCTTCGCATCCATCCCCTTGTCGCGCATGCGGTCGGGGCCGATGGCCTCCCAGAGGCCGGACTTGCGGTCGCCGTCGCCGAACACCGCGTCGGGCGCGACCATGTTCACGCGCACGCCGAACTCCGCCATCTCCAGGCTGGCGATGCGGGCGAGCTGGTGCGCGGCCGCTTTCGTCGCGCTGTACGCGCCGAACCGCGCGCCCGGGCTGAAGACGTTCTTGGTCGAGATCAGGACGATGTCCCCGCCGGTGCCCTGGAGCCGC
>Ga0181524_10005452_pt1 | contig 11363 bp, 8 predicted proteins | sample PEATcosm2014_Bin_34_FD_119761 | JGI IMG/M metagenome (GOLD analysis project Ga0181524, IMG submission 119761) | Peatland microbial communities from MTU Mesocosm Facility, Houghton, MI, USA - PEATcosm2014_Bin05_60_metaG | ecosystem: Environmental > Terrestrial > Soil > Wetlands > Peat | place...
CAAGAGGCCGCGCTGGAAGACTTCTTTGACGTGAAAGAGGAAGGCGATGGTGAGAACCAGGGCGCAGAACTTATGAAAGAAGAGGATGGCTCCGAAGCCGCCGACGCCGGCAGCCAACTTACGCGCCCAGAAGCTTTCGCTGAAGCGCATGACCAGGCCGGTGGCCGCCAGGCCGAGGAACGTGGTGAACAGAACCGCGTGCATGTAACGCTGCTCGCGCGTGAAGCGCACGAAGTAGCGGCCATTGGCGGGGGGTCCGATTTTGGGTTCGGCCAGCTCGGACTCAGGCATCTTTTCCTCCATTTGCAGCTCGCCGCGGCGAGTTCTTGATCTGAGCGTAGCGCGAGCGGATCAACCACAGCAGGGTATGAATCACAAAGAAGGTGAGGACGCTGACCAGCAGCAGGTTCATGAAGAGCCTGACGAAGTAAAGCCCCGGGCTCAGCTTGCGGTCGCGCGCGTTGGCGTGGGGCTGGTACTGGACGAAGCTCAGGTTGGCGCCGGCATGGCAGCGGCCGCAGGTAGCGATCAGGTTGGCTTTGTTGATCGGCGAGCTGGGATCGGAGGCCGGCCGCACGTCGTGCGCGCCGTGACAATCCCAGCAGCGGGCGGTTTCGACGTAGCCGCCCAGCGATCCCAACTGCGAGTGGAACGTGTCGCGGTAGGTGGAGAACTTGTCCTTGTGGCAGTTGCCGCAGATGGGAGTTGACTGCATGCGGAATTCGGCTTCAGTGGGCTGCAGGATGGCGTGTGCGGTGTGGCAGTCGCTGCAGACCGGAGCCTTCAGGTCGCCCTTCGCAATTGCCGTGCCGTGGACGCCCTGCTCGTAGTCGGCGTCGATCTTCGCGTGGCAGTTGCCGCAGGTCTTTGGAATATTCGTCTTGTATGTCGGACTCTGCGGATTGGTATGGCTGAGGATGTGGTGCGAACCATGGCAGCTTTGGCAGTTGGCCGCGACCAGCAATCCCTCGTTGCTGAGCGCGAAGCCGTGGATGGAGTCCATGTACATGGAATAGACATTGGGTAGGCCGTATTTCTTTGCCAGCTCCGGGTTGCCATGGCAGGCGCCGCATGTTCGCGGGACGTTGAGCGGATAGACATTCGACCTGGGGTCGCTCTTGGGGAAGATGTAGTGGGCGACGCCGTGGCAACTGGTGCAAGGATGCTCGGAGGCGTTGGCATGCACGCTGCCGGCAAGATTTGCCGCCTGATCGGCGTGGCAGGTCTTGCAATCGACGGGAGCAATTTTGTCGGGGTGCGGATAGCCTTTGATATCGGCGTGGCAATTAGTGCATTGCAGGCTGCCGTGAATGCTGGCGCCGAACTTTTGGCCATCGACGGCGATGCTGTGGCCGGAAGCGTCGGTCATGCTGGCATCGCCGTGGCAGGCGAGGCAGTCCTGTGCGCGGAGAGCACAGGGCGTGGGCATCAAAGCCAGAACAGCGGCGGCCGAGAGCATCGCCCTGCGGATATCGCATCGCGCTCTTATCCATGCGGCGTGGTTCATCCTGCCGTCTTCCTTCCCCAGGCAAAAGAGGAGTTCCCACACCTTTCCTGGTCACGTATTTCACCAAGTCCAATGCGGCTTCCGGGTGGTTCCGGATGCGAGGATCGCTTCTCTGAGATGACCCTTTTCGGAAGGGTTCTCGCAGTGACAGGTATCACAACCCCCATGATGCAGATCACATCGAACATGCTGCGAAGATGGGGGATCGTCCTGTCAGGCTGAGAGAAAGATCACTTCGGATTCGCACTGTGGGTTTTGCCTGGAGGCGGTCGATGGCGGGATCGATCTGTTCGCGGTGGGGGCGGCCGGAGAGGTTGATCCGTCGTAGGTTTCCGCAGGGCGGCGTCTGCCGGGGTGATGTGGGTCACATGCCGCCGGGAGCCCAGTCGAAGAAAATAGGGGCGCTAGTCAGGAGACCCTCCATGGGCACAGTTGCGATTCCCGAAACAAGAACCATGCTCACCCTCCCTGGGGATGCGGTGCGCCAGATTTTATGGCGATTTGCCGACCGGTATGACTTACAGATGCTCGTTGCATCGGCACGCGGCGTGGCAAGGGGTACGGTGGCCCGCCTGGTCGCTGCCGGCGAACGCAATACGCACGAATGGACCGCAGGCAAGGAGGACATGTTCGACGCCTTCGACCGCGCCGGCATTACCGCGGCCTTCATGGAACCTGAGGAGGGCGGGTTCATTGTGGGGCCCAAGAACCTGGCGCTGGGGCTGGCGGCGTTTGAGCTGGCATGGGTGGACGGCGGAGCGGCGACCGCGAGCCTGGCTGGATTTCTGGCGCTCTCTCCGATTCACGAGCGCGGCACCGAGGAACAGGTGAGCCGCTACAAGAAGCTCTCTGCTCCGCCGCAACCGGGAGAGGATCGCAAGCCGTGGCGCGGCGCCTTCGCGCTGACCGAACCCATCCCTTACGTGGGCGTCGACACCGGCATGCTGAGCGGCAAGATCCGCGTGGCCGAATGGAAGGACGGCGAGGAGCCCATTCTGCAAGTGGACAAACGCGGCCGGTTCATCACCGGGATTGCGTTCGCCAATTTCGTCACGGCGGCGGTGAACTCGGACGACGAGCGCATCAAGGGCAGTTGCGTGGTGATCCTGGAAGAAACCGACGAAGGGACGTTCGATCGCGGAACCGCGACCAAGAAGCTGGTACACCAGCTTTCGTCGACCGGCGACCCGGTGTTCAACCTGAAGGTGCCGGCCAACCGCATCGTGGGCGGCTACACGGTGAAGGACGGGGTGGTTGTGCCGAACTTCAACCACACCGAGATCATTGACGCCGTCTTCCGGCGCACGCGCGTGCCGGTGGGCCTGATGACGGCGGCCAAGCTGCTGTCGGCGGTCGAGCCCGTGATTCGCTACCAACGGCAGCGCTTCCGCGGGGCTGAGGGGGCAAGGCCCGGCTCGGTCCGCTACGAGCAGGGAATCCAGCAGCGGGAAGACGCGCTGCACCGGCTGGTGGATGTGTGGGCCGCGGGCGAGGCGGCGGCTTCACTGGGTTTTGCCGCGGCGCGGCTGTTCGACGAGCTCGATCCCCAGGAGAAGCAGAAGACGGCGATCCTGAAGGAGCGCGGCGTCCAAGGCGGGCGCGCGGAGATGAAGGCGCTGAGGGAGAGCGAACAGCGGGCGATCGAACTGCTGAAGATGAAAGCGGACGATGCGCGGCGCGCGGAGTTCGAGGCCGACCCGCTGGTGCAGTATGTGCTGAGGGACGCCGAGGCCAACGTGCTGTGCCCAGCCACGAAGCTATGGAACACCGGCCATGGCGCCAACATGATGCGCGAGGCGGTGAGCCTGATGGGCGGCTACGGCATTACGGAAGACTGCCCAGGCTTCCTGGCCAACAAGTGGATCGACGCGCAACTGGAAGCGACCTACGAGGGACCGGAGGCGGTGCAGCGGCGGCAGTTGACGGTAACGATGACCAGCGAGGTGTTTCTGGCCGAGTTCGCTGCGTGGACCGCGGAGATGCGGCAGATTGCATCGACGCATCCCGGGACCGGCGCATGCACGCTGGCCTCGGCGATGAACTTGTGGGCGTGGACGCTGAACTATCTGCAACACTCCACCGATCCCAAGGGCAACAAGCTCTATCACGGGCAGCGGCAAGGCGTGACCTTTGCGCTGGCCGACGCGCTGAGCTGGCTGATGGCCTCGCGCTGCCAGATTCTCGACGTGCTGGAGCTGGAGACGGGCGGAGCAAGCGACGCGGTGGCCGCGGAAGGGCTGGCCGGCACAGTGCAATTCCTGAGCGACCTTTGCCACACACAAGCCGCACAGGCGGCAGGCGAAGTTTCGCGCATCTGCGCCGAGCTGGTCTTCGGCTATAACCGGCATCCGGCCTGGGACGAGGAAGAGCATCGCAATTGCTTCCTTGCCAGTGAGCTCGAAGAGTTGGAAGAGACCATGCCGGGAATTATGGCGATGGCTGTGGATGTACTGGCGGCCGACGGCAGCCATCCGGCCAAGGCCGGTCCGTGCGCGGGTTGCGCGGGGTCGAGCGAGTTTCTCCGGCTGCAAAATAGGTTGACGATGTGCCTGAGCGGCGCGCGGCTGGCCAAGGATCGCGCCGCCGAGACCGCGAGCAAAGTGATGATTCCCGAAGCGCTGGACTATCCCGCGGCAGGAGCGGCATGAGCTCGGCGGCGCAGCCAGTCGAAGTCGACCGCCAGACGATGGACGTGGACATCGTCTGCGCAGGCTTTGGTCCGGCCACGGGCGGCTTCCTGACTACGCTCACGCAGGCATGGAGCCAGAACCCCGCCGATCCCGCATTTGAGAGCAAGGTTGCGCCGGGCATGCCGCTGCAAGTGGTCTGCTACGAGCGCGCCGACGACCTGGCTGCAGGTGTGAGCGGCGTAGTCACGCGCGCCGAGGGAATTCGCACAAGCTTTCCGGCGCTGGATCCCGTCGAGATCCCCATGGCGGCTGCGATCCGGCAGGAGCGCGTGTTCTACCTGCTCGATCCCATCGGAGCCAGCCGGCGTTCGCTCATGTTGCGTATGGGAGATTTTTTTCTTGGTCTTGGAAAAGCGCTGTGGGCCAAGGATTCCGCTTTCGAGCTGCCCTGGACGCCGGCCTTCCTGCACAAGCAGGGCGGGCTTGTCTTGTCCATCGGCCAGTTCAACCAGTGGGTGGGCGCGCAACTGATGGCGAGCGGCCTCGTCCAGATCTGGCCGGGAACGCCGGTGAGCGGTCCCATCTTCCCTGAGGATCCCGGCGGGGCCAAACGAGCAGTCGCCGGACTTCGCCTAGCAGATCAGGGAGTGGACAAGCACGGCATTCCTTCCGACGGCTATCTGCCCGGCATGGATGTGCGCGCGCAGCTCACTGTCGTCGGTGACGGCCCCGTGGGTGCGGCCGGCCAAAGGCTCGACGAGCGATTCGGCCTGCCTGCCGGTCAAGCGCGGCGCGAGTGGGCGCTGGGCATGAAGTTCGTCATCGAGTTGCCGGAGGACTCCACGCTCGAAGCCGGCACGGTGTGGCACACCTTTGGATTCCCCGAGCCGGAGATCTTTGGCTTCCTTTATGTACACCCGGAGCGGCTGGTTTCGGCCGGCATCTTCGTGCCTTCATGGATGGGCGATCCGGGGCGCACGGTCTATCGCTATTTGCAGCACTACATCCAACACCCCGCGCTGTGGAAGCATTTGAAGGGCGGCACGCTGCGCTCGTGGGGTGCGAAGTCGCTCGAGGAGTCGGGCAAACACGGCGAGCCATTCCTCACCGGAGACGGATTCGCGCGCATCGGCGAGGGTTCCGGCGCGACCAACATGCTCACCGGCTCGGGCGTGGATGAGGCGTGGACCACGGGCATGCAACTGGGCGAGGCAGTGCTGGAGATGCTGCGCGCGGGCAAACCGTTCACGCAGGAGAATCTGGCCGCAACCTACGAGGCGCGCCGCCGCGCAAGCCGGGTGGAACGCGGAGCGCGCGAAGCGGAGAACGCGCGCAACGGATTTCATGGCGGATTTGTGCGTGGGCTTGCAGGGATGGGCCTCGCCGGGCTTACCGGCGGACGGCTCTCGCTTCCGGCGCACATTCCGCCGGCGCCCAAGCAGATTCGCCGGTTGGGAGCGTATGGAAAAGCAGGCCTTAAGCTGAGGGAGGCCGCGGCGCTCGCCGTTGCCGACGGGCGGCCGCTGCACGATGCGCTGATGACAGCGCGCGGCTGGCCGGAGATTCCGTTCGACGGGCGGCTGCTGGTGACGCAGCAGGATGCTCTGTTGATGGGCGGCAAGGTGCAGGCCATGCCGGGCTTCGCGGATCACGTGGTGTTTCTGGACCGGCAACGCTGCATCTCCTGCCAGGAGAAGACCTGCATCGCGATGTGTTCGGGCCAGGCCCTCACGCTGGGCGATGACGGCGCGCCGGCATTCGAGCGCGAAAAGTGCGTGCACTGCGGCGCGTGCCTGTGGAACTGCGCGCAATCGCCCGACGGCGAGCGGAGCAATATCGAGTTCATGGCCGGCGCAGGTGGGCTGCACAGCGGAGAAAATTAGCCGGAACCGGCTCAAACAGCTTTTGGAGATCCAAACATGCCAACTACACTCCACATCGTCGTCTGCGCCGGGATTGTGCCCGATCCGCTGCAGACGCTGGAACCAACCACGGATCCGAACGGGCCGGGGATCAAGAACGAGATGGTGTTGCCCGCGGTGCTGGATCCGTGGGCGGCGAGCGCGCTGTATGAGGCGGCAAACTTTGCGGCGAAGAATCCCGGAAGCAAAGTCTGGCTCGTCTCGCTCGGGCCCAAGGCAAAGCTGCAGCAGGTGATGATGACCGTGGCGCAGAAGGTGGGCTTCGAGCTGGTTCCGGTCGATGGGCCGATCGGCGGCTTCCCGGATGCGCACGCGACGGCGGCGGTGCTGGCGGACACCATCGCGGCGTTGCCTGGACTGGAGCGCACGAAGCTCCTGCTCTTTGGCGGGTGGGAGTCGGCGACGCGGGGAGCGGGCGTGACGCTGCAGCTTGTGGGCGAACGGCTGGGCATCGTGAATCAGTTCCAGGGAGTTGACCAAATCGATCTGCGCGAGGACGGATCGTTTGAGGTGCTGGAGCGCGTGGAAGGCGGCAAGCACCAGGTGTCGGTTTGCGCGGGCGCGCCAGCGGTGCTGGGCTGGGCGACGGGCAATCTGCCGGAGCCGCGGAACAATCCGCAGGTGGGCATGGCCAATATGCGCACCATCATGCCGGCGCTGCAGAAGGCGAAGTCCGTGGCGCTCGAGGCGAACGGGTTGAAGTATGTTGCAGTGAACCTGCCCAGTCAGCAGCGCGTGACGCGCGTTGAGAAGAACCTGAGCGCGGAGGAGATTGCGCGCGAGATCGTGGAGTGGATGGGAGCGGAGTGATGGAGCGGATTCTGGTACTGACCCATGCGGATGACAGCGGAGCGGCGCTAACGAAGGGATCGCTGGAAGCCGTCACCGCCGGCGTCGATCTCGCTGCGCGGCTGGGCGCTGAGCTCGCGATCGGCATCGTCGCCAAGCACGCGAGCCACGCCGCGGCGCAGGTGGCAGGCGCGGCGCCTAGGGTCCTCGCCGTCCAGGGCGAGGCGTTCGCGCAGGCGCGGTTTGCATCGGATGCTGCCGCGTGTACGGAGATCTGCCGCGCGGCACAGCCGACGATGGTGCTCGCTCCCGAAAGCTCGAGGTTTGCGCGCGTCATGGCCGCGGTGGCACATCGCGTGGGCGGAGTGATCGACACGCACATTACGGCCATCGGCGGCGCGGAAGCCGTCGAAGCGACACGATGGTTCTATCGCCAGCGCATCGAAGCGGTCATCACCCGCGACAAGCGGCCGTGGTTTCTGCTTCTGGACGCCGGCACGCACGCGGCTTTCGCCGGCGAGGGGCCGCATGCACAGCCGGACGAAATTGCCATCGCCGTCGAGCTGCCAGAGATGCGGACGCAGGTCACGGGCCTCCGCGCTCCGAAGCTCGATCAGCAGACAATACGTCCCGACGCGAAATTGCTCTTCGTCGCCGGAGCGGGATGGACGAAGAAACAGCCCGATGGAAATGTGCGCGTGGAAGAAGCAGGCGAAATCATTTTGAAGTTTCTCGCGGCGTCGGGCGCGTCGCTGGGCAGCTCGAAGTCGCTGGTGGATCAGGGCGGCGAGGGGCAGTCCATTCTGCCATTCCTCACGCATCTCAACCAGGTGGGGCAGACGGGATCGACGCCGCGGCACGCGAAGGGCCTGGCCACCTGCTGCCACGGCGAGGAGCCGCACGTGGTCGGCTGGCGGTTCATCGGCGAGCGGCGAGCCGTGTCGCTCGACGCGAACTGCGGATGGACGCGGGGCAAGGCGGATGTGGTTTACGTGGCGGACGCGTTTGCGGTGATGGCGAAGGTCAATGAGCTGCTGGATAAGGCAGCTTCCCGCTCTTAGCTTCCAGCCTGATTTGTGCGGAATGTTCTGTTGAGGTATCCCGGGTCTCAAAATCGAGGCGTGGGCACCCCCTTATTGTGCTTTGGACGCATTTAAAGCGTGATTCCTTACGATTCACAGGGCGGGGATTGCATTGTGTTAGGTTGGGAATTTGGAGCAAAAAGTTATGGGGCAGATCACGGAGTTCATCAAGCATCATTACCGTCATTTCAATGCCGCGGCGCTGGTGGATGCGTCCGAGGCCTACAACAAGCTGCTCGCCGATGGCGGGAAGATGTTCGTGACCATCGCAGGTGCGATGAGCACGGCGGAGCTGGGGCTGTCGCTGGCGGAGATGATCTGGCAAGATAAAGTTCACGGAATCTGCTGCACGGGGGCGAATCTCGAAGAAGATGTGTTCAACCTGGTGGCGCACGATTATTACGAGCGCGTGCCGCACTATCGCGACCTGACGCCCGCCGACGAGGCCAAACTGCTCGCGCGGCACATGAACCGCGTGACGGATACGTGCATTCCCGAAGAAGAGGCGATGCGGCGGATCGAGAAAGAGGTGCTGGCGGAGTGGGTGAAGGCGGATAAGGCGGGCGAGCGGTGGTTTCCGCACCAGTTTATGTACAAGATTCTGCTGTCGGGCGTGCTGGAGAAGAGCTATCAGATCGATCCCAAAGACAGCTGGCTGCTGGCGGCGGCAGAAAAGAATCTGCCCATGTTTGTGCCGGGGTGGGAGGACGCGACGCTGGGGAACATGTATGCGGGCCATTGCATCATGGGCGACGTGAAGAAGGTACACACGGTGCGGACGGGCATTGAGTACATGATGGAGCTGGCCGAGTGGTATACGGAGACGACGAAGAAGACGCCGCTGGGGTTCTTCCAGATTGGCGGCGGGATCGCGGGGGACTTTCCGATTTGCGTGGTGCCCATGCTGCACCAGGACTTGCAGCGGGAGCATGTGCCGCTGTGGGCGTACTTCTGCCAGATTTCGGATTCGACGACAAGCTATGGGTCGTACTCGGGCGCGGTGCCGAACGAGAAGATCACGTGGGGCAAGCTGGGCGAGAAGACGCCAAAGTACATTATCGAGAGCGACGCGAGCATAGTGGCGCCGCTGGTGTTTGCTTTCGTATTAGGCTGGTAGCGGAATACAGGGAGCAAAGCAGCAAAGGGGCGAGAGATCAGAAAACAGAGGTCAAGGATCGCGATATGGATGCCGCGCGGCGTTGTGGCCGCGTTGCTGTTGAGCGGCGCGGTTGCAAACGCTACGCCGGATCAAGGGTACTGGCGAGCGGCGAGTTCGGCGGCGACGTCGATCACGAGCGACATTACGATTGGCAAGGAGAAGTTGACGATCGACTTTCTGGCGTTTCCGCTGGCGCCGATCCGCGCGCTGAAGCCGGTGGAGGTGAGCGCGGTGTTCGACGCGGATGTGAATGCGGGGATCAACGGGATGCTTTACCGGCTGCGGGTTCCGGCGCGGCAGCGCTTCGAGCACAAGAACACGCTGTGCGGGGACGAGGATACGCAGTGGATGGCGACGTATGTGGCGGGGAAGACGCTCGAGGTGGCGTTCTTCTCGGGAGACGACATACCGGTGTTCACGTTCGATGCGATCTCGAAGTCGACGACGCTGTGCGGGACGTATAGGTACTCAAGATAGGGGTCAGGTTTCAGGGGTCAGATGCGGGCTGTTCGCTAGTTGCTCTCAGCTTATCGCTTGGTCGCGGTGAGGTTTTTCTTAGGAGCGCTGTCGGGCGATTTGACACGAGCGGAAAAGCAACCGCAGATCCTTCGACTTCGCGGGCCGCGCCAAAAGCGCGGCCCGCTTCGCTCAGGATGACAGCGTTCCTGTGAGTGAATTTCCCGGCCTCAAGAATCGAAACTGATCACTGTCAACTAACGGCTGCTTTGCTGCATTCCTCGACGGGGATGGGGACCTGCTCGACGATTTCGAGGCCGAAGCCTTCGAGGGCGGGGATGTGCATGGGCGTGTTGGAGAGGAGGCGGATGCGCTGGATCCCCAGATCGGATAAGATTTGGCCTCCCAGGCCGATGGCGCGCAAGATGCGGCCGGTGCGGGCTTGCGAGCCTTCGCGGGAACGCAGCTCCTGGTGAAGGATGAGGCGCCCGGTTTCAGCGGGTGAGGCGCCGGCGGGGGCGGCGGTTCCTTCGGGGCCGAAGGCCGGCACGGGCGCGCGCTCGATTTCGAATCCGCGCGAGGTGTTGTGGAGGTAGAGGATGACGCCGCAGCCTTCCTCGGCGATCATGCGTATGGATTGATCGAGAATCTCGCGGCAATGGCAGTCGGCGGAGAAGACGTCGCCGGCGGTGCAGCGGGTGTGGACGCGAACGAGGACGGGATGCGGGCAGGGGGGGCGGGTTTCCGCCGGTGCGGCGGAGACGCCGTGCAGGCCGTCGACGATGGAGTTGGGCGGCGCGGGCGCAGGTCCCAGGTGGAAGGCGGGACAGCCGGGGCAGAGATCGCCGCGGATGAGGGCGATGTGGCTCTCGCCGCCGTTGACCTCGCTCTCGTAGGCGATCATGCGGAACTCGCCGTAGCGGGTTTGGATGCGGGCTTCGCCGGCGCGGACGATGTATCGCTCATGGCGGAGGCGGTAGCGGATGAGCTCGGCGACGGTGAGGATTTTGAGCCCGTGCTCGCGGCAGAAGGGGATGAGGTCGGGGATGCGGGCCATGGCGCCGTCGTCGCGCATGATTTCGCAGAGCACGCCGGCGGGAGTGAGGCCGGCGAGGCGGGCGAGATCGACGGAGGCTTCGGTTTGGCCGGCGCGGACAAGGACGCCGCCGCGACGGGCGCGGAGGGGAAAGACGTGGCCGGGACGAGCCAGATCGTCTGCGGTGGAGCGGGGATCGATGGCGGTGCGGATGGTATGCGCGCGGTCGAAGGCCGAGATGCCGGTGGTGACGCCCTCACGGGCTTCGATGGACTCGGTAAACGCGGTGCCGAAGCGGGAGGTGTTCTGCGCGGTCATGGGGAAGAGGCGCAGGGTTTCGGCGCGCTCCTCAGTGAGGGTGAGGCAGATGAGGCCGCGGCCATAGCGGGCCATGAAGTTGATGGCCTCGGGGGTGACGTGCTCGGCGGCCAGGGTCAGGTCGCCCTCGTTCTCGCGGTCCTCGTCGTCGACTACAACGACCATGCGGCCGGCGCGGATGTCGGCTACGGCGCCAGGAACGTCGGTGAAGGGGGGCTCGGGGGTGCGGGGCGATTGAGGCATAATGCTGTTTTATTTTCGCTTATCCACGCAGGGAACGCCAGAAAGGCAGGGGCACGAAAATGAGGGGGATAGTTTATGGTTGCGGTCAACCGCGTGGACGTGCCGGCTCCAGCATCTTCGGCTTGGAGACCGCATCGGGACGGAAGCCGATCTGCCGGGCGGGTTTCTCCGGCGGCGTCATGAGCGCGCGGATTGCGTCAATGATCTCTCCGATCGCCTTG
>Ga0181524_10005453_pt1 | contig 11360 bp, 6 predicted proteins | sample PEATcosm2014_Bin_34_FD_119761 | JGI IMG/M metagenome (GOLD analysis project Ga0181524, IMG submission 119761) | Peatland microbial communities from MTU Mesocosm Facility, Houghton, MI, USA - PEATcosm2014_Bin05_60_metaG | ecosystem: Environmental > Terrestrial > Soil > Wetlands > Peat | place...
CAGCCCAGGTCGCCCGCGTGGCCAAGGCCGGGCTGGCAGTGCTCACCCTCGGCGGTGCGGCTGTCGAGCCGACCATGGGGCCGACGACAGTTGATGGCGGCGACGGAGTAGGCGAGAAGCGGCCCACGCTGCGCGGCTACCAGTTGACGTTGACGATGAAGCAGCCTGCAAAGGCGGCGCGGCTCGTAAACCTGCTGATCCCCCTGGCTGACCGCGAAGAGCCGCCCGAGGTCAAGGCCGCCTCCTGCGACGGCGATACCATCAGCTTCGCGCTTGCCTGGCCCACCGGCCAGGCCGAGATGGTGCAACTGGACCTCAAACCCTTCCAGCCCGCGGCCGGTGCCCCAGGCCCGGCGAAGATCACGGTCAAGTAGGCGGCTGACAAGAGCTTGGCCGGACGGTCGGGAGCATGGTGATCGTGCGCCATACGCCACTCCATCGCGTCGGGCGGCCCGAAGACGTTGCGGATGTCATTGTTTATCTGGCCTCTGAGCAAGCCCGGTGGCTGACAGGGCAACTCCTATACGTCGGTGGTGGTTACAGGATGTCTCAGTGATACTGGGCCTTGGAAGTAAGGGACCGGCAAGGTTCGGACGAACCCTCAACGGTTAATAGAGACAGGATACGGCGCTTCGATCAGGCTCGTTCCGGCCTGCTGCACCGGCTAGACGATTGATACCTCCAACCCTTCAGAATCGAAGATCACGTTCATGCTCGCGCGGCAATTCGCCGGGTTGCGGACGAAGTCCAGGTAGAACTTCAGCCGCTCGAAGCAGTTCACGCTGTTGTGGGCGAGAACGACGCTTCTCGGCGACATGCGGGCGATGCATGCTTCGAGGATGTCGAGGTAAACTCCCTTGCCCCTGTCGCCCGCGCCATCCGCGTCGAGGTAAAGCAGGTTGATCTGGCCCTCGAAATCCCGAACGACATCCACCGCGTCGGCAGCGACGATTCGAGCGACTCCCGAGGGATCAATGCGCCGGACGTTCCGCTCGGCGCGCTCGGCCTCCTCGGGCTTGATCTCGATGCCGAGCAGGTTCTCCGCCGTGTAGCACGCGCCCGGTCCGACCGCCGCCCCGGCGTTCGAGATGAACGTGTTGCCGCAGTAGACGCCGGCGGCGATCATGTTGGCCGGTCTGGTGATCGCGTTGATCGCCCATATCAGCCGCTGCATCCGTGGAGTGATCGCCGTCCAGGGGATCTCGAACAGGTCGCGCACGGCCGCCCGATGGGCGAGAAACTTGTCTTGGTCATACCCCGTGTGCGGGAGGATGCCCGCCTCCGCCAGCATTCGCAGCGCCCCCTCCACGACGGCAATCTCCTGCGTGATCGGCTCCAGCGACTCGTGCGGCCGCCGCACGTCCATGCGGTATGTTTTCCAGTCAGGAGTTTGGTATGTGCCTGTCAACGATGGCGCCTCGAAAATCAGTGAACTCCGCATGGACCTGCAACCGCAAAAGGATGATAACACGCTGCCTGCACCACTACAATCCATTAGGGTTCAAGTTCTTGGGAAAAGGGTGCTCGCCGTTTCCTGCTTCGAAGCCTGATAGACACCTGTGCGCGAATGCGTAACGGAACGTCGGGCGTGGGGTAGTCATCTTCGATGTGACACCACTGGCGGGACGGCAGTAGAGCCGGAAAGGCGTGTCTACCCGTCTTGAATTAGCATAGCCGTAAAATCTTTCCCCCTTCCCATTAGACGCGCGAGGGGCGCGCGTGGGCGTATCATTTTCCAGAAACGCCGAGAAATAGCTTGACGTCGGCGATGGTGAGCGTACAATCACATCTTCGAATATAGGCCGGGTCGCGCGCGAAGGAGACTTCATGACTGGACGCGAGCGCCTTCACAGCATTCTCAACCGAAAGCCGGTTGATCGGCTCTCTTGGGCCACACTGGTTGACAGCAAGACGATGTCGATCATGCCCGAGCCGGAACGGGCGATGACGCCCTGGGAATTCTACCGGCGAATCGGGTGCGACGTGATGCAGTTCGGCGGGTACGGTCTGCCGGAAGAGTGCCAGGCGCCGCTGCCGGCGCGCCCCGTCTGGCCGGAAAGGACCATCGAGCGCACGGAGCAACCCGACGGCACGGTTGTGGTGACAAACAAGACTCCCTGGGGCACCCTGGTCTCGGCCTCGCGCAACAGCCATCCGGTCAAGTCGTCGGTCGAAACACTCGGAGATATGCGCGTGTTGCGGAGCATGTGGGAGCACATGCGCTACGAGGAAGTCCCCGGACACGAGGAGAGTTTCCGTCGCGCCGAGGCGCTCATCGGCGACCACGGCATGTACCTGCCATCGCTCGATCCTTCGCCTGTCCAGCAGTTGATCGAGGTGGACATGGGCGCGGCGAACTTTTACTACCTTCTGCAAGACGCGCCGGAGGAGATGGAGGCGCTGCTCGGCGTCATGCACGAACGGCGCAAGCAGGAGTATGAAATCGTCGCGCGCCGCACCCTCGCCGAAGCGGTCATCCCGGTCGAGAACACCAGTTCGACCCTGACCAGTCCGGCCATCTACGAGCGCCACAGCCTGCCGCAGATCCGCGATTACTGCGACATCATGCACCGGCGCGGAAAGAAGGTGATCCTGCACATGTGCGGCCTGCTGCGAAACCTGCTGCCGATCGTACGCCGCACCGGCTGCGACGGCTACAACGCGACCACGCCGCCGACGGTGGGCGATACAACGTTCGACGTTGCTCTGGATATTCTTGGCGAGGACGCGGTGCTCTTCGGCGGAATCTTCAACCCGAACGTCTTCCAGAAGCTGGGCGTCACGTGCGAGGAGATACGGGCGGAGTTGGATCGGCTTTACACGCCGCGCATCCGCCGCGCGAACCTGCTGCTCTGGCTCGGCGCGGATGGGTTGGCGACGCCTCTGGAGAGGTTCCTCTGGGTCGGGAAATGGATGGACGAGAATGCCGATTTGCGAAGTTCACGCGACGCGGGTTAAAAAGAAGACTTCCGGTCACCTTGAGCAGGCGACCGGAGGTTCAAAACTTGACTGGCCACGCGGGCCTCAAACCTGGACGATATGGGTAGGATTCCTCCTGATGCGAGCCAAGATGGGGCCGAGACGAACCAGGCTGAAACGCACGGGTAGCGGGAGGAGGGATTTTCGACAGAGCGTAAGGCATTGACTTTTTCCGTTGGCAGGCCTGCTTGTGCCGGCCTGCATCGGGTTCTACGCCGCTTCTGCCAGGAGAGATGAAACATGCGATGTCCTATTTGCCTTGTAGCCGCCGTGGCGACCGTCATGTGGGTGACCTTCCCTCTCCGCGCCGCCGAATATTACGTGGATTTCGACGGCGGCAAGGATTCCGCCGCTGGCACATCCGCCGACCAGGCTTGGAAGCACAGCCCTGGCGACCCGGCCGCGGAAGGCGGGCCGAAGGCCGCTAAACTCGGCCCCGGCGACACGGTGCTCTTCAAAGGCAGCGTGGTCTATCGCGGCACGATCGCTATCAGCGCCGGCGGGGCCGAAGGAAAGCCCCTTGTCTTCGACGGCAACTGTGGCCGCTTCGGCCAGGGCCGGGCGATCATTGACGGCTCGCAGGACCTCATCGGCTGGAGGCCGTGCGCCTCCGCCGAGGAGTGCGCCGGCAACCCGAATTGGAAGAACATCTACTGGGCCCCCGCCCCCAAGGGCGCCGGCGTCTTCACCATCAACCTCTGCGAGGGCAACGTCACGCTCCCCATCGCGCAGGACCCCAAGCCTGCCGACCCGTTCTTCGAGGACGTAGTGTCCTCCTACCGGCCCGTGATAGCGCCTAAGCCCGCAGACATCTCGGGCGTCCGAATCATTCCCGGCAAGGGGATGGCCGAGAATCCCAGCCGCAAGTACATTCTGATGGTCAGCGGCAATCTCAACAACTCCGCCATCCTGGACCCGCTCGTCGGCGCGGAACTCACCTTCCGCCCGGCGAAGCCGGCCACGATCACGGCCGTGGGCATTGCGCTGGCCGACCCGAAGGTCTATCCGCCGCCAACTGAGATCGCCTTCCTCATCGACGGCAACGAGGTCCTTCGGGTGACGGTGGAGGCGAAGCAGGGCCTCCAGAAGTTCTCCCTCGCCGCACCCGTCGCGATGAAGGAACTGACCTTCAAGGTGCTCTCGGCGAAGGACGGCGGCAAGCCGGTCTATGGCGCGGTTGCTTCGCTGGAAGCCTACGACCAGGCCGGGCAGAACGTGCTCCTGGGCTCGCCGCGCACCATCTACCGCGATCCCAACTGCTTCACGCAGAAGGACCCGCACGCCTGGGACGGCGCCTACTTCGCCTTGCACGGCCGCCCGAACATGATCTACTACCAGAAGGTCTTCTCCTACGACCCAAACAGCAGCACGATCACGATGGACATGCTCACCGCGGACCAATACCCCACGAAGGGCGACACCATCGGGCGCTACTCGATGATGAACGCGCTGGCTGTCTTGAGCAGGCCGGGCGAGTTCGTCCTGGACGAGAGGCCCCGCGCGGACGGGACGCAGCGAGTCTGGCTCTGGCCGCTGGAGGCGCCGCAGGGGGCCGAGGGGCTGCGCGGCGTGACGTACTCCGTTCAGTCCAGCGGCTTCACGATCAATGGCGCCAGTTACGTGACTATCCATGGCTTCCTCATCCGCAAGCAGGGAGGCAACCCCAGATCCTTCGGCATCACGGGCGCCGGCGGCGCCACCGACATACTCATCCGCGAGAACGAGGTGACGCTCGTGCGCGCGGAGAGGAACCAGGTCATCGGCATCTCGGACGCCGATCGCGTCACGATCGCGGGCAACTACGTCCACGAGTGCCGCCGCGCCGGGGCCATCGCGCTGACCCGCTGCCGCGATAGCCTGATCTCGAATAACCGCTTGCACAAGAACGGCGCGACCTGCCTGCTCATGTACTACAGCCATAACGTCCGCGTGGAGCACAATGTCCTGACCGACCACAAGGGCATGCACGCCAACGGCCTGACCGCGTACCTGAACTGCAGCGGCGTCACGTTCGCGTACAACCGGGTCTCGGGCGGCAGCGCCCCCATCACGCTCCAGGAGGGTGAGGATATTCTCGTCCACCACAACATCTTCGACGGCGGGGTGATGGGCCTGTGGGGCGTGGCCACGCTCAAGAACGCCCGCTTCTACAACAATCTCTTCCTGCACTCCGACCCGAACTCCACCTGGGCGCTGTCCGTCTACTGCGGCGGCGCGGGCCCGATGGTCGGCTACGAGTTCAGGAACAACGTCATTGACGGCATCTACCGCGAGAGCGACATCGTCGCCGTTCACGACCACAACGTTTACACGCGGCCGGGCGTCGCTGGGGCGAAGACGAACACCTGGAAGATGGGCGAGGCGGAGGTCGTGGAGCCGGACCTGAAGAAGCTCTTCGTCGATCCGGAGAAGGGTGATTATCACCCCAAGCCGGGCGGCCCATTGGACGGGACGGGTGTGGACGTCGGCCTCAACGAGGACATCGCCGGCGCGAAGACTCCCCAGGGCAAGCCGCCGTGCATCGGGGCGTATGAGAAGTGACAGGACTTTGCAGAGTGGCGCCAATAAGGCAGCTCTGCTCCGCCAAGGCATTGCGCAAAGTGGCCGAATTCCGCGATCAGCTCCCCGCCAGGCAGGGCGTCCTGCCGATTAGGATCAGGTGAACAGAACAAGGCGGGCATGTTCCCGCGCTTCGACTGCAGAGACCCGATCGAGGAGCAAGGACCGTCGTGAACCGTTCCTGGAAGCGCTCCCACGAGCACACCCTGAGAAAGGGTCAGGTCGTGGTTGCCCATGGCGTAAGTTAAGGGCACTTACCGGTCAGACCAGGAACAACGCAAGGATACGGAGGGCTGGGCTGAAGCGATGGGATGAAACGAGCCAGTTCATCCGGAGATTCTCTGGCGCTCGAGTAGCTCGGCTGCCTGTTTCATCTTGGCGACCACTTCTACCCCGAAAGGACAGCGGCCTTCACAAGCTCTGCATTCAGTGCAGTCAGAAGCCTTTGCTGAGAGGCCGCTATACTCAGCCATGAGCTCATTGGATATCCCAGAGTGTGCTATATCGAGCAAGCGGTTCACGCGTCCTATGTCAATGGCTGCAGGGCAGGGCAGACAGTGGTTGCAATATACGCATCTATCTTTGAACGACGGTAGAGCCTCAGTTATCGCTGCTGAGAAATCCCTTTCTTCGTCAGTTGCCTCCAGAAAATAGATATCTTCCCTTAGTTCATGTACGTTTTTCGGGCCGGGGATGACGGTACTGACGCCGATTTGCGAAAGGGCATAACTGACGCATTTGACCGGCGTCACAGATGAGGAAGCTTTCTGCAGGAGCTTTCCCCCGGCGAACGGCTTCATTGCAACAATGCCCACCCCTCTGTTTGCACAAGCAGCAAACAGTTTTTCCCTCCCGGACGTATCGCTCTCGAGGAAACTAACGGGATACATAAGGACTTCAACACATCCACTGCTAACCGCTTTCAGCGATGTTGACACAGTGTGACCACTGAAACCTATGGCGCGCGCCTTCCCGGCTTCTTTGTACCGAAGAGCCATTTCAAGAAGATCATCCATCACTGTTCTATAATCCTCTTCAGCATCAACATTGTGCAATATGAGCACGTCTACATGGTCGGTGTGCAGCCGCTTGAGGAGGTCCAGGAAATATCTTTCACAATATTCCTTATTTCGGTTCTTGCAGTACTGGCCGTCCTTTTCGCCCGTTCCAAGGTGCCCCGCAACGAGGACCTCGTCCCTGAAGGCCTTGATGGCATTCCCTATGTTATCTCTTATCTGCGCCTGGGCGAAAAACAAATCGATGTAATTGACTCCGTAATCTCGAGCGGTGTGCACGACGGAAGCCACGTTTTCGTAAGGCGTGTTTATCAAGTATTCAGTCCCCAGTCCTACCGCGCTGACATCTAAGTCTGTCTTACCTAGTTTCCTATATTGCATTACAGCGTGTTCTCCTTAAAGGCCTGCCACGCAGCCATGCTCGCAAGAACAATGTAGAGTAGCGTAACGATGCTGAACCAGGAATTGGATTCCCTTGGGCCGAAGTGGCCTTCTATCATGCGGAGTACGTTGAGAGAACCGCCAGGCCGGCCCTCAGCATCAGATTATGATGACCAGAGGCATGGGTGTCAAGCAGTTTCCGACCGCGCGAATGGACGCGGCGAGCAGAAGAAGGTCATTCTGGATCTGGACAGTTCGGAGAGTCCGGTGTACGGCGAGCAGGGAGTTCGGCCTGCAATGGCTACTTCGGATGCGATGGTTATCATTCGCTTGTCTGCTTCAACTTTCAGATGGCGGAGGTCGCCATACCGCGCCGCCTTTTCGCAACGATCCTTCGTAGGCTCGGTCGGCTATGCCCAGTGCCGATCTGACGGCACGGGAAGCGGTCAGAGACACCGTAAAACGCGATTGCGGAGAGGGAAGCTGTCTGCGGCCGTTGGAAAACAACGCTATCCAGCGCCATTCGGCTCCGTTTGAGCCTTGCCGAGGGGCCTGGAAACAGGCCGGAAGCAGTCCGCCACGGACAATTCGCTTGACAAGAAGGGCTCCGATGGTGAGAATCGGACATTTGATGGCTAACCGCTATGTGGGCGGCGGCCATCTGGCGAATCCCGGACTCGCCTTGCCACGGCCAAACTCAGTGCATGTTCCGAACGGCCCTCCGCTTCTGGAGCCTTCTACTGAATCTCCAGGAAAGACATCTGGCCAGGCATGCGTCCCTGCATTACAATACCGCAGGTGTGAACCGATCCCAACCGGAGGAGCCGGCCAGCTTGGGCCGCAGAACGAGAAGGAGTCACGTTATGCTGAGAACGGCCTTGGCGCTTGGTCTCTCCGCAGCGGCAGTCTGCTGCCTGGCGACTCCATGTTGGAGCCAGGAGAAACCGGTTGTGATTTACACCAGGGACAACGCGCCCGCGGCGCCCAAACTCGATGAGCTTCCATTGAAGAGCAGCGTCTCGCACTACGGCATAACATGGACGTTTGAGAAACCGGCCCATGTCGGCCGGTTCGTCAACGGCGACTACTACGTCGTAGGTCCGGTCACCATCACGCAACTGGACCCCAAGCCCCTGGTCGGCGATGAGGTGCCTGAGAGCGAGAGGGACAAGACGCAGGAGCAGGGTGTCAAGAAGGAGGATTTCGTCCGCAACGGCTCCATGCTGAACCCGCCGGCGATCAAGGAGGTGGCGTACGACAGCGGCATCATGAACTACTTCCGGAGCCAACGGCTTTCGCTGCCGTCGATCCGGATGAAGCCTGGGGACTCGCTGGTGTCCACCATCAGCCTCAAGCATGGCGAAGATGTGCCCTCTCCGTTCTACGGTCCATACGATAGGTCTCGCCGGGGCGAAGGAGGGTTCGACTTCCCCCTGAAGGTGGCGGCGATCCTGACTTGCGTGGAGAAGCCGCTCCCGCCCGACGCCTTCCGTCCGGCTTACTGCGACCGGAGCGCGAAGATCTACTACTCGCGGGATCTCCGCAGGGATGCGCTGCCGAGGCTGCCCCTTCTCGGCGACCGGAAGGACACGCGCGATCCACTGGAGGACGCTGTGTACTTCCAGAAGCCGTGGGTCAATACCGGCTTCTTCGGGTTCGACGCGCCCTGGCTGAACATGCACTGGTATGGCGCGAACCTCGCCGGTTACGCGGGAGGCGCCGGATTGAAATTGTGCCTGGATTTCCCGGCCGACCACAAGGAGCCGCTCCTCATCAACATGACCCAGATCGGGATTGATTACTGGGGCGCGGTGAAGTCCGGGCATCCCGGCTGGATGGGATTTGGCGGGCACGGCCACGCGCGCAAGTTCCTCATCGTCTTTGCCGGGTTCATGCTGGGCGACGAGGACATGATGTCGCCCAGCCGGAAGTTTCCCAAGACGGAGTTCAGCGAGGACAACCAGACGCGCTACGGAGCCTGCTGGACCGGAGCGACCGTGGTGTTCGCGGGTCACTATGGAATCTCCTCAGCGACCGGCAAGCCCTACAGCAACAAGGGCGCCGAGGGCGGATACGGGCCGTACGAGCACCTTCCTCCTTCCCAGTGGACCGTAAACGAACAGGACGCCAAGTACTTCGGGCTGCCCGTCGGCGAGAACTATCGCCGCAATTGCACCAGCAACACTTGGGTCAGCGAGGCGCTCGTCCTGCGGATCCTGAAGCTGGAGAAGCAGTGGGACCACGATCCATTCTTCGATTACATGGACCGGTGGATGTATGAGGAAGACAGCCTCGAACGCCGCAAGGAGATTGTGAGGTGTTTCCCGAAGGCGTCCGCCCTGCTGGATGATGTGAAGGGCGACATCTCCATCCAGGGGAACGTTCACTGGTGCGGCGCCTGGGTGAAACCCTACTGGGACAAGTACCGGACCATGGAAGGAATGCCGCCCACGGACGGCTGGAAGAGAAGAGACAGGCCCAGAGACCGGCCTGAATGGTGGGTGCCGCTCGAGATCGAGAAAGCCGCACGATCTGCGGCGGCGGATGCTGACAAACCGAAGGACCTGCGGTGATTTGAGCCCCTCGACCAGGGCTGATGACGGACGAACAGCGGACGCGACAGGATCGCAGGTCGCCGCTTCGTGGGAGATTGCGATATGAGAAACTTCAAGATTACCGACCGGCGGGACGTCATCGCCAAGCGACTGGATCGGTACCTGAGTTTCCCGGGTCTGGCGCCCGCGGGGCCGGGGCGTATCCTCATGGCCTACCGCGACGGCAAGTCGCGCCCGGGCACGTACTCGCACGGCGCCGATGGCGACCTGTGCCTTATCCGCCGTGAGAACGGCCGATGGTCGGCTCCGCGGACGCTCTATACCCACGAGGACGCCGTGGAGGAGATGGGCTGCGGCGACCTCACGCGGATGACTGACGGCACGATCGTCCTCCTCTCGCGGCAGTGGGACGACGGCAACAGCCGGACGGCCGGCGTGTATGTCGCCTTCAGCACCGACGGCGGCGAGACGTTCTCGCCGCGCACGCCCGTCAGCGCGGCCGGGTTCCACCAGTGGTGGGTGCCCTACGGCAAAGTCATCGAACTGCCCGACGGCGTGTGGCTGCTGGGCGGGTACGGCCGGCGGGCCGAGGGCGAAGGCGCCAGCGCCGCCTGCATGGAATCGCTCGACCGCGGCCGCTCGTGGCGGGTGCGGGCGTGGACCGGCACGTTCGGCTGTCTCGGCAAGCTGCCGCTGAACGAGCCGCTGATCTTCCGTCTGGACGGCGGCGAACTCTTCGTCCTCGTCCGCACGAACGGCACGTTGTATTCGTCGCGCTCGGCCGACGACGGCCGCACGTGGGAGCCGCTGGCGCCGGCGTTCGAGGGGATGGCCGGCGCGGGCATCATCCTGCGTGGCGGCGAGCTGCTGGTGACGTATCGCGGCATCCACCACGGCGGCCCGCCCCCCGAGCAGCGCGTGCCGACCTGGCCGCGCAAGGGCCGACTGTACTGCTGCCGCCTCACCGCTGACGGCGGGCGCACTTGGACGCCCGAGATGTCGCTCGACGACAACGAGGCCCTCCAGGCGGGCTCCTACGGCATGGGGGATGCGCTGGAACTCGACGACGGCCGCGTCCTCGTCGTCTTCTATACCTCCGACCGCGACCAAGCCCCCTGGATCCAGGAAGTGACGCTTGCACCTCGAGACGACCGGAAGTGAAACGCACGGCCCTTTTTCCTCGTACTGAGGCCCCGACTCACCCCGACCTGATCGCCATCGCCGGTGAAACAAGCTGCGTCCGCCTTCGCGGGACCGTCACAATCCCCGATCAGGGCCACACAATTCAGCAGAGTGGCTGTCCCGGGCTGTGCGGCGTGCGAAACAGTGGTTCTTCTTGGCACCCCCGACAGTTGGCAGTTTGGAGGTCCGATTACTGCCATAATCCGACCTTCGGGTCCTTCGGTTCTATACGTCGAACGAATGATTTTTGAAGCAGTTGAGGGTGGGCATCTGCTCGGTTCTCACTGTCCGCGCCTACCGGATGACATCGGTTTCCGAAAAATGCGGAACGCGGAAACGGCGACTTCTCTCGCAGTCATCGCAGGCCGTTGTCGTCAGGAACTGTGGACGCCGTCAAGGAGCGCCTGGCGAAGCTCGGCGATGCTTAATTGCGGGAGGCGAACGCGCCTGCTTTGGCAGCGGGAAGTCGGCACTTCACTGTGGAAAAGGAAATCCCTAAGCTGAAAGACCCCACCAGTGAAAACCTGGCAGGGTCTATCAGCAAGCTTGATCGGGGCGGGTGGATTTGTACTGTGTTGAACTACGATTATAAGCCCGATTCCGGCGCCGCATAGAGGTTGAGAGCCGAAGAGAAACAACTGGGAGACAGGGGGACGGGTAACGCCGCCTCAGCTTTTTGCGTTTGAAA
>Ga0181524_10005456_pt1 | contig 11353 bp, 14 predicted proteins | sample PEATcosm2014_Bin_34_FD_119761 | JGI IMG/M metagenome (GOLD analysis project Ga0181524, IMG submission 119761) | Peatland microbial communities from MTU Mesocosm Facility, Houghton, MI, USA - PEATcosm2014_Bin05_60_metaG | ecosystem: Environmental > Terrestrial > Soil > Wetlands > Peat | place...
ACGTCGGCCGCCTGGCCGCCGACAACCTGCTTCTCGGTGGCGAACTCGTAAGTGTAAGCGTCACCCGAGGCCGCGTCGAACTGATAACCCGCGCTGCCCGCCGGATGATTGGTGCGGTATCCCAGCGCCAGCACCGCAAACACCACCAGCGCCGCAATCTGAATCACGTTGATCGCCACGTTCACCGCCGTGGACCCGGTCACGCCGCGATTGGCGATGTAGGCCACCGCGAATGAGAACACCACCGCGACCAGCATCATGAATGCCGGCCCCGGATTGGACGCATTGATGAAGTTGGGCCAGAGCGTCCCCGCCAGGTAGCCGCAGAGGATCCCCATGACGCCCACCATCACGCCGGGGTAGATCCAATAATACAGGTGCGAGCCCCAGCCCACGATAAACTTGGAAAGCCGCGCATAGCGCCAGGCCGTGGCATGATTCAGAAAAGACTGTTCGGCGAAGTAATACGAGCTCCCGGTCCCCGGATACAGCTTGGCCATTTCGGCATAGCAGACCGCGGTCGCCAGGCACAACAGCAGCGCGAACACGATCCCGATCCACATCGAGGGCGAGGTGGATCCCTCCGTGGCTTGAATGAAAAAGGTCAGCCACAGGAAAGCGCCCGGCGCGATCAGCGCCATGGCGTTCATGGTAAGCCCTGTGAGACCCAGGGTAGTTTTCATCGTAACTTCGGGTTTATCTGCCATCGGTAATCTCCTAAGTTGTTCTACAAACCGTGATTTTCGGAGGTGGGAGCGAGAGAAGGTTTTGGCGCCCGCCCTCTCGCTTAGACTTTATTTCTTCGGCGCTATATATGCGATCAGCCCCAGCAGGGCCGTCGTTTGGGTTTTTGCGCCATTCGGCTGGTTCTGTTTCTCAAAGAAGGGCTGGTCCGACCAGTCCGTGCGGAATTCGGCGCGCGTCATTAACCATCCCGATATCTTGTACTCGCCAGTCAGCGTAAATTCCTTCACGGTCTGGGCGGTTCCGGTGATAAGCCCGTTGTGGTCATCGAAGAATTCCAGGCGCGAGGCGACCGCGTACTTCTTGCCGATCGCATACCGGGCCGCGCCAGCTACGCCTGTCCACTGGCTGGCGCCGGCGCCGATATTCTTATCCCTGCCGTAATCGAAATTGAGGTACCAGGTGAGATTGTCGGTCTGGTTGACCGCCACGCTGCTGTCGTAGAGATTACGCCATCCCTTGGTGGTGCCTGGGTGCTCGGGTCCCAAGTAGTCGTTATTGTTCCAGGTGACCTTCTTCCAGGCATAGGCGCCGGTGAAACCATAAGTCTTGCCGCTGTTGATGGGTTCGACGTTGTTCCAGCCGTTGACCACTTGAACGCTGCCGGTGAAGTGGGAACCGACCGGGTATTGCAGCCGGAGCCCGGTGTGCAAGTAAGGAACCGCATAGACAAAAAGCAGCGAGCGCGAATAGTTGAAGTTCTGATTGGTCTGGATGACTTCCGCCCCGGCGGAGCTGGTAAACTCTCCGGCATCGAATTCGACGCCGTGCCACGATTTCGGCTTGAGACTGACGTAAGCCTGCATGAAGTATTTCCAGGCGTTCGGATCGCGGGTGCCGGCGTGGATGACGTCGAAGTCCTCGCCGAAACCCACGTCGAGATGAAAACCGACGGGAGCCGGCGCATGGTCGATCGTAACCATGCCCATGCCGATGTGCGCCGTGTCGGAGCGCACGTCGAAGCCGCGCAGCGTGTTGAAGCCGGAGGACGGGTCGTTGCGGTTCGCGTCTACGTACCCGTCGAAGAGAAAGTCGAACTCCGTACCCCATTGCCTGAGAGGCGAATCGGGCGACGCGGCAGGCGCAGGCGCAGCAGCCGGAGCCTGTGGGGCCGGAGGATTATCGGGCGTCTGTGCCTGAACGGCGGCCGCGCCTCCCAGGACAAATCCGACGACCAGAGTAAGGTAATGCACTGTCCGCATGATACTCCTTCGAACTTGAGATGAGTATGGGGCACGAAGGCGTTGCGTGCCGTCGAAGGCGATGCGGACGAGGCCAGCCTCCATTAAGGCTTGATAAGGGTAAGTGTATGGCTTTTTGTTCACCAAAGTGAAATAGAAAATTTCTATCAGCATAATCCGAAAGATTCGATATACATTCGCGAGATATCGGGCCCATGGCATCGAGGGCCCGCTGAAAGGCCGCGCGCCAGGTACCATACCCGCGCGCCCGGAACCTGGCGGCAATCTCCCATTCCGGCAACCGGTTGCGGTTCCTGTTGAACACGGCCGCGCGCACATCGCCTCATCCATGTCGAAGCCGGCCAAGGTCGAAGCCGGCAAGGTCGAAACCGGCAAGGTTGAAGCCGAACCGGCCGGCGTGTGACAATTACGATTCATTCCATGGACGATCTGAAAAAGCTGATACGGGAAGTGCCCGACTTCCCAAAACCCGGAATCCTGTTCTACGACATCACCACCCTGCTCAAAGTGCCGGACGGATTTCGGGCCGTCATCGACGGACTCAAAGAGCGCTATCGCGGAGCCCATATCGACCTGGTGCTGGGCATTGAAGCGCGAGGATTCATCTTCGCGCCCGCCTTGGCGTACGCCCTCGGCGCCGGCTTCGTGCCGGTGCGCAAACCCGGCAAACTTCCGGCGGAGGTGGCCGGGGCTACCTACAATCTGGAGTATGGCAGCGACAGCCTCGAGGTGCACCGCGACGCAATCGCTTCCGGCGCGCGGGTTTTGATCGTGGACGATCTGCTGGCCACCGGAGGCACGGCCGCCGCGGCGGCGCGCCTGGTGGAACAATTGGGCGGCAAGGTGGCCGGCCTGGCGTTTGTGATCGAGTTGACCTTCCTCGGCGGCCGGAGCAAGCTCTCCGGCTACGAGTTGTTCTCGCTGCTGCAGTACGACAAATGAGCGCCACGCGCCGGGCGCGGGTACGCGCGCTGGCGAAAATCAATCTCGATTTGCGGGTTCTCGGGCTCCGGCCGGACGGCTATCACGAACTGCGCACCATCTTTCAGACCGTGTCTCTGGCGGACACCATCGACCTCGAATTCACTCCCGGCCGCCACACGCGGGTCGACCTGGCCGACCCGCTGGCGATAGCGGACAATCTGGTGCTGCGCGCGGCCGGTCTGGTGCTGGAGTCGGGCCGCGTTTCCGGATCGCTCGGCATCCGGCTGAGCAAGCGGATCCCCTTGGGAGCGGGTCTGGGCGGCGGTTCGAGCGACGCCGCCGCGGTATTACTCGCTTTGCCGGTTCTGGCCGGCTGCCACCTTCCGCTCGAAACGCTGCTCTCGCTGGCGCGTCAACTGGGCAGCGATGTGCCCTTTTTCCTTCTCGGCGGCCGCGCCGCGGGCATTGGGCGTGGCACGGAACTTTTCCCGCTTCCCGACGGCCGGCCGCTCGCGGGCGTGCTGGTGGCTCCGGGAATCCACGTTTCCACCGCCGCCGCCTACCACGCCTTAAGCCCCAGTTTGACAAGTGAATCCCAACAAAATAAAATAGTTAGTTTCCAGGCGCAAACGTGGGAGGTGGCTGGCTTGGGCGCCCCTGTTAACGATTTTGAATCGGTGGTGCTCAAACAGCATGAGGCGCTGGCGGAGCTGAAGCGGCGCCTGGCGAGCTGTGGAGCGGTTCAAGCCATGATGACCGGCAGTGGTTCGGCGGTGTTCGGTTTGTTCTCCTCGGCCGCGCTGGCGGCTTCCGCCCTTGGTTCCTTCGAAAAGGAAAACGCAGTTCGCATTTCGTTGGTAACCAGGGCGCGCTACCGCTCACTTTGGTGGCGGGCTCTGGCGGAACACTCTTCTGGTAGAATATGGCCGCCCCGAAGCCGATACACGCCATGATGCACGACCGCCTCCAGATTTTCACGGGAACCGCCCATCCGGCTTTGGCCCATGAAATCTGCGCCCATCTCGGAATTGCCCTGGGCAACGCCGACGTGCGCCAGTTCGCCGACGGTGAAATCCGCCTGCAGATCAATGAAAACGTGCGCGGCGCGGACGTGTTCGTCATCCAGCCCACCTGCGCCCCGGTGGAGCGCAATTTGATGGAGCTGCTACTCATGATGGACGCGCTGAAACGCGCCTCGGCGGAGCGCATCACTGCGGTGTTACCCTATTATGGGTATGCCCGGCAGGACCGCAAGGATAAGCCGCGGGTCCCGATTTCGGCCCGCCTGGTAGCCGCGGTGTTGGAAACGGCCGGCGCCAGCCGGGTACTGACGCTCGATTTGCACGCCGCGCAGATCCAGGGTTTTTTCGATATTCCGGTGGACCATCTGTTTGCGTCCCCGGTCATGATCGAGCATTTCCGCGGCGGCGCATCGGCGGATTGGACGGTGGTATCGCCGGACGCGGGAGGAGTGGAGCGCGCGCGGGCATTTGCCAAAAGATTGAATGCGCCGCTGGCGATTATCGACAAGCGGCGGGAAGAAGCCAACGTCACCGAAGTGATGAACGTGGTAGGCCACGTCAGGGGCCGGCATTGCCTGCTGGTGGACGATCTGATCGATACCGCCGGCACGCTGGTGAAAGGCGCCGAAGCTCTGATCAAGAACGGCGCTTCCGGGGTTTCGGCCTGGGCCAGTCACGCGGTGCTGTCCGGCCCGGCGGTCCCCAGGATCGAGGAGTCGGTGTTGCAGGAAGTGGTTTTTACGAATTCGATCCCGCTTTCTAAAGAGGCGCAGGCTTCGAGGAAGATCAAGTCGGTATCGGTGGCGCCTCTGCTGGCGGAGGCGATCAAATCGATTCACGAGGAGACTTCGGTCAGTGTGTTGTTTATTTAGGTACCGAGCCGCGACCGTAAGGGAGCGGTTACTTGGTTTTGAGTAACGAAATCGCGGAGTACGCGAACCCACGGTAACCCGGGCCTTCGATTTTGAACCCGGGCCAACGGACTTCGCCTCCGCCAGGAGAATATCGAGTGAGAAAAGAGATTACTGTCGCAGCCGAGGTGCGTGCCTCGCGCGGCAAGAACGAAGCTCGCCGTACGCGCCGTGACGGCCGCATTCCGGCCGTCGTCTACGGAGCTTTCCAGGATCCGGTCAGCGTATCGGTCAACCCGCGCGAGATTCTGAAAATCGTGCGCAGCGCCACCGGTTTCAACACCATCTTCAACCTGGCCATCGCGGGCGGCGAAACCACGCCGGTCATGGTGGTCGATCAGCAGATCGATCCCCTCAAGGGCACTCTGCTGCATGCCGATCTGAAACGCATCGATCTGAGCCGCCGCATCCGCGTCACTGTGCCGGTGCACGTCGTCGGCGAACCCCAGGGCGTCAAGGTGCAGGGCGGTCTGCTCGAAATCATTACCCGCGCCATCGAAATCGAGTGCCTGCCGGACGAGATTCCGGAATCCTTCACCATCGACGTCGGCGAGCTTATGATCGGCCAGAGCAAGCGGTCGAGCGACGTGGCGATTTCCGGCTCCGTTAAACTCATCAGCTCGCCCGACACCGTGATCGCCCACATCGTGACTCTCCGCGCCGAAGAGGAAGTGGCGCCCGCCGAAGCCGCTGCCGTCACACCCGAAGCCGCACCCGCCGCCGGCACTGAGCCCGAGGTCATCAAGAAGGGTAAGAAGGAAGAAGCCGCCCCGGCCGAAGACAAAGGTGACAAGGGCAAGAAGAAATAGTCCTGTATGTTCCTGGTTGCCGGTCTGGGGAACCCCGGCGAAGAGTACGCCCTCACGCCGCATAACGTGGGTTTTCTCACCGTGGACCGGCTGGCGGAACGGCATGGGATTCGTGTCACGCGGAAGGATTCCAAGGCTCTCACCGGTGTGGGCGGCATCGGCGGGCAACCCGTGATGCTGGCCAAGCCGCAAACGTTCATGAATCTCAGCGGTGTTTCGCTCGCGCCGCTGATGGAAAAGCACGCCATCCGGCTCGACCGCCTGGTGGTGGTTTACGACGAGCTCGATCTGAACTGGCTGGCGCTCAAGATCAAGCCGAAAGGTTCGGCCGCGGGGCACAACGGCATGAAATCCATCATCGGCTGTCTGGGATCGAGCGAGTTCATCCGGGTTCGGTTGGGAGTTCATCCGGGCCGCCCGCTGTCGGGTGGCACGGAATATCTGCTGGCGCCGTTGCGGCGCGCGCAGTGTAAGGAATTGGATGACTTCGTCGGCTACGCGGCCGACGCGGTGGAATCCATAATCGCCGAAGGCGTCGTCAAGGCCATGACGAGATTCAATCGTCGCGCCCCAGGCTTAAATGAAGAGGAAGCATGAGGATTTACGAAGAGCTGTTTATCGTGAAGCCGGATGCTCCGGAGGAAGAAGTCGATCAGTTCGTGGAGACCCTGCGGACCCAGTTGACTTCGGCCGGAGCCACCGTAGACAAAGTCGAAAAGTGGGGCAAGCGCAAGCTGGCCTACAAAGTGGATAAGTACCGGGAAGGCGCCTACGTCCTGTTTCAGTTCTCCGGCGGCGCGGAAATCGTCAAGGAACTGGAGCGCCGCCTGCGCGTCTCCGACGTCGTGATCAAGTTCCTGACCGTGCGCATCGATGAGACGCTCAAACGGCTGGAAAAACGCAAGAAAGCGCGCGACAAGAGAGCCGCCAAACGGGGTTCCAATGCGCCCGCCCCGAATGCCCCGGCGCAGCCGGCCCTGGCGCAACAGACCAACGAAGCTCCGGCTATGCCGGGCATACCGAGGGAGTCCTAAACCATGGCGGAATCGAAAGGTAGACCAGGCAGCGCCGGCCAGCGCCCCACCGGCGGCGATAAGGCCGTCGCCACCCAAAAGAAACAGTACTTCCGGCGCAAGAAAGTATGCCGCTTCTGCGTCGAGAAGATGGACGACATTAATTATAAGGACGTCAAGACGCTGCACGCCTTCGTGGCGGAACGCGGCAAGATCGTTCCCCGGCGCATTTCCGGCGTCTGCGCGCCCCACCAGCGGCGGCTCGCCGACGCCATCAAGAAAGCCCGCAACATCGCGCTGCTGCCTTTCGCGGCGCAAGTGTAAGGCAGGAGGATTCCGACCATGGAAGTCATTCTCAGAGAAGATATCGATAAGCTGGGCGCTCGCGGCCAGGTGGTCAAAGTGGCCCCGGGGTTTGCCCGCAATTACCTGCTGCCCAAGCGCCTGGCCGTAACAGCCACCGGCGCCAACAAGAAAATTGTCGAGCAGGAGCGCCAGGCCCACCTTCGCAAGGAAGTCAAACTCCACAGCGAGGCCCAGGATCTGGCCAAGCTGCTCACCGGGGTTTCCGTTACCATCGTCCAGAAAGCCGGCGAGAACGACCAGCTCTTTGGCTCGGTGACCGCCAAGGACGTTGCCGACGCCCTGGCCGCCAAGAACTTCACCATCGACCGCCGCAAGATTCAGCTCGACGACCCCATCAAGCAGTTGGGCGAATTCAAAGTGCCGATCAAGGTGCATAAGGATGTGACCGCCGAAGTCACCGTCGTCGTCGCTAAAGAAGAGTAAAGCAGGGGTTTCGCCCTTGATATCCCTGCGGGATATGGAAGCCGGGAGTCGGAAGACGGAAGCGCGTGCTTCCAACTTCTGACTTCTGGCTTCTGTCTTCCGGCCGGGATTAGGGTAGCTATCTCGACTGTAAAGGCCTGCAGCGATCAAGTGTGCATCCCCGTACATTAGCCCGCCCTTCAGGAGCTTCAAAGTTCGATTAGCCAAGAAAACATAAACGTACTAGACTTCAATTAGGTACGTATGGATCTAGCGAAAGTACTGGTAGAGTTGCGTGCTGAGCTGGACAATCTGGATGCTGCGATCTTGAGCTTGGAGCGACTCAAACAGGAAGGCCATCGGCGGCGCGGGCGTCCTCCGAAGTTGCTCGCGGAATTGCGCAAATCGGAGCGAACCGGGCGTTCGACGCACGCGGCCCAGGCCAAGAACGATTCCGGCGCCCCATAGCCTAGAAGGGGAAGCCGGCGCCGGAGGGGATTCCGATTAGCTGGGCCGACGGCGGAGGTGTGCCCGCGGCTGTTCGTCGAAACTCCCACTCCGGTCCCCGCCAGTCCCCGCCTTGTTTGACACCCGCCAGGCGAAGACCTTAACCTGGATAAGATTGACGCCTTTAGCTGACCTGGAAAAGGTCTCGGCAGTAGAACTTCTAGCCTGGGCCATCGCATCGTTCGGCCAGCGCTTTGGCATTGCCACCAGCTTTCAAAAAGAGGGCATGGTGCTGATCGATATGGCGGTGCGAATCGATTCGCGGGTTCGTGTGTTTACGCTCGACACCGGGCGTCTGCCGCAGGAGACTTTTCAAATGATCGAGACCGTGCGGCAACGTTACGGGATCGCCGTGGAAGTGGAAGGTCCGGATGCCGCGGAGGTTAGCCGCATGGTGACCGGGCACGGTCCAAACCTTTTCCACCAAAGCCAAGAACTGCGCCGTCTGTGCTGCGAAGTCCGTAAGACCAGGCCGCTGGAGCTCAAACTAGCCGGGTTTCGCGCCTGGGCAACCGGGCTGCGGCGCGGGCAGTCCGCCGACCGCTTCGGCATTGGCAAAGTTCAGGAGACCGGCGGGAAAATCAAGCTGAATCCCCTGGCCGATTGGACCGGCGCCGAGATGGAGGAATACAACCGGCGGCACGACGTTCCGGTGCACCCGCTTTACGCCGCGGGATACGCCAGCATCGGTTGCGCACCCTGCTCGCGCGCCGTCCAACCCGGCGAGGATCCGCGGGCCGGGCGCTGGTGGTGGGAGAGCGACGGACAAAAGGAGTGCGGCATTCACTTCTTGCCGGATGGCTCGGTGCGCCGCCTCAATTCGGGGCACTAAGCGCGAGTCCGAGCCGCGACCGTGAGGGAGCGGTTGCCGGATAGTCGACTGTAATTGCGAAAGCGAATGCTAAATCTCGTGAATAAAGGCTTCACGCTCTGGTTCACCGGGATGTCCGGGGCGGGCAAGAGCACCATTTCCGCCATTCTCGCCGGGCGTTTGCGCGCGCTCGGGGCCAAAGTCGAGGTCCTCGACGGCGACGTGGTGCGCACTCACCTGTCCAAGGGACTGGGTTTCAGCAAGGAAGATCGGGACGAGAACATTCGCCGCATCGGTTTCGTGTGCGAGTTGCTGTCCCGCAATGGGGTCGTCGCCATCGCCGCGGCTATCTCCCCTTACCGCGCCGTGCGCGACGAGATTCGCGCCCGGATACCGCTCTTCGTGGAAGTATACATCGAGTGCCCCGTGGAGGTGCTGGCCGAGCGCGACGTCAAGGGCCTGTACCGGCAAGCCCTGCACGGAGAAATCGGCCAGTTCACCGGTATCACCGATCCCTACGAGCCCCCTCTCAAACCCGAGGTGACCGTAAACTCCTCGCGGGAAACCCCGGAAGAAAGCGTCGGGCGAATCTGGGCTACACTGGAACGTCTGGGTCTCATCGCCTTTGATCGATCTACATTCCCACACCAATGAATCCGACGGCTCCTCGTGGCCGCAACAGCTCATAGACGAAGCTTTCCGCGCTGGAGTGAAAGTTCTGGGCATTACCGATCACGACACGTTTACCGGGTACGATCTGGCCCGGAACGCGGCGCGGGAAGCCGGGGTCGAATTGATTTGCGGCATTGAGCTTTCCACCAAGCTGCACGGAAAGTCGGTGCACCTGCTGGGATATTTTCCATTGGAGGACTCCCTGGAAATTTTTCGCGGCTGGGTGCTGGGCCAGCAGGCTTCGCGGCGGGAACGGAACGGGCGGCTGGCAAAACGCCTGCGCGACTTGGGGCTTGACGTCACCGTCGAAGAGGCCGAAGCCCTCGGCAAAGGCATGACCGGCCGGCCCCACTTCGCCAGGCTGCTGGTGGACAAGGGCTACGTCGCGAACCTGCGCCAGGCCTTCGACGACTACCTGGACGAATCGGCTAAGGGCTACGTCTATCGGCGCGAGCCCGGGTTTTCCGAGGGAGTAGCGGCCATTCGCCAGGCTGGCGGTATCGCTTCGCTGGCCCACCCCATCCGCGTACATGAAGACGTTGCCGCCCTGATGCCGGAACTCTGCGCCGCCGGGTTGAACGCCCTGGAAGCCTATCACAGCGACCATGGCCCGGCCGAAACCGAACTCTATTTGCAGCTTGCCCGGCGGTATGGACTGCTGGTCACAGGCGGGTCCGACTACCACGGCACGCTGAAGCCCGATGTCCACCTGGGCACCGGCTGCGACTCGAATCTCCGCGTCCCGCCCGAAGTAGTGGACGCTCTCAAGGCCGCGGCCGGCGCATAGCGCCCAGGCGAATTCGCCACGGCAGCCAGGCCGACTCCCAAATCTTACCCATCGACATCTTCGATTGGCCTTCGCGCCGCTCCTCAAAGCGGATGGGATTCTCCCGGAAGCGGCAGCCCTGCCGCGCCAGCATGTATTTCAGCTCCACCAGAAAGGCGTAGCCGTCGGACACGATCGCGTCGAGCGGGATCGCTGCCAGAGCGCCCGCCCGCATGCACATGAAACCGGAAGTCGCATCCCGGATGGGCAGACCGAGCACCGCGCGAACATAGAAGTTCGCCGCGCGGCTTAACAGGCGCCGCCCCAGCGCCCAGTTGCTGACCGAGCCGCCCGCCACGTAACGCGACCCCAACACCACGTCGTTCGTCCCGGCAAGATCGAGGAGCCTCGCAATCACCGCCGGATCGTGCGAGAAATCCGCATCCATGGTAACGATGGCCTGGCACCACTCTTTCGCCAGCAGTTGACGGAATCCGTCCAGATAGGAGCGGCCGAAACTGGGATCGCCGCTGCGCGCCAGCAGTTCCAGGTTGGGATGGCCCGGCTGAAGCCCACGCACAATCCCCGCCGTGCCGTCCGGGGACTGGTCGTCCACAATCAGGAGATGAATCTCGGGATAAAGGCCGAATACGGTCTCGACAATCTTGGGAACGTTGTCGGCCTCGTTAAAGGTGGGCACCACCACCGCCGCGTTTCGGGTTGCGATTTTCATGGAGTCAGTAGGACAGGCCTCCTGGCCTGTCTTTCCGTTCAACTGGGCCGGCTGGAGCGATCCGCATCGGGGCTACGCCAGCCTCGCTGCCCGGCCCAAAACCGAAAGCGCCGTACCCGCTTCGAAATATTCCGCGCGCAGATAGGCCATCGCGGCCACGCGGCGCGCCCGCGGCGAATAGACGGACGAGGTCACTTCGCCGCCCTCTTTCTCCCCGGCCATCACTTTACTGGCGGGCGGAACTTCCGCCTCGCCCTCGATTTCAAGCCGCGCCAGTTTGCGGTTCACGCGGCCCTGGGCGCGAATCCTCTCCACGATTTCCTGACCGATATAGCAGCCCTTTTGGAAAGATACGGCGTGCATCTGCCCGCTCTCCTGAGGCAGCGTGGTATCGCGGATATCTTCGCCGTAGCGCGGCTTGCCGTTCTCGATGCGGACGCGGCGGGCGTCTTCCGCGCTGGCCTCCACTAC